>Ga0066789_10001157_pt1 | contig 11281 bp, 15 predicted proteins | sample OrgsoiDNA2013049_FD_70960 | JGI IMG/M metagenome (GOLD analysis project Ga0066789, IMG submission 70960) | Permafrost soil microbial communities from the Arctic, to analyse light accelerated degradation of dissolved organic matter (DOM) -... | ecosystem: Environmental > Terrestrial > Soil >...
CGCCTGCTGAACCGCCGCAATCTGCATCAGTTCCCAGCCGCTGACCGGGCCGTTGCGATTTTGCAGCGCGACGATCAAATCCCGCCGCTGCTCCTTAAGCTGAACAAGTGGTAAACCGTGATCGGCTAGCTGTCTCATCGTAACGCACCCCTGCCTATTGATTGGCTTTCACGAACCCTAGCGCGATGCTTCTGCTTTCCTCTTACAAAACTCCGGCAAATTTTATCGATTAGCACCCGGAAGACTACGGGGCCTCAGGCCGTTGGCGCCGGTGCGCCTGCAATCGCGCCGTCGAGCGCTTTCGTGACACAGTCGGTCGCCCAATCGCTCATATGAAGTTTGCCGCCATCGTCGAGATCGGGAAGCGGAATGTTGTCCTTAAGGCACCAGTGCTGCATCAACGCCCAACGCCTGAATACGTTGACCTTTGCCTTCTCGGCAGCGGCTGATATCAGCTGCTCGATCTGCTCGGAGAGCCCAAGCTTGCCGGGCGACTCCACGAGTTCCCACGTGTATTGAAGATCCATCAGCACCACATCGATCGGAAGGCCCGCGAGCCAATCAAGCCCCGCGGCGACCGCCTTTGCCACGTCTTCGAAATTGTAATCTTGCTTGCGATAGACCGCGTTGGTGCCGACTTGCCAAATCACCAATGCGGGCGCTTCAGCGATTGCGTCGGCCTCGAAGCGCGACAACTCCTCCGGCGCTTCCTGGCCCCCGATCCCGCGGTTGATAACGTCGATCATCCTGCCGTAAAATCGTTGCCGTAAAAGCAATTCAAGCCTGCATGGAAACGGGACGACGCCGTCCGCGCCCGCCGTCGATGACGAACCGATCGCCACGATTTTGGTTTTGCGCTGGCATTTGAGACACTGCGTCAGGTGCGGAAGGGAATATTTGAAAGCGACGAGATCGAGGTGGGGATCGCAAGGCCGTGGGGCGTCAGGCATCTGAGCCTCCGTTTGCAGGAGCGAACCTTTTGCGCCGCCATCTCACCGCAAAATTACGCAACATTGCAAATGAATTTCGCTTGGCGGTAGTGTGGACCTTCCATACCCCCTGGCCCCGGAGACCAAACATGCGCGGAAAAGTCATTGTCGTGACCGGCGCCTCGGGCGCGCTTGGCAAGGTGGTTGCGGAGGTGGCGCTGGCGCGGGGCGCCCGGGTCGCCGGCGTGGATTATGGAACATCGCAGGTGCCGGCGGCGCCGGACCGGATCGAGTTCGGCGGCGTCGACCTGTCGGATGCGGCGCAGGCCAAAAAGGCCATCGACGCGATCGCTGTGCATTTCGGCAAGATCGATGCGCTGATCAATATCGCCGGCGGCTTCGCATTCGAGACGGTCGCCGAGGGGGATCCGAAGACCTGGCAGCGCATGTATGCGCTCAACGTGCTTACCGCGCTGAATGCGTCACGGTCGGCGATCCCGCATCTGACCGCTTCGCCCTCGGCGCGGATCGTCAATGTCGGCGCGATGGGCGCGCTGCAGGCCGGCTCCGGCATGGGCCCCTACGCCGCCTCCAAGGCCGGCGTGCATCGCCTCACCGAGGCGCTCGCCGCCGAGTGGAAAGGCAAGATCACCGTCAATGCCGTATTGCCCTCGACCATCGACACCGCGGCCAACCGCGCCAGCATGCCGAAGGCTGATTTCGCAAAATGGGTGACGCCGCAGGAACTCGCCGACGTGATCCTGTTTCTCGCCAGCGACGCCGCCAGCGCCGTCACCGGCGCGCTGCTGCCGGTGAGCGGGCGGGTGTAGTCCTCCCATCCGCATTCACACACACCTTTTCGTAACGCCGCACGGATGCTATATTCCTCAAATGACGACCAGCGAAGATATCGAAAAAGCCGTCGAGCAATTGGATCCGCGGGAGCTGGTACGCTTCCGTGCATGGTTTGAGGTGTTTGACGCCGATCGGTTCGACGCGGCCATTGAACACGATGCGCAGGCCAGAAAACTCGATGCATTTGCAGAAGAAGCCTTGGCGGCACATCGCGCGGGGCGCTCCCGGGACTTGTGAAACACTCCGCTTCGCCACGATTCTGGGATGCCTACGAGGCGTTACCTTCCTCAATTCGAAAGCTGGCTGACGCCAATTTTGCGTTGCTCAAGCGCAATCCGCGCCATCCCTCGCTCCAATTCAAAAAAATTGGACGATTTTGGTCCGTCCGCGTCGGCCTGCGCTACCGAGCTTTAGCTGTTGAAACGGAAGACGAGTATCTTTGGTTCTGGATCGGGTCGCACGCCGATTACGATCGAGATACGCTTACGCTTCCGCCATCTTCCTCAGCACCGCGCTGAAGCGAATGCTGCGCTTGCCAGCCAGTGCGGTGGCTTCCGCGACCGCGCCCTCATCGGTATAGGTGCCGGAAAACCCGATGCCGACCTCGTAGCCGCCGAACAGCGCCCGCTCGCCCCGGTTCGGCGTGTGCTCGTGGTTGACGAGCTCGCCCTTCCACCTGCCATTTGCGCTGGAGTAGGAGCCGACATAATCGAAGAAGGCATCGCCGCCGTGGATCCGGCCGTCGCGCACCACCATAACGCCGGTGTTGCCGCCGTCGATGCCGTCGAGCATCCGGATGTGAATCGAGTAGAGGCCGTTTTTGATGCCGCCTGCGCCAGCCGAAAGTGCCGGCAGCGTGACTTCATCGCCGATCGGGGTCATCACCGCGCTGAAGGCAATGCCGGGCAACTGCGCGGTGCCGCCTTCGAAAAAATATTGCTCGCCGCGCTGCCTGCCGCCGAGCGTCAGACGGATCTCGTCGGCCTTGAGCAATGGCTGGAATTTCGGATCGTCGTTGTGACGTAATGTCGATATGTCGACCGATACGTCCCCACCGCCGGATTCCTGATAGGTGCCGATGAACGCGAAGGCCGAATTGCCGCCCAACATCTTGCCGTCATACGCATAGACCACACCGCGGCGCGAACCGTGCACCGTATGCATCTCAACCTTGTAAAGTCCCTGCAGCACCTGGAGCTACTCCGGCATCGACGAATAGCGGCGCGACCCGCCAATCCCTGGATTCGCAGGCCATCCGTTCGATGCTATTCGCCTTGTCCCGGGACGCATGGTAGCCGCTGCCCCGCCCGTTGATCAAATCCTCTCATGCAATTCAGGCTAGACTCGGACCTTGAGTCGCACTTTCGCGGCTATGGAACCCGGACCCTTGGAAACCGCGCTTTACCTGCCCGTCAAACGCTTCCTGGAAAACCTCGGCTTCACGGTCAAGGGCGAGGTCGGCGGCTGCGACCTGGTGGCGCTCAGCCCCGGCGATCCGCCGATCGTGGTGATCGGCGAACTGAAGCTTACCTTCAATCTCGAACTGGTGCTGCAGGCCGTCGATCGCGCCGGCGCCTGCGACGAAGTCTGGCTCGCCGCCAGGATGTCCGCCCGCGGCAAGGGCCGCGAGAGCGACGCGCGCTATCGCAATCTCTGCCGCCGGCTGGGTTTTGGCATGCTCGCGGTGACCAGCACCGGCGACGTCGAGGTGATCGTCAAACCGCCCACGGCGAGCCCGCGCCGCGACCCCAAAAAGCGCTCGCGCCTGATCGCGGAGCACCGGCGCCGCAAGGGCGACCCGGCGCTGGGCGGAAGCACGCGCGCGCCGATCATGACGGCCTATCGCCAGCAGGCGCTGGCCTGCGCGGCGGCGCTGTCGCAAGGGCCGCGGCGGGTGCGCGATCTCAAGCCCAAGATGCCAGACGCCCCGAAAATCCTGCTGCATAATGTCTATGGCTGGTTCGACCGCGCCGAGCGCGGCATCTATGTGCTGACCGAGGCCGGACATGCCGCGCTAAAACGCTGGCCGCAGCAACCGATCGATTTTGCCAGCGCCGGCGGTTCAACTCCATGACAATCAGGGAAAGCGATAACGGAGGCACACGATGATCGTAGTGACCGGCAGCGTGACGGCCCGGGAAGATACCCTCGGCGAGGTTCGCAAACTGAGCCTCGAGCATGTCCATCGCTCCCGCAAGGAGCCCGGATGCATTTCGCACGCCGTGCATGTCGATTGCGAGAATCCGTTGCGGCTGGTTTTCATCGAGCAGTGGACCGATCGCGCGGCGCTGCTGGCGCATTTCGCGGTGCCGGCGTCACGCAATTTTGTCCGCGCCCTGCGGCCGCTCGCCGCGGCCGCCGCCACCATCGATATCTACGAGGCCATAGCGGTAGAAGATCTTTAGATCAAAACTCGGTGCATAGCTGGATTGCCGCATCAATTTCATATTGCAATGCAACATCATCACCCCTAGGTATTTCAGATCAGACAAGGGGCCCCTATGAGCGAAGATTGGAATACCAAGTATGGAACGCGGCGGGTGCGGCGCGATCCGCCGACGCTGGATGAAGCCATCTTCGCTGCGATCGGCATCACCGACGATCAGGAGGCCCAGGCTGAAATCGCAGCGTCCCTGATGGGACTGCCGATCGAAGCCGTTCAAGCCGAAGTGAAGAAGGCCGGCCGCGCCGCGGCGCGGTCGACGACGCGGGTGATCGCGGGCGAGCAAGGCGCGCAGCGTTCCGTCGTGGTCGAGCGCCGCGTGATCAGGAAATTCGGCACCGCCAAGCGCACCGGAACCTGACGCGCGTTCAGCGCAAGCCGCTGTATCGGCCATTCGCGTGATCAGAGATCGGCGAATGGCTGCATGGAGGCGGCGCTGGTCAGGCGATCCGACCCCAGCCATACATCCGCAGCAACAGCTTCCAATACGCGCGATTGAAATCAACGATCGCGCGCGCGGCTTCGGCTGGCGCGGCGAGCGCAAGCCTTCCAAGTTCATGCTTTGCAAATTCAGGCTGCGGTTGCTGCCTTAGATCGATGCTGCCGGTGGACTCGCCGTGGCGGAATGTCAGATGCGCACCGAACTTGTTGGCGAGCGCCCGCATCGCCTGGTTCTGCGCGCCGGTCGTGATCCGCAGGGAGCGATACCCCTTCGCGCGCGCTTCCTCGATCAGCTTTCGAAACAGGATGCTGCCGACGCCCCGGCGTCGCACGCAGGTCTCGACGCTGAATGCGATTTCTGCTTGCGAATCCGGGGATTGATCGGGCGGATGCAGTTCCGCCGCGCCGCGTACCACGCCGTCCTCGATATAGCCGATGATGACAGTACCGTCGTCGGCGCATTTCGCGGCATAGCGTTCGATGAAGTCGTCATCCATGAAGCCATGAAAGCGATCGTGTCGGCTCTGCGGATCGAGCCGCAACAGGTGGTCGCGCAGCTGCGGCAATTCCTCCTGCTGACGCAGCGTCCGAACGTTGCCCCTGGCACGCGTCGAACGGGTAATGTCTTCGTGTCGCACGTCATAACTCCTCTTGGATGGCCCTTGAGGAGGCGTCGAATCCCTAGACCGCCAATATTGTGCATTGCAACATGGAATCCAAGGCTGCTTTCCGCCTCAAATAAAGGCAACAATTCCAGAATATTAGCGCCGCAGGGGTTTCGTTATCGTTAAGATTTTCTTGACGTTTGCAGCGCCCGGCAAGCTAATTGCCGATACCGGATTTGAGCCCGCTATCTGACGGGTTCTCTGACGGACTCTCAGACGGATGCTTTGACGGAATCCTGGAGGTGCATCGTGGCCGTCGTGCTCGACACCAGTTCTTCGGCTCCGGATCGACGGCTTGCGGTCTGGCAGGACATCGTCTGCGATACCTTTGTCGGGCTCGATTGCCGGTCGGACATGGACCAGGCGTTTTGGGGGTCGGTTTCGCAGTCGATGATCGGGCCTGTGACCTGTACGCGCGTCGATTCCTGCGCCCAGCGGGTGCTCCGCACGCCGTCCCGGATCGCACGCGCCAGCGAGGATTTCGTGCTGGTGACGTTGGGAACCAGTGGCGTGAACGCCGTGTTTCAGGACGGACGTGAAGCCGTGGTGTCCGCGGGCCAGTTCGTGATTTACGACACCACCCGCCCCTACGAGCTGCGCTTCGACGACAGCTTTTCGCAAACGATTTTTCAGATGCCGCGCAAGCTTCTGCAACAGCGCGTCGGCTCGTTCGAGGCGTTGACCGCGACCACTTTCTCCGGCGATCGCCCGCTCGAACGACTGGCCTATGAGTTCCTGCTCGGCATGAGCAAGACGATCGACCGCGTCGATTCCGCCACCGCAGCCCGCCTGATGGAGCAGGCGCTCGATCTCGTCGCGATGGCCTTCGCCGACAGGATGCGTGAGCGTTCGCCGGACCAGTCGTTTCACAGATCCGCGCTGCTTTATCGTCTGAAGAACTACATCCTGACGCATCTGCGCGACGGCGAACTGTCGATGCCGCGCGCCGCGGCGGCCATTGGAATTTCGCCGCGCTATGCCAGCGATTTGATGGCCGCCGAGCAGACCTCGTTCCGCAGTTACGTCCAGATGCAACGCCTGGAGCGTTGCAAGCGCGATTTGTCCGATCCCGCCCATGCCGCCCGGCATGTCGGCGACATCGCATTCGCGTGGGGTTTTAACGACCTCGCCCACTTCAGCCGGATCTTCAAGCAGCGGTTTGGCGCCTCGCCGCGCGAATGGCGCGAACACCCGGCCCAATAGGTCATTTTTCCGATCGGGCCTGTTTTCGTCGCGCCACGAATCCGCCATGCGGGTCACAGCGCCGCCGGCCAGCAAGCATCGGCTCTGCCAGTTAAGACAAGTTTTCGTTCTGCTGCGGACAAGCGGCACGCCCGGGCATGGCTGTATGTTTCGGACCGGTGATTGTCTGTCTGCCAATGCGAAGGGAAGACGCCGATGGGTCTGGTTCATCAGAAATACAGGGTTGCGGTGGTTCAGGCGGCGCCGGTTTTTCTCGATCTCGATGCGACGGTGGACAAGACCATCGCCCTGATCGAGCAGGCCGCCGCGCAGGGCGCCAAGCTGATCGCGTTTCCCGAGACCTTCATCCCCGGATATCCGTGGCAGATCTGGCTTGGAGCTCCGGCATGGGCGATCGGCCGTGGTTTCGTGCAGCGCTATTTCGACAACTCGCTGTCTTATGACAGCCCGCAGGCCGAAAAAATTGGCAAGGCCGTGAAGCGCGCCAGGCTGACCGCGGTCATCGGCGTGTCCGAACGCTATGGCGGCAGCCTCTATATGGGGCAATGGCTGATCGGTCCCGACGGCGAGACCATCGCGAAGCGTCGCAAGCTGCGGCCGACCCATGCCGAACGCACCATGTTCGGCGAGGGCGACGGCAGCGACCTCGCCGTCCATGATCGCGCCGACGTCGGACGGCTCGGCGCCTTGTGCTGCTGGGAGCATCTGCAACCGCTGTCGAAATACGCGATGTACGCCCAGAACGAGCAGGTTCACGTCGGCGCCTGGCCGAGCTTCTCGCTCTATGACCCGTTCGCGCATGCGCTGGGCTGGGAGGTCAACAACGCCGCGAGCAAGGTTTACGCCGTCGAGGGCTCTTGTTTCTTCCTCGGCCCCTGCGCGGTGGTCTCGCAGGCCATGATCGACGAGCTCTGCGACTCCCCCGAGAAACACGCGTTCCTGCACACCGGCGGCGGCCATGCCGTGATCTATGGGCCGGACGGCAGTTCGCTGGCCGAGAAACTTCCACCCGACCAGGAGGGCATTCTGTATGCCGACATCGATCTCGGCATGATCGGCGTGGCGAAGAACGCCGCCGATCCGGCAGGACACTATTCCAGGCCCGACGTCACGCGGCTGCTGCTCAACACCTCCCGCGCCAACCGCGTCGAGCATTTCACCCTCCCGGTCGATGCCGAGGTCATGAGCGAAGTCAGGCTTCAGGCCTAGTGGTCCAACTTCAGGAGGAGGCCGCCATGGAGTCCGCGATCCCCGAGCATCTGCAAAGCGCCCGTACGCGTCACCGGCGCGTCCCCGACGATTATGCGCCGCCCTACCCGTCATTCGTGGCGCGCCACAGACCGGCCGTGGAGCGGGTGGTGATGGCCTATTTCGGCGTCCAGACCCGCGCGGCACCTTCCAGGGCCGCGGAGCAGGCGATGGCGGGGATCGCTTCCAGTTTCGAAGCGAATGGCGGTCCGACCCATTGGGACCGGGCACGGTATGTCGACGAAGCCGGCTTCACCAATGTCGTGACGGTCGCCTATTGGGACGATCGGGCAAAGTTCGACGGCTGGTTTCCGCCGGTGCGCGACGGCTGGACCGGCGATCAACCAGCCGCCGGCGAATTCGGCAGGTTCATCGAGGTGCTCTATCCATCCGTGGAGGGCTACGAGACGCTGTTCTCTTCGCTGGGGCGGTCTGAAGGCATCGCGGTTCTCGCCGACGGCATGAGCGGCGAGGTTCAGGAGCATGCCTATTGGGGTGGCATGCGCGATCGCATTCCCAAGTCGCAGACCAGCGAGATGGCGCCTGCCGGCGTGGCTCATGCCATTCGCGATGGCGCGCGTATTCGCGTCATTCCCCACGACAATGTGTGCCTGATCCGGTCGGGCCAGGACTGGGGCGATACCGAAGCATCTGAACGCAAGATGTACCTTGAGGATGTCGAGCCGGTTTTGAGAGAAGGCATGGACTTCCTGCGCGATAGCGGCCGCTCGATCGGCTGTTACGCCAACCGCTATATGACGGTGGTGGCGCCCGACGGCACGCCGAGCGAAAAATCCTATGGCATGAGCTGGTGGAAAAGCCTGGCGGCGCTGGAGCGATGGGCTGAATCGCATCCGACCCATGTCAGGATTTTTGGCGCCGCCATGAAATATCTGTCGACCCTGGGGCCGGCCGCGAAGCTGCGGCTGTATCACGAGGTTACGGTCGCGCGCGCCGACGAGCAGTTTTTCGAATATGTCGACTGTCACCCGCGAACCGGAATGTTGAACGCGGTGCAGACGGTTGACGCTGGTTAGGCTGCGGTCGGGCGTCTTCCGCGCGCCTACAACACCATCTGCGTCTGCGTGACGATGGCGACAAGCTTGCCCTCCCCGGTCTCAAGCCGCGTCTGCCAGACCTGGGGGCGGCGGCCGCGATGCACCGGCGTCGCGGTGGCGATGATGGTCATTCCCTCCCTGGCGCCGCCGATAAAATTGGTCTTGCTCTCGATCGTGGTGGTGCCCTTGGCATCCTCGGGCAAATTGATCACGGTCGCGGCAGCCCGACCGAATCGGCGAACGCCATCACCGCGCCGCCATGAATCGTATGGTTGAGCGTGCAGAGATCCGGCCGCACCAGCATCCGCGCCACCACGCGATCCCTTTCGGCTTCGGTGAAGGTCACGCCCTTCAACTCCGCAAAAGGCATTTTCATCGAATTGACTTTTTCAAGCGGCGTCATGTTCGCGGTGCTCCGGTTTTTCTCCAGCTGTCATACGCGGGCTTGACCCGCATATCCATCAAACTTCGTCAAAGCGTTTGAGACAAACTCCGCTGTCTTCGCCCGGCTTGACCGGGCGATCCAGCACGCCGCGGCTTCTCGATTGAACACGACCGTCTCTCGATACTGGATCGCCCGGTCAAGCCGGGCGATGACAGTCTTGTTGTGGCGGGCGGCTTGCTCGCAATGACAAATCGAGCGTTTCGATTCGAATTTCAAACAGCAGATACACGTCCACGTTCTCGCGGCGGGAGACGCCCGAGGTTTGCGTTTAGTGTCCCTCAAACTGGAGGGAGCAGGGAATGCCGGATGCGCGCTGCACCCGCGGTCCCGTGTGCAAAATGGGTAAAGAAAACGCACACGAGCATACAGGTTCAGCGGAGGCACTCCGACATTCCCTGCGCAATGGCTTTACGGCTTACTTCGCGCTCTCCCCGGAGAATCGGGCTTTGTTGTCTCCGTCGCCTGCGAATAGCTGGCTCATCCTCGCCCGGTCGGGCCGACTTGCCTTCCGCAGACTTGACGCCAACCACTGAGGCGTCAGGACCACACGACTTCACCGTACGCTTCAGCATCGTACGTCCTGCGCTCCGTTGCCCGCTCACGGAAACCGCCCTGCGAACAAACTTCACGCCCGACGCCGCCGCGTCCACCGCATCCCATCCCAACGTTCGATGACGATGGCCAACGCCCCTTCCTCCGGGACAGGATGGCGCGAGTCCTAAAGGTGATTTGCCCGACGGCGAAAGCGAAAATTTGCCCGCCGGGTTGTTTTGTCGCAGCCGCGGCGCAGTGGGATTGATTGGGCGCGAAGCGCCCGCAGGATGAGTCGAGCCCTTCGAAACCCCTCATGGACAACTGCCATGAGGCAGTGCGGGTTGGTGAGGGCTCATAAACGCGACCGTCGGCGGACACCCGCTTGGATACACACAACGGACTCAGGTCAGACATCGCACCATGTCCGAAATGTGCCAACGACAGACATCAACATGCCTCAGAATGGAGACCTTATCGCATGTGCACGGCTAGGGGTGCCGGGATCCGGAAATCGTCGCATGCGTCCCCTGAAAAGGAGCGCCAGCATCGGATCGATCATAGCACGGCCGCGCGGTAGCCATGGCTTACTTGGACAGTGCGGTCGAGCTTTCTTGAAACTCTATTGCTTGCTTGGATCGTCCGCTGGATTAACATACGTGAGTGTCGCCGGCCCTTGACCGTGGATTTGGACAACGGTTGCGCTGCTTGTCCAAGCATAATGATTCATTTTAGCTGGGGCTTCGGCATATCCGCCCGCCGTGAGTTCGACTCCGTTTTTTTCGTCAAGTTTATCTCCCATCCCAATATGAAAATTGCCGGATATGACCGTAACGTTCTCCGTTGTCGGATGATTGTGAGCAGGAATCACATAGCCGCTCGGCATTTTCAGACGGATAACGTAGGGTGCGTCCTTGAAGGGATCGCCCGACAAGACAGTAATTTCAGCCCCCTTGGGCAATACCGGCGGCGCAGGACCCCATTTTAAGTCGCCTGAATTAGTCGGCATCTTCATATCGTCGGCGGCAATTGCTGTGTTCGCGCATGCTAAAATAAAAGCTAAAGCAATCAATCCACGAGGCATGATTACCTCCCTACTGCCGTTCCAAAGCCTCCCGGGGCTTTTGATTTATTTGCATAGCTGTCAAAACAGCTTACGGGCGTCAATTGAAGTTCTGAGAAAATTAGATTTCTCCAGCGTATCATGCAACTACGAGACGATGAGGAAATCAAGTAAGGTGGGCTGCCGTATGCAAGGAAGTCCGGAAGCGCGGGTTTGGCACAACCAGCCTTCTGATTTGATTACGGGCGCGCCGCGAATTCGCCGGCACTAGGTCCGTTTTGTGCCATGGCACGAAATCGCTGCGCGATAGCCCGCTGCGCGGGTAGCCCACCCGCGAGGGCGGTATCGGAAGCAAGATCGTCAAATCACAAAATCGCGGCGCGCTAGTTCGTTCGTTGAG
>Ga0066789_10001158_pt1 | contig 11278 bp, 9 predicted proteins | sample OrgsoiDNA2013049_FD_70960 | JGI IMG/M metagenome (GOLD analysis project Ga0066789, IMG submission 70960) | Permafrost soil microbial communities from the Arctic, to analyse light accelerated degradation of dissolved organic matter (DOM) -... | ecosystem: Environmental > Terrestrial > Soil >...
GCGCGAGTTGGACCGATGCCATCAACCTCCACGACGGCACGTCGGCGCTGGGCACCTATGGCGTGGATTGGACACTATCGATCACGTCAGGTTCGATCATCTCGACCGACTCGGCGCACCACATGATCACCCTGTCCCAGGATACCACCGGCCAAATCGAACTCCACAACGGCGCGACGATCAATTTCACAGAGCTCGAACGAGTCACCTGGTAAGCCCTTCTTTGCCGCAATCGCAACGGCAGAATGTCGACCCGGCATCCTGGATCTCGAGCCTGCGAAACAACTGCGCCCAATCCTTCACGCGAAATGGCCGCAAATTGCGGCCGTTGCCTGCGACGTCGAAACTGAAACCAGCGCGAGATCAACAACCGGCGTTGCTGTCTTTGTTGAGAAATGCCTCAACGATCCCAATCTGATCCGGCGCTATCAGGGCGGGCGCATGGCCGCAATTTTGTACGGTGTATGCCGTCGCATTGCGGTTCCTGCGCAACATGTCTGCGAGGACATCTTCAGGAAGAAGATCTGATGTTTGTCCTCTCACCACCAAAATGGGGATGTCGATAGCATCCCAGTATTTCCAGAGGTCCATGCTGTAGTGCCAAGGATTGCGGAACGCGTGCGCGATGTTCGGGTCACATAATGACGCGTAGTGCTGCCTCTCCGGCTTCCATTCCACGCTGTGGACCGTCAAATGGCGCCAATGCTCGTCCTCCAGTTCTCCGAAGGGAGCCAAAACGCGCCGAAAATACAATTCTGCTTCTCGGATGGTTTGGAAGCCCTTTGGAACCTCATTAAGATTGGCGCCGAGGCGAAGCAATCCAGCCCAAGGCAGATACGGTCCGATATCGTTGATAACCATGCGGCGGATCGGGCTGCCGGGCAGCGCTGCGAGGACTATGCCGATTAAGCCACCCAATGACGTCCCGACCCAGTCAATTTCGACAGCCCCCAGCGCAGCGATCAAAGCGGTCATATCGCCGCAATACTGAGGCAGCACATAGTCGCTGCTGTCCTTTAATCTTTCACTCTGCCCCCGCCCCGGCAGATCGGGACAGATAACACGACGTCCCTTACTCGCAAGGGCGGTTGCGAGATGATCAAAATCGCGTCCATTACGCGTGAGGCCATGAACACATAGAACGGGCAGATCGGAAACCGCCGGGCCCCAGTCGGTAAATGCGATTCGATGAAAGCTTCGTCGCGACAGTCCCCGAACCGATCCCGTTCGATCCGGGACTATTGGTCGCTTTTCACGGTCCCTGGAAATAAGATCCATTAGGACCGTCGCGGCTTGGAGCGATTGAGCGCCATCTGCTTTATTCGACGACAAATTGGTGGGCGTCGGCCGACGTCTCAAAAATGTGCGGCGCGACGTTGCGGCGCGTTAGAGCATCACCAAGTTTGAGGCGCATGAATGCGCTGGTCGTATAGCGCGAAACGTGATCGTAACAAGTGCGCTCCACGTCCGCCGCCATGGAAAACCAGTCGTCGGCCATTTCAGAAGCGATATCCGACGAGTCATAATTGATGATCGCAGAAAAGCGATGTCCGACCCGGGCAAAGATCGCAAACACACCTTCACGTATTGCTTCCACATCAGCCGGCTTATGAACTCGATAGCCATCCAGGCCCAGAAATAGCGTATTGCGCGTCTCGTCAAACATCAGTCGTTCAGATAACGGGCGGTTGAGAAGCCGGTCATCCAGCTGCATCAAGGCTTCGTTGAAGAGCGAAGCATCCATAGCCTTCGGCGACTGGACGATGGGCCGGAATCCCATGAGCGCCAGAATGTCACGCTCAATATCGACACCGGGCGCTACCTCCATCAACTCGATGCCTGCCGACGTTAGCTTGAAGACACATCGTTCAGTCACGTAGAGAACAGGCTGTCCGTTATTCGCCGCGAGGCGTCCCGAAAATGTAATTTGATCGATCTTCTCGATGAATTTCGGTGATTTGCCCTCGCTAAGTATCTTCAACTGACCATCGATGACTGCCGTCTTGAGGCCACCGGTCGTGAACGTCCCTGCAAAGATCAACTCGCGTGCATTCTGCGATATGTTGATGAAACCGCCGGCGCCGGCAAGGCGGCCGTTGAACAGGCTGACGTTGACGTCACCATTTGCATTGACCTGAGCCATGCCGAGGCAAGCAAGGTCCAGGCCGCCGCCGTCGTAGAAATCGAACATCTGGTTCTGATCGATGATGGATTCCGCGTTGATTGCCGCACCGAAGTCGAGACCTCCTTGCGGAATTCCGCCAATGATCCCGGGCTCTGCCGTCAACGTGACGAAGTCGAACAGCTTTTCTTCCGCAGCAACCGAGGCGACCCCTTCGGGCATTCCAATGCCGAGGTTGACCACGCCACCCATCGGCAATTCCAGCGCGCACCGACGCGCAATGATCTTACGGTTGTCCAGCGGCAGTGGAACCTTGCGGTCCGCTGGCGCGCGCAGCTCACCCGAGAACGCGCCGTTGTAACCGGTAGCATATGTCTGGACGTGGTTTTCCGGCTGCGCAACGACGACGCAATCAATCAGCACGCTTGGAATTTTTACGTGCCTGGGATTGAGCGAGCCGGACGCCGCGATGCGCTCGACCTGGGCGATGACAAGACCCTTGCAGTTCTTGGCAGCGGTGGCGAGTGCAAGGTTGTCGAGCGTCAACGCTTCCTTTTCCATCGAGATGTTGCCGTTGTGATCGGCCGTCGTTCCTCGAATGATCGCTACGTTGATCGGAAACGCCTTGTAGAAAAGCCATGGCTCGCCGTCGATCTCCATCAAGCGAACCAGTTCTTCCGTCGTGCGTGCGTTGAGCTTTCCGCCGCCGTTCGCTGGATCGACAAACGTCCCCAAACCTACTTTCGAAAGGAGACCAGCCTTGCGTCCCGCGATCTCCCGAAACAGATGCGAGACGCATCCAAGCGGCAAATTGTAAGCTTCGACGTGATTGTCGACCGCCATACGCGCCAGCTTCGGCACCAGACCGAAGTGTCCGCCGATCAAGCGTTTGATCAGGCCCGGATGCGCAAGGCGATTGAGACCCCGGTCGGCGCCATCGCCGGGTGCAGCCGCAAACACCAGCGTAAGATCGCGTGGCTCTCCGGTCTGAACGAAGCGCCGTTCCAGCGCCTTGATGATTTCGTCGGGCGTTCCCACGCCGACGAAGCCGGACGAGGCGACGGTGTCGCCGGAACGGATGATGGCAACCGCCTCCGCGGCATCGACGATCTTGTTGCGCATCAGGTTTCACTCACAGGATTGGCGTCGCGGGCGATCAACCAGTCGGCAATGCTCTGGCTGAGTTTTCCCTGCGATTTGCTCGAGACGAAAAGGCCTACGTGGCCGCCCGGAAGGGGGATTTCGGTATAATCCTTGCCGCTAAGCTTCGCGCCCAGAGCACGCGAGCAGTCAGGCGGAATAATGTGATCGTCCAGCGCAAAGACGTTGAGAACGGGTGTCGCAATTGACCCCAAGTCGACGCGGCGGCCGGATAGTTCGAAGCTACCATCGACTAAGCGATTTTCCTTGTAGAGTTCTTTGAGCCATTGCTTCGCCGCCTCGCCCGGATGATGTGGCCGGTCTGCAAGCCACTTTTCCATCCGCAGGAAGTTCATGAATTTCGCTTCGTCGTCGACAATGTCGATGAGATCGACATTGTATTTCGTCAAAGAGCGCATCGGCGTCATCATCGAGAATACCGAGCTCATGAACTCGCCTGGTATCACTCCATAGGTATCGACGAGCTTGTCGATATCTTCCGGATCTAGACTACGGGTCCAGATATTCAGAAAGCCGTGATGGGCGGCAGTGCCCTTGGTGTCCGCATGAAAATCGATCGGAGTAATCGTAAGAACCAGATTTTTCACCTTTTCCGGATGCAGTGCAGCATAACAGGTGGTGAAAACTCCGCCCTCACAGATCCCGAGCAGCGTAACCTGGTCATGCCCGGTTTCCTGACATATGCGATCGACGGCGGCATCGATGTAGTCGTCCACATAGTCATCGATCGTGAGCCAACGTTCGGTTCGGCCCGGTTGGCCCCAGTCGATCAGCCAAAGATCGAGCCCCTTTGACAGCAAGCTTCGCACAAGCGAGCGATCCGGCTGGAGATCCGCCATGGTGTAGCGCCCGATCAGGCCATAGGCCAGAAGTACGGGCGTCCTCGCCGTCGCTTCCGCCATCGGCTCGTAATGGAACAACTCCACCTTGTCGCGGCGCATGACGAGATGTTTCGGCGTCGTACCGATGTTGACATCTTCATCCCTCGTATTCGCGATGAGCTGCGTCGCCTTGAACATTTTTTCGGTGTTGGCCGCCATGTCGCGGGCGAAGCGCGAGGCCTGGCTTTCCTGATTGCTCATTGTGCGCCTTCGATCTTCTGGTCGCGCACCTGACGGGCGAGTGCGCGGACCTCGCGCCGGAGTTCCGTCAGCTGACGCGTCACATCATCGAAATCCTTGCGCGTCGGCAGACCGAACATGGCTGAGGCGGCCTCCGCGACATCGTCCTGTCGGCTTCGCAACTGCAATCCCGCCTGCAGCAGCTCCTTCTGAGCCTGGAGAAAGCCATCGGTGCGTTGGTTGCGAATCAATTCCTCGTTGGAGATTTCGCTCCACTTCGCAAACGCCTCGCGCCAATCCGGATGCGGTGCCCCGCGCGTACCAGTCGCGGACATCGTCTCAAGAAACCGCTTCGAAGCCTCGGTCCACGGCGCGACAGCGACCGCATTGTAGCTTGCAAGACGCTGACGCATCTCGATCCAGGCGCCGAAGGCCAAGGCCATTTTCCGGTCGATATCCCAGGCATCGGCAAGTCGCGGCCCCTGTGCCATGCGCTCGATGGCAGCAGACAGTTCGTTGCCATCGCCAAAACCGGCGGGCTTCTCCGACAGGCGAGCCAGCATGAACGGAGCCATCGAACCTGACCACGCCTCCACCATGCGGTTCGACGATTCAGCCATCGTCTGCCACAGCTTCGCCCATTCAAAGGCAGGATCAGGATTCGCGGCTGGCGATTGTTCTTTCTCGCTCATCGTGCTCCCCGCACTAAAACCTCAGTAAAGTCAATTCCATCCAGCGTCCCGATCAGGTGGCCGCTCTGTTTCCAAAAGCTTCAGTGTAGATCGCCAACGCATCATCGAAGCTCATCTCCCGCGGATTGTTGACGAGAAGCCGCGTCTGCTTCATCGCGTCCTCGGCAAGCTTCTTCAGATCGCTCCTCGCAATGCCTACATCGGCGAGAGAAGCCGGAACGTTGCAATCCCGGCAGATCGCCGCGATGGCGTCGACGAAAAGCCGCGCCCGCTGACTGACACTCATTCCCTGCGACTTGGGGTCAACAATTGGCGCAAGTTCAGCATAGAGCCCTTCCGCTTCCTGCAAATTGAACCGCAGCACCTGCGTCAGGACCAGGGCGTTCGACAAACCATGCGGCACGTGGAATATCGCGCCGATCGGATATGCCAACGCATGAACCGCGGCGACCGGCGAATTGGCGAACGCCATCCCGGCCAGCATCGAGCCTAGCAGCATCTGTGATCGCGCTTCGAGATTTGACCCGTCCGCGCAGACCGCACGCACATTCGCCGACAGCAGGGTAAGGGCCTGACGCGCGAGCTGATCCGACATCGGGTTCTTCTTATGCCGGCTGGTATAGGCTTCGATCGCATGCACCATGGCATCGATGCCGGTCGCGGCGGTGACGTGGGCGGGCAGACCGAGCGTCAATTCCGGATCGAGGATCGCCCAGTCCGGAAGCAACCGCGGCGAGACGACACCCTTTTTTTCGGTTGTCGGTGTCGTGACGATCGCGATTGGCGTTACCTCCGAGCCGGTCCCGGCGGTCGTCGGCGCCAGCAGCAATGGAAGACGTTCGCCCTTGGCAAGACCCACACCGTAGATATCGTCGAGGCGGTCAGGTGTTTTGGCGAGATAGGCCACAAGCTTCGCGGTATCGAGCGCGCTGCCACCCCCGATCGAGGCGACCAGTTCGATACCCTTGTCGCGGCACAGCGCAACCGCCCGCTCGATGACATGCGACGGCGGATCGGCCTCTACGTCATCGAACACCGTGAGTTCGCAACCGCACGCGACCAGGCCTGCCTCGGCGCTTTCCGTGAGTCCCGCCTTGCGTACGCCCTTGTCGGTGACCAGAAGTACGCGCTTCGCCCCGTATCCCGAGACCAGTTCAGCCAGCTTCTTCGATGCGCCCACCTCAAACAGAATGTTCGGCGGCGCCTGGAATGTGAACGATTTCATCTGACATCACTCCTGATCTGATGGGACGGCAATGCTGCCAGCGCAGCAGTAAGTTGTTCGCTCACGGCGTCGATCGGTTGCAGACCATCAACGATATTGAGTAACCCTTGTGACCGGTAGTATTCGGTGACTGGCGCGGTTTGCGCCCGATAGACGTCAAGCCGGGTCTTGAACACCTCGGGATTATCGTCACGGCGCACTGGCTCGCCTTTGCTTGCCGCTTCTTCAGCGCGGCCCCTGATGCGGTCGAGTAACGCCACTTCGTCGACCTCCAGTTCCAGGACCGCGTCGAGTTTGATACCCCTGGCGGCGAGTTCCTGATCGAGCGCTTCCGCTTGCGTGACCGTCCGGGGAAAACCGTCAAGGATAAAGCCGTTTGCCGCGTCGGAGTGATCAATACGGTTGGCGACAACCGAAACCACGACATCATCGGGCACGAGCTCGCCAAGATCCATGATATGTTTGACGCGCAACCCCGAAGCCGTGCCTGACGCCACCGCTTCGCGCAGCATGTCTCCGGTCGACAATTGCGGAATGCAAAAGCGGTCGACGATTCTCGTTGCCTGAGTGCCCTTCCCCGCACCCGGCGGTCCCAACAGAACCAGTCTCATCAACTCTGCTCCTCCTGTCCTTGCGGATCTCAGCTCTTTGAGCGGATGATGCCATCGTCCGCGCTCCAACCAAGCGCAGACAACTTCGTATAAATCGAACGATACGATCTTCTTTGACGCGACCGGCTCTATTTATTCAGGTCAACTGCCGGCGGTTGGCTCATCGCACTTCCGAGCTCACGAAACTGCGCGTTCATTTTTTCCATCTGCTGTTTGAGATGGTCTTGATAGACAGCGCCCATTTCTTGCGGGTTTTTTGCATGCAACAGCCTTTGCGCAAGCTCGAATCCCGCGGCCACATTTGCTTCGGCGAACGCCACCGCCTTGTCGTTCATCTCTTTCGCAGTTGAATAGGTTGCGCGGGCGCCGGAATCGGCCTTCTCCCTCAGCTTCTGGGATTCGGCCATGTACTTCGACACGGCGTCCTTTGCCCTATCGAGCGTGGTTTGCGCCATTTCACGCATCTTCTCGGCTTGCTCGTTGATCTGCTCACTCATTGCACTCTCCATTTCAGCCGTTTGCGACTTGGGTAGATTTCATCTTGAACTGACGCAGTTAAGTCTGCTCCGATGGCTCACGTTATCGACGCGTCGACCTGCTTTAGCTTCTCGCGAAGTTCATCGATCAGGACCCGCGTATTTTCGGAATAATCAATGGGCACCACGACGAGGTGCACGCCGCCGCCCTTGAACGCGCTTTCGAGCGTCGGGATCAGAGAGTCCGCGCTTTCGACTCGCGAACCTTTCGCGCCGTAGCTCTCGGCATATTTGACAAAATCGGGATTGCCGAATGTCAGGCCGAAATCCGGGAAACTATCGACGGCCTGCTTCCAGCGGATCATGCCGTACGCGAAATCTTCCAGGATCAGCACGACGAGATTGAGCTTGAGACGAACCGCGGTTTCCATTTCCTGCGAATTCATCATGAAGCCGCCGTCGCCACAGACCGCGAGCACCCGGCGTTCGGGATACAGCATCGCCGCCATCATGGCGGACGGCAACCCGGCGCCCATTGTCGCCAGCGCATTGTCCAGCAGAAGCGTGTTGGCCACGTAGGTACGGTAGTTGCGCGCGAACCAGATCTTGTACATACCGTTGTCGAGAGCGACGATGCCGTCCTCGGGAATGACCTTTCGCACATCGTGCACGATGCGTTGCGGGGTGGGCGGCCAGCGATCCTCGGTGGCCCGGTCGGTAAGGCGTTTCAAAATGCCTTCGCGAAGGCCGAGCAATGCCCCGGCATTGTGCAGTCGCCCCTCGACGCGATCCGCCAGCAGTTCCAGGCTCGGCCCTACATCGCCAACCACCTCGCATTGTGGAAAGTAAACTCGCTCCACATTGGCAGGCGTGTAGCTGACGTGGATTACTTGTGGACCCTTCGGGCCCATGATGAACGGCGGTTTCTCGATCGTATCGTGACCGATGGCGATGATCAGATCAGCGCGATCAACGGCTTCATGCACGTAGTCACGTTCGCTGAGCGCAGCCGTCCCCATATAAAGTTTGCCACCCCCGGGTACTGTTCCCTTCCCCATCTGCGTCGTGAAGAAGGGAATTTGCGTACGGCGGACGAACCCCCCGATGCCTGCCGTGCTCCGGGGCCGGGACGCGGCGGCGCCGAGCATGATCAATGGCCTCTTTGCCTTCAGGATCATTTCAGCAGCGCGATCCAGCGAAGCACGATGTGCGACCGGAATTTCGATCGGATGCTGTTGCACCATCGCGACGTCTTCTGCTTCTTCGCCCGCGACGTCCTCGGGCAATTCCAGCAGGACAGGACCTGGTCGCTCTTCCATCGCGATCCGAAACGCATCACGAACGATCGTCGGAATACTGCTCGTACTGACGATCTGGAGGGAAAGCTTGGTAAGTGGCTTGAAAGCACTGACCACATCGACAATCTGGAATTTTGCCTGACGGCTGCTCATGATGCCCTTCTGACCGGTGAGCATGATCATGGGCATGGCGCCGAGCAGCGCGTAGGCTGCTCCCGTCGTCAGGTTCAGCGCGCCCGGACCGAGCGTGGTGATACACACACCGGGCCTGCCGGTCAGGCGTCCGTAAGTCGCAGCCATGAAGGCCGCGCCTTGCTCGTGGCGAGTCAGGATGAGCTTGATCGACGAGTTACGCAGGCTTTCCACGACATCGAGGTTCTCCTCGCCGGGCACCCCGAAAATGCGATCGACACCCTCGTTCTCGAGCGCGGCAACCAATAAATCTGATCCCTTAGCCATTAGCGCCTCTCTTCCGTTTTAATTCAGTCCTCACCAGACGGATCTCACGCCTGCACAACGCTGACCGTGTTCAGTTTTAGATGCTGCCATCGCCATCGAGATAGCCTCTCGTCCGTGTATCCGGCATCCAGAGCGACGCGATAAGGGCGACAAGCGCCATCGCCGCGACGTACCAGAAGAATACAGTTTCATATCCGGCTGATTTCAGCGACAACGCAACATATTCCGCGGTTCCTCCGAACATCGCATTGGCAATTGCATAGGGAAGACCGACCCCCAGCGCGCGCACTTCCGGCGGGAATAGTTCGGCCTTCACGACGCCACTGATCGAGGTGTAGAAACACGCAATCACAAGACCGGTCATGATCAGACCAAAAACAGCGTAGCTGTTGGTGGTGCTGGACAATGTCATCAAGAGCGGGACCGCTGCGAAAGTTGCGCACCCGCTGAAGAGGATCATGTTGTTGCGGCGGCCGATCCTGTCCGAAAGGGCCCCGAACACCGGTTGCATAAGCATGAAGGCGATCAGTACCGCAGTCATGATCGAGCTGACCGTCTTGGCATCCAGCTTCACGCTGTTGACCAGAAACTTCTGCATGTACGTCGTGAATGTATAGAAATAGAGGGAGCCGCCGATGGTAAATGCGAGAACGATCAGGAGCGCGCGCTTGTGATGCAAGAGGCCGGAGAGAGAGCCAGCCTCGTTGTTATGCATGGTCTCCGCCGACGCCGTCTCCTGCAATGAGCGGCGGAGATACAGCGCCACGAGAGCCGCAATGGCTCCAATCAGAAATGGAACACGCCATCCCCAGGCCTTTAATTCGTCGAGCGACAAAGTCTGCTGCAAGACCACCACAACGAGGAGAGCGAGAAGTTGCCCGCCAACGAGCGTGACATACTGGAAAGACGAATAGAACCCGCGGTTGCCCTTGCCGGCAATTTCGCTCATATAGGTTGCCGCCGTTCCATACTCGCCGCCAACCGACAGGCCCTGCGCCATTCGCGCAAAGAGCAGTAACGCCGGCGCTGCCGCGCCGATTGTTTGATAGGTGGGAAGAATTCCGATCATCAGCGATCCGGCGCACATCAACAGCACCGACAGCACCATCGAATTCTTGCGGCCGTGTGCGTCGGCGAGCCATCCGAACAGCCAGCCGCCGAGCGGCCGCATGAAGAACCCGACGGCAAAAATTCCGGCCGTCGCCAGCAATTGGCTGGTCTGGTCTCCCGACGGGAAAAATGCGGCCGCGAAATAGATCGAGGTAAACGCATAGGCATAGAAATCATACCACTCGACCAGATTTCCCGACGAGGCAGCCACGATTGCCTTAATACGCGAAAGTTTTGACATCGCGTCGTCGGCGTGGATTTCCGGATTCGATACCGCCATCACAGTCATTTGCTTACCCTCCCAACCGACGGATGATGCTTTGCGTGAAGTCGCTGGTGGATGCCTTGCCGCCCAGATCGGGCGTGCGAACTCCGTCCTTGCGCAAAACCTGATCGATGGATGCCCTGAGGCGGTTGGCGAGCTCCGCCTGATCGATGTGTTCCAGCATCAACCCAACGGCCAGCAGCAGCGCGAGCGGATTGGCGATGCCCTTGCCGGCAATGTCCGGAGCCGAACCGTGCACGGCTTCGAATATCGCAGCATCCGGTCCGATATTGGCGCCGGGAGCCATGCCGAGGCCGCCCACCAGCCCGGCGAGCTGATCGGACAGGATATCGCCGAACAAATTGGTGGTGACGATGACGTCGAACTGCCAGGGATTCATGACGAGCTGCATTGCGGTCGCATCGACGATGCGATCGTCCATCTGGATCTTGCCCTCGTATTTCTTCGCGATCTCGTAGCCGACTTCAAGAAACACGCCGGTCAACGCCTTCAGGACGTTGGCCTTGTGCACGACGGTAACCTTCTTGCGTCCGTTCTTGAGCGCGTAATCGAACGCGAATTCGATGATCTTGCGCGATCCCTCGCGGGTGTTGACCCCGGTCGAAATGGCGACGGCGTGCGGATCGTCGCCGATCGGGATGTAGTGCTCGAAGGCGACGTAAAGACCCTCCAGGTTCTCGCGTACGATGACGATGTCGATGTCCTCGTAGCGTCCGCCGGGGATCATCGTCCGGGCCGGGCGAAGGTTGGCGTAAAGATGGAATTCCTCGCGCAGGC
>Ga0066789_10001160_pt1 | contig 11262 bp, 4 predicted proteins | sample OrgsoiDNA2013049_FD_70960 | JGI IMG/M metagenome (GOLD analysis project Ga0066789, IMG submission 70960) | Permafrost soil microbial communities from the Arctic, to analyse light accelerated degradation of dissolved organic matter (DOM) -... | ecosystem: Environmental > Terrestrial > Soil >...
AGAGCACAGGATAAAGCGCAGAAAGATTGCGCATTGTTTTTTGCATGGCTTCCCCCAGTCCAATTTCATAGATATTGGCACTTCCAACAACTCAAATTAGCTCTTGATATCACACCTGCTGCTAAGCTGCCGACAGCCCTAATCGACTCTCGTACTTCATCTCGTTCGAAGTCTCTTCAAGCTGTAATAACTGCGAAACAGGCTGACAATTGCAAGTGCTTGCGTCCCGGCATCACTCAAGGATCCGCACTTTAGATATGATCCGTACTCTGATTTATTGATGGACGTGTTCCAGCATCTCTCTCGGTGACCGCCGTGTCTCAATCACGGCCGCAGGTTGTCTGCGTAATACTTTCGGCTCATCCTTGCTTAAGATGCCCAGGTCCGCGCTTCAGTTGCAGCAGGAAGGTCCACAATGCAGTCTCGGGCTGTAAAGCACCCGTAGACCTTATTTGACCAACATTAGCGAAGAGAAGCAAGAGGCTGGCTAAGATTACTTCTCTAGTCAGCCCCTTCCGCTCTACTTCATTCTTACGTACGCACCACTGCGACCGAAACAGTAACACTATGTACGCGCGCCCCACTGCTAACAAAGATCGTGATAGGCACGGTCTGAGTAACTGCGGCTGTTGAGGATGTGAGCGTTAACTGTGTTGCACCGCTCACCAGGCTGGATTGAGAAAAGTGAGCCGTCACACCAGCAGGAACGCCATAGGCTGCCAAAGAGACTGCGCCAAAGCCATACGAATTCACGCGAAGGTTAACAACTGCCTTTCCGCCACTCATCGTGTACGCATAATTGTCTGAGTTAACGCTGAAATCCGTAAACAATGAGGACGGTACCGCGCAGGATGACGCGGCTGTTGCGACGGTGCCCCAATAAGACGCGAGATCCGCCCGCGTTTCAAGTTGCCATGAAGCTAGGTCGACCAAAACTCCGCTTGGTATCTTGAACGCCTTTTGGGTAGTGGCGTCGTACCAATGATTGTTGTTCGAAGCAAGCGAATCAGCGAATCTGGTCCAGTCACTGCCTGACAAGTACGTGGCAAATACGAATTGGCCCGCCTGTGCATCTTGCAGGACATTGCCGCTCATGACCGTGCCGGCCGTGTAGAGATAGTACGATTGGTCGGTTTCCCAATCATTGATCTGTCTGCCGCCGGGCTTGCCCGCAAGGAAAATCTGACCTTGCCACTTATTGGTTCCGCTGTTGTTGTAAAACGTATTGCCCTTCATAGTCAGTTGTTCAGTGTTGATCAGGTTAACTCCCGACCCGCTCGAACACAGCTTGCTCCCGGTCAGCGAAATGGGACCTTCATTCGCCTCTAACTGAAGACTGGCAAGTGTATTCTCAGAAAGCGTCGCATTCTCGATGGTGATGTTCTTGTTGTCGGTATCAAACCAAAGACCCTGTGCTTGATTACGGTAAGAGTAATGATTCTTCACTGTGGCATTGTGCGTCAGCATGAGTTTGGTTCCACCCATGCCCCAGTCGTACAAAGCACCCATTGCTCCGCGCCAGTTGTTGTAGTCGCTCTCGTTGTATTGAAAGAGAACGTTTTTATCCGTCGTCCCAGCAAAGCCGACCCCGCCGTTGTGGCTTGCAACGGAGCTCTGCACCGTGATGTTGCTGCTGTGACTGATCGACAGTCCACCCCAGTTGTTCCATAGAGCCTGAACTTTGTCGAAGAGTATATTGTTGCTCCCCCCGACCGTAGCTCCATGCTCATTGATGCAACTTGCCGCATGTCGAAACACCAGCCCGCGGAACACCATGTTGCTGCGTCCAGAAACAGACATAGTCTGTGGCCGTGTCGCCACTTCGACCAGTGCCGTGGACATGTTCGTAAGGTGCGAAGGCCACAGGTGAATCACATTGGCTGCTTCGTCCACATAAAAGGTGCCCTCGCGCAACTGACCGAATGACATTACCTGCGTCATCGGAACGTTATTGACATAAATCATCTCTGTTCGCCGCACCACCGGCGCGACTGTCGCAGGCCACCCTGAAGGCACACCGCAAGTACCCAGATTGCGCTGCCAGGAATGGTCTAATACGGCGGAATTGCTTGCATTTCTCGACCAATTCGTGAAAACGTCGGAACCCGCAATCACCGCCGTTCCGATCTGCACCGCTTCCAAGGTGATCAGAGATGACGTTTGCTGATAACTTGCTGGAATATTTACAAACTCTCTATATATGCCGGGATTTATAAGGACTTTAGTAGGAATGTACTTAAGATTATTTGCTTTGGCCTTATTGACCGCCGCTTGGATCGTTTTCAAAGGCTCTTGCCAGGTTCCAACATTCCCATCTGAACCGTTTTTTTGATCAACGTAGATATAAGCTTTCTGGTTTTCGACGACGTTCGCTTGTGCATACGCCCCGATTCCTGGCATGGCCAGGATTGCGCTAATGAAAAGAAACAGCAGGCTTTTGGCCCCCATAGACACCTCAGGAATACTGAATTTGCGTTCGGAATTCCTGGCAATCGATTTTGCGCGAACCTATGGCGTACGGTCGGTGTAAGTACTTCACCCCGTTAGGTTTCTCAGCCAGGCCGCCAATTTGGGCGACCCATCTGATGACGTGTTATCGAGTGTTAGGAATTAGTGCTTGTAGATTAATGCACCATTACTCTTTGGTAAATAGTAATCTTCATAATTCTGGAGAAAAAGTTGGGGACTCCAGCTTGGTACCGAAGGGCCAAGGCATCTAATGGCGCCGAGGAGTACCGGGTGAGTGCTTTCCATAACTCCTCTGTAACTTTAGTACTGCGTTTTTGGGAGGAGAATTGTCGAAGCGCGACCACCAGCTTGCCAGAATTGGCTGTTTTTTGGCTCAAAAATGACCACTTATAGCGCATTTCAAGCACATAAACGCGTCTTTTGAAGGCTCTGTTGAAACTCCCCGCTCAACCTGGCAATATTCCGTACTTCTGTGCTAGAAACTGCCTGAGTCCCGGCGCCGTCGCTGCCGCTATCTCCTGCCAGGTCAGCAGCTTGAGATTGTTTCGAAAGCTGTAACTTCTCACCGCTCGCATCACCTCCAACCAGCTCTGAATCAAATCCCGCCTGCGGCCGTCGCAGAGAACAACAAATGAGCAGCCACCGGCGTAGGCTGCCAGCGTCCCGCGGATCAATTGGTAGGAATGCACGGTCTCATCTGCTATTGGAAGATCCGCAATATCAATGACTTCCTGCAGATCCCGGTAGCGAAATAACAGTCGCGTAGAGGCCGATTGGAAGCCCGTTTCTGTCAGTTTTGCTTCTACCAGAGTGTTTCCGAGTCGCATATCCACTTCGGTCTGATCTTGTCGGCCGGTTAGAAGTGGAATGCGCGGTTTGAATCCAAATTCTGGTGTAAGGCCTGCTTCGACGCCGAGCAGGGCGCACATTTCCGCTCGCCACAGCATCCTGGGATAGCAGAAGACATTCATCAGCAACGCGTCTGAACTATTCGCGCAGTCAAGTTCGCAGCGATCTCTTTCCCAGGCGCGGGGGACCCATTTTCCGCCGGTGTAGCTCTTGCCCAAGCGCTTTTTCCACTCTGGTCGAGCGCAGATCGATCGATAGGATGCAGGAAGAAAATTGCCATGGTTCCCTTCTTCCTCGCGATAGATCACGCTGGGTACTGCTCCCCAAGTCTCTTCGTGCGCGTGCTCCGCTGCCCGGTCCATATTTCTGCGGCTCAACTCGCGACGCAGTTCGGAACTTGAAATAGCGGGCATGAAGAGATTATAGGCGAACAAAAGGTGAATATCGCAAGAACTGCATTTGACCTCTTACGGCACGCATGGGTAGCGCGGTGCACAACCTTCAGGAAAGATCGAACTTTCAATGTTTTGAAAACGTAATGACGATGGACGAGGTCGCGCGAAACAGCGCCCTGCCGTAATCGATTGGACGGAGGTCCGTGGATGACGCTATTTAAAGAGCAGCTTCAGCAGGTGTTAAGACGGCTGGGCAGGGCGCCGCTGTTTACCTTTATCACGCTCGCGACGCTGGCCATCGGCATCGGCGCGAACACGGTTGTCTTCAGCGTAGTTGAAGGCGTGCTGCTGAAGCCCCTGCCCTATCCCCATGCGGAGCAGCTCATCGGTGTATGGCATTCGGCTCCAGGAATCGGCCTAAAGGAAATCAACATGTCGCCCTCGGTCTACTTCATCGACCGTGAGCAAAACACGACGTTCCAGGACATCGGTGCATACGGTGGGGACTCGCTGAGCGTGACGGGAGCAGGTCAGCCAGAGCACGTACGCGGCCTGGACGTAACTGACGGCACGCTGCCGATACTAGGAGTGAAACCGGTGCTGGGCCGGCTCTTCACCCGCCACGATGATTCTCCGGGCGCACCCGAGACGGTTGTGATCTCGAATGCATACTGGCGCGAGAAATTCGGGAGCAGTCCCTCCGTCATCGGCCGCAGCATCACCGTGGACGGCAAGCCGCGGGAGATCATCGGCGTCCTTCCGAAAGACTTCCATTTTCTTGACCGCCGGGATGACGCGCTTTTCCTTCCGCTCCAGTGGGACCGCAGCAAGATGAAGCTCGGCAACTTCAGCTATGAGGCAATCGCGCGGCTGAAGCCGGGAGTGACGATGGCACAAGCCACGACGGACATGGCGCGCCTTTTTCCAATCTCGATCCGCAGTTTTCCCGCGCCCGAGGGTTTCAGCGTCTCATTGTTTGAGAAGGCAAAATTTGAACCAAATCTGCGACCGCTGAAGCAGGATGTTATCGGCGACATAGGCAATGTTCTGTGGGTTCTGATGGGCTCCATCGTGATCGTCTTGCTGGTGGCCTGCGCCAACGTTGCCAACCTGTTGCTGGTGCGCGTGGAAGGACGGCGGCAGGAACTTGCCATCCGAAGCGCTCTTGGAGCGGATCGACGGCGCATGACAGCTGATCTTCTCTTCGAAAGCCTCGTGCTTGGGTTCGCCGGAAGTCTGCTGGGGCTTGGCCTGGCCTATGCTGCCCTGCGCGTTCTGGTTGCCATAGCGCCTACGGGATTGCCGCGCCTGCACGAGATCTCGATCAACCTCCCGGTTCTGCTATTCACGCTGGGGCTCGCACTTTTTGTTGGCATCGTGATCGGGCTTATCCCCATCCTCAAGTTCTCGGGCACGGGGCTGAACAGCGATCTCCGCGAGGGAGGCCGAGCCCAGAGCCAGGGCCGCGAGCGCCACCGTGCGCGCAAGACTCTCGTCGTCGTGCAGGTCGCTCTTGCCCTCGTTCTGCTCATCTGTTCGGGGCTTATGATCCGAACCTTTTACGCACTTGAGCATGTTTCGCCGGGCTTCACTGATCCGGATACGCTTCAGCTATTCCGCATTTATATTCCAGAAACCCAGGTGCCGGAGACGGATCGCCCGCGCGTAATCCACGTTGAACAGGCGATTATGGACAAGCTTGCTGCGATTCCGGGAGTAACTTCGGTTGCGTTTGCGACGGATATGCCGTTGGACGGCAATAGCTCCAACGATCCCATTTTTGCGCAGGATCGCGTTTATGGGGAAGGCGAACTGCCGCCGCTTCGCCGGTTCAAATTCGCTTCTCCCGGACTCTTCAGCACGCTCGGCACTCCACTTATCGCGGGACGCGATCTGACCTGGACCGACACCTATGAGAAGAGGCCGGTGGCCATCATCTCGGAGAATTTCGCAAAGGAATACTGGCACGATCCCGGGCACTCTATCGGCAAGCGGATCCGTGTGGGCACCACGGACGACTGGCGGGAGGTGATCGGTGTGGTTGGCGATGTACATTCCGACGGAGTGAACAATCCCGCGCCTAGTACCGTTTATTGGCCGGTCCTGCAGGATCGCTTCGAGGCGCAAAAGGAAATTGCGCGCCGCAGTATTACCTTTGTGATTCGCTCGCAGCGCGCGGGTTCGGCAGCTTTCATGAAAGACATTCAACGGGTGGTGTGGTCAATTAATTCCGACCTGCCGCTTGCGGATCCTTCTACTCTTGGCGAGTTGTACACGAAATCCATGGCGCGGACCTCATTCACGCTGGTGATGCTGTGTGTGGCGGGCGCAATGGCTCTGCTGCTTGGGATAGTGGGAATCTACGGGGTGATCTCCTACTCCGTGGCACAGCGCACGCGCGAGATTGGGATAAGAATGGCGCTTGGTGCGCAACGGCAAATGTTGACCGCCATGTTTGTGCGCCAGGGATTATTGCTGACAGGTATTGGAATTGGAGCAGGCTTGTTGGTCGCATTCATTACCATGCGGCTGATGTCGTCGATCCTGTTCAACGTGAGCCCGGTGGACCCGGTGACTTACATCCTGACCACACTGTGCGTCGTAGCCATAGCGTTGATCGCGTGCTATCTGCCTTCACGCCGAGCTGCCACAGTCAATCCCGTGAACGCGCTGCGGGCGGAATAGCGCGGTACGTTTGCGGTTGGGAATGTACAAAAGCGTAGCGCGTGGTAAACAGCCACACGCTACGCTTTCTAATTCCAACTGCTATTAAGAGAAGATACTAAGCCGCCCGGTACAGCCCTCTTCAAGATGGCCTTCACTCCAGCCTGAGGAGTTGCATAGGCTCAACGGATGCTGCTCTTCGAGCGGGCAGGTAGCAGGCCAATAGCGCAGCAACCAGCAGGATGAACCCGACCACTCCGAAGGCGGTGAAATCCATTGCGCCCACACCGAACAACATGCTGCGCATGGTGCGTCCGAGAAAGTAGGCGCCAACCAGACCGAGGCCCAGTCCAATGCAGGCAAGGGTGATGCCTTCCCTGATGACCAGTCCGACGACGCGGTTGCGGGTTGAACCGAGCGCCATGCGCAAGGCAATCTCATGCGACCGCTGCGCCACGGAGAATGACATCACGCCGTAGATTCCGAGTGCAGCGAGCAAGAGTGCGATCACTGCAAAGCTGGCAAAGAGGATGACGGTGAAACGGTCGTTGGCTAAGACCTCGTCTCTTACCTGCTCCATGGTGCGCGGCTGTGCCAACGCAACTTCGGGATCGACGGTGTGAACCGCAGCCGCCACGCTCTTGAGCATCGCTGCCGGATCACCCGCCGTACGCACGGCAATGTTCGCGGTATCCCAGGGAATCTGCCAGAAGGGTATCAGGATCTCTGGATTGTCATCTCGGAAACCGCCGCCCTTCACGGTGTGATAGACGCCGACGATCTGCCACTCCTGCGGCGGCCCGAGCTTGGTAACGCCGGGGATCAGTTGTTCTACGGAGAGCCGCTTTTGTAGTGGATCGACTCCTTTGAGATATTTCCTGACAAAGTCCTCGTTGACGACGGCTACCTTAACGGTGGTGGCCGTGTCCTGTTCGGTGAAGGCGCGACCCTTGACCAAGTTGACCCCGAATGTCTGGAAGTAGTCGGGCGTAACCATGCCGTATCCCGAACCGGGGCGCTGCGAGGGATCAGCAAAAGCTGGATTTCCGGAGATGGTGAACTGCATGCCGAAGCCCGCACCATTCAGCGGTCTGCCGCTCATGACGGTGGAATGCGAGACACCGGGCACTGCGTTTACGCTGGCGAGGATCTGGCGATAGTAGCCGATGATCCGGTCGGGATCCTTGGATCGCGCATCCGGGACTGGAAGGAAGAATGTGAGCACATGATCCGTCTTGATACCAAGGTCGACTCGGAGCAGATTTATGAAGCTGTGAATCGCGAGTCCGGCTCCTGCGAGCAGAGCAAGCGCCAAAGCGAATTCGCCGACGACGAGCAAGCGACGAAGCCGGTGCCTGCCGACACTTGTTCCAGCACGGCCGCCCTCCTTGAGAGATTCGCTGGGATCGGTGCGCGAAGCATACCAGGCCGGGATGCAGCCAAAGAGCAGGCCGGCGAGCGTGGTGGCAAGCAGGGTGAAAAGCAGGATAGGAATGTTGAGACTCAGGTCTGCTTCATAGGGCAAAGTGTCAGGCGGCATTGCGGCGACCAGTCCTTGCAGCATGGCATAGCCAACGCCGACGCCCAAGGCTCCACCTACTAAGGCGAGCAGCAAGCTCTCGGTGAGTAGCTGCCGCATGATAGTTGCCGGCCTCGCGCCCATTGCACTGCGCACAGCCATCTCTTTCTGGCGGGTCATGCTCTTGGCCAGCAGCAGGTTGGCCACGTTCACGCAGGCAATCAGCAGGACAAATCCTACTGCCCCCAGCAGCAGCCATAGCGTGAGGATTCGTTCTTTAGGCAGGAAATCGTTCTTCAGAGGTTCTACGTAGCTGCCCCAGCCCTGGTTGCTTCGCGGATATATCTGGGCAATGTGAGTCGTCACGGCATCCATGTCAGCCTGGGCCTGCTTGATGGTCACGCCGGGTTTGAGGCGTCCCATAACCAGGAGCCAGTGGAAATCGTGATTGATCTGCTCGGGCTTAAAGACCAGGGGCACGGCTAATTGCGCCTGGCCCTTGTCTGCGATGCCCGGTGCGAAGACGCCAACGACGGTATAGGGTTCTCCGTCCATGCGCATGGTGGTGCCGATTATTTTGGGGTTGGAGCCGAGGTGCTTCCAAAGCTTGTTGGTCATGACTATGACGTGATTCTTGCCATCCTGTCCTTCTTCGGGAAGGAAGTGGCGGCCAAGCTGCAGCGGGTATCCCATCATGCTGTAGAAGCCGGGCGTGACTCGTTGGCCTTCGAGGTACTCAGGCTGATCGTGGGTTGCAATGTTGAAGGAGCCACCGGTCCAGGCATTCAGGTCCTGGAAGGATTTGCTCTGCTGCTTCCAGTCAGTGAAGTCGCCGGCGGAGACTCCATTATGGAAGCCTTGAATCTTCGACCAGACTATGACCAGTTGATTTGGCTCGGGGTACGGCATGGGAGCGAGGAGCGTTGCGTAGTCTACCGTAAAGATAGCGGTATTGGCGCCAATACCGAGCGCAAGGGTCAACAATACGGTGATGGTAAGTCCCGGGTTTCTGACCAGCATCCGAATGCTGAACTTCAAATCCTGAACCAAACTCTGCATGGGCGCACCTCTCCTTGCAACCAACTACGCAGTGTTACGCAGAAAGTTCCGCGATCGCATACAGAATATTAGTCAATCCCCTGCGCCGCCAGTCATTCGTCCCTGGCCCTCAATTTTCGCCAGTAGCTTCAGTCGTTCGAGAGCGTGATCCCACTGTTCTGACAGCTGGTCAAGGTATTGCCATGGTTGATTGTTGAAGGCAGGGTGGTCCCTGCGCCTTCTGTTCCGGGCTTCGCCGGCGGCTGCCCGCTTGGGCGTATACTGTCGTTTCTTAATCGCTAAAGCAGAATCTCGCTCTGAATTCCAAGGGGCGAAGTTTGCTCGCAAAAGTTTGCGCAGGAGGCAGCATGAAAAACGTATCTCGCCGCGATTTGTTGAAGTCCAGTCTTTTGGTACCGGCAGCAGCAGTAGCCCACGGAATGACTCCGATGGCCAGCGCAATGCAAGCTGCCGCTGAGCATGCAGATCAGCATCCTGCGAGCTCAGCTCCGGGATCTGCCCAGTCCAGCGCCGAGCGCGAACGTCTGCTCCTGGATTTCGGCTGGCGATTCCACCTGGGCAATGCCAACGACCTGAGCAAAGACTTCAACTTCGGCAGCGACTCGGCCGGAAACTTCCAGAAGACTGGAAACTTCATTCCCTGCGGAACAACCGCATTCGATGACGGTGACTGGAAGAGCGTGGATCTGCCTCACGACTGGGCCATTGAGCTTCCGTTCACAAATGACCGCGAGCTTGCCAACAAGGGATTCTATCCGCTGGGACGAAACTATCCCGCAACCAGCATTGGCTGGTATCGGCGTGTCTTCGATATCCCGGCCTCGGACGCCAATTCAAGGATCACGCTCGAGTTCGATGGCTCGTACCGGGAATCGATGGTGGTCTTCAACGGTTTTTACGTCGGCCGCCATAGCGGTGGGTACGATCCATTCAGCTTCGACGTCACCCCGTTTGCGAATCCAGGCGGAAGAAATATTCTACTGGTCCGCGTGGATGCCACCTCGAGCGATGGCTGGTTTTACGAGGGAGCAGGAATCTACAGGCATGTGTGGCTGGTAAAGACGAGCCCTGTTCATGTGAAGCAATGGGGCACCTTCGTGCGGTCGCAGATCCAGGCTGACGAGGCAACGCTGTCGATTCGCACCGAAGTGAAGAACGACGACAAGACAGCCCAGAGCACCCGTGTCGTCTCAAAGATTCTTGATCCCTCAGGCAAGGAGATCGGCAACGCGGCAACTGACGCACTGTCGATTGCGCAAGGGAAAGAGCAGACGTACGAACAGAAGGTGACGGTAAAGCGACCTCAGCTGTGGTCGCTCGAAGAGAGAAATCTCTACAAGTTGATTACCGAGGTGAGGGCGAATGGCGCGGTTGTGGATCGCTACGAAACGCCGTTCGGGATTCGTTCCATCAAGTTCGACTCGGAGAAGGGCTTCTTCTTGAACGGCAAGTCAGTCAAGCTCAAGGGAACGTGCAATCACCAGGACCATATTGCTGTTGGCGCGGCGGTGCCTGATGCCGTGCAGTACTATCGCATCCGCAAGCTGCAGGAGATGGGCTGTAACTCATTGCGCACATCGCATAATCCTCCTACTTCGGAATTGCTGGATGCCTGCGACGAGCTGGGCATGCTGGTCTTTGACGAGACACGCATGATGTCTTCAAATCCTGAAGGTCTTAGCCAGTTCGGGAACCTTGTGTGCCGCGACCGCAATCGTCCGAGCGTCTTTATGTGGTCAATGGGCAATGAAGAAGGCCAGGCGAATACGCCGAAGGGGTTGGGTATTCTGACGGCCATGAAAGCCGTTGCGACCGAGTATGACGGTACGCGGCCGGTATCCATCGCACCCACGGGGGCGATTGGAGCAGGCGGGCTGGTCGTCTGCGACGTGATGGGCTACAACTACATGGACCCGCAGGCCGAGGCCTACCACAAGGCTCATCCTGAGAATCCTGTGATCGGTACAGAAACCGTGAGTGCTGTGGGCACACGCGGCATCTACATTACCGATGCCAAGAAAGGCTATGTCAGTTCCTACGATCCATATACCACTACCGGCCGCGCCTCGGCTGAGGGATGGTGGAGCTTCTGCAATTCGCGAGCGTGGGTCTCAGGAGGTTTCGTCTGGACAGGGTTTGACTATCGCGGTGAACCCTCGCCCGATGGATGGCCCAACATCAGCTCACAGTATGGAATCATCGATACCTGCGGTTTTCCGAAAGATGCGTTCTATTACTACCAATCGTGGTGGACCTCAAATCAGGTTCTCCACCTCTTCCCTCATTGGAATTGGCCGGGCATGGAAG
>Ga0066789_10001163_pt1 | contig 11249 bp, 8 predicted proteins | sample OrgsoiDNA2013049_FD_70960 | JGI IMG/M metagenome (GOLD analysis project Ga0066789, IMG submission 70960) | Permafrost soil microbial communities from the Arctic, to analyse light accelerated degradation of dissolved organic matter (DOM) -... | ecosystem: Environmental > Terrestrial > Soil >...
GTAATCAACGGCTTCACGTGGATCGCGCCGCTGGTCATTAGCTCAATAGCCCGCGGGTATTCTCCAGCGGAGGCCGCCGACCCTTGTACGCGGATCTGGCGCGTCACAACCTGCTGCAAGGGCAGCGTAACCTCCGGCGTGATGTTGCCCACCAAGGTCACAGTGCCGCCCTTGCGAACCGAACCAATCGCTGCTCGCACCGTCACGTCGCGGCCAACCGCTTCGACTGCGGCGTCTACGCCGACTCCGCCCGTTCTAAGCATGATCTCCGCCACCAAGTCAGCTCCCGAAAGCAGGAGGGTAGCATCTGCGCCCAGATCCGTAGCCATCTGTAGCCGAGAGGCATCCACATCGGCCACATAGATTCGCGAAAAGCCCTCAGCCCTTAGCGCCTGCAGAGTAAGCAGGCCGATCATTCCCGCGCCGATCACAAGTGCCGTCTCCATCGGGTCGGTGTGCGAGAGACTCGCCCCGTGCAGAGCCACCGCGGTGGCCTCCAGCATCGCCGCCTCGGCAAAGGATAGGCTGTCGGGCAATCTATACAGGATGCGCTCCGGCACCGTGACGTACTCTGCAAAGGCTCCGGCGCGCCGGTAGTCCCCGCAGGAGACGCCCAGCACCTGGCGGTTATCGCAGAGATTGACCTCTCCTCGACGGCAGTAGCGGCATTGGCCGCAATACACCGTAGAGTCAAAGGTGACGCGGTCTCCAACGGCAAAGCCCGCAACTCCCTCGCCCAGCGCAGCAATGGTTCCGGCTGCCTCATGTCCCATCACGATGGGAGGGATGCGCCGGCCCGAAGACCCGTCGTACCCGTGAACATCGCTGCCGCAGATGCCACATGCTGCCACGCGGATGAGTACCTCGCCCAGTGCAGCTGAAGGTTGGGCTTCATCAATGATTTCAAGCTGTTTATACGCGGAGAGCAGTAGAGACTTCATAGTTTGCAGTCAGTCCTCACTGCCTGCAAGTCTGCCACATATCCCGACCGTTCGGCTATCATTCCGGTTACCGGGCACACATGCTGAAGTGCCAGCCCTTGTGCGCACAGTCACGCCGCACGTCATACAGTTCATGTTAGCGTGCCTTTGCGGCCCTACCGACTGCGCGGAATGCAGCCAATCCAGGGACAAGAAGTTGATTGATAGGCTCGCATGGCCGGGAAGGGAAGAAGTCGTCATCAGGATAACGGTCTCCGGTAACCCGACGCCCGCACCCTATAATTCGGGACACAAAGTATGAATGATGCAGCGCATTTCCTCGCAATCGATCTCGGGGCCTCCAGTGGCCGTCTTCTAGTGGGCCAATGGGATGGCAGCAGGTTCTCGCTCGAAGAACTGCATCGCTTCTCGAACTGCGGCGTCAGCGTCCTCGGGACGCTCCATTGGGATGTGCTTCATATCTGGTCTGAGATCGAGCTAGGACTAGCCAAATACCAGGCGCGCTTCGATCGGGCCCCGGAAGGCATCAGCGTGGATGCCTGGGGAGTAGACTTCGCGCTTCTCGACGCCCAGGACAAGATGATCGGCAATCCCGTCCATTACCGCGATGCGCGAACGAACGGCATGCCGGAACTCGTCTTCAGCCATATCTCTCCCCGCGAACTCTATAACGAAACCGCCGTCCAGACCCTGCAGATCAACACCCTCTTCCAGCTTTACAGCATGGTACAAAGTGCCAGCCCGCAACTGGCCCAGGCCGAAACGCTGCTCATGATCCCCGACCTCTTCCATTACTTTCTTAGCGGCGAGAAAGCGGTGGAATACTCTGAGGCGACCACTTCGCAGATGTACTCCCCAGTAACCGGGGATTGGTGCCGCAATCTGCTCGCCAGACTTGCTATTCCGGTCAGCATTCTGCCCCGAATCGTCTCACCCGGTACGATCCTTGGTCCGGTGCTGCCCCAGGTTTGGCAGCGTGCGGGCTTCTCGTCCGGCTTCCCCGTCATTGCCGGAGCCTCGCACGACACCGCCAGCGCCGTAGCAGCCATTCCCAATCTCGACAGTGACAGCGTCTTCCTCAGCAGCGGGACGTGGAGCCTGATGGGCGTTGAAACGGATACTCCGGTTACGACAGAGGAGGCCTTTGCGTTGAACTATACCAACGAGGGTGGCGTAGATGGCTCCATCCTGCTGCTGAAGAATGTAACCGGCCTCTGGCTCCTGCAGGAGTGCCAGCGCCAGTGGAAGATCGAAGGCCGAGAGCATGGCTGGGACCAGCTGATGTCCCTCGCGCAGGACGCCAAGCCATTTCGGTCCATCCTGAATCCCGACGACGCCAGCTTTGTGTTTCCGGCCAGCATGCCTGAGGCCATCCAGGATTATTGCCTCCGTAGCAGCCAGCCCGTTCCGGAAACCGTCGGAGAACTGGCGCGCACCTGTCTTGAAAGCCTCTGCCTCCGTTATCGCTCGGTTCTGGATCAGCTCCGCCGCATTACCGGACGCCCTTTGCCCGTAATCCGCGTTGTGGGCGGGGGCAGCCAGAACGCACTCTTGTGCCAGTGGACAGCGGACGCCTGCGAATGCTCCGTCGTTGCTGGGCCCGTTGAGGCATCGGCGCTCGGTAACGTCATGATGCAGGCGGTTGCGACTGGACATCTTGCCAGCGTCAGGGAGGGCCGCAGGGCCATCGCCCGCTCGGTCACCTGCCGCGATTACTCGCCTCGATCCGGCAATCCGTGGCAGCAAACATACTTGCGTTTTCAGCAACTCGAATCCCCCGGAGTGGCCTAGAATCTCAGGTGACTATTCAGCCGATCTATTGAGTGTTATATCCAGGAGAATTACCACGATGTCTTCCTATGCAATTCCAGTTTTAGAGATTCCTGCGAGTCTGCCCGCTGACGAAGTCTATCTGGTCGCAAGCGGCGACCTGCGCCAATCCGCCAACAAGGTCTGCTGGCAGGCCCAGTCGGAAGTGGAGCGGAAGGTTACCGAGGCCTTTGCCGCGGAAGGCATCAGGATCCACCGCGCACATCCCTTCGATCCTGAGCTGGGCCACGGCTTTATATACAACCAGCGCATGGGCATGGATGTCTTCATGAACGTCGATCCCAACGCGCCAATCATCGTTGCAGAGGCTGTCTGGCAGTACAGCCACAACGTCTTCTCCGGGTTGCAGAATCACCGCGGGCCCATTCTCACCCTGGCAAATTGGTCCGGGCAGTGGCCGGGACTCGTTGGCATGCTCAACCTCAACGGCTGTCTGCACAAGGCTGGAATCGAGTTCAGCACGATATGGAGCAAGGACTTCGACGACGACTACTTTCGCAACGGAATTCGCGAGTGGCTCGCTGAACACCGCATCACCCACGACCAGAGTCATGTGCATCCCTTTGATCTCTCGGCCATCGCGGCACCGGAGAGGGAACTGGGCGAGGCCCTTGCCAGGGATCTCAAGAAGCGCAAGGCCATCCTCGGCGTCTTCGACGAAGGCTGCATGGGCATGTACAACGCCATCGTCGAAGATCATCTGCTGAATCACGCGGGCATGTACAAGGAGCGGTTAAGCCAATCCGCCCTGGCCGCCGCGATGAAGGAGATTCCCGCTTCCGAGGCGCAGAAGGTGCGTGACTGGCTCGACCAGCGCGGTGTTACCTTCGTCACCGGCCCGAACCAGGAGAGCGATCTTACCGATGGACAGATCCTCGAGCAGTGCAAGATGTACATTGCCGCCGTGCGCATCGCCAAAGACTTTGGCTGCGACGCCATCGGCATTCAATATCAGCAGGGTCTCAAAGACGTGGCACCCGCCTCTGACCTCGTGGAGGCACTCCTGAACAACGTAGAACGCCCACCTGTGTTCGATGCCAACGGACAGGAACTGTACGCGGGCGCACCCCTGCCGCACTTCAACGAGGTGGACGAGTGCGCAGGCGTCGACGCTGTCGTAACCAATCGTGTGTGGACCGCGATGCACCTTGATCCCGCAACCACCCTGCACGATGTTCGCTGGGGCGAGCACTATCAGGGCCCGACTAACGGCGGCGAGCCCATTGATGAGTTCGTTTGGCTCTTCCAGATCTCCGGTGCCGTACCTGCTTCGCACCTGCAGGGCGGCTATGCCAAGTCCATCAGCGAACGCCAGCCCGCGATGTATTTTCGCCTCGGCGGCGGCACGCTGAAGGGAGTCTCAAAGGCCGGCGAAATCGTCTGGAGCCGCGTCTTCGTCGAGGGCGGCCATCTCCATTGCGACATTGGCCGTGCCACTGCCCTCGACCTGCCCGCAGCTGAGACGGCCCGCCGCTGGAAGGAAGCCACTACGCAGTGGCCCATCATGAATGCAATTCTTCATGGCATTAACCGCGATCAATTCATGGCGCGACATCGCGCAAACCATGTGAATGTGGCCTATGCGCCCACGCCCGAATTGGCGGATAAGGCGCTCGCGGCCAAGGCGGCTATGCTGGCTGAACTTGGAATCGAGGTCCATCGCTGCGGAGATTGACACCGGAACATGGTGCGTACACGGGCAGGCGATTTACAATGAGAAATAGTTTCCGGATTTGAAAGTGTGACCAGCCAATGAATCAGCTAAGCCAGGAAAAAGTGCGTAGTATCGTGCAGCGTGCAATCACTGAATGCCTGCCGCCACCGAATGCTGGAAGGCTTACACGCGAGGAAGCAATCGACTTGTTTCACTCGCCCGAGGCGCTCAGTCTGAAAAACGAGATTATTGATGCCGGGCGCAAGCTCTGGGCGCGTGCGTATGTTGACGGCAACGGTGGCAACATATCCGCCCGCATCAACCCGGAATATGTCATCTCCTCGCCCACGCTCTGCAGCAAGGGCGATCTGCGGCTCGAGGATCTCTCCCTCGTTGACCTTGAGAACAATCGCATCTGCGGAGACCGAAAGCACACCAGCGAAATATTGCTTCACCTGGAGATATATAAAGCAGTTCCCCAGGCGACGGCCGTAATCCACTGCCATCCGCCCTATGCTACGGCACACGCTATAGCCGGTGTTATTCCGCCCGGCAACCTGATTCCGGAGATGGAAGTCTTCGTCGGACCTGTCGCCATCTCTCCCTATGACACTCCCGGCACAAAATCGTTTGCTCGCACCGTTCTGCCTTTCGTAAAGCAACACAACACCATCCTGCTGGCAAACCATGGCATCGTCTGCTGGGCAGACACGGTGACGCACGCGGAGTGGTACACCGAGGTCATCGATACTTATTGCAAGACGGTGATGATCGCTTCACAACTTGGTAAGCCGCTCAAGGAAATCCCTCCTGACAAGATTGCTGATCTGTTGGCCATCAAGAAGTCCTTGGGTCTACCCGATGCTCGCTTTGCGGCAGACGAAGTGGAGAAGCCGCTAGCGACCGCAGTGAAAGCCGCAATGAAAGGCAGCAGCAACGGTCGACCGGCACAAGCTGATATCGATCGACTGGTAGCTACCATCAGCACTACGATCACCGACTTTCTTGATAAACACAGCTAGGAGCGATGCGGGGATCGCTGCACTTCAGGGGATTGGATAAAGAATGGCGGAAGAAGGCACGGCAGCAAGTTCAAGCAATTGGGCAACTACACTGCGGCAAAAATTGCCGCTCATGGGTCACCGAAATTGGATCGGCGTGGTCGATGCGGCATACCCGATACAGAGTTCACCCGGCATCGAGATGATCGCAACCGGTGCGCCCGCGCCGGAGGTCGTCGCCACGTTGCTCTCAGCGTTTGAGAGCGCACCGCACATCCGGCCCATTGTCTACATGGATGCAGAACTAGCCTTCGTTGCAGTCGAAGACGCGCCCGGCGTGGCCTCCTACCGTCATTACCTCAAGGCTGTTCTCGCTCCATTTCCGGCCCGAACCATCGAGCACGAGCAGATCATCTCCCACCTTGCTCATGCTGCGCGGGAGTTCAACATCCTCCTGCTCAAAACCACTCTCCTGATTCCGTATTCCTCAGTGTTCTTTGAACTGCAGTGCGGATACTGGAGCAATACTGCCGAAGAGCGCATGCGAGCCTCGATAGAAGCTCATTCCGCTTCATCCGGAAAAATCACACTTGTTTAGCTCCGCCCTTGCGACTCAAGGCCGGAGCCGGAACCCTTTACTAATGAAAGAGAAAAGAATGTCTGTCTTGAAGACGCGCAAGTTTATTTTTTGCGCCGCGTTATTGGCAACACTCTCGGCGACGTCTGCTCTGGCGGAAGTCAAAATGCCCGCCGTCTATGCGGATCACATGGTGGTGCAGAGGGAAGTAGCTGTAGTTGTGCACGGCAGCGCCAATCCTGGCGAGGTCGTCTCCGTCACCTTTCGTGGCGCGACTGCGAAGACTAACGCCGACAAGTTTGGCAAATGGCAGGTTGGCTTGCCTCCCGGCACCGCCGGTGGCCCCTTCACAATGGAAGTAGCAGGCACCAACACCATCACCTTTTCCGACGTTCTGGTGGGCGATGTGTGGGTGGCTTCCGGCCAGTCCAATATGGAGTTCCCCATGCGGCGCACGCTAAACGCTGAGGAGGAGTTAAAGAACGCCAACCAGCCGAACATCCGGCTCTTCCACGTTGAAAAACTCTCCTCCATGTATGCGCTGGACGACGTGACGGCGAAAACGTGGGTGGCCTGCACTCCAGATTCGGTCAGCGAATTCTCCGCCGTCGCGTATTTCTTTGCCCGGCAAATCCAGGATGACCAGAAGGTCCCTATCGGCCTCATGGAAGCGGATTGGGGGGGCACCCCCGCTGAGGCCTGGACCAGCATGAGGGCTCTCTCCGCAGATGCCTCGCTCATGCCCGTCTTTGCAACCTGGGCGCAGATGACCGATGAGGAGGCCCACAACAAGCTGGCCCGGGGCGAGGAAGACCAGGAGCGGGCAGAAGCCAAAGCGGAAGGGAAGCCCGAGCCGAAATTCCCCTGGCATCCCGAACTCCCGTCATACTCTCCGGGCGGCCTCTACAACGCCATGATTTCGCCTCTCACGCAGTTCCCAATTCGCGGCGCAATCTGGTACCAGGGCGAGGCCAATGCCGATGCCATCCGCGCACCCACCTACAACAACCTTTTCGAGACTATGATCCGCGACTGGCGTGCCCACTGGGGAGTGGGAGACTTTCCCTTCCTCTTCGTGCAGATTGCCAACTGGAAGACCGGTCCGGACGCACACTGGCCCGAGACGCGCGATGCGCAGCGCCGAACGCTCGAGCTCAAAAACACAGGGATGGCCGTCACTATCGACATCGGCAACCCTGAGGACATCCACCCCACCAACAAGCAGGAGGTCGGCCGACGCTTGTCGCTTGCTGCTCGCGCCATTGCCTATGGCGAGACGCTCGAGTACTCCGGGCCTCTCTTCCGCATGCAATCGCCTGGGGATCACGCGTTGCGCCTGTGGTTCGATCACAGCAAGGGGCTGGTTGCCAAGGGTGGCGACCTCAAGGGATTTGAGATTGCGGGATCCGACAGGAAATATCTACCCGCACAAGCGCGCATTGATGGCCAGTCGGTGGTTGTCTCCAGCAGCCAGGTTACCGGACCCGTCTACGTTCGCTACTCATGGAGCGACGTGCCGGACGGCAATCTCTACAATGCCGCGGGGCTGCCGGCATCGCCCTTCGAATCTACCTTGCCATAGCTGAACCGAATAATGCACAAAGAGGGTAAGGACCCGCGTCCTTACCCTCTTTTTATTCGCAAGATGCAGCTATTGGCTCAAGCGATACATGACAGATGCATGCGGCTTGAGCGTCACGCTAAGCGACTTCGCTGAAGCCAGATCTTTACCCAGCCAAAGATCCCTCACCTGGTAGCTGTTGCCGTTCAACTCCAGATCCTTCCAGCTGTAGGCGACAGTCTGCTCCGCGTCGCTGATATTGAAGACCGCAAGGTAGTGTCGGCCAACCGCATCCAGCGTCGTTGTCTCCGTAGTCGAGGGACGAATCTTGATGGCATCGTAGGGACCGCTGCCTGCTTCCGCCTTAGCCAGCCAGATCACCGTCTTCGCCGTATTTATGACGGGATGGTTTTCGGTGGAGTGCTGATCGACCGCGATGATTTCGCGATTGGTGAGCAGTGGCAGCAGGCTCGCATTGCTCTCCGGCAGGTTCGCTCCCACAAACAGGGGTGAGCGGAAGATACACCAGAGGTTCAGGAACGTATGCTGTTCATCCGGGGTGAGCTTGGAGTCACGCACAGGGCCATATCCGGGGACCGGTCCAAGGTGTCCAAAAGGCAGCATGTCGGCATCCGGCCAATGGCCCGGCTTGGCGCGTCCCGCCCATGAAGCCGCAAACTTGAACTGCTCCTTTAACGACTGCGGAGCCCAGTCCTTTCCAGTGGGACGCTCCCAGAAGTCCCATACGTCGTCCGAAATACGCCACATCTCGGCATACTTCTCAAGCTGCTCCTGCTTATCCAGCGGAGTGGCTCCCGGCGATAGGCTGAAGACAATCGGCCTCCCCGTCTTCTTGAGCGCCTGGCTCATCATGCGGATCTCATCATCCTTATACGGCTTCGAGATGCAATCCACCTTGATGAAATCGATTCCCCAGCCTGCATAGAGCTGCGCCAGCGAGTCGTAGTAGGCCTGGCCCGCGGCATTGGCCTTCAGGCCATAATTGTCCGGATTCCATTCGCATACATCGCTCTTGTCGGCAGCATCCGCCGCGTGAAAAGTACTTCCCGCGATGGGCAGATTCTTGTCGACGGCTTCCCTGGGTATACCGCGAATAATGTGAATGCCAAACTTCAGCCCAAGCGCATGCACCGAGTCTGCCAGCGGTTTGAAGCCGGCTCCGTTGGCCGCCGAAGGGAAGCGGCTCTCCGACGGCATGTACCGACCGTCCTTGCTCAGTGTGTACTCCCAAGCTGGCTTGCCCTGGTTTTCTGGATGATTCAGATACCAGCCTTCGTCGATCACGACGTATTGCCAGCCAGATGCCTTCAGATTCTTATTGAGCCAGTCCACGTTTGCCTTGAACTGGGCTTCATTGATAGTCAGACCATAAGAATCCCAGCTGTTCCATCCCATCGGCGGGGTCGCAGCAAGAATCGTGCCCTGGGCATTTGCGCTGAAAGGCACAACAACAAAAAGACTGAACAGAAAAACTACTAGCGCAGAACGTCGCATGGATATGGCCTCTCGATACTCCTAAGGATTGCTGGTGCCGCGAAAACAAAATGCGAGGCGACTAACCATACTAGTGGCTGGAGCTTTCTCGCTGCCAATAAATAAATCCCACGCGCAGGAGCTAATCCAGAAGCCGCAGAAGCCGATCCAATTGCAGTTTCATGGTATCCACATCCCCCTGCAGCAAAGATACCTGCTGCTCCAATGCGCCGATGCGTTCACCTTCGTCTGAGGCGCTCCCACCAGTCTTCGCCGAAACCGTATGCGCCTCAAACCCTTCTACGTCTCCGGAAAACAAGTGGGCATATCTCGATTCCTTGGTTCCCGCCTGGCGAGGCAGCACTTTGACCAGTGCGGGCTCGCGATCCATTAGCCGCTGCAGGGTAGACTGCACATCGCTGATCTCCTCAAAATGAAACAACCGTTCCGTCCGTCCACGTATCTCGCCCAGCGTCTGCGGCCCGCGAAGCAGAAGCATGCAGATAGCTGCCGTCTCGCCCCGAGTAAAGTTAAAAGCCTCCTGCAGCCAATGCTCATACTTGGCCACGCGGCTATCGGAACCACGGGCCCTCCCAGCGAGGCGCTTCTCTTCCAGCGTGTGTACTGCCTGCCGAACCGCATCTTCGTCCAGATCCATCACCGGCTCCCGATTTGAACGCTGATTGCAGGCGTTCATTAGCGCGTTCAACGACAAGGGATAGTAGTCCGGCGTAGTAGCCTGTTTCTCGATCAGTGCGCCAAGCACGCGTGCCTCAACAACCGTGAGTAATGGATTCATAACTGTTGGCCTCTATAACAATGCTGGATAGCTTCCCATTATCGCTGGTCTGGAGAGTATAAGATTGCTGGTGCATATAAAACCGCATATTCCCGGGATCTCAAACGCATGAAGCGCAAGACATCACTGTTGGCTCTCCTGCTGTGCGCCCTCGCGCTACCCGCTGCTGCACAAAGATGGTCTGAGGCTCAGGCGAATCAGTGGTATAGTCACCAGCCTTGGCTGGTAGGTGCAAACTACATCCCCGCGGACGCGATCAACGAACTTGAAATGTGGCAGGCGCCGACCTTCAATCCCGTGAAGATCGATCAGGAACTGGGATGGGCACAGGGCATCGGCATGAACACCATGCGCGTCTTCCTTCACGATCTGCTCTGGCAGCAGGATCCCGCTGGCTTCAAGAAGCGCATGGACATCTTCCTCGCCGTAGCCGATCGTCATCACATCCGGCCCATCTTTGTCCTCTTTGATTCCTGCTGGGAGCCGGCGCCCAAACTCGGTCCCCAACATCCCCCGATCCCAGGCGTGCATAACTCCGGCTGGGTGCAAAGCCCTGGCATTCCCGCCCTCAAGGATCCCGCGCAACATGCCCGCCTGCAGGCCTACGTCGAAGGCGTTGTGGGAGCCTTCGCGAAAGACAACCGCGTCCTCGCCTGGGATATCTGGAACGAGCCTGCCGATTCCCCCGAGGTGAAGGCCCTGCTGCCGAAGGCCTTCGAGTGGGCTCGCGCTGTGCATCCCACTCAGCCCCTCACCAGCGGCATCTTTCAGGATGACTTCGCCACCAGGCTCACGCCCGTTTCCGCAATTCAGCTGGCAAAGTCCGATGTACTCTCGTTCCACAACTACAGTTGGCCGGAGAAGTTCGAGCAGGAGGTCATCTGGCTGCAGCAATACCGCCGTCCGCTCATCTGCACCGAATACATGGCTCGCTCAGTAGGAAGCACATTCGATGGAGTCTTGCCGATAGCAAAGCAGTACAAAGTAGGCGCAATCAACTGGGGTCTCGTCAACGGCAAGACGCAAACCAATCTCCCCTGGGACTCATGGGATCACCCCTACACCCTGCAGCCACCGGTAGTTTGGTTCCATGATGTATTTCGGCCCGACGGCACTCCGTATCGTGAGCAGGAAGCAAAGATCCTGCGTGAGCTAACCGCTTCACCAACGCAATAGTCCAACCACGTGCTGGATAATCTTAGGAGATGTGCCTTGTTGAATCGCTTGATCGCAGGCTTCCTGTTCGCAATATCAATCTCCATCGTTGCGCCCCTCTCGATGGCAGACAATACGCCGCACACATTCGGAGTTGATCAGGGCAAGTTCGTTCTCGACGGAAAGCCCTTCCAGATCATCTCCGGCGAGATGCACTATCAACGGGTGCCTCGTGCC
>Ga0066789_10001165_pt1 | contig 11246 bp, 11 predicted proteins | sample OrgsoiDNA2013049_FD_70960 | JGI IMG/M metagenome (GOLD analysis project Ga0066789, IMG submission 70960) | Permafrost soil microbial communities from the Arctic, to analyse light accelerated degradation of dissolved organic matter (DOM) -... | ecosystem: Environmental > Terrestrial > Soil >...
ATGACCAAGGGCCAGGCTTCACCCACGACGGAGCCCGATTGGGATTCGAAGCTCTCGCCTGGGGGCACCGGCGTACGGTCGTTCCATCCACTGGTCATCGCACTCGCGGCCGGCGCCAACTTTGTCGCTCGCGCTTTCTCCGGCGATCCGAACGGCACCGCGGAGATGATTGCGCAGGGGATTCGCCATCCGGGATTCTCGTTCATCGAAGTCTTGAGCCCGTGCGTCACCTTCCGCCCGGAGCAACGCGAGTGGAAGCAACGCGTGCACCCGGCGCCGGTGGCGGCCACCGACGATCCGGCCCGTGCCGCACGACGGATCATGACCGATGACGGCTTCAACATTGGCGTGCTATACGCTGGCGATCGCGCACCCTATCCGACCCTCGCGGTCAAGACGAAGCAGATGCCGTCCGACCTGGAAGCGGAGTTCGAACTGTGAGCCGCGCGTCGGGGAAATCCACCAAAGCCGCCGGCGCGCGCAAGCGCATTGCGAAGACAAGGCCGCGCGGCGCCACTAGCGCCGCGGCTGTTGCAATCAGGGCGACCGAAAAGGGCAAGAAGCTCGCAGCCCGCAAGCCCGTCACAATCGCCGGAAAGCCTGCGGGCAAGAGTGCGGGCCAGCCAAAGGCCAATACGCCGCGCACGCTGAGCGAGTTCATGGCGCAGGCGCTGGCGATGGAAAGGGAAGCTGCACAGCGTTACTCCGACTTCGCCGACGCCATGGAGATCCACAACAACCGCGAGGTCGCGGCGCTGTTTCGCAAGATGGCCGGCATCGAGCGCAAGCACGCGGCGCGGATCATGGCCGAGATGGGCTGGAAGGATACGCCGGCCTTGCCGTCCGGAAAGCCAAGTTGGGAGGGGTTCGAAGCGCCGGAGACTACGCCGGGTGACGAGGTGCATTACCTCATGCAGCCTTATCATGCGCTGCAGCTCGCGCTGCTCAACGAGCAGCGAGCCGAGCGCTTCTTCACCCGGCTCGCACGGGAGGCCACCGTCGAATCGGTGAGCGCGGCGGCGCGCGAACTGCAGGCGGAAGAGCGGGAGCATGTGAAACTTGTCCGCGCTTGGATGAAAAAGCTGCCAAAGCCTGGTCGATACTGGGCGAACGACCCCGACCCCGCGACCTACACGGATTGAGCAGGCTTGCGATGATTTTCGTCGCTGAGCTGCTCAATAGCCCGGCCAAGATCGAACTGGAAGCAACCGCCGTCTTGCCCAGGTGACTCGCGTGCGTGATGAGTTGATTTGGTTGCGGCAGGACCAGACGTGCCTTGTACCGACGATTCTCTGGCATCCTATCAACCATTCTGGTCCAGCCCCGAGCCTCGCTCAAGGCCACCAGTGCAACCAGCAACTTTCTGGAGACTACAGATGAGAGTAATTATTGCTTCGGCCTTTGTCGCGGCCGGATTGGTCATGGCAGCTACCAGCAGCGCGCAAGCGCCGACCGGCTCAACCGGGGAATGTAAGGATGGCACATACACGTCGGCCGAATCGAAGCGCGGGGCGTGTTCTGGTCACGGCGGAGTGAAGGATTGGTACAGCACGGCCCCGGCAAAGGCGACGACTGCGCCACCGGCGTCTCCAACAACAAAGGCCCCGACGGCACCTGCGGCAACCGCACCTGCCGCTCCCGCCGCAAAGAATACCGCCGCGCCGATGGCAACCGCTCCCGGCGGCGGACCAGGGCAGGTCTGGGTCAACACCAAGAGCAAGGTCTATCATTGCTCTGGTGACAAGTACTACGGCAAAACCAAGGCAGGTGAGTACATGACCGAATCCGCCGCCAAGGCTGCTGGAAATCACGCAGATCACGGAAAGGCTTGTTCCTGACTGCGTAACGGTTCCGCGTTCAGGGTGCCAGCTTGCCAGTCCCCAATGGGACTGGCTCAAAGCTGTCCGATCCGCTAAAATCCGCAGTCGCTTATAGCGCCGGAATAGTGGGGGTAGAAGCGGGGATATCCGACGCTGTAATTGAGCGCCTCCTCGCAAACCCAATACTGGCGCGGTCTGTGGCGGACGTCCACTCCGCCAAAGTTGACTAGAGGTTGAAAGCGAGGAAGGCGAAGCGAGGGGCGAACGCGAGTTCGCCCTTTTTTGCAGCGCAGTCGTGGTTTCATCTGCGCTGTGTGGCAGCCCTGATTCAGCCGGACGCAAGTTTCCGCAACGGGAAGGTAACTACGCAGTCATGTTCGATTTAGTCTATCGCAAGAAGCGCCTGGTCCAGTTCATCCTGGCGCTGATCACGCTGCCGTTCGCATTTTTCGGTGTCGACTACTATTTCCGCGGCGGCGGCAGCCTGAGCGAGGTTGCGCAGGTCGGCAAGGACAAGGTCACGCAAGCCGAATTCAACGATGCGTTACGCGACCAGCAGGACCGCATGCGCCAGCAGCTCGGCAAGAACTACGATCCCGTGGTTTTCGAAAATCCCGAAGTGCGCTACTCGCTGCTCGAGCAACTCATCGGCCAGCGCCTGCTCGACGAGCAGGCCCGCAAAAACCGCTTTCGCGTGACCGACGATCAGCTCCGGCAATACATCAGCGAGATCCCCGCGTTCCAGGTGGAAGGGAAGTTCTCGCAGCAGAGATACGAGCAGCTGCTCGCCCAGCAGAATCCACCCAAGTCGTCGCCGCAATTCGTCAACGACGTGCGCCAGGCGCTTACCCTCGCGCCGCTCCAGGAGCCGATCTCGGCCGGCAATATCGTCGCCAAGAGCATCGTCGAGCGCTATCTGAGTCTGCTCGACCAGCAACGCGAAGTGGCGACGGCGACGATTTCTCCCGCCGCGTACGCGAAGGACGTCAAGGTCGACGACGCCGCGATAACGGCGTACTACGACGCCAACAAGGCTGCGTTCCAGGTACCCGAGCAGGTGAAGATCGAGTACGTCGTACTCACGCCGGACGCGCTGGGCAGCCAGGTCAGCGTCGATGCGGCGGAAATCAGGAAGCAATACGACGACAATCTGAAGCAGTACGCCAAGGCGGAAGAGCGCCAGGCGAGTCACATCCTAATCGCCGTCAAGCCGGATGCCAGCGATGCCGACAAGGCGGCGGCCAAGGCCAAGGCGGACACGCTGGCGGCGCAGGCGAAAAAGACGCCGGCGCAATTCGCCGACCTGGCAAAGAACAATTCACAGGATCCGGGTTCAGCCGCGCAAGGCGGTGACCTGGGTTTCTTTGCGCGCGACGGTTCGATGGTCAAGCCGTTCGAGGACGCGGTGTTTGCCGCGAAGCAGGGCGACATCGTCGGTCCGGTTCAGTCAGACTTCGGCTGGCACATCATCAAGGTCACCGCAGTCAAGACCGCGAAGACGCAGTCCTTCGACGAAACCAAGGCAGCGATCGAGAAGGACCTCAAACAGCAGAAAGTGCTTAGAAAATTCGCGGAGGCGGCCGACCAGTTCCAGAACCTCGTCTACGAACAGGCGGATTCGCTGCAGCCCGCCGCGAAGGCGCTCAATCTGCAGGTCCAGACGACGCCCGCGCTCACGCGGCCGCAGGTGCAAGCGTTGGGCCAGGGTAACCCGAAGTTCGTGCAAGCGGTGTTCAGTCCGGAATCGCTGCAATCCAAGCGCAATACCGAGGCGATCGAAGTCGGGACGAACATGCTCGCTGCGGCGCGCGTGGTGGAGTACAAGGCCGCGACGCCGCGTCCGTTCGATGACGTCAAGACGCCAATTCGCAAGCAGTTGGAACTCCAGGCGGCGAGCGATCTTGCGCAGGCGGCCGGCAAGGAAAAGCTTGCGCTGCTCCAGGCGGGCAAGGATGCCGGCGTCGTATTTGGCAAGCCGGTTACGCTCACGCGCAATCAGGTGCAGCCAGGCTTCGCCCAGGATGCGCTAATCGGCATTTTTCATGTCGATCCGGCCAAGCTGCCAGGGTACGTGGGCACACCGGGCGAGGGTGGCGGTTTTTCGATCTACAAGGTAACGCAGGTCATCGCTGGTCCTGCGCCGGATGCAGCTCGCGTGGCCTCGTTCAACGGGCGCATCGGTGAGCAGCTGGGTCGGGAAATGTTCAACGCCTACATCGCGAGCCTGAAGGCCAAGGCCGACGTTAAGATCAACCAGACGAACCTGGAAAAGAAGTAACGTTCGGGGCGGCTCGCTGCGCTCCGGGAGCGGCTGCGCGCCCCGCGGCGTCAGGGCTGGATGGCAGGTGTGCAGCCTAGATCGCGCATCAGCTTGTTATTTTCGGCTATTGAATTTTCTCGCGCGGCGGTGTCGAGAAACACCTTGTCTCCCTTTTCATTGTAGCGGTACACATTGGGGTCCTGGCGCAGCGACTTGATGCGCCCTACCGCCTGCTGGCACTGCGTCAGCCGCAGATTGTCGGCAACGCGATCCTTTTGTACCTTGGCATCGTCGTCGTTGCGCTGCTGCATGCGCTTGCGAATTTCCGCGTCCTTGTTGGCCATGTCGCGTACCGCTGCGGGATCCGCGGGCGGCGGACCCGAGCTCATCCGCTCCGCATTAACTCCCGCTGGCGGGGTATCGCCGTACGCAACACGGCCGTTTTCGTCGACCCATTTGTACATCGCTGCGATCGACGCCGATCCCGCAAGCGCGGCGATGATGCCGAAGCCTGCGGCGGTGATCATTGATTTTCGCAACTTCATTCTTGTTCCCGGACAAAGACTGATTATGACAAGGTAATGCCAACGCAGGCCGGTCGTCAACCCGGGGCCGCCGGGCGGCACGGTCTCGCCGTTTACCAAGGGGGGCCAGGCGCGTATAATCCCTTTTTGCGCATAGGAGAAATGCACCATGCGTGTCGTCCAGAAGGCACTTACCTTTGACGACGTCCTGCTGCTCCCCGCCCATTCCTCCGTCGTTCCCCGCGACGTCAGCCTTCAGACGCGCCTTACCTCGAGCATCATCCTGAACATCCCGCTGTTGTCGGCGGCCATGGACACGGTTACCGAAGCAAGGCTGGCCATTGCGATCGCGCAGGAAGGCGGTCTGGGCATCGTCCACAAGAACATGACGCCCAAGGCGCAAGCCGCCGAGGTAGCCAAGGTCAAGCGCTTCGAGAGCGGCGTGGTGAAGGACCCCATCACCATACCGCCCACCATGTCGGTGCGTGAGGTTCTCGCACTGACGCGCCAGCACCGCATCTCGGGGCTGCCGGTCGTCGAAGGCAAGAAAATCGTCGGCATTGTGACCAATCGCGATCTGCGCTTCGAGACCAGCCTCGATCAGCCGGTCGCCAACATCATGACCAAGCGCGACAAGCTGGTGACCGTGCCGGAGGGTACCGAGCTCGAAATCGCGAAAGAACTGATGCACCGGCACCGCCTCGAGCGGGTACTGGTGATCAACGAGGGCTTCGAGCTCAAGGGCCTGATCACCGTCAAGGACATCCTCAAGTCGACCGAGCATCCTTTTGCATGCAAGGACGACCTCGGCCAGCTTCGCGTCGGGGCGGCGGTCGGGACGGGAGGCGATACGGTCGAACGTGTCGAGTCGCTCGTTGCCGCGGGCGTCGACGTCGTCATCGTCGATACATCGCACGGGCACTCGCAGGGCGTGCTCGATCGCGTGCGCTGGATCAAACGCACATTTCCGAAATTACAGGTCATCGGCGGGAACGTCGCCACGGCCGCCGGCGCACGGGCGCTCGCCGATCACGGCGCGGACGGCGTCAAGGTGGGCATCGGTCCCGGATCGATCTGCACGACGCGCGTGGTCGCCGGCGTCGGCGTGCCGCAGATCACGGCGATCCTCAACGCGCTCGAAGGCGTCGCCGGCCTCGACATCCCACTCATCGCCGACGGTGGCATTCGCTATTCGGGTGACATCGCGAAGGCAATCGCGGCAGGTGCGTCGTCGGTCATGCTGGGCAGCCTTTTTGCCGGAACCGAGGAATCGCCCGGGGATACCGAGCTCTACCAGGGACGCTCGTACAAGAGCTATCGCGGCATGGGGTCGCTGGGGGCCATGCAGCAAGGCTCGGCCGACCGCTATTTCCAGGACACCGAAGGCGAGGGCGAGGCGGAAAAGCTGGTGCCGGAAGGTATCGAAGGCCGTGTGCCGTACAAGGGAACGCTGGCCGCGGTGATCCACCAGTTGACCGGCGGCATCCGTGCAGCGATGGGATATTGCGGCTGCCCAACGATCGACGCGATGCGCAAGGACGCGGAATTCGTGGAAATCACGACGGCCGGCATACGCGAATCGCACGTGCATGACGTGCAGATCACCAAGGAAGCGCCGAATTACCGCGTCGAGTAACGGGGGCCGAGTTCGGCTTCGAACGTCCATTGCATTGTTGCATCCCCGAGCGCGCCTGCGCTTTGCTGCGCAGCGCGCCTAGCCGGATTCCATGCATTCCAAAATCCTGATACTCGATTTCGGCGCGCAATACACGCAGCTCATCGCGCGGCGCGTCCGCGAACTCAACGTCTATTGCGAGATCCACCCGTTCGACGTGCCCGACGCGTTGGTCCGCGATTTCGCGCCGGCGGGAATCATCCTGTCGGGCGGCCCGAACAGCGTGACCGACGGCGATACGCCACGCGCGCCCGATGCCGTGTGGACCGCGGGGGTGCCCATCCTGGGCATCTGCTACGGCATGCAGACGATGGCGGCGCAACTCGGGGGCGCGGTCGAGGCCGGAAAAGTACGTGAATTCGGTTACGCCGAGGTGCGCGCCCGCGGGCATGGCAAATTGCTTTCAGGTATTGCGGACAGCATAGCGCCGGAAGGTCAGGGCTTGCTCGATGTGTGGATGAGCCACGGCGACAAGGTGACCGCATTGCCGCCCGGCTTCTCGCTGATGGCGAGCAATGAAGCAACGCCGATCGCCGGCATGATGGACGAGTCCCGGCGCATGTATGCCGTTCAGTTTCATCCGGAAGTGACGCACACGAAACAGGGCAAGGCGATATTGGCGCGTTTCGTGCGCGACATCTGCGGCTGTGCCGGCGACTGGACGATGCCGGGCTATGTCGGCGAGGCGGTGGCGAAGATTCGTGCGGAGGTCGGCCGCGAGGAAGTCATTCTCGGCTTGTCGGGCGGTGTCGATTCGTCGGTCGCCGCAGCGCTTATCCATCGCGCGATCGGCGACCAGCTGACGTGCATTTTCGTCGACACGGGCCTGCTGCGCCTGGACGAAGCGACGCAGGTCATGGAGACCTTCGGCAAGCACCTGGGCGTGCGGGTCGAATTGGTCGATGTCGCTGAAACATTTCTGCGCGAACTGTCCGGCGTGACGGATCCGGAGGCCAAGCGCAAGATCATCGGCCGCGAGTTCGTCAACGTCTTCCAGGCGCAGGCTGCGCGCCGCACCAACGCGCGCTGGCTCGCGCAGGGCACCATCTATCCGGATGTAATCGAATCCGCGGCGGCCAAGACGAAGAAGGCGCACACGATCAAGTCGCACCACAACGTCGGCGGCCTGCCCGATACGCTGCACCTCAAGCTGCTGGAACCGCTGCGCGACCTGTTCAAGGACGAAGTCCGCGAGCTGGGACAGGCACTCGGCCTGCCCCGCGAGATGGTCTTTCGGCATCCGTTTCCCGGGCCCGGTCTGGGCGTTCGCATTCTCGGCGAGGTCAAGCGCGAATACGCGGAACTGTTGCGCCATGCCGATGCCATTTTCATCCACGAACTGCGCGCTGCCGGCTGGTACGACCGCGTGGCGCAAGCATTTGCCGTCTTTCTTCCCATACGCTCGGTCGGCGTAATGGGCGACGGGCGAACGTACGAGCACGCGATCGCGCTGCGTGCGGTGCAGACAACCGACTTCATGACCGCGCACTGGGCGCCGCTGCCGCACGAATTGCTGGCGACGGTCTCGAACCGCATCACGAACGAAGTCAAGGGAATCAATCGCGTGGTCTACGACATCTCCGGCAAGCCGCCGGCAACCATCGAATGGGAGTGATGTACGATGTGCGATCGAGTTGTGCGGATGAACTCATGAAACGCGAGCTTTATTCTTCGGGCACGCCGTGGGAACCGATCGTCGGATACTCACGTGCCGTGAAAATCGGCAACCAGATCTGGGTGTCGGGCACGACGGCCACCGACACCAATGGCAACATCGTCGGCAAGGGGGACGCGTCGGCGCAGACCCGCCAGATCATCGCCAACATTACCAGCGCGCTTGTCGCGGCCGGCGCGCGGCTCGCCGATGTCGTGCGTACACGGATTTACGTGACCGACATGACGCAATGGGAGGCAGTCGGGCGCGCCCACGGCGAAGCCTTCGGCGCCATCCGCCCCGCCGCCACAATGGTCGAGGTGCGTCGCTTGATCGATCCGGACCTGCTGGTCGAGATCGAAGTCGAAGCCATCCTCGGCAGTGGCGATGATCATTGAGCGCGATCAACCCGGGAACGCCTCCACTGCAGTGGTCACCGATGCAGAACGCTGGATGCGCGAGGCGCTTGGTCTGGCGAACCTGGCGCAGGCGCGTGACGAGGTTCCCGTCGGCGCGATCGTGGTCCGTGATGGCGTCATCGTTGGCCGCGGCGGGAACGCGCCGGTCGCCGCCAACGATCCGACCGCGCACGCCGAGATCGCGGCCCTGCGCGACGCGGGTCGTGCGCTGGGCAATTACCGGCTTCCGGGCTGCGATCTGTACGTGACGCTCGAACCGTGCGCCATGTGCGCCGGAGCGATCATGCATGCACGGATTCGTCGACTGGTGTTCGGCGTGAGCGATCCCAAGACGGGTGCGTGCGGCAGCGTGGTCAATCTGTTCGCCGAGCCGCGTTTGAATCACCACGCGACAGTGGTCGGTGGCGTGCTGGCGCAGGAATGCGGCGCGTTGCTGTCGGCGTTTTTTGCGACGCGGCGCTGAGACTATTTGTTCATGCCTGGACGCACGTTCGGCATTGGCCTGTATGCACCCGCCGGCTTCGCCACCGATCCGGCAACCATCGCCCGCGCGGTCTCCCGTCTGGAAGGGGCAGGACATCGTGTCGTCGTCGATCCCACCGCGTCGACGCGCTGGCTGCGATTCTCGGCCCCTGACGACGAGCGCCTGGCGGCGGTGATGCGCATGGCGCACGATCCACGCGTCGAGTTGGCGATCGCGGTGCGTGGCGGCTACGGCTGGTCGCGCCTGCTCGAGCGGCTGGATTTCGGCGTCATCGCGGCGGCGAACAAGCGGTGGCTCGGTCACAGCGACTTCACGGCATTCCAGCTGGCGGCGCTCGCGGCGACGAACATGATCACGTTTGCCGGGCCGATGGCGGCGTACGATTTCGGCGCCGAAACCCCATCCGCGTTCACGTTCGATCACTGTTGGGGTCTGCTCGATTCGGAGCAGCGCGTGATCGAATGCGCACTCGCGGGTCCGGTGAACTTCGTCGGCGAAGGCACATTATGGGGCGGCAATCTGGCATTGCTTGCGCACCTGGTCGGCACGCCATACCTGCCGCGGGTCGATGGGGGCATTCTTTTCGTCGAGGATATCGGCGAACAACCCTATCGCATCGAGCGCATGCTGTATCAACTGCACCACGCGGGCATTCTCGGACGGCAGTGTGCACTGCTGCTTGGCGAATTCAGCGGCTTCGAACCGGGCGCCAACGACAATGGCTACGACCTTGCGGCGATGACCGAGCACGTGCGTTCCGCGTTCGGGATTCCCGTGTTCACCGGCTTGCCCTTCGGTCATTGCCGCGACAAGTTGACGTTGCCCGTCGGCGGCCATTGCAAGCTGACGGTCCACGACGGTTCGGCGCAGCTCGCGTTGTCGGCCTACGCGATACCGTGAGCGGGGCCTGCCGCGTACGGCTCGCCGACTGGACCCACGATCGGCCGATACTTCAACAAATTCGCCGCACGGTGTTTGTCGACGAGCAAAAGGTGCCCGAGGCGCTCGAATGGGACGGCATCGACGGCGATTGTCGCCACGCCATCGCGGAGAACGCAACGGGTGAGCCGATCGGGTGCGCGCGGTTGCTGCCCGATGGGCATATCGGGCGGGTGGCGGTGCTCGCGCAGGCGCGGGGGCAAGGCGCGGGTGACGCCTTGCTCGAGCGCATGATCGCGCTCGCGGCGGAGCTGGGCCATCAGCGCGTGATCGTCAACGCGCAAACCCATGCGCTCGCCTTCTACGAGCGGCACGGTTTTGTCGCGTTCGGTGCGGCGTTCGACGACGCCGGCATCCCCCACCGGGCGATGGTGCGTCGCCTCTAGCGTGTGAATTGCCGCCTAGGTCGCGCCGGACTCGATGCGGAACAGGTGCGCGACCTCACCGATCGAGCCGCCGGACGCGTCGAAGCTGCGTTCGACAAAACGCGCCATGCCGGAGTCGTCGATGGTCATGACCGACGAGCAACGCGTGCCGTATTCCGGGCTGACGATAAAGGTCGGCGAAAGGATGCGCTCCCATTGCGCCGAGATGCCCGTTGCCGGCAGCGCCGCCGCGCTCGCCTGCTGCCGGTCCGCCAGCAGTTCGAATGCCGCGGCCAGCGGATCATCGGCGCGAGCCAGTGCCGCAGCGAGCGCCGCCTTGCTGCGTACAACCTTGGGCCACGGTGTGTCGAGCAGATGATTCGATAAACCGACGATGCCGCGAGCGAGCGCCTGGCCGCCGCTCGCGCGGTTCGACGCGTAGCTGCCGGCCGCGCCGTCGCCGACGAGCAGATTGAAGCCGTGGAACCGCTGCCCGTCGACCGACGCGCGCGCGCTGAACGCAAGCGCTGACTCGGCGGCGCCCAGCGCCTGCGTCACCAGCCCGCCGCGCGAAGGTGCGTCCGGATCGCGCGTGGCGCCTTCGCGAAAATTGGTGATCAGCGCCCAGCGGCCTGCGCGGGTCACGCCGAACCACGTGCCGCCGCCGACGCGATCGCGGCCGGCAAGCACCCCGTGCGTCCACCAATGTGCAGGTTCAGCGGCACGCGCGTGGAATTCGTCGCGATTGGCGGCGATCATCAGCGGGTAGCGCGGATGCGCGTTCAGCGCGATCAAGGCGAGGCACACGCGTCTAGCCCGCGAGCATCTGCTGCGACAGCGCGTTGTGCCGCTCGATCAGCATGGGCAGGTCTGTCTGCACGAGCTGACCTTCATTGACTCGCAGCGTGCCGTCGATGACCGAGAAGTCGACGCCGGCCGGTGCGCAAAGCAGCAGCGCTGCGATCGGGTCGTGCTGCGCGCCGGCGAAGGCCGGTGTGTCGATCCGAAAGCCGATGAAATCCGCCGCCATGCCAGGCGCGATGGCGCCGATGTCGTCGCGGTTGAGCACCGACGCGCCGCCCAGGGTTGCCAGTTCGAGCGCACCG
>Ga0066789_10001166_pt1 | contig 11244 bp, 6 predicted proteins | sample OrgsoiDNA2013049_FD_70960 | JGI IMG/M metagenome (GOLD analysis project Ga0066789, IMG submission 70960) | Permafrost soil microbial communities from the Arctic, to analyse light accelerated degradation of dissolved organic matter (DOM) -... | ecosystem: Environmental > Terrestrial > Soil >...
AGGCGGATACGATCCGTGTTATCCCAACGCGACATGTCAGACAGAATTACCGTGTCGCCTTCGTGCAGTCCCTCTATTACTTGAATCTCATTTACCGATGCGCGGCCCACCTTCACGGGTACACGGGCTGCGCTCTTGCCCTCCGGATCAAGCCTGAAAAGGCTGATCGTAGAGTTTTCATTGCCGAAGGCCGGACGACCTACAAAGACCACATTGCCGAGCCGCTCCAGATCAATGGTTCCATCCACGCTCAAGTCAGGACGTGCGCCCAATGGCAGGCTCCCAATAAGCTCTACGTCAACCGTGACTGTTCCGTTCTGTACTGCGGGGTCAATTCTTTGCACAGTGCCCGAAATAATGCCGTTATGGGTGTCGATGGAGGCCGGCTGGCCGAGTTGAATATCGCGTGCCTGCGTTTCAGCAATCTTCAGGCTGGCTTTCAATTGGTCTGGCTGGACGATCTTGGCAAGCGTGGTGCCGGCCGCAACGTGCGTGCCCACTTGAAGTGGATGTCCTTCAGAGATCTGAGGTAGCTCAACCAGCACTCCGTCAATCCCCGCTCGTACCGTGAGGGCATCTAGATCCTTCTGTTTCAACTCCGCCTGAGCGCGCGCCTGCTCCACCTTGGTTTGCTGCACGGCAAGCTGCGACTCCAGTGCCTTCTCATTCATGGTCAGCTTCTGACCTTCTAACGTATTGCGGGTGGTGAGGGCGTCTGCTTTTCCCTGGGAGTCAGAGTAGGCAAGTCCGCTGATCACGCCGAGGTCGAAGAGTGCCTTGTCAGTCTTAGCCTGCAGTTGCGCCTGGGTGTACTGCGAGCCGATGTCGGCAGCGTCCGACTTCTGATCCATGAGATCGCTCTGCAACTTCACCTGAGTATTGCGGTAGTCGGCCTCAGCTGATTTCAGTTGCAAGCGTGCATCCTGCGCTTCCTGCGAGACCAGGGGACTGGTCAGTTCCATGATGACGGTGTCTGGCTTGACCTTCGCGCCGGGCAACACAAGTATCCGCAGCACTGTGCCGTCTGTTTGCGAGGCAATCAGTCTGAGCCTGTCCTCTCGGGGCACGAGCGTGCCGAGACCGCGCACCTGGCGCAGCATTGGGCCACGCTTCACAGTGTCAGTCCAAACGGTAGCGCGTTCGACGGTCGGTGAAGCTGGCTTGAGACGCCACACGAATAACGCGATAGCGACGATTCCCAGTAGAGACAATCCACCGAGGACGATCATCTTGCGAGTCTTCTTACGTTTTAGGTCAGGCCGGGCGATATCCATTGCAATCTAGATAAAGCAACTCGGTGCCCAAAGCGTTTTGGTCGCGTACTCTCGTTGTTTCAATAAGATCCGATGGCAGTCTTATCGGGCACTCAAGGGAGACTGTCCGGTATCAAAGGTTTCTGTTCATTACCGGACAGTGGCTAAGTGCGGCATATCACTAATACTCGGAAGCCAAATGCAGGCGGTCTCTATTCAGCGCGGAGTGCCTGTACAGGATCAACCGAGGCGGCGCGGTGAGCCGGTACAAAACTAGCCAGTAGCGCTGACGCCGCCAGAACCACAGCCACTTCGGCAAGCGTTGATATATCCCATGCCTGTGTGCCAAAGAGTAGATTTCTAATCACCATTGCCGTGGCTACAGAACAGCCTAGCCCGAGCACAATGCCGATTCCCGTCAACACACCCGCTTCCTTCAATACCAGCCCATACACGGCGCTGCGTTGCGCGCCGAGTGCCATGCGTACTCCAATCTCGCGAGTCCGCTGGCTTACCGAATACGCGATCACTCCGTAAAGGCCAACTACGCCCAGCAGCAGTGCCAGCGCGGCAAACGTTCCCACCAGCCATGCCGATGAGCGATGCAGGTATGCTGTCTGAGACAGGTTGATATGTTCCAGCATGGTCGCTGGGTTGAGGGTGCCAATTCCGGGATCGATCTGATGGATGATGGCATTGATGGACTGCAGTACGGATGCCTCATCCTGTGAGGTCTTCACCACGAGAGCGAAATATGAGTCGCCATTCTGGTTGATTGGAAAATATTCCGCCGGCCAAATTTCAGAGTCGAGTGAACCTTCTTTCAAGTCGTTGACGACGCCAACGATTTCGCGAAGCGATTTGGGCGTCAATTCGGTATCTCCGATCTTCTTGCCGATCGGGTCTTCTCCAGGGAAGTAGAGCTTTGCCAGCTTTTGGTTAATGATCGTCACGCTGGGCTTGGACTTGTCGTCAGTCTCCGTGAAAAACCGGCCACTGGCCAACGTGGCGTGAATGGTCGAGAAGTAGCCCGCACCCACGTCCCGCGAATTCACTTCGTTGTGCTCACCGTGGAAGGGTTTACCCACGAACCTGATCCAATTCGTGTTGCCGTTAAAGCTTACGGGCAGGATATTGGAGATCGCGGCGGACTTGACTCCCGGCAATGTTGAAATGCGTTCCAGAATTTGCTTCTGAACTGCAGTGATTTGCTCGTCCTTCGGATAGGCAAGCTCAGGTAGCGCGACTTGCATGGTTGCAAGGTGATCCGGTTCGAAGCCCAACTCAACGTGCAGAAGACGGTATAGGCTTTTGCCCAGAAGACCTGCGCTCACCAGCAACACAACGGCGATCGCCAGTTCCAGCACAACCAGATTTGCGCCCAACCGACGCCACAACGTGCCTGCCGAGCCGCGAGATCCCTCCGCGAGTCCGTCCCGCATTTTTGCCGGTGACAGGCGCAGAGCAGGAGTGAATGCGAATAGCAGGGCCCCTAAAAGGGAAATGGAAGCGGCGAAAGCCAGGACACGCAGGTTCATGCTCACTCCTTCAAGGAAGGGAACATAGCCCATCAAGTCCTTCGGAATAAGTGCCAAAAGCGCATGCACGGCGCCGTCTGCAATAGCGAGGCCAAGCGCACTGCCAATTGCAACCAGAGCCAATCCTTCGGTTACAAATTGTCGAATCAGCCGAACAGGGGATGCGCCCAGGGCGCCTCGCACCGCAATCTCGCGTTTCCGACTCTCAGAGCGCACCAACAGCAGGCTCGAAACATTTACATATGCAATCAAAAGCAGGAGCCCGGCAGCGCCCAGAAGGGCGAGCAGGACAGGACGAATATCCCCTGTTATGACCTCAGCGAGTGGTAGGACCGTTGCACCTTGATCTCGGTTGGAGTCCGGATACTGGATCTCCAGCTGTTTTGCGATGGTCTGCATATCTACGAGTGCGGTGGCATAAGAGACGCCGTCGTTAAGCCGGCCAACGCCCACAAGGTTGTGGCAGCTTCGCCTTGTTTCACATGGATTTAAATTGTGAAGGGTTGCCCAGACGCGCACTAATCCCCTGGGAGCAAAATGAAAGTCCTGCGGCAGCACGCCAATGATGGTGTTGGATACGCCGCTCAAATCCACGGTCTGGCCTATGATATCTTTTCGGCTTCCGAAGAAAGTCTGCCACGCACCGTAGCTGATGATCACGACATCCGCGGCGCCTTTGAGGTCCTCGCCGGCCCGGAAATCGCGGCCCAAGATCGGCTTGATTCCAAGAGTGTGAAAGAACCCGTCGCTTACCCGGGCCCCCTCAACCAATTGCGTCCCGGCCGGGGTTCGCATCATGTAGCCGGTTCCGGTGAAGACATCCATCGAGCTGAACACCTTATTTTGCTTCTTCCAGTCGAGATAGTCGAGATAGGAGAGATTGGCTCGCGGAATCAACTTTCCCGCGCTCTCTGTTACGTAAACCAGGCGCGCAGGGTCGCGATAGGGCAGAGGTTTAATCAGGGCCGCGTCGACGAAGCTGAATATGGCCACACACACCCCCATGCCAAGCGCCAACATCAGGAGAACAGTGCAGGTGAATCCCGGGTACTTGCCCAGTTGGCGCAACGAAAACCGAATATCCTGAACCAGGCTTTCGATGAAGGGAATCGTGCTGCTTTCACGGCAAGCCTGCTTGGTTGGCTCGACGCCGCCCAGTTTCAGGATCGCCTCGCGCCTTGCTTCGTCCGGCTTCATTCCAACGCGTATGTTGTCATCGATATGTAGCTGCAGATGGCTTTCGATTTCGGCGGCGAGGTCCTGTTCATGATTCGTCTTGCTGAAAAGGCCCGCTAATCTAAACATCCATGTGCGTAGCTTCTTCATGCGGGATCCTCTCCGGGCGCGAGGAATCGCGCGAGAATAGCGGTGGTCTGTTCCCAGTCGCGTGCTTCCTGAGCTAATTGCTTCCTGCCCGCACGCGTCAGGCTGTAGAACTTGGCCTTGCGATTGTTCTCGGAAAGGCCCCATTCAGAGGAAATGGAACCTTCCTGCTCCAGCTTCAGCAGAGCGGGGTATAGCGTGCCGTAATTCAAGGTGAGGAGCCCGCCACTGGTCTGCTCGATGCGGCGCGCGATTCCATAACCGTGAAGCGGACCCAGCGTCTCGATGGTCTTCAACACCATCAATGCGAGGGTTCCTTGCCAGACGTCTGCTTTGTCTCCCATTGCTACCCCTTGGTTACCCATAGGACTATATACACAGTTCTATGGGAAGGCAATAGGGGGGAAGGAAATAGATTTCCATGCGTCAGGTCGTGGGCTCGTGTCGCGCACAAAGCGCAAGGGCTTCAGCGTGACCGAAGCCCTGTTTGAGGTCATGCAAACCGGATGCGAAGTCGATTCTAGAAGGTAAATTTGGCTGCGAGTTGGATGCCGCGCGGTGCTCCACCACCGAGGAAGGGGTTGCCGATGCCAACATCGCCGGTAGCTGTTAAAGCATAGGAACCGGCACCTACTTCGCGGTTGCCGCTGGTTGTGAGGCCATTCGGTGCTGCGTCCGCAAAGAAGTTGGGAAGCTGAGGGCTGGAGAAGTTGGGATGGTTAACGACGTTGAATATCTCTGCGCGTAACTGCATCACCAAATGATCACCTAGGTTGGTTGACTTATACAGCGCCATGTCCCAGTTGGTGTAGGGAAGACCGCGCAGGGAATTGCGGCCAAGGTTCCCGAAGTGGCGCGTACCGGGCACGCAATCCTGTTCTGTGCCTGTAGCGTTTCCGCTGAGTGCGATGCTGGTGAGTGTGCAGGGGATCGCAAAGGAGCTTAGATCCATAAAACTCGAGGGACTACCTGAGTAGTGCGGGTGGCTGATGATGTCGGGTCGGTCGAAGCCCTGACCGCTGCCGCTGAAGTCTCCTATGAAGTTGTAGTTCACGCTGAAGGGCTGACCTGTCTGCCTGGAGAGAGTACTGTCAAACCCCCAGCCATTCTTCAGAAAGGCATGATCTCCTTTGGAGTCGGGCAATGCGTAGCTGAAGATCCATGTCACGCGGCTTCGGATATCAAAGTTCGAATTGCCGTACTCTCCCGCGGTGTTTGTGTTGTCGTTAGGTTGAGCGGCGTTGGGAATGAAATCCTCGCTGTCGCTGGCCGTGTCGAGCGAGTGCGACCAGGAATAATTGAGGATAGAGGATACGCCATGCCAACTCCTGATCCGAAGACTGGCCTGCAGGGCGTTGTAGCTCGAAGCCGCTTTGGCTTCCTCCTGATTGACGTAGTAAGCGCCGTAAGGATTATTCGCATAAACGCGGTTGGACGAGTCATAGGCGGATATGCAACCGGGACCGCCGGTTGCTATTCCATTGGTGACGCAGGGTCCGCTGAAGGTATTCCCCTCGCCATCTGTATAGGAATAGCTTGCAGTCTGCGCATAGGCAAGATCAGTAGCCGTAATCACGGCCGGGGAGGGTTGGTTCAGGTCGCGGAAGTGCAAGAGATGGCGGCCGAGAGACCCCACGTATCCCACTTGAAACATAACCTTCGAAGACAGTTGTTGTTCGATATTCAGGTTGAAGTTCTGCATGTAAGGCGTGCTCAGATTGCGGTCAACCCCGAATATGTCGCCGGCTGGAGTGCCACCGGCCGCGTTGAAGACAGGCTGCCCGTTGACAATCGTGCCACCCACCGCACTGACTGAATAAATGGGCGCGGGGCCGACGGGGTTGTAGGCGGGACCGGGGTCGAAGCTGCTGTTGTAGGGCAGATGCGCTAAAAAGACGTCCTGCGAATAGGAGTCGAAGAATATACCGTAGCCGGTACGCAGCACCGTCTTGCCGCTGCCCGTGAGATCCCAGGCTACACTGACTCGCGGGCTGAAATTTTTATAGTTTGGCTGATAGAGATGGTTAAGACCAGACGTTCCCAGCATGCTAAGGGTGAGGGTGGCGTCCGCCGGATCAAAGCTGGTGATGTTACTCATCAGATTGTTCTTCTCGCCAATTACGCCGTAGTAGTCCCAGCGCAGGCCGTAATTGAGGGTCACGTGCGGAGCGACTCGATAAGCGTCCTGCGCATAGAGGCCGTTGCTGTTTTGAAAGCTGTGACGTGTTGAATAGCCGGAAGATTGGCTGCCACTATCCACGTTGCCGGCGAGAAAGTCGTCGAGCGAAGCGAAGTTTAATTTTCCGCGGAAGTTGGTGCCGAGGAACTGGCGAATAGTGGTGCGGCGATACTCATAGCCGAGCTTGACGTCGTGTTTGCCCACCGTCCATGAGAAGTTGTCGAACACCTGCCAATTGGTGTCGACACGCGACCTTGGGTCAGACTTGCTGGCTCCCAACGATGAATAGCCCGGCACGACCATAACAGGCAAACCCTGGTCAGCGACGCCTGTTCCGGTATTCAAACCAATGGAACTGGGTGCAAAGGATTGGTCCTCCGGATAGAATCCCTCGGCAAACCTGTTCCAGCCGAAACGAATCTCGTTAACCTTCGTGGGCGTTAGCACGGCAACGTCAGAGATCGAAACAAGCTGAACGCGCGTGGGTGTGTACGTATTGAAGCCGGGTAATACGCCGCCACCCGAGAGGGCTAGTGGAAAGCTCTGTGTGCTGTCCCCGAAGTAGTAGCGACCACTCAGGAGGTTGGAGTGCGGAAGATTCTGATCGATCTTGGCGATGACGCTGTGGATGTAATTGTACGAAGGGGCGACAATCGACCCGTTGGCATTGGGCTGCGGCCAGGGATTAGTCTGCAACAACGACTGGATGACGGGATTGGTCGCAGTTGCCAGCACCGCAGGGTCCGGAACCGAGGCGACGCTGACTGTCCCTACAGACTCTCGCTGTCCCTCGTAATCTGCGAAGAAGAACGTCTTATCTTTGAAAATCGGGCCGCCGACCGACCCGCCAAACTGGTTGTTGTGGAAAGGCGCCTGCGGGCTGCCCGTCTCGTTAAAATAGTTGCGAGCATCCAAAGCATTGTTGCGGAAGTACTCGAATGCCGAACCATGCAGTTGGTTTGTGCCGCTTTTGGTAACGATATTGATGACGGCTCCAGCACTGCGGCCGTACTCCGGCTGGAAGTTCGACATCACATTCAAATCCTGAACCGCATCGACTGGCAGAATGGTGGCGGGTGCTCCGAATACGCCAGGCTGATTCACTGCCGGATCATTGCGGAAGCCGTCGTTCATGTCAGTTCCGTCGAGCAGGAAGTTATTGGACCGCCCTCGGGCTCCGTTCATTGAAAAAGTGCCATACGAACCCGGAGAATCGGTGATCTGATCGGGAGAGCCGGCGATGCCGGGGGTCAGGTAGATGAGCTTGGTGTAGTCCCGGCCATTGATTGGGAGGTTCTGGACCTCTCGGCTGGTGAGAGTGGCACCCAATGTATCGGAAGTGGTCTCAACCTGCGGCAGGGTATCGGCGGAGATCTCAACTGTCTCGCTCACCGATCCCGGACGGAGAGCGGCGTCGACGCGGGTTTGCGCGGCGACATTAACGCCGACAGATTTTGCGACGAACGAGGCAAAGCCATCCTTTTCAACAGTGACGGAATAGTTGCCGATGGGCAGTTCTGAGATTGAGTAAGTGCCGTCCTGGCTCGAAGTTGCCTGACGATCGATGCCGGTTTCCGCGCTGTGGACGACGACCTTTGCGCCTGGAACAGGTGCGCCGGTTGCGTCACTCACGGTGCCTTGTATCGTCCCGCGAAATGTCTGAGCTGAAACGCTCCCAACCAATGCCAAGATCAGCACGACTAAACCTAAAGTCTTCGTCATATGCTCCCCGTTTGTGTCCTGCGGTTGCGTCGATAGATGCGGTGTTTTCGCGCGCTCGGCCTTAGATTGACTTGATATCGACATTAAGATGCCTCATGTCGGCATGAAAGCCTACCGGGTTCGACGGGATCATGTACCAGGCCAGTGCAGATCGTGAAGCGAGTAGATTCAAAAGGTTAGATAGCCCCATTCGAAATAGAGATGTTCTAATTTAAACGGCTTTGCTAGGCAGCTGCATCTCAGAAGAGCCCTGATAAGCGTCTTCTATGCGCCTGATAAATCTGAATTTTGCAAGTCGACCTGAACGATGAGTGCTTGTTTCCGCAATCTGGATGAAACGGAATGCCTGCACATCGCACGATGGATTAGCCCGAGCCAAACGGGCATGCCTGGTTCTCTCGCATTCTGTTGCAAATGAGTACGCAAAGAGCTATAAATGCGTGCTTTTTATTAGCGGACTATCAGCTACTTCAATGTAAAGGAGCTTTACTCCATGGCTAACGAAGGCCCCTCCCTCTCCACGCGCAAAGTTCAGAAATTCGGGTGGATTCCAGATCTCCCCGACCAACGAGATTTCATGTATGCTGCGCCTGCGCCATTCCAGAGCAACATTCCTCCAAGCGTTGACCTCAGTCCGCAATGTCCGCCTGTCTATGACCAGGGGCAGCTCGGCAGCTGTACTGCGAATGCCATCGGTGGAGCAATCGAATTCGATCAAAAGAAGGCGAACTTGACAGAATTCACGCCTTCTCGACTTTTTATCTACTACAACGAACGCAGCATGGAAGGCACGATCAATTCCGACTCGGGCGCGCAGATCCGCGATGGCGTGAAGAGTGTCGCTACTTTGGGCGCTCCGCCTGAGAGCGATTGGGCTTACAACATCGCCGCATTCAGCCAGAAGCCACCTGCCAAAGCTTATACCGATGCAAAGAAACATCTTGTCGTTCTATATCAACGGCTCATTCAGGATCTGGGAACCCTAAGGGGCTGTCTGGCGTCGGGCTTCCCACTCATATTTGGCTTCACCTGCTACGAATCCTTTGAAAGTGCAGAGGTAGCCAAGACAGGGATCCTGCCGATGCCTCAATCAGGCGAAAAAGTGGTGGGGGGGCATGCGGTGCTTTGCGTGGGCTACGATGATAAGGCGCAGCAGTTCCTGATTCGTAATTCGTGGGGACCAAGCTGGGGTCTGAAGGGATACTTCAAGATGCCGTACGCCTATCTGACCAGTAACAAGCTTGCCTCGGATCTCTGGACCCTTCGTAGCGTCAAATAGGTTGCAGCACAGTGCCAGCAAGTCCCGGCATTTATTGAACGGTGATCGGGAAGGTCAAGACTTTCCCGGTCGCTGTGTCCTCCCAGGAGCGCGTGTAGGCAAACCGCAACTCGCATTTGCCCTTTGCCTGCACTGCAAAGATCCAGACTCGCTCTCCTCCGGCTCCAGGCGGTCCTGTCGGAGCATTGAACAGGTCGCTCTCCTGCTTTAGGAAGGGGTCACAGCCCCCACTTACTTTCCATTTGAAGCCAGTTGTTCTGTTCTCGGGCAGTGTAATTCGCAACTTCTCACCAACTTGAGTGGTCAAGGATCGTTCCGCCACCGCTTCATTCAGATCGATCATTTTTACACCTCGTGAGCATGCCTGCGTCAATACAACTGCCAGTAGAAGGTAAGCACGGAATAAGCCACCACATCTCATAAAGACCTCTGCGAGCCACGACGCGCTGAACCGCCGGCTGGACACCCCGCGAAGAATACTAAAGCACTCCGTCGAATGCCAACTCGTCGCTACTTCCCCACATGGCATTTTCACCTATCGAAGCTGCGACTACAGCGCAAATCGGAGGTTTTGGGATACTTTTCCAAGCCAAGTTAATTCAATTGACCATTTCTTTCCATCATGCCAAAGTCGGTGACATAGAGACAGTTGCTCGCCATGAAACGTGCGCAATTGTCAATCCTGACATGACAACAACGCAGACTCTTATCGAGGATTGGTTTGCCACCTACGTCCGTGATTGTGGAGCGGTGGCAGGCACAATACACATTCGACAAGGCCAGGGTTTGGCGCTTGTTGCTGCGGTTAATATTCCGCCTCTCGTGCAGGACGTCGTGCGCTGGGTTCCCTGGGGGAAGGGCATGGCTGGTCTTGCACTTGAGACTGGCGAGCCCATACAAACCTGCAATCTAAAGGAGGATGATTCTGGACGCGTAAAGCCGGGCGCGAGGGCAGTGGCAGCCCAGGCTGCCGTTGCGTTGCCGCTCAAGAACGATCAGGGCGCGGTGTTTGCAGTTCTGGGTGTAGCGTTCAACGAAGAACGTGAAATCAAACAGCCCGAGATTGATCGCCTGTTAGCCTCTGCGTCGAGGATACCGGTGACGCAGCAACCGATCCTCGAACTCTGATTTGGCAAGAACGGGCCACCTATTCGTCACCAGAGATGCTAGAAGACTTTCAAGGAAACGAGCGGTTTTGCATACTGCGGCGCCTGGGCGCAGGCGGAATGGGAATCGTCTACGAAGCACTTGATCGCGAACACAACAGCCGCGTCGCTCTCAAGACGATGCGCAACTTTGACCCAAACAGCATTTATCGCTTCAAGGTAGAGTTTCGCTCTCTCGCGGAGATCTCCCACGAAAATCTGCTGCCGCTCTATGAGCTTTTCGCAGAAGACGACCGCTGGTTCTTCACAATGGAGTTGCTTGAAGATGCAACGGATCTGCTTACTTTTATCAGGGGTGAGCGAGCGCCTCAGCCTGCGTCAGACTCCGATATTTCTCAAGCTTCCGAAGTTCCGCGATCGGTAGAGTCATCGGCGCCCACTGAGATTTCGATTCCCGCACCGCCGGCAATCTCAGACTCAGAAATGACGGCAGTTCTTCAGCCGTCCGCGAGCCGTCAAAGCCTGCTGGAGTCCGCTGAAACGATGCTGTTTCCTAGCGAGATCATTGCCGAGTCGGCACAGGGCGAGAGCGGTTCTGCGTTGCCGGCTTCGTGTATGCCGAATTCTGCGCTAAATGCCGATCAGCCCATGATCGACTATTCCTGCCTTCGCAGAGTGTTTCTCGAAGTGGCCCAGGGAATCCGTGCACTGCACGCGGCCGGAAAGGTTCATCGCGATCTGAAACCCGGGAATGTCATGGTGAGGGCGGATGGTCGCCCAGTGCTACTGGATTTCGGACTGGTCCTCGGGATAAAACCCCACGCCCCCCCTTCGCCAGTCGAGC
>Ga0066789_10001167_pt1 | contig 11224 bp, 9 predicted proteins | sample OrgsoiDNA2013049_FD_70960 | JGI IMG/M metagenome (GOLD analysis project Ga0066789, IMG submission 70960) | Permafrost soil microbial communities from the Arctic, to analyse light accelerated degradation of dissolved organic matter (DOM) -... | ecosystem: Environmental > Terrestrial > Soil >...
GACCGCTGACGCGTCGTGGCTTGGGAACAGGGGGGCGCGATGGACGGTCACTCTGTCCGAGCGGATCTCACGACGGTATGGCTTCATAGGGTACCCAGCCTGCAACTTGCCAGTTGGATAGTTCGGGAATCCGGTCAAGACGTGGACCTCATGGCCCCGCTCGGCCAGTCCGTCAGCGATCGCGGCGGCCACCACCGTGCCTGGTTCCGGAGGGAACCACTGGGTTGTGAAGGCGATCTTCATCGAGCAGGCACACCCTTGACCAAGGTGTCGTCTGCAACGTCCTTGACTACGCATGAGCCGGCACCGACGACGGAGCGCTTGCCGACCGTCAGATTCTGGAGGATCGCCGAGTGCGTGCCGAGCATGGTCTCGGTGCCTACAGTCACCCCACCAGATATCGCGACGAGAGGGTTGATTGTGACGTAGTCCTCGAGCGTGCAGTCGTGCCCCACCGTGGTGTTGATGTTCAGATGAACGTGCCGACCCAGGCTGATGTTGGTGGTGGCTCGGACACCGGCGCAGATGACCGAACCCGCACCAATTCGGACATCATGGCCGAGTGTGGCATTGGGGTGCACGAGGGTCGCAGCGGTGCGCCCGGCGGAGGAGAGTCGTTCATCAATGATCCGCCTGGTCTTGCCCGTGCCTATGCCGATGACGAACTGGACTTCCTGCCCCGCCGTCGTCAGCCAGTCCGTGCCGCCGAGGACGCTCGAATTGCGGGACTCAACGAGAGACATATTGACTTGCTCCGGTCGATCGTCGAGGTAGCCCAAGAGGTTCCATGTCGGCTTCATCTCGTTGATGGCATCGATGACGTCGTGAACCTCGCGACCGAAGCCGCCACAGCCGATGATGACAAGAGGTGTGTTCACGGGGTCTCTTGGTTTGTGTTGGTGCCGAGGAATTCCGACATCGTGGTTTCCCCCACAGCCGAGATGCCATCTCGTCTCACCACGAAGCGGGCCGTGTCACGGATGATTTGCAGATCGCCCATCAACGTGTGGTGGTCGACGTAGTCGACATCCAGCCGAAACTTGTCCTCCCAGCTCAACGCATTGCGCCCGGAGACCTGGGCTAACCCAGTGAGCCCGGGGCGGATCTCGTGCCGTCGGGCCTGATCGGGTGAGTACCGCTCGAGGTACCGCATGAGCAGCGGTCGGGGACCGACGAGGGACATATCGCCGCGGATGATGTTCCAGAGCGTGGGCAGCTCATCGAGGCTGCGCGCCCGGAGCCAATTGCCCAGTGGCGTCATCCGCGAGGCATCGTCGATCCGGCTGAGTTCGGAATCGATGTCCACCATCGTGCGGAACTTGACCATCTCGAACGGCTCGCCGTGCAGACCGGGGCGAGTCTGCCTGAAGAGCACGGGGCTGCCGAGGTGGATTCGGATGGCTAGCGCCGTTGCCGCCTGAATGGGCAGTGTGAGGACGAAGAGCAGAACGGCGATGGCGACGTCGAACGCTCGCTTGGCTAGGTCGTGGCCCCGGACCATTAACCCAGCCCCAGAGCGCTATGGAGCACTTTGATAACGCGTTCAATGTCGTCGTCCTGTAGAGCCGAGCCGCTGGGCAGGGTTACCCCACTATCGAAGAGTCGCTCTGACTCACCGCTGACAAAGCAGCGACGTGAGGCGAAAACCGGCTGGAGGTGCATGGGCTTCCACAGGCGCCGTGACTCGATGTTCTCGCTCGCGAGCTCGCCGATGAGCTTCGATGGACTTACCTGCGTGACGGCAGGGTCCAGTTTGATGCAGGTCAGCCAGCAGTTGTCCTCGCCGTCGCCACGGCCCTCGCCGCGTCCGAGAAAACTCACGCCGGGTACGTCAGACAACCCATCGACGTACATCTGCCGGATTGCTCGTCTACGGGCGAGCATGCAGTCAAGGCGGGACAACTGAGCGCGACCCAGTGCGGCCAACACATTGGACAGGCGGTAGTTGAAGCCGATCTCGGTGTGCTCATAGTGCTCCGCCGGCTGACGCGCCTGGGTCGACAGATAGCGGGCTCGCTCGATCAGGTCCTCGTGGTTGCTCAACAGCATTCCGCCGCCTGAGGTGGTCAGGATCTTGTTGCCGTTGAAAGAGAACACGGCGGCCGTCCCGAATGAACCGGCCGGATGCCCGTGATAGGTCGCCCCCAGCGCCTCGGCCGCATCCTCGATGAGGTAAATGCTTCGTTCGTGCAGGCCAGGGACGATCTCGTCGTAGTCGGCGCAGCGGCCGAAGAGGTCCACGCTCATCGCGGCGACGACTCGGGTGCCCTCGGCCTGCAACGTGTCGATGGCCTCCATGAGGAGATCGGGGTCGACATTGCCGTCAGCGCGTGAGTCAACGAACACCGGCTCGGCGCCGGTGTAGACGACCGGATTGGCTGAGGCGGCGAAGGTCATGCTCGGCACAATGACGGCAGTGCCCGGCTCGGCGCCCAGCTCGAGCAGGCCGAGGTGCAAAGCGGCAGTGCCTGACGCGAGAGCCAACGCGTGCGAGACGCCAGCTCGCCTAGCGATCTCGGCCTCGAACGCGTCGACGTCGGGCCCCAGAGGTGCGACCCAGCCACTGCGCACCGCGTCGAGGATGTAGTGTTCCTCGAGCTCACCGATATCCGCCTTGGACAAGTGAATACGAGACATCAGATTCCGGCTTGCACGGGTTGAGTCGACTGGTAGCGCATCCAGTGGGCTGCTGCATGGTGATCGGGCATATTGAGTGACTTAACCTCATCGACGCTGAGCGTGGGCACGTCAACGCTGGTGACCAGGGGGTTGGTCGTGGCACGGCGATCCTCATACATGGAGAAGAGGTCCTCGCTGATCTTCTCGCCGGGGCGCAGGCCGGTGTAGGTGATATCGATGTCCTTGCGACCGGACAGGCCAATCAACGTCGTGGCCATGTCGAGGATCTTAACCTGTTCACCCATCTCCAGGACCATCACCTCGCCGTCCGTGCCGATGGAGACGGCCTCCAGGACCAGTTGGCAGGCCTCGGGAATGAGCATGAAGAAACGCTTGACATCGGGGTGAGTGACCGTGATTGGGCCGCCACCCTCGATCTGTGCGGCGAACGCATGCACCACGGAGCCGCGAGAGCCCAGTACGTTGCCGAAGCGCACTGAGACGTAACGTCCCGGCTGTGTGCGGGCGAAGTCAGCCGTGAGCCGCTCGGCGACCCGCTTGCTGTAGCCGAGCACGCAGGTCGGGTCGGCGGCCTTGTCGGTAGAGATGTTCACGAAGGTGCCGACACCGGCATCGGCGGCAGCGGTCAACACGTTGATGGTGCCGAGCACGTTGGTCTTCCACGCCTCCAGCGGAAAGGACTCCAGCAGCGGCAGGTGCTTCAGCGCCGCCGCATGGAAGACGATGTCGGGTCGCGTCGTCTCGAACACGGTGCGCAGGGTGTTCTCGTCGCGGATGTTGGCCAGGATGACCTCGTCGCCCTGGAGAAGTCCTTGACCGGTCAGGGACAGCTGGGTGGCCTGCAGGCCTGACTCGTCGCGGTCGAGCAAAAAAAGCTTGGCCGGGCCGAAGCGGGCGATCTGGCGACACAACTCTGAGCCGATCGAGCCACCGGCGCCCGTGACGAGCACCGATCGCCCCGCGAACTGCTCGGCGATGACGCTGGTGTCCATCGAGATCGGCCGCCGGCCCAGGAGGTCTTCCAGGTTGACGTCGCGCAGGTCGTATGACGTGGGTTGACCACCGATGATGTCACGCAACGGCGGAAGGATCAGGACGTCCAGGCCCACAGCAGCGGCTCGGTCCGACAGCTCCCGGATCAGCTCCGCGTCCGCCTCAGGCAGTGCCACGACCAAGGCGGTTGCGTCGAGCCTGTGCGCCACCTCGCCGATGTCTTTGCGGGTGCCGCGCACCCGCACGCCATCGATACTCAGGCGTTGTTTGGACCTGTCGTCGTCCAGCAGCGCTACCGGGAAGAACCCGCTTTCCATGTCGTACATCATGCTGCGCAGCAGCCGGCGGCCGGCATCGCCGGCGCCGAACACGATGACGCGCCGTTCGCTGTCGGGGGACGCAAAGTGGCGACTGCGCCAGCTGCGAATCAGGAAACGTACGGCGAACATGCCCACCAGAGCGAGGGCCCCACCGACCACCGGGACGCTACGAGGGATCACCTGGGGGTGGGCGATCAGGGCCCAGACCAGCAGCCCGCATGTGGTCACGGCGACGCTGCGGACGATGTCGGTGGTTTCCTCGAATGAACCTCGCCGGTGGCCGACGGCGTACGGCCCGATGACGGCCCCGACGAGGACGTGCCCAATCGCGGCGGCGGTCGCGAAGGCCAGAGTCGTCCCCACGAGGACCGGGGCGTCTCTGAAGTCGAACCGCAGCCACGTGGCGCCATAGATCGCGACGAACCAGATCACCCCATCGAACAGCACCCACACCCACCGATGAAGCCACTCGTTGTGCTGTTTCGCCCCTATCGTCACGGTTTTTCCCCTGTCTGCTCCTTGTCGCCGGTGACTCTCCTTGAGTAGAGTAGCGGCCCGGTGTCGTTTGGGGTGGTCCGTTTGGCTCGCTGTGGGTGGTTGACCAGGCCCTTCGGAGCATCGAGATCACGTCAGTTGACAGTTGGTCACTCGGCGGACTTCGGCTCCGGCTCACCATCAGCGATCGCTGATTTGGGCCCACTCGGTCCCATCCCACGTCGGCATCTGTTGCATGTTGCTGCGGGACCACTCATCGGCTATGACCGTGCGTTCGGCAGCCCTGCGCGTGTCCAGGTCAGTAATCGGTTGAGATGACACCTCGCTGATTGCAACTTATTCCACTTTCGTTAAAGCACAAGTCTAGACAAGCTAATTGCCGGTGAATTGTCTCCAGACAGGCTAGATTGCCGCTAAATTGTCTGCGTGCGGATCGGTGGGCCAGCGCGGATGCAGCCAAGCCTGAGCGAGCAGGCGGTGCGGTTTTCAACGTGACGCGGCGAGGAGGCCCGCGAGACCGCCCGCGAGCTCGATGAGGATGGTGTCCCGCTACGTGACATTCCGCCGGCCATTGGGGCGTGTCGTATCAGCGCGCACACCAACTTTGCGCCCACCTATAGCTCCATAGATCTGTGCTGCTCGGGCGGCACCTGGTAGAGGACGCGGTCGTCACCATCACGTGACCGACGTGCTTGCTGTGTGAGGCCATGACCGAATACATGGCTGATGCAGGCGAGCCTGCTCGTCGACCGTGACGCTCCCAAAGGGTAGCCTTAAGCGATATGGTGCCCAATGTCGTGGACAGGCTCATACGGTTCAGTTTCGTGAGATCCGGCGGCATGAATATTGCCGCAAGGGCAACTGGATCGACACCTGGGGCCAAATAGATCCTTAGTCACCAAAAGGTGCCGAGAGCTCACCCCGTCTGCTAGGGTTTTTCGTGTTCGCACTGCACGTACAACCTAGGGGAGGGTTCATGCCCACAAGTAGGCGGCTTAGCATGCCTCTCATCGTGATGTTTGCCATGATCATCGCGGTGGTGACTCTCGCAGGTCCGGCCAACGCCGTCGCGCCCTACGTACATCAGCCGACGCTCACGGTGAGCAACCAGACGCCAGCCGCAGGGTCCAGCATCACGATCAGCGGCTCGGGCTTCACACCGGGCGAGACGGTTACCATCGTGTTGGATAACGGCACCCATTTCCCCTCGGTCGTTGCCAATTCCAGCGGTTCCTTCAGCGAGGTCCTCGTCCTAGGGGTCGGTCTCTCAGGAGCCCACACGATCACGGCTACGGGCACCACCTCGGGACACACTGCGAAGATCCAGATCCAGGTCGCTGGAGTCGGTGCGAGCGGTGGAACCACCTCAGCCGGCAGTGGGTTGGCGTTCACTGGCGCTTCCGTCATTGGCATCATCGCTCTGGGCGGGCTGCTTCTGCTCGGTGGCGGCCTGATGCTGCTCGCGGGTAGGCGTCGCAAGTTCAACATCTGACATATGCATCCTCAGCAAACAGGGCGGTCAGCATCACGTGACCGCCCTGCTTGCTGAGGTGAGGCCATGACCGATCAATCCCGGACCAGCGACTCGGCCCGCACGCTGCGGCGGCGCAGACGGATCGGCATCGCAATGATCGTTGCCAGCGGTGTACTGCTGCTGGCCGGCGTCTGGCTCGCGGTCACCGCACTGATGGCCCGCAACCAGCTCAACCAGGCACGCACCGAAGTTTCCACGCTGCGCGCTGAGATCTTGGCCAGCCACTGGACCGCGGCGCGCGCCACGGCCGCGGATCTCGCCAATCATGCGCATCGCGCCAACCAGTTGACCTCTGGGCCGGTATGGGCCGCCGCCGCCGGCCTGCCCTCCGGTGGCGAGCCACTGCGGACCATCCGCGGCATCACCGCAAGCGTCGACTCACTCGGCCGGGACGTGCTCCCGCAACTCGTCAGGGTCGGTGAGCGACTCGACCCAGGCACCCTGCGCCGACCCGACGGTAGCATCGACCTGCCTCGTATCGCGGCCGTCGGGCCTGGCCTTGAGAAGGCATCGACAACCCTGGCCACTGCCACGAACACCATCAGCGACCTGCCAGCGCACACCTGGCTGGGCTCGATCGATACGGCGCGGGTGGATGTGCTCAACCAGATCATCGAAATTGACGGCGCCCTGAAGTCGGCCGACCTCGCCGCGCGGATCCTGCCGACCATGCTCGGCCAAGACGGCCCTAAGCGCTATCTCCTGGCGTTTCAGAACGAGGCCGAAGCCCGTGGCACCGGTGGCCTGCCGGGTGCCTTCGCGATCGTGGAAGCCAACCACGGCAAGCTGAAGTTCACCCCCCTGGAGGGCGACGTCACGCTCGGTGCTGTCGCCGCTGCCGTGGAGTTCGGGCCCGACTACCACCAGCTCTACGACGGGGCCGGCACGACCACGCTGTACGGCAACGGCAACCTGAGTCCCCACTTCCCGTACGCCGCGCAGATCTGGGCGTCCATGTGGCGCAGGTACAGCAGCGAGCGGGTCGACGGTGTCATCGCGGTCGACCCCAGAGCGCTCAGCTACCTGCTCGCCGCGACGGGCCCGGCCACTCTGCCGGACAAGTCGCAGGTCAGCGCGGCCAACGCCGTCGCGCTGACAGAGAGTACCGCCTACGCCAAGTTCGGCGACCTGAGCTTCGCTGCGACGACGCAACGAAGGGACTACCTGCTTGGTATCGCCTCAGCCGTCAGCAAGAAGATCCTCGACGCACGCGGCGCGCCGGCGGCGTTGCTACGAGCGCTCGGCCAAGCTGCCGATGAGCGACGGCTCCTGGTCTGGAGCGCGGACCCGGTGGTGCAAGCAGACCTGGCGCAGACGGTCATGGCCGGCATCATCCCCACCACGACGGCGCCCTACGTCGGCCTGTCCATCGTCAACGACGGCGGCAACAAGCTCGACTACTACCTCGACCGGTCACTGACCTGGCATGCCACCGGTTGTGGATCTCCTCGGCCGACCACGGTGACGATCACCCTCACCAACAACGCCCCGGCCAGTGGCCTGTCCGACTACGTGACGTACCGCAGCGACATCCACTCCTACCCCGTCAAGCCAGGAGACAACCGGCTGGAGGTGAGCTACCTCGCGACGCAGGGGGCACTGATGGAGGCCGTGACGGTCGCCGGGAAGCCGGGTACGGCTTCGATCGGTGCCGAGCACGGGCACCCGGTGTACACCGTCGACCTCGAGCTGCCGCGCGGCACGTCGCGCACGATCGTGCTGCATCTGAGCGAACCCGCTGGCGTGGGCACCCCGATCGTGCTGCGCCAACCCCTGGTGCGGCCGCTGCACGTCAGGCTCGAAGATGCCGCCTGCGGCTGAGCTCGCGAAGGTCAAATCCTCCGGCCAAGCTCGGCTGCACGGTTTCCCTTAAGAAACCTGCCACGTGAGGAGGCCGTCGGTGGACCGCATCGTCGTGTTGCCGACGGCCAGCCAACCGCCACCGTTGACCAGCGACAGGGCGATCTGACCGGGGTCACGGGGGATCGTCGCTCGGATGCACGAGGTCGCGACGCGCTGGCCGACCCGCAGGATCGAGACGCCAGCGCAGCCCGCATCCAGGCGCACGACGTAGGTCCGTCCCGGATTGGCCGACGGCACAGCCAGGGCCACCGCGCCGGCGACCGTGCCCACGTCGGTCCAGGACGAACCGGTGTCCGTTGTCGAACGGACCAGGCCGTCGGCACACAGCACCCGAGCGGAGCCGGTCGACAGGACAGCCAGGTCCAGCACGGCACGCTTGCCGCAGGGATGCGACGTGGACGGGCCAGGGGCCCGCACGGCCCCCGGGTCCGTGGGGTGGCGGAACCATGCGCGTCCCACAGTGTTGGCCGAGACCCAGGTGCCGCCACCGTCGCTGGTGTTCTTCAGCTCAGCTGCGCAGCTCGCGTTGGCGCCGACGACGAACGCGACCTGGCCGTCAGAGGGCCGCACCCGCACGATCCTGCGCATGGGCGTCTTAGCCTGGGTCCAAGTCCTGCCGCCATCGGCTGTCGTGGCCAGGGTCGCGCCGCCGGCGGAGCACGAACCGGCACCGACGCGCCAGGCCCGCTGATTGTCGACGGCCACGAGCAAGGTCTGCAGCGGGGCCTCGGCTGGCGTCAGCTGTGTCGTCGAAGAAGTGCTCACGGGGGTAGCGGTGGAGTCGGTTGAGGCCGAAGCCGAGCGCAGCGGGCTCGTGTCGATGCCGCTGGCGTGGGTGGACCGCAGCGCCATCCCGACCAGGACGACATCCAGGGCGAGCAGCCCCACCAGACCCGTGATGGCAACGCGGGAGGAGATGTGCCACCGGCCCATTTCAGCGCCCCAGAGCGCGGACGACGGCGGGCGTGGACTGCACTGTCTGCTGGGCCATGGTGGCGAACACCTCGTCCTCGCGCCGGTTTGGGTCGACGATATCGGCGAAGTAAGGGGCGATAGGGCAGTTGAGACCGCGACTCGCCGCGGCCTTCTCGGCGACCTGGCGAAGCCACGCCCACTGATCGGTGAGCCTGAGCGGGGCGCCGAGCCCGTTGATCCCATCGCGCTCTTGGGCCTGTTGGTAGAGCTGGGCCATGAAGGGGTGTGGGTTGAGGAAGACGCCGTTGCCGAAGTTGGTGGTGCCGCAGGTCAGGCTGGTGGAGTCCGGGTCGGCGTCCAGGACCGTGAGGCGCTTGTTGAGCGGGTCGGCGACGCTGCCACCGGTGGAGAGCTGAATCACCATGGCCGTCTGCTCACGCACGGCCTGGACGCTCTTGCGCAGGAGTACCGGATCCAGGCGGGGCCGGTGGCCGGCGTCGGGGATGTGGAGGTGGATCAGGCAGGCTCCTGCGCTCTGGCCGGCCAGCGCCGTCTCGACCAGCTCGGCCAGCGTGGTCGGCAGCTGGGGGCAGTCGGCCTTGGCGGTCTCGGCGCGGGTGGGTGCCACGGTGATCAGGGTCCCCGCGGCCGGGACCGCGGGTCGGGGCGCCGGGGGAGCGTGGTTGCTCATGGTGGACATACTGCCAGCGGTAGGGCGAGGTTTCGACCACGGCTTGGGCTTGGAGCTGTAGTGTTTGCCAACCGCGTGAAGTGAGGTATCGGTGAGCCAGAGAAGGAGAAGTGCTCGTGGAGCTGAAGGACTACATCCGCGTCATCCGGAAACGGTGGCGGGTCATCGTGGCCGTCATGCTCGTCGTGCTCGCTGGCGCCGCGTTGGCGACCGCCCTCAGTCCTAAGATCTACCAGGCACAGACGCAGCTGTTCGTCTCCACGTCAGGTGGTGGTAGTGACACCACCGGGGCACTGCTGTCGGGCAGCAACTTCACCCAGCAGCGCGTCCTGTCCTACGCGGACGTCATCACGACCCCCAAGGTCCTGGATCCGGTAATCGAGACTCTCAGGCTCCACACGAGCGCGGCAACACTGGGAACTCAGATCACCGTCACGGTCCCGCTCAACACTGTTCTGATCGATGTCGACGTCACGAACACCAACCCGAGGGTGGCCGCGCAGGTCGCCGACGCCGTCGGCAAGCAGTTCACCCAGACCGTCGCCGACATTGAGAGCGTCGCGAAAGGCCAGCCCAGCCCGGTCAAGCTCACCATCGTGAGCGCCCCGACCGTGCCCACCACCCCGATCAGCCCCCAGCCGAAACGCAACCTGGCCCTTGGCGTGGTGCTGGGTCTGCTGCTTGGCTTGGGCCTGGCGCTGCTGCGTGACCTGCTCGACACGACGATCAAGGGTGAGAGGGACTGCGCCGAGGTCACCGACGCGACGGTGATCGGCGGTATCGGCTTTGACACTGATGCCCCCAAGCATCCGTTGATCGTGCAGGCCGACCCCCACAGCCCCCGCGCGGAGGCCTTCCGCACCCTGCGAACGAACCTGCAGTTCGTGGACGCCGCCAACCACCCGGCCTCCATCGTCTTCACCTCGTCGGTCCCCGGTGAGGGCAAGACGACCACTACGGCGAACCTTGCGATCACGATGGCCGCCAATGGCGCACGAGTCTGCCTTGTCGAGGGCGACCTGCGGCGCGCACGTCTGCTGGAGTACATGGGCATGGAGGGTTCGGTCGGCCTGACGAACGTGTTGATCGGCCAGGCCGAGCTCGGGGACGTCCTGCAGCAGTTCACCGACACCGGCGTCTATGTCATAGGCGCCGGTTCGGTTCCGCCTAACCCGAGCGAGCTGCTCGGCTCGGCCGCGATGATCAAGACCCTGCGTGAGCTGGAGTCCCACTTCGACGTCGTGATCATCGACTCACCGCCGTTGCTTCCCGTGACCGATGCTGCCGTCCTGAGCAGCATCGCCGGCGGGACCGTCATCGTGGTCGGCGCAGGACTGGTCGACCGCGACCACCTGGCCAGGTCGCTGCAAGCCCTGGAGGCCGTCAACGGTCGGGTCCTGGGACTGGTCCTGAACCTCCTGCCGACCAAGGGCGCCGACGCCTACTACTACTACCGAGCCGGCTACGCCCCCGAGCCGCCACGACAAGGCGCCATGGAGCGCCAAGAAACGCCAAAGCGAGCCAAGGAGCGCCAAACATCCGTTCCTGACTCGGAACTGGCTGACCCGCACACCGGTTGACGCGCGACGATCTCCTCCTGGCTGGCACTGAGCCCGGCCGTAATGCATAGGGCATCAAGGGGTGCTGCGTTTGATGACGGCCAGAGCGATCGGGCCGAGCTCGTGGTGACGTGCTACCGACGTCAGCCGGCCGACAACCCTTCCGTCAGCCTCGACCTGTTCACCGCGCTCGGGCAGGGTGTGACCGGAACCG
>Ga0066789_10001168_pt1 | contig 11223 bp, 10 predicted proteins | sample OrgsoiDNA2013049_FD_70960 | JGI IMG/M metagenome (GOLD analysis project Ga0066789, IMG submission 70960) | Permafrost soil microbial communities from the Arctic, to analyse light accelerated degradation of dissolved organic matter (DOM) -... | ecosystem: Environmental > Terrestrial > Soil >...
CCGAAATTCTTGAAAAGCTGCGACGCGATGCCGATCTCGAACCCATCACGCCCGACTACCGCGGAGAAACGGCCGAGCGCTACCGCTATACCGATGGCTCGGGAGAGATTGGTTTCATCGCCAGCGTCACGCAGCCGTTTTGCAGCGATTGCAACCGCTTGCGGCTCTCGGCCGACGGACGAATCTTCGGCTGTCTGTTTTCGAGCGAAGGCTTCGACCTTGGGCGCGTGCTGCGCACCCAGGGCCCGGCCGCCGCTCGTGAAGCGCTGATTCGGTTCTGGCTCCACCGCCAAGACCAGTATTCCGTCGAGCGCAACACGCAGTCTGCGCCGGACAAAATCGAAATGTTCTACATCGGAGGCTGAAGTGGCATCGACTGCGCTCACCCATCTCGATACACAAGGAAAGCCACGCATGGTCGACGTCTCGGACAAGGCCGTCTCGGTCCGCATGGCCCAAGCCTCGGCCGAGGTGTGGTTTCCACCCGATGTGGCTGCCGTGCTCGGGCTTGCTGAAGGAAATGACGTGCGCAGTGCCAAAGGCCCGGTGTTTCAGACCGCGACCATCGCCGGCGTCATGGCAGCCAAGCGCACGCACGAGCTGATTCCCTTCTGCCATTCTGTGCCGCTGGATCACGCCGCCGTAGACATTCACGCCGAAGAAGGCGGCATCGTCAGAATCGTCAGCACCTGCCGCACGAGTCATCGCACGGGGGTCGAGATGGAGGCACTCACGGCAGCCAGCGTCGCCGCCCTGACTGTCTACGACATGTGCAAGGCCCTTTCCCACGCCATTGAAATCCGATCCGTGGTCCTACTGGCCAAATCGGGAGGCAAGAGCACCTATGAGCGACGGTAATAGGACCAAGCACAAGGGAGGCCAGCGGCGCTCTTGGCGCTTCAATCCGTATGAAATCGCCGTCTGCGGTTATAAGAACAGCGGCAAGACCACGCTTCTTGAACGTCTCGCGGGACCGCTGGGTCGCGACCTGCGTCTCGCCTATCTCAAGCACGACGCGCATCACTTTTCCATGGACCATCCTGGGAAAGATACCGATCGCCTGCGCCAGGCCGGTGTCCAATCCGTCGCCATCACGGGCGAGGCCGGGTTCGCGCATCTCGGCGACCGACAGGACAGCGAGCTGCTGGCGCCCTACCCTCTGCTTGCGGCCGACGCGCTCCTCGTGGAGGGCTACAAGAAAAGCGATCTGCCGCGCATGATGCTGCTGGATGAAGACCTGGCCATCGTCGACGATCCGGCCTGGCTGACCGCACCGCCCATCGCCGCGATTCATCCGTGGCCGCAGGCAAGTCCTGCGCAAAGCGCCGCGCGCGAACGCGTCGAGCGGCGCCTGGGCACACTGCCTTGGTGGAGCCGCGACGATATCTCCGGCATCGCCAGTTTCGTCCGCACGTTTTGGCAAAGCCGCGTTCCGCCGCTACAAGGGCTCGTTCTCGCTGGTGGCCATTCCACGCGCATGGGGCGCGACAAGGCGCTGCTCGACTACCACGGGATGGAGCAGCTCGACTATTGCACGCAGTTGCTTTCCACGCTCGGCGTGAACGTCTGGGTTTCGTGCCGGCCCGATCAGGAGCAGGAGACCTCCCGCCGTCGCTACCCGCTCCTGCAGGACCGCTTCTTAGAGATGGGTCCCGCTGGCGGAATCTTGACGGCTTTGTCGAGCGATGCGGGTGACGGTAAAAGCTGGCTGGTTCTCGCCTGCGATCTACCGGCCGTGAGCGCCGATGTCCTCGCCAGCTTGCTTGCGGCCCGCAATCCTTTTCGCTTCGCGACCGCGTTTTGCGACAGCGATGGATTGCCGGAGCCGCTGTGTGCGATCTGGGAGAGCAAAGCGTATCCCCGCCTGCTCCAATTTTTAGGCATGGGGCAGGCGTGCCCGCGCAAGTGTTTGATCCATTCGCCCACCCACCTCGTCGATGCGCCGGGGCCTTGCGCCCTCGACAATGGAAATTGCCCGCAGGACTTCGAACGGATTCGCCATGATCTCGGCACCCGAAGCTGACCGGCGGATTGACGAAGTCTTTGCCGGACTCACACTCCGAATTGACAGCCAGCACGCTTCCCTCGGCGAATGTCTCGGTCGCGTGCTGGCCAGCGATATCGTCGCCGATCGCGATCAGCCGCCTTTCGACAGAGTGGCCATGGATGGCATCGCCGTTGCCCTTGCCGACACCCATTCCACCCCCGCCGACGTATTCCAGATACGGGGCAGCTTGTCGCCCGGACAGCAAACCGTCGCTGCAGAGGCTTTCGCTGGTTCCGACTGCGCCATTGAAGTGATGACGGGGGCTGCACTTCCGCAGCCGTGGAATACCGTCATTCCCTGGGAGGATCTCGAACCGTCGAACGGCACCGGGCGCCGGCTGCGCGCGAATGCTCCCTTTTCGCCCGGACTCAATATCCATTGCCGCGGCAGTGACTATCGTGGTGGCGATTTGCTCCTTCGGTCCGGCACCCTGTTGCGCGCTCCCCACGTTCACGTGCTTGCCAGTGTCGGCTGCTCTGCCGTCCCCGTCCTAGCTCGACCGCGTGTGGCGCTTGTCAGCACCGGCGACGAGCTCGTGGCCGTCGAGGCCGCGCCCGGCCCGCATCAGATTCGCATGTCCAACATGCCGGCGCTCGCGGCCTGTCTTTTGCGGGCAGGTCTTCCGGTCGGCACGACCATTCACAGTGCCGACCGCGAAGACGAGCTGCTGCGCACACTGTCGGCTGCGCTTGCCGCCAGCGACGTCGTTTTCATCAGTGGCGCGGTTTCGAAAGGCAGCAAGGATTTCGTCCCCGCGGTTCTCGATTCTCTCGGCTGCAGTCGTGTCTTTCATGGTGTTGCGCACAAGCCGGGAAAGCCCCTATGGTTCGGCACATCGCCTCAGGGTGGCGTGGTGTTTGCTCTGCCGGGCAATCCGGTATCCTCCCTTGTCTGTTTCATCCGATACGCCCTGCTGCGCTTGCGCCGCTGGGGACAGTCGCCCTCGCCGAGCGATCTTCGGCCCGATGGCGTCGTTCTACCGCTCGCCGACGCCGTAAAGGCGCACCCGGGATTCACGCTATTGGTCCCCGCCCGGGTCGTAGAGCGAGCCGGTGAAATCACAGCGCTACAAACCGAGAAGAGCAAGGGCTCGGGCAATTACGCCGGACTTTTGTCCAGCGACGGAATCGCCGAAATTCCTGCACAGGACCGAACGGTGCCGGCGGGATCGCCGGTTCGCTTTTTCCCGTGGCCTTAGCAAAGGACGACCATGCAAATCCACCTGACCTACTACGCGATTTTGCGCGAGCGACGCGGGCTCGACCGCGAAACCGTCGACGTGAGCGACGGCAGCTTGCGCACGCTTTACCAAGGCCTGCGCCAGGCCTATGACTTTCCCTACGACGAAATGCACATCCGGCCCGCCGTCAATGATGCGTTCTGCCCGTGGGAGCAGGCCATCGCCGACGGCGATCACGTCGTCTTCGTGTCGCCGGTTGCGGGAGGCTAACCGTGCTTCCGCCGCTCTTTGATCTGACCGAGCAAGCGATTCGCGTGACCTTACCGTTTTCGATTTCGTCCGGCACAGGCGCACTCGTTTCTTTCGATGGCATCGTACGCGACCACAACGAAGGCCGCTCCGTGGTCGCGCTCGAATACTCCGCCTATGTCGCCCTTGCCAAACGCGAAGGCGAAGGCATTGTCCGCGACGCCATCGAGCGCTTCGGTCTGCTTGCCGCAAGTTGCATCCATCGAACGGGCACCTTGGCGATCGGCGACGTTGCCGTGCGCGTGTGGGCAAGCGCGGCCCATCGTACAGCGGCCTTTGCGGGCTGCGCCTTCATCATCGACGAGGTGAAGGCGCGCGTGCCCATCTGGAAAAAGGAGACCTACGTCGACGGCAACCCGAGGTGGGTCGAATGCCAGCACGCGGGAGGCGTAGCGAGGCCACCGGGGCGGTAGCGACGCTTGAGCCAGCCACCGCTCCCCATTTTGGCTGGGCTGAACCCAGGGATCCATCCCATCGGGCTGCGTTGCTCCTCGGCCGATCTTCTGGCGGACCGCACTAGCGATCTACGAAATGTCGCCCAGGCGCGCGAGGCTGACCGATCGGACGTTGGGCGCGAGCGGGAAGGTATCCTTGCCGGCGTGGATGATGTCGAGGGAATCGAGCTTGAGGTCATGCAGGGCCACCTGCATGGACGTGGTCACGCGTGGCGACACCGTGCGCTTGATCTCGAAGCGGGCCAAGGTGGTCTTGCCAACCTGACGGGCCCCCAGCAAGGCTACGACCGGCTGCTCGGACAGCAACTGACGAACCATGGCGACATGGTGCGGTCGATTGATCATGGGTTGCGAGGCTACCTGGTAGCGCCTCCTCGCGTCATTGAAAATTCGTAGGCTACATACTAATTTTCAAGTTGGTGTAGCAGACGCAATATCGATATATCAGATAAACAACCGTATCGTCGCCACCTGCGTCGCGGGCATCAATTCATCGCGACATCGTCGATATAGACCCAGCCGGACCAATTCGGGTCATAGATTCCGAGATTAAACGTAAAGGTGGCTCCATTCTCTGTCTGATCGAGGATGCCGCCTAGCTGCGTCCAAGAGCCCACGGACCAAAGACTTGGGCTAGTAAAGATGTTTCCCCCCTGATCAGCGAGTCCCCCACTGCTCACGTTCTCTGGTGCCGTGGCTGGCCCCCCGTCCAAATATACCCACAGCGTAATGATATTCACCGAGACCATACCGGAGGCGCACACTTGGACGGCCACCGATGAGCTGCCGTTGTAATCGCTGGAGACTTGGAAGGCGAGAGAATGGGTTCCTGAGTGCGCTTGCTTCGTACTCGGTCCAAAAGTGGTCGGGTAGATTCGAGTGTAATCCGACGGAACGAGGTACCAACCCTCTGTCGTGTTCGACTCAAAGCCCCAAGTGCCACAGACAGCCGTGGTCCCGCACCGGATGGGGGTGACGTTGCACTGGCAGGCTCCAACCGAACAGAATTGATTGGGCGTACACTGGTGACCACAGCTGCCGCAGTTCTTGATATCGCTACTTAGGACATCGATACAGCTGGTGCCGCACAACTTCTGGGTGCCCGGGCAAACACAACCACCCGCGGAGCACGTCTTGCCGCTCGTTGTGCAGTCCTGGCAGCCGGCGGCAGAGCCACAGTTAGCGGCGTCGCTGGAGCTGTTGTAGCAAGTGTTGGCGCTGCGTCCGCAGCTCGTCCAACCCAACTGGCAGACGCAGTTGCCTGCGCCCGAGCAGACTTGTCCTGTACCACACGCGGTGTCGCTCACCCAGTGTCCACTGGTGTCGCAATGTTGGGGCACCCCGCCCGTGGCGGCGCTGCACTTCTTATCTCCAGGTGCGCAATCGGCGCAGGCATTCGCGGTCGCAAGGCAGAGCGTACAGGCCTGGGTGCTCTGCGAGCAGGTCCCTTGGTTAGTACAGGTCCCAGCCAGCTGAAGCTGCGTGGAGCTGAGACAGCTCGTGAAGCCACACGGGGTCGTGGTGCTCGCCGGCACGCAATCTGGGCTTGAGCCGGCGCAAGAACCATTGCAGGGAGCCGTTCCACCGCAGGCTTTGCCAGTTCGCGGGGACGTGGTGTTGGTGCACTTACCGTGTGTCACTGCACACGACGTGCACGTTCCCGTGCATGCGCTCTCACAACAATATCCATCGACACAATTGCCCGTAGAGCATTCCGATTTGTCCGAGCAGGAATCTCCCTGTTTCTTCACGGTAGCGCACGTCGAGCCGGTGCAGTACTTGTCCGCGCCGCAGGATGCCGCCGAGCAAGTACCGGAACAGTCACTGTTGTCGGCCAAGCACAGGTTGCTGTCGCAGGCGATGGGCGTCTGGATCGGGCAGTTGCCCTGGCCATCACACGATGACTTGCTCGTTCGCTGGCCGCCAGAGCAACTCTGCGCCGCGCAAACCGTCGAGCTGTCTGGATAAGTGCAGGTCTTGGTGTTCAATTTGTCGCAAGCGCCAGCGCACTTGCCGGTGCCGTTGCAGGCCTTGCGGGGAAGCGACGTGAAGCTGCACTTTCCGGTTAGGCAGGACTCGCAGTTCCCATCGCACTCGCCGTCGCAGCAATGACCGTCGACGCAGAAGCTACTGCTGCACTGGTCACCGGTCATGCAGACCGAACCGGTTGGCAGAGTCGTCGGGGCGTCGGGCGCATCGCTCAGAACGGGCGCATCCGGTGCAGAGGTCGATCCTCCGGTTCCGCTGGCATCATCCGGGGTCACGCTGCCCCCGGCACCGCCCAACGACGCGGCTCCGCCCGTGCCTAGCCTTGCATCCTCGGCCAAGACAGGCCCACCGCCGCTACCACCCGGATCCGTCGCGCTGTCCATGATTGAGCGTGTACCACCTGTTGGCGTTGCTCCGTCCTGGAGTTGCCCACAGTTCTGATCGCTCGGTTTGCAACAGCCACCCGGAACGCCCTTGACCTTGCACGTATAGCCCGACAAACAATCCACATCTTGTTGGCAGGTCATGGTGGCGACGTTTGTCGATGGGCGGCCAAAGCAGCCAACGACGGCCACAGCCGCCGCAGCTACAAAGGAAATCCCGGTGGACCCGGAGAGGGAGGCTCGATTTTTCTGCTTTGTCACTAGTAAGTTCCTCGCAAGAGTACCCCGCCAGTGCCGGGGCTAAGAATAGGAAGGATCGACACAGTGGACGCCTCTGGCTCGGATTTACCAGCTCGCCACCCCAAAATGCACAGCGTGGTCCCAGCGACCAGCGCCGCTGCGCCCACGCCATAACTGACCCAACCCCAAGTTTCATACGAGTCGCGCGTTGCTGCCTTGTCCCGGTTATACGTCTTGTTGAGCTCGTCGCTCAGAGCACGAGTCTTTGTGGCCAGTATCACGCCCGTGGCGACGGCTGCGATCCCCACGACCCCCACGGCAATGCCGGAGACTCGCAGACCCATCCCGCCGGCTCGCTCTGGCGTAGAAACTGGAGCAACCGCCTGAACAACCGCTGGAGCTGCCGGCGCGGTCACGGGGCCCGGAGAGGTCGGCACGACAGGAGGGGGCGCAATCATGGCCTGTTCCTTCAGATAGCTTCTGCATTCCACGATGTGCTGCTCGACCTCGCTCCTTTCCCTCTCGTCAACACCCGGCGTCTTGCGCTGGTACTCAAGAAAGCGATCAAGGGCCTCTTCCCAGCGATGATTTTGCTCGAGACAGCGGCCCTGGTTGTAGACGTAGGTTATGACCTTTGTTTCTAAGAATAGGTCGCTTAGTATATCAATACCCTTCTGATAGTCCCCCATCATGCAGGCCTTCCTGGCCGAGTTCTCCAGGGCTTCTCGTCCGGTGGCCTTCTTGGCCGCTTCGGCACGGCTGGCCAACGCACCGAGAAACAGGATCACCGCCATGCTTGGAAGGGACCGCATAATGAATCCATTCTTGGAGACACTTCGCTCAATATTGGCACAGGCGCCTTGACCACCGCCGTGGTCGAAAAGCTCATTACTCATTTGTCCTTCTTTCGGTCAAAGCAATACTCGATTCCGCACATCGAGGCACTCTGAAAGTGGAGGCCGAGCGCCTTTGACCGCTGCTTCTAGGTAACCATCAGGAAAATTGCGCGCAGGATCCAGGCTACCATCATCGATGCGGTGAAGGCGCAGGTGCCCATCTGACCTGAAACACCTCGCACCGCGCAGCGGGGAGAGGTCGCCGAGCGCAGCGAGGCGGGTGAGGGGCTGTTTCACTCTTGAAGGATCCGCCAGCACTCGGCCGCCACCGCTCACAGAGGCGGATAGGCGTTGGCCATCAGCTCTTGGAACTGGGCCGAGAACCACGCACCCGAGAGTGGAGCATCGGGCAAGGCGCCGGACATATTGTTCTTGTTGCGGGCGTTGCCGGTGTACGTCGGGTCGCACATGCGATCGAAGCCCTTGCCCTGATCGTTGGCGATCTGTTTGCTGGCGCCATCGGATTCACCCGGGGGCTTGATCCAGACGTACGCGTGGATGCCGTCCTTGTCGACGGCTTGGGGCCGTTCGCCCAAGCCCGCACCTTTTTGATTGCACCAGTTGCCGGCGTGAAAGCGGCGGTCAATGCGGCTTTGGTCCACCAGGGTATCGGGGTCCGTCGAGCTACTCGCCGCTGTCGGGCGCCCCGCGCCACCCCAGCCATTACGAGAAGTATCGATGAGCATCCCAATCGTGCTCGGGTAGCCCTTCGAAATGAGCATTTTGCGGAAGTCGGCCGCGAAGGTCAGCTCGTCAGCGTACTGATTCCAGTCGAGCCACTTGCTCGGTCGGGTCTTCTCGTTGACCGCGAAAAACGGCTCGCTGAGTACAGAGTAATTGGCCGTGTTGAGAATGAAGCCCGTCACCGTGTCGAAGCCGCCGTCGGCCCCGTTGGCGGTGCTGGCCATGAGGTCAGCGGTCGGGCCCATGTTGCTATCCCAGCCGATCCAACCGTGGTGGGCGGCATCCACGTAGTTGTACGTGTTCGGCAGCTTGTGCAGCGTCGAGAGCGCGTACTGGATCCCCTTCACGTAGTTGCCGTTGGCCTTCATGGTGTCGCACATCGGCGTGGCGCCGGGTTGGCCGTTGGTGTTGGTGACGAGGTTCGGTAGCGAGTCGATCTCGATGATGTTGATGATGCGAAGGTTGGCATAGGCCACGTCGCCTTCGATACCGGCAATCGGATCGATGTATTCTTTCCTGTAGCGATCGATGTCCGTGGGGCCCAGCTCGCCGTTCGAGGCCAAGGCAGCGCAGTCGCGACCGGGAAGGTCGTAGACTACGAACTGCGCGTAAGTGGCGTTCTGGGCCACGGCCGCGTCGAGGTGGTCGCGCAAGCCCATGCTGCCCGAGCCACCGTAGATAGCGGCGATGCGATCCATCCACACGCCAGTGGGAGTATTGGAAATGCGACTGCCGCCCGACTCACCGTCGGCCTTGGCTTTCCACTCGGGATTCACGTAGCCTTTGGCGCCCACGAAAGGATTCGGCACGCGGGCAGGGGCCGAGCCGCTGATGTTGACCGTGACCGAGACGGCATCCGAGGTAACCGACTTTCCCGACGCGTCGGTCGCCTTCGCGGTGTAGCTGTGGTCTCCGTTGTCGGCCGAGGTCAAGGCGACGAAAGCCGTGTACGGATAGCTCGAAACGGTGGCAATCGATTTGCTGCCGTCGAAAAATTCGACCTTGGCCGCCGCCTTGGGCTCGACGGTGGTCGCCAGGAGGCCGAGATTTCCTGCGGCCGTGACGTTGGTCGTGGAAGCCTTGAGCGAGACCGCGGACAGCTTGCCGGTCGTGGACGAAGTCGTGGTGCCGCTGCCCGTTGTCGTTCCGGTCGTGCTGCCAGTCGTGCTGCCGGTGGTGCCGCCCGTCGTGCCGCCCGTCGTGCTGCCGGTCGTGCTGCCAGTCGTGCTGGATGTCGATGTCGTCGTCGACGTGCTGGTCGAGGTGACGGTGGCTGTGACCTGGATCGTTTGAGTTTGCGTCTGAGTCTGGGTTTCCGTGCCGTTCGTCACCGTGTTGGTGGTGGTCAGCGTGCCCGTAGCCACCGTGGTGCCGGTCTGCGTGCCAGTGACAGTCTCTGTCACCGTCACCGTGACGGTTTGAGGTTCGTCGTTACCGCCCGAGTGGCAGGCGCCCACGGCAGCGACGAGGCCGAACAAGAAGAACGATCGCGGCGAGATCTGCTGTTTCACGTTTGCTCTCCATACTGCTGAGCACCTGGCTCTAGTTCGTGTCCTGGAAGAAGAAGAAATAGGCTGGAGTGGACACGATCTCCGTGATGCCGGATTCATCGACCACGAGTGATTCCCTGGCGCCCTCCGACGGTCCTTCCCAGCTACCCGCGGCTTCACGAATTCAACATCTGCACCTGTAACACCCACATGTGGTGAATGGGAAACCGTTTTGTTCGGCGCCGTCTTTTTTTCGACCGTCTAATTTTTCACGAGATGGAAAAAGGGAACGCGACGTTCAGCCTTTGCAGCTCGATAACTTGAAACCCCCGGCAGCACGCGCGATCCTCCGTACATGCAAGTCCCCATGGTGCGTCCCGAGCTGGGCGAGGCTGAGGCCTGCGCGGTCTCGCGTGTCATTCGTTCGGGCTGGATCGCGCAGGGACCGGAAGTCGCCGCCTTTGAGCGCGAGCTGGCCGCCGCCGTCGGCGCGCCATTCGCCGTCGCGGTTTCGAACTGCACGTCGGCCATGGAGCTTTGCCTACGCGCCCTTGGTATTGGCCGTGGCGCCGACGTGGTCACCGTCAGTCACAGCTTTATCGCAACGGCAAATGCCATCGTGGCGGTTGGTGCGCGCCCCCTATTCGTAGACATCGATCCGGCGACCTATGGCATGGATCCCGCCCTCCTCGCCGCCGTGCTGACGCCCGCGACGCGCGCCATCTTGTGCGTCCACCAGCTCGGCTTTCCCTGCGACTTGAGCGGGATACTGGAAATTGCCCAGCGATGCGCGCTTCCCGTCATCGAAGACGCCGCTTGTGCCATCGGCAGCGAGATTCAAATCGGCGGCACTTGGCAAGCCATCGGCAGGCCGCACGGCCTCGTCGCGTGTTTTTCATTTCATCCGCGTAAAGTCGTCACGACCGGCGACGGAGGCATGATCACGACCGCAGATCCGGCGCTGGCCGAACGGTTGCGCCGTTTGCGCCAGCACGCCATGGCCGGCGCCAGCGTCAGCAAGCAGGACAGCCAGCGCGTGACCTTCGAATCGTTCGCCGAGCCCGCCTACAACCTCCGCATGACGGACATGCAGGCGGCCCTTGCGCGACCACAGCTCGCGCGCTTGCAAAAATCCATCGCCGAACGGAGGGCCCTGGGCGAACGCTACCGCCTCGCACTCGACGGTCATCCGTTGCTGCAGCCGCCCCGCGAGCTGCCCTGGATGCGCGCCAATTTTCAAAGTTATCCCCTGCGCCTGCGCGACGGTGCGCGACTGTCGCAGGTCGAAATCATGCAGCACCTGCTCGCCCGCGGGGTCGCCTCACGCCGAGGCGTCGACAACGCGCACATGGAGCCAGCCTACGCCGCCACGCCCTGGTCCTGCGGCCCCGAGCCGTGCGACGCTGATCTGCACCGCCAAGGCCGCTGCCAGCGCCTGCGCTGCTCCGAGGAAGCACGTGACAAAACCATACTCATCCCGCTTTTTCATGGCATGACGAAAGAAGAACAAGCCCACGTGATCGCAAGCCTGCACGCCCTGCCGATGTAGG
>Ga0066789_10001170_pt1 | contig 11216 bp, 8 predicted proteins | sample OrgsoiDNA2013049_FD_70960 | JGI IMG/M metagenome (GOLD analysis project Ga0066789, IMG submission 70960) | Permafrost soil microbial communities from the Arctic, to analyse light accelerated degradation of dissolved organic matter (DOM) -... | ecosystem: Environmental > Terrestrial > Soil >...
GAGTCACGGGGCCGGTTCCGCACCGGCCGCAGCGTCACCTTCCGCCACCGCGGGGGCATCAAAAACGGCAGGCTCGGGGTCCGCGGGGCCGGATACCGAAGGCTCGCCTGACGCGGGATCGGCCGCTGCGGCACGGGTCGCCCGTCCGCCAATCGCTCCGCCGATGACTGCATCGCAAGTAATCCAGGTTCTTGACCAAACCGTCGATTGGTATCGCACGCTTGGGCTTCAACAGCAGGCCGCCACCGAGCCCTCCGACATGCTGTTCTTCTACGATAATCGGCAGACCGCAAGCAACGTCATGTCGTTGGCCTTCGATATTGCCCGCGCCGATGCCGATCTATTGGTCAAGGAGCAGCCTTCCTCCCAAGATACCGGCGACACCGGCATTTCATCGCAGACCTTATTGCAATTTAAGCAAAAGCTCGAGTCGCAGAGCGCATCCGCACGCGCAGAGCTGGACGCCCAGCGGCGCGAACTCAACACGGCTTCGAAGAAATCCAAGACTGACGTGGAAGCGAAGATCAACGAACTCGAGGGCGTACTCGATCTGGTCAATACCAAGAAAAACATCCTCGAGACCATGACCGCCTTCGTCACCGGCGCAGGTGGTACGAGCGCCGGGTCGCTCAAGGCGCAGATCGACGCCATGGCGGTGGCGATGCCGTCAACGACCGCTCCATCGACGACGAACTCCGCCGCATCAACCGCATCGCCGGCGGGGAATGCATCGTCCGCGCCGTCGCTGCTCGGCCCAACGAACAGCGCCGCGGCGACGGTTGGACGGTTTGGACTCTGGGACTTGGCTGCGAATGCGTTGCGGCTGTCGGAAAAGGCGAGCACCATCACGTCCATCGACCGACGCACCGCTGCCCTGCAAGCGACGCTCGCGCAGATTCGCGCTCCGCTCATGAGTCAGATCAAGGAGCTCTCGGCGCGCGGCGATGCATTGGCCGCTCAGTCGGCTTCGGCAGACAGCGCAACGCTCAATGGTGTTCGTGACGAGCTCGACGCACTCGCGGAAGAATTCAAGCAAACCTCCGCGGTGCTCATCCCATTGAGCCGGGAGAGCAATCTCCTCAGCCAATACCGCCGTAACTTGAGCAACTGGCGCGAGGCAATTGACGCCCAATATCGGGATGCGCTCAAGACCCTTGGAATTCGTTCGGGCTTGGTGCTGGCCGTATTGGCACTTCTGTTCGGCGCTGCCGGACTATGGCGGCGTATGGTGCTGCGCTACATCCAGGATTCGCGACGTCGCTATCAGCTGCTGCTATTGCGTCGGATTGCACTGTGGTCGCTGGTCGTCATCGTGATCGGCATCGCATTTGCGAGCGAGTTGGGTTCCATCGTCACGTTTGCCGGCCTGATTACGGCGGGCATCGCAGTCGCAATGCAGAGTGTTCTCGTTTCTATTGTCGGCTATTTTTTCTTGATCGGTAAGTACGGCATTCGCGTCGGTGACCGGGTGCAAATCGGCGAGGTCGCCGGCGAAGTCATCGACTTGGGGTTGGTCAGGATGTACTTGATGGAACTCGGTGCCAAGGGGACCATGGGACCTACCGGAAGGGTCGTTGCGTTTGCCAACTCGGTGGTCTTCCAGGTGTCAAGCGGCCTGTTCAAACAGATCCCAGGCGTGAATTTCACTTGGCGTGAAGTCGTGTTGACACTGCCGTCGGGCGCCGATTACGCGGTCATCAAAGAAAAGTTGATGGCTGCGGTAACCGATGCCCTGAAGGATTATCGCGGTGAGATCTTAAGACAGACGAAAGAAATTGAACGCACGACCTTGTCGAGTTCTGCCGGCGATGCCCAACCCCAGGTCCAGCTGCATTTCTCCGCCGGGGGTGTGGAAGCGCACGTGCGTTATCCGGTGCATCTGCAGCACGCGGCGGAGATCGACGAGCGCGTAACCGAAGCCATGGCCAACGTCGTTTCGAAAGTGCCCGCGGGCGTCAGCGCCGGAGTTGCGGCTCACTCAGGATGAGAGTGCTATCCTTGCCCGCTTTATCGCCGTTGACGGCTCTTGAGAGTGATAGGTTCAGCATGATTTTGGTCATCGACGTGGGCAACACGCGCCTGAAGTGGGCTTGGCTGACGAGTACCGGACTCTCGGATCAGCAGGCCATCGTGCATCGGGATGCGAAGCCCGGCATATGGACGGCAGCCCTATTCGAGTCCGGACAAAAGCCGACCCGCGTGCTGGTCTCAAACGTCGCCGGCTTCAGAATGGCGAAGGCGCTCGCGCAACTCTCGAAAAGGAAGTTCCGTGTCAAGGTCGAATTCGTCACGGCGGCACAAGAATTCCATGGCTTGACCAACGGCTATTTGGACCCATCGCTGCTGGGTGCAGATCGCTGGCTCGCGTTGATCGGTGCCTGGACTTTGGCCCACTCGGCGCTGTGCGTGGTGGACGCAGGCACTGCGGTCAAGGTAGACAGCGTCGATGCCAACGGCCAACATTTGGGCGGCTTGATTGCACCCGGCATTCATATGATGCGCGAAGTGCTCATGAACAAGACCGGCGATATTGCCAAAGCGGCCGAACACAGCACGCCCTCCTTTGCCGGTGTTCTGGCGAACAACACGATTGGCGCGGTGTCGCGCGGTGCCATATTCGCCTTGGCCGGCATGGCCGATCGAGCCGCCGAAGTGATCGAACAAAGCACCGGCGTCAAACCCAAGTTATTCATCACCGGGGGCGATGCCGGAATGATCACCGGCACGATGCGCTGCCGCGGTGAAATCGTGCCGGATCTGGTCTTGCAGGGATTGGCCGTCATCGCGGCGCAACCCGTGTAGTCGCAGCGATGTTTCGACCCGGTATCAGAAATCTCATCACGGATGTGCCGGGTCTCTTGGTAGGACATGCGACCGACGATCGCATCATCTCCGGAGTGACCGTCCTCACGTGCGGTGCGGACTGGCCGGCGGCTGTCGATGTGCGGGGCGGGGGTCCGGGTACGCGCGAGACCGACGTGCTCGCGCCGGAAAATCTCATCGGGCGCGCGCATGCCGTCGTGTTGGCCGGAGGCTCCGTGTTCGGCCTCGCAGCCGCGGACGGTGTGACCGCAGCGCTGTCTGTCAACGGCATCGGCCTCAACTTAAGCAAAGGTTCACCGGCGATTCCCATCGTGCCCGCCGCGGTGCTGCATGATTTGGGCAACGGCGGTGACAAGGCGTGGGGCATTGATCCACCCTATCGCCGACTCGGCATGCAGGCAATGCAGGCTGCCGGCCCGGAGTTCTCCTTAGGATCGGTCGGCGCCGGACGCGGCGCCATGGCCGGCTTGACCAAGGGCGGCATCGGGTCCGCTTCCATCGATCTTGGGCTGGGGGTGGTCGTCGGCGCACTGGTTGCGGTGAACTCGATCGGGTCGGCACTGATGCCGGACGGCACGACCTACTGGGCATGGCCGTTCGAACTTGACGACGAGTTTGGGGGCGCGAAGCCGCCGGCTGCATCGATGAAGACCGCGCACTCGGGCATCGGCAACCCCGCGCCTGATGACTCCCGGTTGCTCGCCCTGGGCAAGATGGAATCCGGCGCCAATACCACGCTGGGCGTGATCGCCTGCAGCGCCGCCCTGACGACGGTGGAGTGCAAGCGCGTTGCGATGATGGCGCAAGACGGCATCGCTCGGGCGGTGCGCCCCGCGCATACCCCGTTCGACGGCGACACCGTGTTCGCGCTGGCGGGGCGCGCGGTGGCGCTCGATGAAAATCAACGCCGCGCGGCTCAGGTGGGTCGCATCGGTTCGGCGGCTGCGGACTGTATGGCGCGCGCCATAGCGCGGGCTGTATATCACGCCCGCTAGGCACGCAACTTAATCTCTCGAGCTGCCTAACCCGTGCCCCGAGGGGACCCACCACAGCTTCCGTTTGGCTATCCGCACCAACCGCGTGATAATGAGCGTGCATGGGGCTGGGGGACTTAGGGCCACGTCAGGACACAGGGATCTGCCGTCGAGGCAGGAAAATTAGATAAGGGGACACCAGTGGAAGACAAAATCTCTTCATTTTCAATCAGACTTTCCGTCGCGGGTGTGGTCGCTCTGGCGGCGTCGATCGTCGGCTTGTCGAACGCTTACGCGGACAACAGTCCTCCCCAAATTCCCACGTGCGGCAAGAAGATCGGCACTTTAGCCGTTAGCGAGCCGCAGGATCCGTGGTGGACCGCCATGCAACTGGACTCCCCGGCGTCGCTGATCAAAGTGTACGTTGCGCAGTCCAAGTGCTTCACCCTGGTCGACCGCGGCAAAGGCTTGGATGCGGCGAAAGCCGAGCGCCAGCTCGCCGCCAGCGGCGAGGAACGCGCGGGATCGAACATCGGCAAGGGACAGATGAAGGCGGCCGATTACGTGCTTCTGCCCGATATCGCCAATCGCAATCGCAACTCCGGCGGCACCAATATCGGCGGCGCGCTCGGCGGCTTCATCCCGCATGGCTTCGGGGCGGTCGTCGGCGGCATTAGCCTCAAGAGCAAGACGGCGGATGTAGTACTCACCCTGACCGACGTCCGCTCCACCGAACAAGTGTCGCTAGAACAGGGACACGCCAAGAAGACCGATCTGGGTTGGGGCGGCGGCGGTGGCGGTTTCTTCGGCGCCTTTGCCGCCGGAGGCGCCAGCAGCTATGCGAATACCGAGATCGGTCAAGTGGTCGCAATGGCGTACTTGGACGCTTTCACCAAGATGGTGACCGATCTCAAAGCGATTACGCCAGATTCCAAAGCGGATAATGTCCAACAGGCCGTCGCCATGGCCAAGCCCGGAAAAATGTATACCAACCCGGACTTGAAGTCCGCCGTGGTGCGCGATTTGGATCCCGGAATGACGCTCTATCCGACAGGCGAAAAGTCCGGTGTGTGGTGGAAAGTCAACGACGAACTGGGCAATGCCGGCTGGGTCGTGTCTACCCAGTTTCAGCTGGCGCGGTAGCGCCGAGCCGGCGCGCTATCCGATCCGTGGCGTGGCGGCCAGCAATGCCCGCGTGTCCTCGTGCTGCGGCGACGCGAAGATAGTTCCCTCAATCCGGGTGTTTGCAGCGAGTCAACGCGGCGCGCACACGAGCTTGATCGGCGAGATGCGGTAATCCCAATTCGGCGTAAACTTCAGCGAGAGCCGAATTCACCGGAACACCATTGGGATCCGCCATCCGCCGCAACTCCAGGGTCTGTTGCGCCGGCGTCAAACGCGCGCTCTTGATCGCTGCGTCGAGCATGATTTGTTCGAACAAGTCGCGCTGCGCGTGGCTACCACCCGCTTCGATCATTCGCGGCATCGCCACGTTCAACCGCCGCCATGCCGTGTCGAAGTTTCGCTGTGCGTAGGCATGCAGTCCTTCGCACGCCGGCAATGCGACGTCCTGCCAGACGTCCCGCGCGTAGGGCGGCGCCATCTTGGCGGCATACCGAACCGAACGCAACAGCGCGTCGGCTTCCAATCGTCCCGCGCGCGCCAACCCGTACAGGTATTGCATGCTCAAAAACGGCAGCACGGTATCGTGCGCCCTCGCCGCGAGATGCTCGCCGATGTCTTGCCAACGCTCGCCCACATCGATGCCGGCAAGTTCCATGCGTGCAAGCAGTGAAACTGCGCCGATTTGGTCCTGCGAGTAACTCTTGGCGACGCCCCAACAATACCGGTCGTAGATGTCGAGCACGCTCGTTTGGCGTCCCTGGCTGATATAGAACAGCGCCAGGTGCCACCATAGGTGGGTAATCATGAATGAGTTCAGTCCCGTCCAGGTGTCCTTCACCCCTTCGAGAAAGCGCGCACCCTCGTCGATCCGACCGCGGGTCAGCATGACGTGCGCGAGCGCATGTTGCGCCCACGGCTCCTTGCGGCGCAGGTCGAGCGCGGCGCGTGCGGCAATCTCAGCCTCTTCCAGCAGGTGGCATTGTTCGTACGCAAATGCCGCCATGCCGTGCATGTAGGAAATGTCGGCGTTGCGCTCCAGAACCTTCATCGCCACGCGCAACATTGCCGGAAAGTTGCCGCGGTTGAACTCGAAATACTGATGAGTTTTGACGACGACGAGATCACGTGGAAACTGATCGGAGATTTGGTCGCAAAGCCGCAGCGTCTCCGGCTGATCCTGTGCCGCCCATGCGCGCAGCAATGCCGTATTCATTTGTTCACGCGGTGTCGACGTCGCCGCCGCTCGTTCCGCTGCCGCAAGATATTTTGCCGCATGCAACGCGGCATCGGGCGATTCCAGAAACATCCACAGAAGTCCTGCGTAGACGTTCGCAAGGCAGCAATCCGGCTCCGCCTCCGCAACCGCGAGGATGCGTTCCGCACGCGTCTCATAGGCGAGATATCCTTCGATGAAATCATCGAGGGCGCGCAGAGAAGTATCGCGCATCGCGCTGACCGGGTTACCCAGAATGTCGTGCGGCATGCGGCGATGATAGCGCTAATGCGCGTCGAAAATGGGATTCGCCAACGCGTCCTGCAGATCGCTCGCCCGATGACCGTTCACGATCAACAGCGAGCCGATGCCTGCGACATTGGGGCAGCCGCGGTGACGGTGATCAGCGAGGGAGAGCAACGCAATGAGCGCCGCCAGCATGCGATAAACTGATTTCATGGCACGAGCACCCCGAATCTACGCAAATTTTTTAACCACTTGCATTCCGAGTAGACTTGAACATCGCCAACGCGGATGGGATTTACGATGTTTAGAAAACCAATACCGATCGTGGTTTGTACCGTTCTGCAAATCGCCGCAGTATCCTTATCCTCAGCCGAAGAATCGCCGCTGCCCAACGCTGACTACGGCGTATCGACGATATGGCAACTGGGCGGTATCGGCGCCTGGGATTACCTCGCGCTGGAACCGAGCGGCGCCAGACTGTTCGTCAGCCGCGGCGATCGCGTGGATGTCGTCGAGACGTCGGGCGGGCGACGTGTAGGCATCGTTGCGAATACCGCGGGCGTTCACGGAATCGCGTTCGCCCCGGAACTGAAGCGCGGCTACACCAGTAACGGTCGAGCCGATACAGTGACCGCATTCGAACTCGATTCTCTCCACGTCATTCAAGAGTCGCCGGTTGCGGGCAAAAAACCGGATGCCATCCTGTACGAACCACGACTTCAACACGTGTTCACTGCCAATGGCGCCACCAATGACATCAACGTGCTCGACCCAACGACGCTGCAAGTTCTCGCCAGCATCATGCTACCGGGTCCGCCGGAATTCATGGCGACCGATGCGGCGGGTACCGTGTTCGTCAACATCGAAACCGAAGCCGGGAAGCTTGTCGCCATCGACGCAAAATCGCTCAAGATCAAGGCCATCTGGGCAGTGCCGGGCTGCTCGAATCCTACCGGCCTTGCGATCGATGCGGCGAATCATCGTCTGTTCTCGGTGTGCGCGAACCAGGTCATGGCCGTGACCGATTCGGTGTCCGGCAAGCAGATCGCGCGCGTAGCGATCGGCGACGGACCGGACGCGGCCGTTTTCGACCGCGATCTCGGATTCGTCTTCAGCTCCAATGGTGCTGACGGGACATTGACCGTGATCCATCAGGAAACGCCGGATCAATACCGGGTCGTTGCCACGGTGCAGACCCAGAAGAGCGCGAGGACCATGGCTCTGGATCCCGCTACGCATAAGATTTTTCTCGCTGCAGCGCGCCTGGGCGATACACCCGCGCCGACGCCCGACCTTCCGCACCCGCGGCCTGCGATCTTGCCGGACACGTTTGTGATACTCGTCGCTGAACCGAAGTGATGGGCGACCGGTGACCGGCAGCGTTAACGTAGTGTGCGGACACTGCGACTCGGTAGTTCGACTGCCGGGCGATCGGTTGCGCGAATCCCCGCGCTGTCCGAAGTGTCACTTCGCTCTTTTCGGGGGCAAGCCGTTCACCCTGACTGCGGCCAATTTCGACAAGCATCTGGGCCGCGGCGATTTGCCCTTAGTCGTGGATTTTTGGGCTCCCTGGTGCGGCCCTTGCATTGCCATGGGGCCGTTCTTCGAAGCGACCGCACGGCAGCTCGAACCCAACATGCGGTTCGCAAAATTGAATTCGGAAGACGAGCCGGCACTTGCCACGAGATTCAACATCAGAAGCATTCCGACGATGATCGTATTTCGCGGCGGCAAAGAGATCGCCCGTCGCGGCGGTGCGATGGATGTCGCCGGGCTCACGCGCTGGCTGCACTCCATCGCCATCCCCGGCGCGTGACTTCGAGCCCTTCATGGCTTCTCCTTAGTTTAACAACAAAGCCACCAACGTCACGAGTCCGGCCGCCGATAGATAGTAGCCCACAAACTCTAGCCCGTATGTCAGGGATAAATGCGTCGCAATCAACGGGGCCAGCGATGCGCCCAGAATTCCGGCGAAGTTGAAGGTGAGCGATGTGCCCGTGTAACGCACCGGCGTCGGAAACAATGATGCCAGCGCGCTGCCGAGAGGCCCATACGTGAATCCCGTCAACGAGAAACCGAGTGCCATGAAAACGAATACCTTGACGGAATCGTGAGCGCCGAACAAGGGCGCAAAGGCGAAACCGAACACCATGATCGCGAGCGTGGCGAGGATCAGCATCAAGCGGCTGCCGATCCGGTCCGCGATTAGCGCCGAGATGGGTATGGTCAGCCCGAAAAACAGAACGCCCGCCATCTGCAGCACCAAGTAATCGCTGCGTGGAAATTTGAGCGCTGTGGTCGCCCAGCTCAACGCGAACACCGTCATCAGATAGAAAATCAAGAAGGTGGTGCTCGTGCCTAGGATGCCCAGGATCAGCGCCCGCGGATATTGCGTAACCACCGCCAGAAACGGCACGCGAACACGCTCGCCTTGTTCGATACTGCGCCGGAATGCCGGCGTCTCGACCAGCTGCAGCCGAATATACAACCCCACGAGCACCAAGACCGCACTCGCCAAAAACGGAATGCGCCAGCCCCATCGCAACACGTCGCCATTGCTTAGGGTAGCGCCGATTGCTAAAAAAACGCCGGTGGAGCATATGAACCCGAGAGGCGCACCGAGCTGCGGGAAACATCCATACCAGGCGTCCTTTCCCGGCGGCGCATTCTCGGTGGCCAGCAATACCGCACCGCCCCACTCGCCGCCCAACCCCAACCCCTGTCCCAATCTGCACAGCGCCAGCAAGACTGCCGCGGTCACGCCGATCGATGCATAGGTCGGCAACAGACCGATGAGAACCGTGGAAATACCCATGGTCAGCAACGCCGTCACCAACGTCGCCTTGCGTCCGATGCGATCGCCGAAATGCCCGAACAACGCCGACCCGATGGGCCGTGCGAAGAATGCCAGCGCGAAAGTTGCGAACGACTGCAGCGTCGCGGTGGCCGGATCCTGCTTGGGAAAGAACAAAGTTGGGAAAACCAATACCGCGGCGGTCGCGTAGATGTAAAAATCGAAGAACTCGATGGTGGTACCGATCAAACTCGCCAGCAGAATACGGTGCGCCGGCTGCGCGGCGGGCTGCGGTCTCAAAGCGTGCAAAGCGGAAAACTCCGGGACCTCATGTCCAAAAATTTTCTCATGGTACTACAGCGCAGCCCAGCTTAAGCCTCCGCGGTCCCGCTTACGGCCCGGTCGACTCGTCGTTTTGCTTGATGATCTCGTCCGGCTGGATTTCGTCGCGCGGCATCGGCGGCGGATTCGGGACAGTCGGCCCGGCATTTTCTGCGGGCACCACGGGCGCTTTGCCGGTATCCGGTGGATGCTGCGCCATCCGTTCCGATTGGCTCAACTGCGATGTGTCCCAACCGCCGCCCAAATCATTGATGAGACTGACGCTGGCCGTCAGCTGCTTCAATTGAACGGCGAGTTCCGTCTCGCGGGCGGTCAGAAATGCATTTTCAGCGGTGATGACGTTCACGTAACTATCGACGCCATCGCGGAACAGCACTACCGTCAGTTCGACGGCGCGCTTCGCCGCGAGCGTGGCCTTGTGCGCCTGACCCAACTCCGTCGACAAAATTCTCAAGGCGGCCAATTCATCCTCCACCGACTGGAATGCGCTCAAGACGGTTTGCCGGTAGGTGGCCACTTGGCTGTCATTGAGGGCCCGCGCCCGCGCAACCGCCGCGCGGCGAGCGCCGCCGTCGAACAGCACTTGCGCCAAGCTAGGTCCCACCGACCAGAACCGGTTCGGGAGATTGAACAGATTGCTCACGGCGTTGGACTCGTAGCCGCCGGAGGCGCTCAAGGTCAGACTCGGAAAGAACGCGGCGCGCGCAACCCCGATCTGGGCATTGGATTCGGCGACTTGCCGCTCCGCGGAGGCTATGTCCGGCCGGCGCTCGAGAAGATCGGAAGGCACCCCCACCACCGGTAGGGTCGGCAGAGGCTGGCTGAGGCGCTTATAGGGAATGGACAATTTGGCCGGCGGCACGCCGATCAAGACGGCGATCGCATGCTCATACTGCGCCCGGGCGACGCCGACGTCGGTGGCCGACGCCATCGCGGACTCGAGCTGTGATTCGGCCGACGCCACATTCGCCTCGGAGTCCACGCCGCTTTCGACCAGCGTGCGCACCAGATGCAGACTTTGCTGATAGTCGGCGACGGTTATCTCCAGAATGCGCCGCTGTTCATCGGCCACCCGCAGCTGAAAGTAATCCTGCGCCAGCGTGCTCTGCGTGCTCAGCAGTGCATTGGCTAATTGCGCCGCGCTCGACTGTGCGGCGAAACGATTCTCGGCCACGGTATTGCGGATGCTGCCCCACAAGTCGACCTGGTAAGACGCCTCCAGCGGAAAGACGAATAAATTGTGGGGAGCGGTCGCTGTCGCGCCGCCGGCCGTAGCGCCGGTGGATACACCGCCGCCGATCCCGGCGGGCGCGGCGCTGGATTTTTCCCGCGTCACGCTGGGAGCCAGGCTCAAAGTAGGAAATAGCTGGGCTTGCGCTTCCTGAACCAGCGCATAGGCGGCGCGATAACTCGCCTCCGCCGCAACAATGGTTTGATTCGATATGGCGACCCGAGCCTCGAGGTCATTGAGCTGCGGATCGTCGTACAGCTCCCACCATTTGTTGCGGATCGCAGCATCGCGCGGCTCCGCAACTTTCCATCCTTGCGCCGCCGCGTCGCCGCCGGGCACTGCCTCCTTGAACACCGCCGACGGTTCGGTCTTCGGCGGATCATAACGCGGCGCAAAGTTGCATCCACCCATGATCAATACGCCCGCGGCGGCCGCCACTCGGCAAAATGGGTTGTTTCGTGTCATGAG
>Ga0066789_10001171_pt1 | contig 11216 bp, 10 predicted proteins | sample OrgsoiDNA2013049_FD_70960 | JGI IMG/M metagenome (GOLD analysis project Ga0066789, IMG submission 70960) | Permafrost soil microbial communities from the Arctic, to analyse light accelerated degradation of dissolved organic matter (DOM) -... | ecosystem: Environmental > Terrestrial > Soil >...
AAATTTGACCAGACCAGCGCCGCCTTGCGGCCATAGCGGTCGCCCACCCAGCCAAAGAGTGCCGAACCAAAGAGAATGCCGACGAGGCTGGCGCTGAAGACCGGACCGAGCGAGCCCGGCTTCAAGGCCCATTCCTTAGCCAGGCTAGGCGCGGCGAAGGCGATGGCGGCAATGTCGTAGCCGTCGATGAGGACGATGAAGAATGACCATGCGATCAGCTTGATTTGGAACGAGCTCAGGCCGCGCTCGTCGAGCAGGCGCGAGACCTGGACGACTGATTGATCCGCCATTGTTCTCCCCCCATGGCCGATATTGATTTTAGGCGGGCCTTTGCGGCCCTTGGATGAATGTTATGCCGCCGATAACGCAATGGAAAGCGGGGGTGGCGCCGTTCAAGCCGGGGCGGGCGAGACCGGCAAGATTAATTCCGACGGATGCGCGGCGTCGTGATGGATGGTATCGCTGCCGACCTTGTCGGGCCGATAATAATGCGGCCACAACTGCTCGCTGACCGGCGAATCGCCATTGACGATTTCGACCCGCAGGCGGTGACCCTGCTTGATCAGGTAGGCCATCGGTTCGAGGCTGATCTCGAACTTGTAGATTTCATTCGGCGTCAGCGACTGAGGATCGGAATGGCCGTGATAGGGCACCATCTCGGTGCTGTTTTTGGGATCGAGCGCGCGGTGCGAGGCGCGCAGCCAACCGCGCGTGATCAGCTCGGCGAACGGGTTCAACCCCTTGCCGCGATCCTCGGGGGATTGCGGAAACTGGTCGGAAAGTTTGATGAAGAAATCGGTGTCGCGCGCGCTCGACGAGGCATAGAGCACGAGCTTGATCGGCCCGCAGATTTCCCAATCTTTGTCCAGCGGCGCGGTCGTGAACGTGAGCACGCGGCGCACCGGATCGAAGCCGCCGGCCGGTCCGGTCGGTCCGAAGCCGACCACGCCGGCGACCCAGCCGGGATTGGGATACTTGTAGCTGGTCGATGGCGCGCCGCTGACTGCTTGCGGCGCAAGCCCACCATCATTCAACGAGGTGACGCTGCCGGATGGCGCGGCATTCAAGAACCAGCGCGTGTATTTGATGCCCGGCGGCGGCCAGGTCTCAGCGCCGCGCATGACGTTGGCGCCGCGCACGGCGTATTCGACATTCGGCCGCGCCAGATAATCGGTGCTCTTGCCTTTGAGATAATGATCGTAAAACGGCAACATCACTTTGCTGTGGAATTCGACGCTGGAGAATTCCGCCGCCGCCGCCCAGGCATTCGGCACGCCGGACATGCGCAGTTTTTTCGGTCCGCTGGCGCGCAGGTAACCGTCGATATTGCCGCGCGTGTGCAACTGCATCTTGCCCCAGACACCGCTGGAATAGAGCGGGACCTTGATGCGATCGAGAATTTCCCAGGCGCTGCGTTCGCGCCAGAAAGCGTCATAGGTCGGATGCGCGGCGAACATTCCGGTGAGATCGGTGTCCTGCTCGCGCGATGGGCCACTGGCCGGGAATCGGTTGATGAAGCGATTCTGGTACCACCAGTAGCCGGGAAAGAAATCGCACGGAATGCCGCCGTGATAACACCCCGCGCGGTAGGCATCCGCCAATCCGTCATGCGCGCCGATGCAGGCGAGCGAAGGCGGCGCCAGCGCGCCCATGAACCATTGCAGCATGCAAAAATACGACTGGCCGATGCCGCCGACTTTGCCGGAGCACCACGTTTGCTTTCCGATCCATTCGATCACGTCGTAAAGGTCGTTCTGCTCGCCGCGGCCCATAAATTCGAATTGACCGCCGGAGCGGCCGCTGCCGCGCACGTCCATATGCACGTAGGCGTAGCCTTGCTCGACGTACCATTCGATCGGTCCGGTCTCGCGCCACAGGAATTGTGCGCTCGCCGGAAGACTGTTGTTGTCGAAGCGATAGGGCGCCGCCCCCAGCAGCGCCGGATAAGGACCGGCGCCATCCGGCCGATAGATGCGCACACCGATCGACGTTCCGTCGCGGGTATCGATTTGAATGATGTCATCGATCATGGGCGGTCGACTTCGGTTCAAAATTTGAAGTCATGATATCTATGCATGTTTTCGCCTCGCTGGGCAGCTATGGTTGAAGGATGGACGCCCCCCTGCGCGCATTTCTCACAGACCTGTTTCGCACTGCGGTAGCCGCGGCGCACCCGGCGAGCTGCCTGCCGCCGCTGTTGCCGCCGCCGCGCGCGGGCCGGCTCATTCTGCTCGCCGCCGGCAAGGCAGCGGGTTCCATGGCCGAAGTTGCGGAAGGCTTTTATCTCGATCGTTTGAAGCTTGATCCCGAACGCCTCTGTGGAATTGCAGTGGCGCGCCACGGCTACGGAAGGCCGCTGCAGATCGTGACCATGATCGAAGCCGGCCATCCGGTGCCGGATGGAGCGGGACTGGAAGCCGCCTTGCGCGCGATTGAATTCGCCGACGGCGCGGAGGCCGACGACCTGGTGCTGGTGCTGATGTCGGGCGGCGCCTCCGCCAACTGGATCGCGCCGGTGGCCGGCGTCACCTTCGCCGACAAGCAGGCGGTGACGCGCGCGCTGCTGCGTTCGGGTGCGACCATCGGCGAGATCAATACGGTGCGCAAACATCTCTCGCGCATCAAGGGCGGACGCCTGGCGCGCTACGCATATCCTGCGAAGCTTGTCACCATCGCGATCTCCGACGTGCCGGGCGACGATCCTTCGGCGATCGGCTCCGGCCCGACCGTGCCCGATCCGACCACGCTCGCCGATGCGCGCACCATCGTCGCCAAATACCGGCTCGATCTTCCCACCAGCGTGACCGCCGCGCTCGCCGACGCCAACAATGAATCGCCGAAGCCGGGCGACCCGGCATTCGCCGGCAGCCAGTTCGTGCTGGCGGCGCGGCCGGCCGATTCGCTGCGCGCGGCGGAGGCCGCCGTGCGCGCCGCCGGCTACGAATGCATGTCCCTGGGCGATCGCGTCGAAGGCGAGGCGCGCGAGGTGGCGGCGGCGCACGCAAAGCTGGCGCGCGAGCTGCGCGCGAAAAACGCACGCGCGGTGATCCTCTCGGGCGGCGAACTGACGGTCACCATTCGGGGCCAGGGCCGCGGCGGGCCCAACCAGGAATACGCTTTGGCGCTGGCGATGGGCTTGGCCCACATGCCGGCGGTGGCGGCACTAGCCGCCGACACCGACGGCACCGACGGCGGCGTGGGCGAGGCCAGCGACCCCGCCGGCGCGGTGCTCGACGGGCAAACCGTGGCGCGGGCCCAGGCGCTTGGCCTCGATCCCGCCGCCTTTCTTGCCGACAACAATTCAACCGGATTTTTCGCCGCGCTCAAGGACTTGCTGTTGACCGGCCCGACCTACACCAACGTGAACGACTTCCGCGCCATCGTCGTTGACAGGCTGTGACCGATCACGCGACAACCGAAGCCCAACCGAATCTCATCACATTGTGACCCCATTGCCCCGCCATTCCGCCACGCGCTGCATCACCGGCACGGTTGCGCTCGCAGCCGCGTTGCTGACCGCTTCGGCGCATCCGGCGCTGGCCGATTTCCGGCTTTGCAACAACACCGGCAGCCGGGTCGGCGTCTCGCTGGGCTATAAGGACGCCGAAGGCTGGACCACCGAAGGCTGGTGGAACGTGTCGGCCCGGTCCTGCGAAACCCTGCTACGCGGCGCGCTGGTTGCGCGCTACTATTACATCTACGCGGTCGATTATGACCGCGGCGGCGAATGGTCCGGTCACGCTTTCATGTGCTCACGCGAGAAGGAATTCACCATTCGCGGCACCGAGAACTGCCTGGCGCGCGGCTATGACCGCACCGGCTTTTTCGAGGTCGATACCAGCGAGCAGCGTTCCTGGACGGTGCAGTTGACCGACAGTGCCGAGCAGACGCCTGCCCGTCCGTTGCCGCCGCGAACGCCGCCCGCGACGCAGCGGCCGCCGTCCGCCGCGCCGTCGGCGCCAGCCGAAGGCGGCAAGAAATGAGACACTTGAAATGAGACGATTGCGCCGCGCCAAGATCGTCGCCACGCTGGGACCGGCCTCTTCCGACGCCGCCATGATCGCGAAGCTGTTTAAGGCCGGCGCCGACGTGTTCCGCATCAATATGAGCCACACCAGCCAGGACCGCATGCGCGAACTGGTCGCCATGATCCGCGGCATCGAGAAAGACACCGGGCGGCCGATCGGCATTCTGGTCGACTTGCAGGGTCCCAAGCTGCGGCTCGGCACCTTCGCCGGCGGATCGGCGATGGTGGCGAGCGGCGCGAGCTTCGTGCTTGATAGCGATCCGGCGCCCGGCGACGCCACGCGCGCCTATCTGCCGCATCCGGAAATTTTCGCCGCTGTGGCGCCCGGGCGCACACTGCTGATCGACGACGGCAAGGTGCGGCTCACCGTCACGCAAGCCGAGCCCAAGCGTATGACCACGCGCGTCGAGGTGGCCGGCAAATTGTCCGACCGCAAGGGCGTGAGCCTGCCGGATTCGACGATTCCGTTCTCCGCCTTGGCCGAGAAGGACCGCTCCGATCTCGAAGCCGCGCTCAACGCCGGCATCGACTGGGTGGCACTATCGTTCATCCAGCGGCCGGAGGACATCGCGGAGGCCAAGAAAATCACCCGCGGGCGCGCCGCGCTGATGGCCAAGATCGAAAAGCCGCAGGCGGTGCACCGCCTGTCGGAAATCATGGAGCTCGCCGACGCGCTGATGGTGGCGCGCGGCGATCTCGGCGTCGAAATGCCGCTGGAGAAAGTGCCCGGCGTGCAGAAGCAGATGACGCGTATGGGCCGCGCCACCGGTAAGCCGGTGGTGGTGGCGACGCAAATGCTGGAATCGATGATTTCCTCGCCGGTGCCCACGCGCGCGGAAGTCTCCGACGTCGCCACCGCCATTTTCGAGGGCGCCGATGCGGTCATGCTGTCGGCGGAATCGGCGGCCGGCAAATATCCGGTGGAGGCGGTCGCCACAATGAACCGCATCGCCGAGGAGATCGAAAGCGACCCGGTCTACCGCACCATCCTCGACGCCCAGCGCGCGGTGCCGGAGGCGACCGGCGCCGACGCCATTGCCGACGCCGCGCGTCAGATCGCCGATACGCTCGATCTGGCGGCGGTGGTGTGCTGGACCTCGTCCGGCTCCACCGGCCTGCGCATGGCGCGCGAGCGGCCGCGCCCGCCGATCGTGGCGCTGTCGCCCAATATTGCCACCGGACGCCGGCTGTCGGTGGTGTGGGGCGTGCATTGCGTGATCACCGAGGACGCCCACGACCAGGACGACATGGTCGAGCGCGCCAGCCGCATCGCGTTCACGGAAGGCTTCGCCAAGGCCGGCCAGCGCGTGATCATCGTCGCCGGCTTACCGCTCGGCACGCCGGGCGCCACCAACATGCTGCGCATTGCCTATGTGGGCTCGGAGACGGCAGGGAATTAAATATCCCGGCCCTCGATCTTTTCCTGCAGCGTCTTCACCACGTCGGGGATACGCTGCAGGCGCGGATAGACCGCGAGCGCGCGGCGATAGACTTCCAGCGCCTGCTTGTCGTCGCCGATGTCCTGCATGATCATGCCGAGGCCGGACAGCGCGCCGAAATGGCGCGGCTCGCGGCGCAACACCTCGCGAATGTCGGCGAGCGCACGGCCGTAGTCTTTTTTCATGTAGTAGATGGTGGCGCGCCGGTTCCAAGCTTCCACGTATTTCGGCTTGATCTTGATGACGGCGTCAAGCAGCGTGATCGCGAGATCGATGTCCTTTGACTCGACCGCGGCCTGCACGCGCGACATCAGCAGCGTGGTGGTGTCGCTGCGCGAGGCGGCCCACAGCGCCCAGATGCGTTCCTCGATCGCCTTGGCGGTGACGTCGTCGGGCGCGACCTTGAGCGCCCCAAACAGGAAATCGAGATTGTACGTGGGATTGCCGTGCTGGACATGGGGCAGCTTTTTCGGCGGCTCGACCCATTGCCCCGGCTCGGCACCGGCGGGCGCGGCAAAACCCGCGGCCAGAGCGGCGGCAAACAAGCCTGCGAGGAATCGCGAGCGCATGAGCGGAGTTTAATATCTCCGCCGCTCAAGGCAAATATACGGTGATGATTGTTGCGCCCGCCCTCGGGGGCGCGCGGCCAAGGTCTTAGCCTTGGCGGGCCTTAAAGCGGCGATTGGTCTTGTTGATGATATAGACCCGGCCCTTGCGCCGCACGATGCGGTTGTTGCGGTGGCGGCCGCGCAGGGATTTCAGGGAGTTACGGACTTTCATGACAATCTCTGGGTTCTCTGGTTGCCGGGTTCATAGCAGCCTGCCCACCGCTGTCAACGCAACGTGCCCAGCCGAAAACGTCGCCTCAGTGCAGGATTTTTATGGTGGGCGCGACAGGGATCGAACCTGTGACCCCCTCCATGTCAAGGAGGTGCTCTTCCGCTGAGCTACGCGCCCTTTAGTGGATTTGGTCTTATCGGCTCCAAACTGGCGAAGCAAGCTGCCCAAGGACGGTCTTTTGTTTACGCATGATCTTGTCCGACCTTCCTTCGCCCGCCGAAGCGGGCTTCGCGAAGGCGGGAAACCGGTATCCATCCCCGATCAAGTCGAGGACAAGCTTTTCGGGATCATGCGCCTCAAGCCGCCAGCATCTTGGTCACTTCGTTGACCAGATCGCGCAGATGGATCGGCTTGGAGAGCACTTTGGCGTGCTTGGGCGCGGTGGAATCGGCGTTGAGCGCGACCGCGGCAAAGCCGGTGATGAACATGATTTTGATGTCGGGGTCGAGCTCGGCGGCGCGGCGGGCCAGCTCGATGCCGTCCATCTCGGGCATCACGATATCGGTGAGCAGAAGCTCGAACGGCTCCTCGCGCAGCCGCTGATAGGCCGACAGCCCATTGTCGTAGGAGGTCACGTCGAATCCGGCATTCTGCAGCGCCTTGACCAAAAAGCGCCGCATATCGGTATCGTCTTCAGCCAGAAGGATTTTCGACATATGACCCGAACGCCCCGTCCCGGCTGCCCCTGCGGGGTGGCCCCAACCGCCCCATAAGACTTATGCCAGGTAAATAACGGGTGAACCTAAAGCATGGCTTGGCATTAGGCCCCGGCGCATAGACAATAGAACGTTATAATGGGCCGGTTGGGGCCCTCCCACCGCCATGCTATCTATGTTTGAAATGGCCATTACCGCCCATGAGTGAAATCCGCGACGAGCTTGACCCGCCGTTCGAGGTCCTGGAGCCGGCCGCGGGCAAGGGGCCGGTGCTGTTCAATTCGCCGCACAGCGGCTCGATCTATCCGCGCGATTTCCTGGCCGTCTCGCGGCTCGACATTGCGACCCTGCGCCGGTCGGAGGACAGCTTCGTCGACGAATTGATCGCCGGCGTGGTCAAGCACGGCTTTCCGCTGATGCGCGCGCATTTTCCGCGCTGCCTTGTGGACGTCAACCGCGAGCCCTATGAACTCGATCCGCGCATGTTCGAGGGCCGCCTGCCCTCCTTCGCCAATACCCGCTCGATGCGGGTGGCGGGGGGCCTGGGAACCGTGGCGCGGGTGGTCGGCGACGCCCAGGAAATCTACGACCAGCGCATTCCGGTCGACGACGCGCTGCGCCGCATCGAGAGCCTGTACAAGCCCTATCACCGCACGCTGCGCCGGCTGTTCACCCGGCTACAACGGGACTTTGGCGCCGCCGTGCTGATCGATTGCCATTCCATGCCGTCCACCGCCGGCCATAAGGACGAGCGGCCACGGCCGGAATTCGTGCTCGGCGACCGCTACGGCACCAGTTGCGTCGGCGTGGTGGCCGAGACCGTGGAAAAGACCCTGCGCAGCCTGGGCTACACCGTGAGCCGGAATAAGCCCTATGCCGGCGGCTTCATCACCGAGCATTACGGCAACCCGGCTGCCGGCCTGCATGCCATCCAGCTCGAGATCAACCGCGCGCTTTACATGGACGAGCGCCGCTACGCGCGTTCCAGCACGTTCGACCGGCTGGCGGCCGACCTGGAGACGCTGGCGCGGCGCCTGGGCGAGATTCCGCTGGAAGAGCTGCGCCCGTATCGGGCGGCGGCCGAATAGCCAAAAAAAAGGGCCGCTCGCGTTGGCAAGCGGCCCAAGTCTAGGGAGGAAACGCCCAAGGAGGGCAACGGTATCGCTACCGCATTGCAATAATTTACATCGCGACGCACAAAAATCAAGGGTCGTTGACGAAAATCACATGTTTTAATGCATAGCTGGCTAGCCGTTTTAATGGACATATTTCACAGTTTTCGAGACTTGGTGGCAAAAACATCACAATTTCAGTGAGGCAACGAAAGCTACCTAGTGGTATTTGCATTGCTTGGAACCGAGAAATGCTGTGCTGCACTCGCTCAATAAGGCGCCGCATGATCATTCGGGAAAACCGGCTGCCACTTTTAGGGATCGTGCGATAAGCAGGCGGCATGACGGCCATCGATTTCAGCAGTTTCGTCGATCAGCTCGCCGGCGTGTCGGGCGAGACCATTCTGCCGTTTTTCCGCACGGCGCTGGCGATCGATAACAAAAAAGCCGGCGGTTTCGATCCGGTCACCGCGGCCGACCGCGCCGCCGAGGAGGCCATGCGCGCGCTCATCAGCCAGAATTTTCCGAGCCACGGCATCATCGGCGAGGAATACGGCGCCGAGCGCACCGACGCCGAATATGTCTGGGTGCTCGACCCGATCGACGGCACCAAATCCTTCATCACCGGCATGGTGGCCTGGGGCACGCTGATCGGCTTGATGCGCTTCGGCGAACCGGTGTTCGGCATGATGAACCAGCCGTTCACGCGCGAGAAATTTTCCGGCGACGGCGGCGCGGCCAGCTATCGGGGACCGGCGGGCAACCGCGACCTGCACGTGCGCGCCTGTGCCTCGCTCGATGACGCGATCTTGTCCACCACCAGCCCGCTGCTGATGAACTTACCCGACCGCGCCGCTTTCGGCCGGCTGGAACACAAGGTCAAGCTCTCGCGCTATGGCGGCGATTGTTACGCCTATTGCATGCTGGCGGCGGGGCTGATCGATCTCGTGATCGAAACCGAGATCAAGCCCTACGACATCGTCGCGGTGATCCCCATCGTCACCGGCGCCGGCGGCATCGTCACCACCTGGGAGGACGGCCCGGCGCAGGCCGGCGGCCGCATCGTGGTCGCCGGCGACAAGCGCGTGCACCGGGCGGCGCTGGAGATGCTCAAGGGCTAGGGCGCGCGCTCGAGACGGCGCTGTGCGCTCATTAACTCTTGAATTGAAAAATCGTCGCGACCTTGCCCGCTTTGTCGATATCGAAGCGGACAATGCGACCGCCGACGCGGTAGGCATAAGCCTTGTTGTCGCCGAAGTCCCACGGAGTGGTGTAAGGCTCGCCCAGTCGTGACAGAATGCCACTGACCGGGTCCCCGATACGCACGCCCTCCACGCTGCCTTCGAATGGTGCATCCACCCGGATATTTTCCAGCGTCTTGTCCGCTTCGGTGAAAAAGAAATAAATGCCGGACAACGGAAGGCGGAAGCCCAGCGACTTGCCGCTCGTGAACGGCTCCGAGGTGATGTTGTACAGCGACTTCACGCGATCCATCGAATCGCCGAGGGCGACCTTCAAGCCGGTCGCCCCGGCGGTCGACTCCAATGCGCGCCGCGCGTCACCCCCCGGCGCATCTGCTTTTGGTTTGACGGGTTGCGGGGTGACAATGGGCTGAACGCCAGGACCCGGCGGAACAACGATATGTGGCGGCAACATGCGCCAGGCGACGAACGCAGCGAGGCACGCAACCGCCGCCCCGCCGCCCACCGCGGGCCAAAGCCACTTCGGCTTCCTTTGCGTAAGCAGACCGCGCAGGGCGAATTCGATCCCTTCGGCATCGGAGTTGAAGCGGGTATAGCGCAGCTCCAACGCATGCCGGCGCGCGAGCGATTTGAGATCGTCCGGTAACGCGTCCTCCGACGGCATGATCGCGCCGTCGACCAGCACAGGGATCACGGGAATGTCGCGCGTGAGCGCCGCGGCTAATTCGATACGAACATAGTCATGCGCGCTTTCGAGCCGGCGCTGGCCTTTATCATCATGGGCGTCGAACCAATTCGCGCCGATGATGGCCAGCACCACATCGCATTGCGCGACCTGGACGTCGAGCTGTTTGACGAAGTCGAACCCGGGCTTCATCGTGTCGACGTCCATGAAGACGGCGTCCGGTCCAAACGTCCTGCGGAGGTGATCGGACAGTCGCCCGGCCAGTCCCCGTGAATCGTCGCGCCGGTAGTTGATAAATATGCCTGCCATAACGCGGGTATCCCCCCACAGCCGGTGGATTCATAACACCGGCGCGGCTAAGGGGAAACAGCACGTGCTGGCGGCTCGATTTCGCTCGCCAACAAAGCAACCGGCACGCGCTTTAATACCTTGGCGTGCCGGGCACGAAGGCGTCGAAAGCCGCCCAAAACTGGCTGCGGTAGTGGTCCTGCTCCTGCAGGATCTCATGCTTGCTGCCCGCGAGAATGAGATGCCGGCCGGCCAGCAGATTCATCCCGAATGTTTCGATCGCCGGGGTCGAAACCACTTCATCGTTGCCGGCGGCGACCAGCAGGATCGGCTGGCGGATGTGACCGGCGTAACCGGGCGCGGCGAACCGCTTCATCAGGCGCATCGCGGCATCGACCCAGGCGATCGTCGGCGAACCGATGCCGAGCTCGGGCGCTTCCTCCAGCACCGCGGTGTTGCGCGCGTAGCGCACCGGATCGGAGGTGAGCACATTGCCGATGAAATCTTCCGGGCCGGTGGCGTCGCCATGTCCGGTCGGCACATAGCCGGAGCCGCGCCCCAGCATGCGCATGAAGCGCGCCAGCGGCCCCGCCATGGTCGTGAGGCGGCCCGGCCGCAGCGCGATCATCGGCGCGCTAAGCACCATGCGTTCGAACCAGCGGCTACCGTCATGGCAGGCGCGGATGCCGATGGCGGCGCCCATGGAATGGCCGAGCGCGAAGATCGGCGGCGGGCAATCGGGCAGCACCACCTGCTCCATGATGGCTTCAAGGTCGGTGGCGTATTCGGAAAAATTTCGCACATGACCCTTGAGGCGGTCGGCCAGCGCGCGCTCCGATAGGCCTTGTCCGCGCCAATCAAACGTCGCCACGGCGAACCCGCGCGCGCGCAGATCGCGCACGGTCTCGAAATATTTCTCGATGTATTCGGCGCGGCCTTGCAGCACGACGACCGTGCCTTTGCGCCC
>Ga0066789_10001173_pt1 | contig 11210 bp, 2 predicted proteins | sample OrgsoiDNA2013049_FD_70960 | JGI IMG/M metagenome (GOLD analysis project Ga0066789, IMG submission 70960) | Permafrost soil microbial communities from the Arctic, to analyse light accelerated degradation of dissolved organic matter (DOM) -... | ecosystem: Environmental > Terrestrial > Soil >...
CCGCAGCGCCTGGTAGATCGTGCCCATCTCGCGAGCCATGACGCCGATAGACCAACCGTCGCAAGCGATTTGGTGCGAGGTCACCAGAATGATGGATGTGGTCGGCGAGAAACGCAGCAATGTGGCGCGGATCAGGGGTCCCGCCGCTACATCAAAGGGCGCTCGTGCTTCCAAGACGCCAATCCGATCGCCTTCGGCTTGACGCTGGTCGGGGCTCAAAGTGCTAAGATCGATCTCGTTGAGCCGAAACTGCGCCTTCGGCGACACCCGTTGAATCGGTACGCCATCCACCTCATGAAACGTGGTCCGCAGTATTTCGTGGCGCTCAATGATTTTGAGCCACGAGCGCTCCAGCAGATCGGTGGCAACGCGGCCCTCGAGGCGCCAGCGAACCGCTACGTTGTAGGACGCATTACCGGGGTCCAATCTATCCAGTAACCAAAATCGTTCTTGCGCGACCGAGCAGGGAAAGTCCGTCCTCTCGAGCGGCGCGCCAGGATCCGAAAGCTGCGGGTCGCTCTCCCGAGCCGCCGAACCCGGCGGCCCGGAGTCCGCGGAAGCGTCAAATATTTTATTCGCAGGCTTCGACATGGTCCTTAAGTCTCGGGCTACCCAGTCCGCCGGTTGCGTTTGAACTGCCCGAGGGTTGGCAGCGTCGCACCCAAGTCCCCGGGAACCGCCTCGCCGGCGCTCGAATCCGCCACGGCTGCCAGCGCTCTCGCGTTACGGTACTGTAACAGTTGCTTGGCAGTGATTTTGATGCCGCCACGGTTGGCTCTCGCCGTGATTTGAAACAGTTGAATGGAGTCCGCTCCCAGTTTCAAAAGGTCCGCGGTGACGCCTACACGCTCCAAATTCAATACCTCCTCAAAAATCTTCGTCAGCGCGACTTCGGTTGCCGTTGTCGGAGCAACGAATTCTACCGCTTCCATCTGTGTAGAGTCAGGCCGCGGCAGTGCTGCCCGATCGAGTTTTCCGTTGGGCGAGAGCGGCAGCGAATCCAGCCTTACCCATGCCGACGGTATCATGTATTCGGGCATCTCTTCAGCGAGAAGCTCACGAAAAGCGTCGGGGGAGCGCTTGTTTTCGCCCTGTTCAACATAATACGCCACGATTCGCGGCGTTCCGGGGACGTCTTCCCGCAAAATGACGGCGGCCGCGCTGAGCCCCGCCTTCTTGGTCAGCACTGATTCGATTTCGCCCAATTCGATGCGGAAGCCGCGCAGCTTGACCTGATGATCGATCCGGCCCAATACCTGCAGGCCACCGTCGGGCAGCCAACGCGCCAGATCACCGGTGCGATACATGCGGCCCGGTTCAAAGGGGTTCGGGAGAAACTTGTCGGCCGTCAGCGCTGCGCGCTTGTAGTACCCGCGTGCTACGCCGTCCCCGCCGATATGCAATTGGCCAGGCACTCCTGTCGGAACCGGCTGATCGTGATGATCGAGGATATAGAATTGAGTGTTGCCAATCGGTCCGCCGACGGTAATGGGGTCATTGCCCGCGGTCACGCGAGTGCACGACGACCAAATGGTGGTCTCCGTGGGGCCATACATGTTCCAAAGTTCTCCTGATCCGGCCAACAGTCGGTTGGCCAGGTCACGCGGCAGAGCTTCTCCGCCGCACAGCATTTTGAACTTAGGTTGCGCGCGGAAACCCGCCTCGAGCAACAGCCGCCATCCTGCGGGCGTTGCCTGCATGGCGGTCGCGCCCACGGCATCCAACTGTTTCAATAGTTTGAAACCGTCTGCGATCGTCTCACGCTCCGCAATGACGACTTTGGCGCCGACGATCAGCGGCAGGAACAATTCGAGACCGGCAATATCAAACGAAATCGTGGTCACCGCGACCAGCACATCGCTGCGCGTAAGACCCGGGGTTCGCGCCATCGTCGTCAACAGGTTGACCACCGCGCGATGCGGTATCTCAACGCCCTTCGGTTGTCCTGTGGAGCCCGATGTATAGATGACGTAAGCCAAACTGTCGGGCGATACCGTGACCGCGGGCGCGAGCGGCGAGGCTGCCGCTATCGACAGTGCATCGCCGCGGACATCGATGACGGGCACGCCTTCAGCCACCAGCGCGGCGCTCTCCGAGCCGTCCGAGATGAGCGCGGCCACTTCTGCCTCGCCGAGGATGTAGCGCAGGCGCGCCGCCGGATGCAGGGGATCCAACGGTACGTAAGCGCATCCCGCTTTGAGCACCGCGATCATCGCGACCAGCATGTCCAGCGACCGCTCGACCGATACGCCGACAAGCCTGCCGGTCTTGTCCGGGCCGACGATGCACTCGCGCAGCACGTTCGCCATCTGATTGGCACGGCGATCGAGCGCTTCGTAGCTCAAGCTTAAGTCCAAGAATTGCGCAGCGACCGCGAGCGGCGTTGCCTTCGCCTGCAGTTCGATGAGTTCGTGAACGCTATGGTCTTTCGGGTAGTCGACGGCCGTGTCGTTGAGGCCGTGAAGCAATCGTTCGCGCTCCGGCGCCGGCAGACAAGAGGCGGCGCACAGCGCTTGATTCGCGTCGGCAACGACGGCTTCCAGAAGGGCCTGATAGCAGTCGAGCCAATGGGTTACCGTGGACGCATCGAACAGATCGGTGTTGTAGTCGCAATCCATGCGCAACCCTTCCGATGATTCGATGACGTTCAAAAAGAGATCGAAATTGACGTAGGCCTTCGCGTTCGGCGTTACATCCATCGTCAGTTTGGGCAACTCCACTCGGTCGGCCAACCGTTCCAGATTGAACTGAATCTCAGTGAGCGGAAGCCTGCCTGGCTCGCGTGGCAGCGCCAGTTTGCGAACCAGCGTTCCGAACGTGTAGTTCTGATGTTCATAAACGTCGAGCACTCGCTTCGCGGTGGCCGACAGATATTCCGCGACCCGCGTGTTCTTGTTCCAGGCGCCGCGAATCGGCAGAAAGTTGACGCAATGGCCGACCAGGATTTGATCCTCGAGTAACGATTGGCCGGCGGTTGGCACTCCGACGACGATCTCATCTTGATCCGCGAGTCGGCCCATGAGCGCCTGGTAGGCTGCGAGCAACGTGACGAAAAGTGTGCTGCCTTGGCGCGCACCCGCCTTTTTTACTGCTTGATAGAGCTTGGCGTCGATGCGGCGGCAAAGACTTGCCCCCTTGAACGACTTCAAGGATGGCCTGGGCCGATCGGTGGGTAACTCCAGAGATTTTGGACGTTCGGCGAACTGGTCCAGCCAAAAGCGTTCGGTTTTCTCGAGTTCCGACGCGTCGCGCCCGGCCTGCGTACGTGCGTACACGCTGAACGGCAGCGCGTCCGGAAGCTGCGGTTGTTCACCGCGGCAGAGTGCCCCATAAATCTCGGCAATCTCGTTCACGATCACATTCAACGACCACCCATCGCAAATAATGTGGTGTGCCGTGAGGACGAACGCATGCCGATCCGGCGAGAGCTTGACCAAATGCCCTCTGACGCACGGGCCGTTGACCAAATCGAAGGCGCTGCGCGCGTCGGCGTCGAGCAGCTCGGCGTAGGCCTCCTCTGCGTGTGCTTCGGAGCTCGCGGAAAGGTCCGTGAACGGATAGCTGAATACGTCCGAGCTCGCGATATGCATTTCTTCGCCGGTGGCACTGAATGTCGCGCGCAGCGCGTCGTGGCGCGCGACGACACGATTCATTGCCGCTTGCAACGCAGCGCTGTTCAACTCGCCGCGCAGCCCTAGGCTAACCGACTCATTGAACGCACACGACGCATCGTCGCCCAACTGCGCCGACAGCCAAATTTCGAGCTGACTTTCGGTGAGTGGTACGGTGCTGCCCGCAGTCGCAGTCGCAGTCGCAGTCGCAGTTGCGCTGACCGCGGCGGCCGCCTGTGCCGCGGCCGCTTGGGCGTCGACGTGCACAGGGCCGACGATGCCGGCGGACTGCAGTTCGTTGAGGCCTTCCCGGAAAGCCGTGTAAATGCGCTCGAAGTCGGCGTCCGAGTGGACGGTCGTCAAGAAACACGGAAAACCGTCTTGAATATGGATGCCGCGCTCGCGCAAATGGTAAAACAACAGCGCGGCCAGCGGACTGTCGTTGTGCAAGTGAAAGAAGAACCAACTCGAGTAGCTCTCGATCTTGCTGTTCAGGCCGTGATAGGAGAAAAGCGTGCGCAAGCGCTCGACGAGGTTGAGCGTCTTCCGTGCGAGCGTTTCCTGCAGCGCAGGGCCGTTGTCCTTGAGGTGGTTGAGCACCGCCCAGGCGGCCGCTAGGACCAGCGGATGACGCACGAACGTGCCGGCGAAAAAGGTTACGCCCGCTTCGGGAATCGAGTCATCGCCGAAACGCCATTGACCGCCATCCAGCGCGTCCATGAATTTCGAATTGCCAGCCAACACGCCGATGGGAAGACCACCCCCGACAACTTTGCCGTACGTGGCCATGTCGGCGCGAATGCCGAGCACTGCTTGCATGCCGCCCTGATGAACGCGGAAACCGGTAACCACCTCATCCATGACGAACGCGGTACCGGACGCCGCGGTGATTTGACGTACCTCGCGCAAGAAGTCGAAAGGCCGCAAATCCGCGTGACGGCTCTGCACGGGCTCGACGATCACCGCGGCGAGATCATCCGCGTTGTCGCGTATCCATTGCAGCGTTTGCGCGGAACCGTACTCGAGGACGATCATGTTCTCGACCGCCGAGCCCGGAATTCCGGGCGCCACGGGGACGGAGCGCGGCTCGGCACCAGGGCGCTGTACGCCTTTGACCAGCACTTCGTCGAACTGACCGTGGTAGTCGCCGTTGAAGATCACGATCTTCTGCCGGCCGGTTACGGTACGGGCGATGCGCATCGCCGCCATCACGGCCTCCGAACCGGTGTTGCAGAAGGTCATTCGTTCATGGCCGGTCATTTCGCAGAACAGGTCCGCCACTTTGCCGGCCAGCTCGGCCTGCGGACCGATGGCGAAGCCGCGATCGAGCTGGCCCTTGACCGCCTCGACCACGAACGGTGGCGAGTGACCCAGAGCGGTCTGGCCGAAGCCATTGACCAAATCGATGTACTCATTGCCGTCGATATCGACGAGTTTCGACCCCGAGGCGGTTGCGACTACGATCGGGTAGACCATGTCCTTCCATTCGCTGCGGAATCCAGCAGCGGCGCGCGGATCAGCAAGCGCGGGCCGATGAGCTTGCGTGAAGCGCTGCGAACCTTGCGTTTTTTTCGTGTAGCGAGCAATTAGCGCATCGATATGCTTGCGTTGTTCGTCCGTAATGCCGGAGTCGGTCGGCTTGTGCAGCGGTGCGAACACCGCGAAACGAGATGGCTGGGGCGCGTCGGCGCCCGCTGTAGCCGTGGGCGGCTGAGTCGCGGACGGCTGCACTGCCTGCCGCGGCGCGGCCGCCGCAGGCGTGGCCGGGGACGCAACTGCCGTGACGGCTGGCGCGCCACCGGAGCCCATGCTTTGCAACATGTCGAACTGCCGATTGATGAGCTGCGACATGGCCTGCAGCTGATCGCGGAAAATGCCTTCGACTCCCGTCGCCGGTAAGCCTCCCGCGTCACGCGTAAACGCCGGCGCGGCTTGCGGCGCTACGGTCACGCGACTGGTTGCCGCGGCGGCAGCCGCCTGCGGTGCAACCGGTTGGGACGGGGCGGCAGCCTTTGGCGCCGTCGGCGCAATCGGCATTTTTTCCGCAAGAAACTTGGACAGCGCCGGTATGGTCGATAAATCGCCCAGTAACTGACGGAAAGTGATTTTCACCTTCATCTGGGATTGGATCTTCTGCGCGACTTGCGTCAAGAACAAAGAGTCGTAACCCATCTCCAAGAACGTCGTTTGCGTATCGGTGGACGCCGGCCGCTCTCCGGAGAGATCCTCGAAAATGGCTGCGATCGCGGTGCTGACATCGGAAATGCGATTGTCCACGGGGCTCTGCTCCATCGTGCTGTCGTCCTGAATCATGATAGGGGGAATTGCGTCTGCCGCAGTGTCGGTCTCTACTCTGACGGCGGGCGTAGCGGCGATCACGGCCGTCGGTGCATCGATCCAATATCGCTTGCGTTCGAATGGGTAACCGGGCAGGGACACGCGCGCGCGCGGCGCTCCGTGGATAGCCGGCCAGTCCGGCGTCGCCCCGTGAATCCAGAGCCGACCCACTGCTTCGAGCAGACATTCACGATCACCGCGCTCGCGGGCCGCATCCTGCATCGACGTAATAACCGGAATGCTGCGCCCGCGTGTGGCTTGCACCGCGAGGGTCGACAACGCGGCGCCGGGTCCGACTTCGAGCAATACCGTTGGCGGTGTTTCGCTGATTTTCGCCAAGCCGTCTGCAAACCGAACGGGTTCGCGGGCATGACGCGCCCAGTAATCGGGCGAAGTCGCTTCTTCAGTGCGAATCCAGTCGCCGGTCACGCAGGACACATAGGGAATCGTGGGCGACGATAGTTGCACCGTCCGCAAATGTTCGCGCAGCGGCTCGATCATCGGATCGACCATCGCGGAGTGAAACGCGTGGGACGTATGCAGTCGACGGCTCACTACATTGCGCGTGATAAGCATCTTCTCGAAGGCGTCGACCTCGCTGAACGGGCCGGACACCACGCACAGAGCGGGACCGTTGATCGCAGCGATCGCCAGATGCGGCGTCAGTAATGGCAGTACCTCGGATTCCGAGAGACGTACCGCAAGCATCGCGCCGCCCGGCAAGCCTTGCATCAGCCGGCCGCGCGCAGCGACGATTCGTAATGCATCTTCCATGGAAAACACGCCCGCGATCACCGCGGCGACGAATTCGCCCACGCTGTGGCCGATCATCGCGCGCGGTTTTATTCCCCAACTCATCCACAAATGGGCGAGGGCGTATTCGATTGTGAAAATGGCGGGTTGCGCGGCCACCGTCGACATCAAGCGTTGCTTCGCATCGGCTGAATCGACTGCCGGGTATAAAAGCGCACGTAAGTCTTCCGCCATGAGGGGCCGGAGAATCTCCGAACAGCGATCGATGTGACGACGAAATTCGCCCTCGCGTTCGTAGAGATCTCGTCCCATGTCCGGGTACTGAGCGCCTTGACCGGGAAACATGAAGACGACGTCGCTACCCTTGCTCGACCGCATACCGGCCTGCACGCCGCGCGATTTGCGCTCTTCGAGGCCTGCCAGAGCGTCCTCGTAATCATGAGCGACCACGATCAGCCGATGATCGAAGGCGCGGCGGCCGACCTGCAAGGAATAAGCGATGTCAGCCAATGGCTGCGAATCGGGTTCGCGCAATCGCGCGGCAAGATTGCGACGCGCCGCATCGAGGGCGGCCGCGCTTCTCGCCGATAACACGATCAGTTGCGCGTCCGCGCTCGCCGCAGTGTCGCGACCGGCCAGCGCCGTTCGCGGCGCCTCTTCCAGGATCACGTGCACATTGGTGCCGCCCACGCCAAAGGCGCTTACGCCGGCGCGACGCGGCCCGGACACTTGAGTCCACGCAGTGAGTTTGTCGTTGACAAAAAACGGGGTCTGCGCGAAGTCGATCTGGCTATTGGGTCGTCGATAGTGGAGCGTGGGTGGAATCTGGCGGTGCTTGAGCGACAGAGCAGCCTTGATGAGTCCGGTGACGCCGGCGGCGGCATCCAAGTGGCCGACATTACTTTTGACGGACCCCAATGCACAGAATTGGAGATCGCCGGTGCTCGTGCGGAACGCCTCGGTCAGGCCGGCCACCTCGATCGGGTCGCCCAAGGGCGTGGCGGTACCATGACATTCGACGTAGGAGATCGAGCGCGCATCGACACCGGCGGCCCCCAACGCCATCTCGATGACGGCTGCTTGGCCGGCGACACTCGGTGCGGTAAAAGCAACTTTGGAAGCGCCGTCATTATTGACGCCGCTGCCGCGGATCACCGCATAAATATGGTCGCCTTCCGTGAGCGCGTCTTCCAAGCGCTTGAGCAAGACGACGCCCGCGCCGCTGCCGAAAATCGTACCGGAGGCGTCGGCATCGAACGGCCGACACGTACCGTCTGCGGACACCATTCCGCCCTCCAAATGCTGATAGCCACGCTTCTGCGGAAACGTGATCGAGACTCCGCCGGCCAATGCCATATCGGTCTCGTAGAGCAGTAGGCTTTGGCAGGCCTTTGCGACGGCGAGGAGGGAAGTCGAGCAGCCCGATTGCAGCGTCAGGCCAGGTCCCTTTAGATCCAGCTTGTACGACACGCGCGTCGCCAGAAAATCCTGGGCCGATCCCAGCAGCATGGGATAGCAGCCAACCTGATAATTACTGGTGAATTCCTCGATCGTCCGTCGATCGCCGCACACATTGTTCAAAAAATAGGTGTTTGGGCTGGATCCGGCGAACACTCCGATGGCTCCGGCATAGGTCGCCGAATCGTATCCCGCGTCCTCTAAGGCTTCCCAAGAACACTCTAAAAAAAGTCGGTGCTGAGGGTCGGTAAGCTCGGCCTCTTTCGCATGCATCCCGAAGAATGGCGCGTCGAACAACTCGACGTTCTCCAGGATGGGACGCGCCTTGACGAAATTGGGGGCGCTGCGGACCTCGGCGCTGAAACTGTCTTCCAGTTCAGAGTCTTCGAAGCGCGTAATCGACTCGACACCGCCGCAGAGGTTGCGCCAGAACTCGTCGATGTTTTTGGCACCGGGGAACCGACCGGCCATACCGACGATGGCGATCGCACCGAGGGGCGCGTCCTGATCTTCGGCGTCCAAACGATCAACCATTGCGATGCACCGTCTTTAACATATCAATCCATCCATGTCTAGCAGGCCGAAAGGTAAGCTGCCCTTACTGATGCCAGTTTTCGAATCACAGTCAACGACGCAAATTCCCACGGATTTTGTCGCTAATAAGCCGCGATTACCACGACCGAACACACAGAATCCAAAATTGCGCGCCAGCGTAACGAACTACGGTTGCAACCACCCGTGGGCCGTGAACGCGACAACCAGCGTGCTTTTGATCGGATCCGGAATCAGACCACGATAGCGCAAGCCTATTTTCTATCAAGTCGGACGTTGCGCCGCGCTAATACGGTTTCGCGCTGACGTTGCGCGCGCACGCGATTGACATTTGCGGCGCTATCGATTTTAACGGTGGACGAAAAATGCGCCGCGAGGGCGCGGATGGTGGAGTGAGCGAATAGCTCGGTGATGGAAAACTGCCGGTCGAGCAATTTTTGCAAGCGGGTATGCACTTCCGCCACGTGCAGCGAGTTCCCGCCGACGTCGAAGAAATTTTGGTCGAGGCCAGCTTCGGGTATGCGTAGGACATCGCGCCAAATCCCGGCAATCCCCCGCTCCAACGGCGTCCCGTGAGTGCCTGCCGCGGCAGTAGGCGGTCTCAGTGAATTGTCCGGAGGCGGCAGCGCCTTGACGTCCAGTTTACCGTTGACGGTAAGCGGGAGGCGCTCGATAAACGTAAATGTTGCCGGCACCATGTATTCAGGGAGGCGGCGGCGCAGTTCCTGCCTGACAGCGGTGACGTCCACATCGGTATTGGCGCGCTTCACGAGATAGGCGGCCAACGCCTTCTCGCCCGGGACGGTTTCGCTGACGATAACCACGCTCTCGCGGATTCCCGGGTGACGATTGAGCTCCGCCGAAATCTCGCCGAGCTCAATTCGAAAGCCGCGAATTTTGACTTGTTGATCAATTCGCCCCAAATATTCGAGGTCACCGTTCGGTAGACACCGCCCCAGATCACCCGAGCGATATAGCCGCTCGCCGAGCGCTGCGTCCAAGGGATCTGGAATGAATCTCTGCGCGGTCAACTCCGGTCTATTCAAGTAACCGCGGGCCACGCCCGCGCCTCCCACGTAAATCTCGCCAGGCTCTCCGCTCGGCACTGGGCGGCGCTCCTCGTCGAGCAGATAGACCCGTAAATCTGGAATTGGCACGCCGATGACGCTGCCGCCGTCCAAGTCCGCCGCCTTGAGAGGGCGGTAGGTCACATGGACGGTCGTTTCGGTGATGCCGTACATATTGACCAATTGCGGGCGGCTATCCCCGTGACGATTGAACCAGGGTTTCAAGCTGTTGAGATCCAACGCTTCGCCGCCGAAAATGACGTACCGAAGCTGCAATTCACCCGGCGGCGTCGCGCTTTCTTCCGCTCGAATCAACTGCCGGAATGCTGACGGCGTTTGGTTCAGCACTGTAACTCCTTCGTCACAGAGCAAGCGATAAAAGGCTTCCGGCGTGCGGCTCAGGCCGAACGGCACGACGACCAAGCGGCCGCCATAGAACAACGCTCCCCACAGTTCCCATACCGAAAAATCGAAAGCGCAGGAGTGGAACAATGTCCAGATATCACGCTCATTGAAGCCGAACCAGGACTCTGTGGCGTGGAACAGCCGTACGACGTTACGGTGCGAAATCAAGGTGCCTTTCGGCGTGCCGGTTGAACCCGACGTGTAGATGACGTAAGCCAGATCGTCCGGCTGGACGGCCGCGCGCGGATTCGAGGTCGGCCCGCGGGAGATTACTGCCCAATCCTTATCCAGGAGGACAACTTTGGTATTCGGCACAACCGAATCCGGCGCGAGCGCTTGCTCCGTCAGGATGATCGACGACTTCGAATCCTGCAGCATGAACGCCCTTCGCTCGGGCGGATATTGCGGATCTATCGGCACATAGGTGCCACCCGCCTTCAGAATCCCGAGCAATCCGACCACCAATTGCAGGCTCCGATCGACGCAAATTCCGACGAGCACGTCGGCTTGCACCCCCAGGTTGCGCAAGAAGTGTGCGAGCTGATTGGCCCGTTCGTTGAGCTCACGGTAAGTGAAGCTCTCTCTACCGAGCACTACCGCGACATTGTCCGGCGAGCGGTCGACCTGCGCCTCGAAAATTTCGTGGATGCAGCGCGAATTGGCAATGCTGGGTCGACTGTGTGTAGACATGGATAATTTGGTCAGGACGGGTGTGAATTGGACGAGTTGAGTCGAGTAGGACGCCACACGGGATACGAAGCCACCTCTGGATCGGGGCGTATCGCTTTTTTATGAAGCATGGCAAGCACCATGTCGACGCCGACCGATGCTCTTTCCTTGAGGGCATCGCGCAGCGGCGAGGCCCCCGGCGGCGCGGGCTTCATTCCTACACGTCGCATCAAGCGATTCACCGAATAAATCCGCTTCATCCGGTTGTGAATCGAAACAACGTCGAAGTTAATATTGATGGAGATCGATACGTCATCGCCATTCTCGACCCAGTGAGGGGCCGTGCTGGGGAAATGCA
>Ga0066789_10001174_pt1 | contig 11208 bp, 10 predicted proteins | sample OrgsoiDNA2013049_FD_70960 | JGI IMG/M metagenome (GOLD analysis project Ga0066789, IMG submission 70960) | Permafrost soil microbial communities from the Arctic, to analyse light accelerated degradation of dissolved organic matter (DOM) -... | ecosystem: Environmental > Terrestrial > Soil >...
CTCACGCTGCTGGCGACTCCCGTCGCCTACTCGCTGTTCGACGATCTGGCCAACTGGACGCGTCGCGTGCTGCGCCTGAAGACGCGCCCCGACTCGGAGACCGGCGCCGATGAGATCATGCCCAAACACGATCACGTGCTGGCAATCAATGGACAGGGCCCGCCACCGGTGGAGGTGCGATCATGAGTCGGGCCGTCGTTTTGCGTAGGGTCGCCGTGGCTGGGGTCGGTGCGGTCGTGGCGGCCCTCGCGCTTGGTCCGGCTGTCGCGCGCGCCGAAACCGCCGCCCCAGCGCCACTCCAGTTGACCATGGATGAGGCGCTGGCGATGGCCAAGCGCGCGAACAAGAACCTGGTCGTCGAGCGCGCGCGGCTGGCCCAGGCGCACACCAACATCGAGCAGGCCTGGGCGGCGCTGTTCCCGGTGGTGACCGCGCAGGGGAAGTTCACCCGCAACTACAAGAACGCCACGCTCGACTTCGGCGCGCTGCTCAACTCCTACCAGCTGAAAGACCCGTCGATGCCGCCGCCCAGTTTCCAGGCGACGCTCCTCAAGCAGCACCAGTGGGACGGTAGCATCAACGCCACCCTGCCCCTCATCGCGCCGGCCGCTTACCCGGCGCTCGACGCGGTGAAGAAGGGTTACGGCGCCTCCGAGGCGAACTACGAGGCGTCCGAGGACACCGTCCTCTATTCGGTGGCGCAGACGTTCTACACGGCGGCCATCTCCGACGAGGTGCTGCTGGTCCGGGACTCGGCGATCAATGTGGCCAAGGCGACGCTGGACAACGCGCAGACCCGCTTTGCCGCCGGCACCGTCACCAAGGTCGACGTCGACCGCGCCGAGCTGGCGCTGGTGCGCGCCACGCAGGGGGAGCTCGACGCCCGCTACGCGCGCGAGCAGTCGTACCGCGCTCTCTCCACGCTGATCCAGACCGACGGGCCCCTGAAGGCAGTGCCGCCCGAAAGGCTGCCGCCGCCCGCAGAGACCGATCTCGACATGGCCCTGCACCTGCGCCCCGAGTTTCGCGGCCTCGTCCTTTCGGAGGAGTCGTACGACGCCCAGCGCCGCGCCTACGCCTGGAAGTGGGCTCCCAGTCTGTCGGCGTTTGCCAAGGCGAACATCGGCAACTACGTCGGCTTCACCGGTGACAACTACGCCTGGTCGATCGGGGCGCAGCTCGACTGGACGCTGTTCGACGGTGGCACGCGGGACGCACAGCGCCACCTGGCCGCCGCGCAGGCGGCGCAGTCCGCGGCGCAGGCCGCCGTCCTCACCGATTCGATCCGCGACGATCTGGCCAACAACCGCAGCCTGCTCGAGACCAGGCGGGAGGGGATCAAGGCCGCGCAGCGGGGCGCCGATCTGGCGGCGGAGACGCTCGACCTCGTCCGCTCCCAGTACGAGGCGGGGACCGTCACCCAGATCGATCTGCTCGCTGCGCAGGACAACCTGGTGATCGCCCAGGAGTCCCTGGCGTCGGCCCGCTTCGACGTGGCGATCGCGGATCTGGCCCTGCGCCGGAGCGCGGGCACCTTTCCACCGCGCTGAAGCGCGGGGGCCCGCAGCGCCAACCGCGGGGCGTGGCGGTTTCCCGGATCCCGACCGCCCCCTTTACGGAAGCAGGTTCTCGACCATATCGAGCTCGGCGTCCGTCAGGGCCCGATCGTAGATGCGAACCGAATCGATCGCGCCGTAGTAGTAGCCGGTAATGTCGGCGGCCGCGTTGGTGGAGGTCTGCGCGCCAATCCACAGCTCACTGGCCTTGGTCATGGCGTTGTTGGCCAGGTCCTGGTCGACCGCTTGACCGTTGACCCGCATGTGGAGGTGATTGGGGCCGGAGAACCGCAGGGCCACGAAGCTCCAGGCCCTCGTCGGAAGCGTCAGACCGCTCGTGTAGTCGTCACAGCCGCCCCAGAACACCGCGGAGCCGACGTACCCGAGTCCCCACATGTCTCCGGTGCAGTTCTGCTGGCCCCAGTAGACGATGCCCCACACGGCGTTCTCGGCGCTCGGGTTCAGCCACATCGTCAGGGTGCGATCCGCATCCCCGATCGGCAAAGAGTCGCCGATCGCCTCGATCCAGTCCGTTCCGTCGAACGAGTAGGCGCTCTGCGGGTTGCCGTGGCGGTCGGCCACCAACGTGGCGCCATGGACCATCCCGTCGTGTCCGTTGCCGCTGTGGTCGACGGCGTTTCCGTCGAACGGGTAGTAGTAGGCCAGCGGCGATCGGCAGGCGATCGTGACCATCGGGTTGGCTGACGCGATCGTCCCGCTCCCGTTGGTGAGCGTGCAGTCGCTGAGCGGCGTGGCGACCGAGACACTGTAGGCGGCCCCCGTCGCCAGGTCGGTCGGGAAGGAGAAGCTCCCGTTGCCGACCGTGATGATGTCGGCGCCGTTCTGCAGGAGGACGTCTCCTACCACACCCGAGATGGTGCCCCGAATTGCGTACAGCGCGTCCCCGCAGTTGACGTTGACCGTCACGTCGGAGGCGCCGACCGTGCCGATCGGCGCCACCACCGCGCAGCGCTGGGCGTTCGGCTGGGTGTCGACCGACACCGCATAGGCGGCGCCGCTGGGGGCGGCGGCCGAGACGGTCACGGTTCCGCTGCCGGAGACAGCCACCAAATCGGTTCCGTTCCGCAGCCTGAGGCCGGCCGCCGTCAGTCCGTTGACCGTCGCCCGGACCTTGAAGGCGTTCGTCACGCAGTTGACCTGGGCGCTGGTCACCGTCCCCGTGACGGTGCCTGTGCCCGAGGTGACGGTGCAGGTCTGGCTGACCGGGCTCACCGGTTGAGTGAGGACGGTGACCGCGTAGGGTTGGCCGCTGGCGATCGGCGTCGGGAACGCGAACGCGTTCGAGGTCACGCTGACTTTGTCGGTGCCGTTGTCTTGCAGGACGACCGTTCCCGCCAACCCGGTCACGCTTCCGCCGACGGTGAAGGAGGCCGCGGTGCAGTTGATCGTCACACTCTTGATGTCGCCGGCGCCGACCTCGCCGCTGCCGCCGCCCACCGTACAGATCTGGTCCGGCGCTCCAGGTTGGGTGAGGACCGTGACAGCGAAGGTGGCGCCGCTCGCCACCTTGGTCGGGAAGGTGAATGACGTCGCTCCGTCCTCCACCGTCAGGTCATCGCCGCCGTTGTCGCGGAGGACCAGGCCCGTGCCCGTGAAGCCGGCCACCGCTCCACCGACGGAGAACTTGTTGGTCGAGCAGCTGACGGAGATGCCGGCGACACCGGCGTCGCCCACATTGCCCGCTCCGTTGGTCACCGTGCAGGTCTGGCTGGGCGACGTCGGCTGCGTGAAGACCGTGACCTCGTAGCCGTCACCGCGCGGGAGCCCGGTCGGGAAGGCGAACGAAGTGGCCCCCGCTGCGACCGTCAGGATGGCCTCGGAGTCGTTCTTCAACACCAGGCCGCTGCCGACCAGGCCCGAGATCGAGCCACCGAGGGCGTATCCCTGTGGGGCATCGGTGGGGGCGTCGACAGCCGCGTCGCTCTGACCGCTGCCGGCGTTGCCAGAGTTGCCGGCGCTGCCGGCGTCGCCCGAGCTTCCCGCGTTGCCCGAGCTTCCCGCGTTGCCAGCGTTGCCGGCTGCTCCGTGGCCAGCCAGGCCGTTTCCGGCGGCGCCACCTTTGCCACCGGCACCACCACCGCCACCGCCACCACAACCCAACGCCCCCAACCCGCAGAGCGGGATCAACAATAGGACTTTCTTCAGCGCCATGAACGATCTCCGGAAACTGAGCCCCGAACCGAGACCCGTTCTGGCCTGTTGACAGGCCCGTCGGTTCGACGCGGCCAGCCTGGCAGACGGAAGAATGAGGGTCAATAAATACCGCCGGCTGACGTCCGACCTCTTGATCAGGTTCGCTTCTCTTCGCCGCGGAGGAGACGGGTGATGTTCTGGCGGTGCCGCAGTGTCACCAGGGTGGCCCCGCCGATCGCCAGGCCGACGAGCGGGGCGGCGGGCGCGGAGCGAACAACGAAGAAGAGGCTGAAGGTCCAGACACCCAGCAGCGAGCCAAGCGAAGAGAGGCGTGTCGCCGCGAATACGACGACATAGACGCCAAATCCAAGCAGCGCCGCCATCGGCGACAGGGCCAGCGCGACACCCAACGACGTGGCAACGCCTTTGCCGCCGCGACCGCGCAGGAAGAGCGTGAACATGTGGCCGACGATCGCCGCGAGACCGGCGATCGCGACCGGCGCGGCCGAGAACCCGAGCCGGCGGCCGAGCCAAACGGGGACGAAGCCCTTCGCGGCGTCGCCCAGCAGCACGGCGATCGCCCAACCCTTGCCGAGAGCCCGGGCCACGTTGGTGGCGCCGATGTTGCCGCTGCCGACGGCTCGCAGGTCGACGCCCTTGGCGCGCGCAACCAGCACGCCAAAGGGGATCGAGCCGGCGACGTAAGCGCCAACGCACAGACAAAGGGCCGGCAGGAGAGCGTTCATCACGTCGTGGCGATCGGAGAGGGGTTGGCGGGAGCCGGGCGCACGCGCGCCCAGAAGGCCGCCACGTCCTCCAATGATTCGGTGCGCGGGCAGTCGGGCGGCAGGCTGGCGCGCAGGGTGGCGCCGTAGCTCTTGCGCGCGACGCGTCCGTCGAGGATGCCGACGATGCCGTGATCGCCGCGGTGGCGGATGAGGCGGCCGAACCCCTGCTTGAGCGACAGCGCCGCGCGCGGCAGCTGGTAGGCGCCGAACGGATCACCCCCCTCGTCGCGTATGCGATCGATGCGTGCGGCGGTCAACGGATCGTCGGGGACGGCGAAGGGGATCTTGTCGATCACGACCAGCGACAGCGCCTCGCCGGGGACGTCGACCCCCTCCCAAAAGCTCTGCGTCGCCAGCAGGACGGACCCGATCTGGGACCGCAACGCCGCCAGCAGGAGGTGGCGCGGGCGTTCGCCTTGAACCAAGAGCGGGTAGGAAAAGTCGTCGCGGCCGCGCAGGTAGGCCTCGGCGACGCGCAGGTTCTTGAAGCTGGTGAAGAGCAGCAGCGCGCGCCCGCCGGTGATCGCGCAGAGCTCGCCCATCCGCGCGGCGGCGGCGGTCGCGAAGCCGTCCTGATTCGGTTCGGGGAGATCGGGCGCCATGTAGAGCAGCGCCTGGCGCGCGTAGCTGAACGGCGAGGGGAAGCTCGCCTCGGCCGCCGTGTCGCCGAGACCGACGCGGGTGCGCAGGTAGTCGAACGAGCCGGCGACCGTCAACGTCGCCGAGGTGAGCACGATCGGTCCCGGGCAGGCATCGAGCGCGCGTCCCAGCAGCGGGCCGACATCGACGGGCGAGGCGTGGAGGGCGACGTTGCGCGGCGAGGCGCCCAGCCAGCGGACGTGCTCGCGCCCGCGGCCGTCGATCAGCACCGACAGATCGCTCTGCACGGCGACGGCGCGCCGGCCGAGCGCCGCCACCTCCGCTGGGCGCCGCGATTCGGCCACCGCGCTGCCGTCGGGATCGAGCCAGGCGGCGATCTCCTCCAGCAGACCATCGAGCTGGTGATAGGAGGCGCGGGCGGGACCGGTGCCGAGATCGACCGGGAAGGGGGCGCGCGTCTCGTCGGCGCCGGCGCGTGGCGCCGGGACCAGCCTGCGGAGCGCGTCGGCGAGCGCCCCGGCCGCCACGGTCAGGCGCCCCGAAGCCGACTGCGCGCGGGCGAGCGGGACGCCGGTCTCACGCCCGAGATCGCGGGCCAGCGCGAACAGCCGCTGCGTCGAGGCGTGGACGCCGAAGAACTCCGTCGCCACGTCTTCGATCTGGTGGGCCTCGTCGAAGATGACCACCTCGTAGGGGGGGAGCACCTGCGCCTCGGGCCAGCGGGCGCGCAGCGCGAGATCGGCGAAGAAGAGGTGGTGGTTGACGATCACCAGCGGCGCGGCGGCGGCGCGGCGGCGCATCGACGTCACGAAGCAGCTCTCGAAGAAGCTGCAGCGGGGGCCGATGCGGGTCTCGGGGGTGGCGGCGATCTCGTTCCAGAGGGGCGCCTCGTCGGCGAGCTCGGCGAGCTCGGAGCGGTCGCCGGTGGGTGACGAAGCGGCGAAGGCCAGCAGGCGGTCGAAGGCGGGATCGGCGACCAGACTCTGCTGGCGCTCGCGCTCGGCGAGCCGCCGCCGGCAGACGTAGTTCCCGAGCCCCTTCATCACCGCCCAGTCGAGGTTCTCGTCGCCGAGCCCGGCGGCGGCGAAGATCGTCCGCAGCCGTGGCAAGTCGACGGTGGCGATCTGGTCCTGCAGCGTCTTCGTTCCGGTGCTGACGACGACCTTTCGGCCGGAGAGCAGCGCCGGGACCAGATAGGCCAGCGTCTTGCCGGTCCCCGTCCCCGCCTCGACCAGGAGGCGCTCGTCGCCGTCGATGGCGTCGGCGATCCGTTCGGCCATCGCCAGCTGACCGGCGCGGGGCTCATAGCCGGGGAGGACCTCGGCGGCCGCGCCGCCCGGCCCCAGCAGGCGTCGAATGTTGTCTCGGACGTTGCGTCGAAAATCGCCCCGGATCGCGTCGCGCGACGACGACGATCCGGTGATCATTTCTTGCGGCTCGCTTTTTCGTCGAGGCCGGAGATCCCGAAGCGCTTGCGCAGCTGGGCGAAGACGTCGTCGATCGGCACGCCGGCCGACTCCAGGCCGACCAGCGTGTGAAAGATCAGGTCGGCCGCCTCGTGCGCGGTGTGCGCGGCGTCGTTCTCGGGCAGCGCCTCGATGAGCTCGCGGGATTCCTCGGCGATCTTCCCGTTGATCTTGGGAAGCCCTGCGTCGAGCAGCGAAACCACGTACGACTTCTCCGGTCGCGTGCGGCGCCGCTCGGCGATCACGTCGGCCACCCGCGCCAGCACCAGTGCCGGCGGATCGGGCGGTCCGTCGTCGGTGATGAGCGCGCCGTCTTCCCCAGCGCGACGATAGAAGCACGACGTCGCGCCGGTGTGGCAGGAGGGCCCCTCGGCGTCGACGAGATAGAGGACCACGTCGCCGTCACAGTCGATGCGCATCTCCCGCACCCCGAGCGTGTGCCCGGAGCTCTCCCCCTTGCGCCAGAGCGCCTTGCGCGAGCGGCTCCAGAAGTGCGCCGCCTTGGTTTCCACCGTCAGCTCGAGCGCCTCGCGGTTCGCCCAGGCGACCATGCGGATCATCCCCGTGCGCGCCTCCTGGGCGATCACCGGGCAGAGGCCGCTGGCATCGAAGGTCACGGCGTCGAGCAAGCGCTTCGTCGTGTCCGTCATTCAACTTCCTTCTGAGCTTCTTCCCGGACTGGGACGCCACGCGCGCGCAGGTAGGCGTGCGCCTGCCCGACGGTCGCTTCGCCGAAGTGGAAGATCGACGCGGCCAGCACCGCCTCGGCGTGCCCCTCGACGATCCCCTGATAGAGGTGCTCGAGGCCGCCGACACCGCCCGAGGCGATGACCGGGATCGGCACGCGATCGGCGACGGCGCGCGTGAGCTCGAGGTCGAACCCGTCGCGCGTCCCGTCGCGGTCCATGCTGGTCAGCAGAATCTCACCCGCGCCGAAGGCGGCCATCTTCTCGCACCAGGCGATGGCGTCGATCCCCGTCGGCCGCCGCCCGCCATGCGTGTAGACCTCCCAGGCGACCGGCGTAACGCCCGGCCGGCGGCGGGCGTCGACGGCGACGACAATCGCCTGGTTGCCGAACGCGTCGGCGGCGCGGCGCACCAGCTCGGGATCGGCGACGGCCGCAGTGTTGATCCCCGCCTTGTCGGCCCCAGCCAGCAGCAGCTCGCGCACATTCTCGACGGAGCGGACGCCGCCCCCGACGGTCAGCGGCAAAAACACCCTCTCGGCGGTGGCGCGCACCACGTCCAGCATCGTGGCCCGCCCGTCGGACGAGGCGGTGATGTCGAGGAAGCAGATCTCGTCGGCCCCCTGGGCGTCATAGGCGGCGGCAACCGCCACGGGATCGCCGGCGTCGCGCAGCTGCTTGAACTGAACGCCTTTTTTGACCCGCCCGCCGTCGACGTCGAGACAGGGGATGACCCGCTTGCACAACATGCTTGAAGCTCGAACCTCTGAATCTCCCACGCCCGAAGGCTGCGGGCAAAAGGTCACCAGATCTAGAAGCCGCCCGGCAGCGCGCGGGCACGGGCCAGCGCTTGCTCGACCGTGAAGACCCCTTCGTAGAGCGCCTTGCCGACCACCACGGCGGTCGCCCCGGTCGGGACCAGGGTATCGAGATCCTCGAGCCGCGACACGCCCCCCGAGGCGATCACCGGACAGGGGGCGAGCGCCCCCGCCAGCCGCGTCGTCGCTTCGAGGTTCGGCCCCGAGCGCATGCCGTCCCGCCCGATGTCGGTGTAGAGGACCGCCCCGGCGCCCGCGCGCGCGACCGCCAGGCCGACCTCGAGCGCGTCGGCCGTGGTCTGTTCGGTCCAGCCTTCGACCGAGATCTTGCCGGCGCGCGCGTCGACGGCGATCACCAGCCGCTGCGGCCAGCGCGCGCAGGCCGCCTCGACCATGGCCGGATCTTTCACCGCCGCCGTGCCGAGGACGACGTAACCAACCCCCAGCTCGAAGAGGCGCGCGCAGTCGTCGAGCGTCCGCACGCCTCCGCCGGTCTCGATCGGAACCCCGGCCGCGTCGACGATCCGCTTCAGCGTCGCCCGGTTGTCGACGCGCGTGTCAGAGCCGCGCGTGAACGCGGCGTCGAGATCGACGACGTGAATCCGCGTCGCGCCCGCGGCGGCGAAGCGCGCCGCGACCTCCCAGGGGGCGCGGTCGTAGATCTTGGCGCTCTCGCGGCGCCCCTGCTCGAGGCGCACCGCCGCGCCGCCCAATAGATCGATAGCCGGAAAGACCTGCATGTTTTCGCGCTGACGTTCTACGCGGAGGCGAAGCCGCGGAGAAGGGCCAAACCGGCGGCCTGGCTCTTTTCCGGGTGGAACTGGGTGCCGAAGACGTTGCCGCGACGGACGGCGGCGCAGAACGGCGCGCCGTGCTCGCTGGTCAGCGCCACGTCCGCGGGTCGCTCGGGATCGGGAAAGTAGCTGTGCACGAAGTAGAAGAACGCGCCGTCGGCGACGCCCGCGCCGGCGGCCGGCCCGCGCCGCGTCTGGTTCCACCCCATGTGGGGGATCTTCAGCCCGGGGCGGTCGACGAAGCGCCGGACACGCCCCGGCAGGATTCCGAAGCCGAGCGCCTCGGGGTTCTCGTCGCTGCGCTCGAACAGCAGCTGCATGCCGATGCAGATCCCGAAGAACGGGCGCCCGCTGTCGATAAAAGCGCGCACCGCCTGGCGGATGGCGCCGCCGCCCTGGTCCAACGCCGCCGCGCAGGCGCCGAACGCACCCTGGCCGGGGACGACCAGCTTGTCGGCGCGCGCCAGGAGATCGGGGTCGGCGCTGACGACCGCCTCCGCCCCGACGGTGGTCAGCGCCTTTTCGACGCTGCGGAGGTTGCCGCTGCCGAGATCGGCGACGACGATCTTTCCCCTCGCTTCAAACGTCACGCGGTGAGCGTTCCCTTGGTCGACGGCACGCCGACCACCCGCGGATCGATCCGCACCGCCGCCGAGGTGGCCCGGGCGAACGCCTTGAACAGCGCCTCGATCATGTGGTGCGCGTTCTCGCCGTAGCGGACCTCGAGGTGCAAATTGCAGAGGGCCGCGGCCACGAAGCCGCCGAAGAACTCGCGGCCGAGCTCGACGTCGAACGTCCCCACTACGCGCCCCTTGAGCTGGTCGGCGCGGTAGACGAAGGCGGCGCGGCCGCTGAAGTCGACAGCCGCCGACACCAGCGTCTCATCCATGGGGACGGTCGCCTCCCCGAATCGGGCGATGCCGCTGCGGTCGCCGAGCGCCTCGCGGAAGGCCTGCCCCAGGCAGATCCCGACATCCTCGACGAGGTGGTGAGGATCGACCTCCACGTCGCCGCTGGCGTTGACCTCGAGGTCGTAGAGGCCGTGGCGCGCGACTGCCTCGAGCATGTGGTTGAAGAACGGCACCGGCGTCGCGATTCGTCGCTGGCCGGTCCCGTCGAGGGCCAGGGTCAGCTCGATGTTCGTCTCCGAGGTCTTGCGCTTGATCGTCGCTTGCCGCGTCATGGGCGCGAAATCTTACCCCGGTGGGGGTGGGGCGCAACAGCCGCGCGCCTGGCCGCGCGACGCCCGCGGCGAGCCAAATGGCGGGCGAGACGCGAGCAAGACGCGAGATCTTCAAGGAATCCACGACGCCCAGCGATATACTCGAAGACCCCTTGGCGAAGCACGGTCGCAGCCCCGTCCTGGGGTACAACCACAACCTCCGGTACGGCGGGCGCACCTTCCACGTACAGACGGAGGACTCGGGGCAAGGGTACGCGCGGGTCTACACGCACCTGTTTTATCAGGGGACCATCCTCTCTTCGAAGAAGGAGGAATACGATCCCGCGGCACCGGAGGATGCCGTCCGCGCGGCGATGCAGAAGCTGCACAAGGCGATGATCAGGGAGCTGACGCACCAGGAGCACGACGCCCGCATCTCCGCCTTCTTCATCGCCCGCGGCGAGCCGGCGATGTTGGCGAGTCCCTCGGCGCCGGTGGTCGTGGAGGTGGCCGCGCCGGTGGCGGCCGCGCCGAACGTGGCGATCGCGCCCGCGCCGGTCGCCTTCGAGCCGATCACATTCGATCCGGCTTCAGTCGGGCAGGCCTTAGCGCCGCCCTCGGCAGCCGCGCATGCGCCGGCGCCCCCGAAGATGACGCCAAAGCCGGTGGTGGTCGTCCAGCCAGCGGTGCTCAAGCGATCGCCGGTGCAGGTCTCCAACCCCGCCGACGGCGTGGTCGTCCGGCGCAACGTGGTGATCAACGTCGGGGCCGGGCAACCGCCGGTCAAGGGGACGATCAACCCCGCCAGTCCGACCGCTGCCGCGACGGCGACCCGCCAGCGCGCCGGTGCGCACTACGCGGTCCGGGACGGCGGTGCGTTCGTGGCCGGCAGCCGGGCGCGATCGGCGGACGGGCAGTCCCAGCCGCTTGCCTCGTCGCGCGAGATCCGGATGCCCTGGGAGACGCCGGGACCGACCCGGATATCTCAGCCGGTCGCGGTCCCCGTCGCGGCGCAGCCGAGCGCCGACGCACCGGTCACCGCGACCTCCGGCAAGATCCGGATGCCCTGGGATCCGCCGCCCGCCAGCAGCGAGGCGTTCTCCGGCGCGCTGGTCAGCGACAAGAGTCTCGACGAGGTGATCCTCGAATACCTCGCCGACGACGGCGAGCCCGAAGATCGTTGA
>Ga0066789_10001175_pt1 | contig 11205 bp, 8 predicted proteins | sample OrgsoiDNA2013049_FD_70960 | JGI IMG/M metagenome (GOLD analysis project Ga0066789, IMG submission 70960) | Permafrost soil microbial communities from the Arctic, to analyse light accelerated degradation of dissolved organic matter (DOM) -... | ecosystem: Environmental > Terrestrial > Soil >...
TCGCCGAGGCAATGGGCCAACTGAAAAACCACGCTAAGCAAGATGCCCAAGATCACGTCGGTGAGAAGAAGGACGGCAAGCACGCCCCACCACGAGTGGAAGAACATGGGCAGGATCAGCGCGAAACCGAAGAAGAGAACCTTGCCCGACCAGAAGAGGAGGCGCTCGCCGCCTGCTGGTCGGGGCACCACCGTGGAAGCGACGCCGGGCTTGATGATGCTGTGAAAGTCATCCACCAGTTGCCACTTGATGGCCAACATCCCGTAGAGCAACCACACATAAAGGTGCTGGAACCGGTGAAACCAAAAGCGCCGGTCATACGGGGTGAGTCGACCGAGCGGACCGAGGTAAACGTCGTCATCGAAGCCAGTGATATTGGGGCAACCGTGATGGGCAATGCCGTGCTTGTAGCGCCAAAAGTAGGAGCTGCCGCCCATCAAATCGAGCGAGAAAGCCATGCCTCGGTTGACCGAGGCGGAGGTGGCATACGAGCCATGTCCGCCGTCGTGTTGCACATTAAATCCGATTCCCGCCATGGCGCAGGCAAGCGATGCCGCAAGCAGCCCGAATTGCCATGGTTGCGTAGCGACGAACACCAGCAGTCCGTACGAGCCCACCAACCACACGGCAAGGACTGCGGTCTTCAGCCAAAGGGCGACCGATCCCTTTCGTGAAAGGCCCCGGTCCTTGAAGTAGGCCGCGACCTCCGTCTCGAGGTCATTGCGAAAAGCGGCGGGCACCGCGTATTGAATGCTCAAGACGTCCTCAGCTCACGCGAAAAGGGACTCATCTACTCCCGTATCGCTCCGCTGCAGTCAGGGAAGGGCCACGGTTGGGTCACAACCAGGTCACAGGATGCGCAGGGAGGGGCTTTGCCCACATCTTCACGGCTAGCTCTCGGTGCTAGGCTTCGTCTACGTGCAGAATAGAAAGTATTGGCTGGTTCGCCTGCCAAGCGCGTCTAGCGCTCTTTTTGCCGCCTGTTTGAGCGGTTGTTCGTCGTCTGCGCCTTCGTCGCTTGCGTCAGCGCCGCACACGGATCTTGGCAGTCTTTCGAAACCCGCGGTGGTTACCGCGCGCGATGGAGGCGCTGCCGCGTTGGTGGGCGGTCGGATGCTCTGGACCTTTGGCGATACCCTGATGACCGTGACGGGAGCCGACGGCTTCAACTACCGCTCGGCGACCGCGGGATGGAGCAGCCCCGGCAGCCTTCAACTGGACGAGGCGCTCGATGCTGCGGGCGCTCCTTTTCAGTTGTTTCCGCTGACCGCCGACGAGGCCGCGTACAACCAGGCCCATGGGCCGACCGAGCGCTACGCTTTATGGCCGGGCAGCGTGATCGAAGCGCCCGATGGCAACGGTGCCTGGATTTTCTACCAGCGGCTGAAGATTCACCCCGGAGCGCTGAATTACGAGGCTCTCGACGTCGGCCTGGCGCGACTTGCTCTTGGCTCGACGGTGGCAGTGCGCGACCCGTCGCCACTCTTCAGCGTGTCCTCGCCCGCCTACGCACTTGCCGCGCACGTCGATGGCGGCTTCGTGTACCTCTACGGGTGCAAGTCCATCGCCGGCCAGCTCGATTCGGATTGTCGGGTGGTGCGCGCTGCCGTCGCGGATGCAGCGTCGGCCAGCGCGTGGCAAGCCTACGACGGTGCCGCGTGGCAACCCGATCTTGGGCAAGCCCAGCCCGTGCTTCACGGGCCTCCGGGCGATCTCTCGGTATCGTTAAACGCGTACCTGGGACAGTTCCTCGCCGTGTACAGCGGGATCTTTTCGAACGACATCCGCTGGCGCTCGTCGCCGCATCCCGAGGGGCCGTGGTCTGCGGAGAAGCTGCTCTTCACGACGCCAGCACCTCCCTCGGGGAACAACTACGCCGGCAAGGAGCATCCCGAACTGGCCGTAGACCACGGAAAGACGATCGCCGTCAGCTACGCCCAGCCGACGGGAACGTTTACCGGCGACGTGCGATTGGCGTCGGTGGCGTTGCCGTGAGCTGAGCAGGCGGAACTGCGTCGAAACGAGACGCCACGAAGACGTCCAAGGGGGCGCGCGGCCGCTTAGGTCTTGTCGCCCAGTACTAGTTCGTCGAGAAAGCGTCGCACCATTTCAAGTCCCTTCGGAGCCTCGCGAACCATGCGTACCACATCGAGGTCGCCATACGAGTGCGCGATGCGGTTGCGCAAGGAGGCCATCCGGGACATAGCCGCGGCGGACTCCTGGCTGATGAGGCCGGCTCTCGCCAAGGCGTCGAACGACTCGCGCTGCGTACTAGCGACGGCCAGGCCTCTCTCGGCGACAAGATGTGCCGCCAAGTCCAATGCATCCTGGACGAGTAGCAGAAGGTTGAAAGCGATAAAGGCTTCGGTACGCTCGTCGGCGAGAACTTCCTCGGCAGAGGCCGGGAGGGCGGCGCGAATTCTCTCAATCCTCTGGCGACAGGCCAGGAGCTTGCGCAGAAGGAGTTCACCCACGGATGGGTCCTTCTGCTTCTCGGCGCAACCGGCGACGAACGCCTTCCGCCGTGAGGGCTATCAGGGGCGCGACGTCCCAGTAGCCAATCATCGCCCTGGCTTTGAACCCAACCCAGGCGTCGGAGGTTCGCTGGTAAACCAACACACCGTCCCGCGCAACCTGAAATCGCAGCCACTCGCCCGCGGTTCCGAGGTCCACGACATGGGGTTCCCCGTTCAGCTGGCTACCGATAGTCGTGCCGATCGCGAGTTGGTCCCAGAAACCGCCGCCCAGGATGCCCACGTCGACGTCGCTATCTGGTCGAGCCTTTCCCGTGACCTGCGAACCAAAGACCACGACCAGCGCGACGCTGGGATAGCCCGCAGCCAGGGTGGCCAGGGCCGTTGTGTCGAGCGCAGGACGATCCGTCGGAGTCTCCACGGCCAAAGAATAGCGCCAACAAGGGAGAAAGGCGACGCTGGGCGCCTCCGCGCCGTTGCGTCTGAGCCATCCCGGTGCTGCTGATGATATGGGTTCCGCCAAGCTAGCTGGAGCCGTCGCAGCCTATCGGGCGCGTGCGCTGCTTCCGCCGAAACGAAAGGTGAAATCGCCAATTTCCAAGCGCTGGCCCCGAAGGCAATCCGGTCGCAAACGGGCGTGGGCGCGTCGCCCCCAACAGAACCAGCTCCCAAAGCCAGCGCGGCGGACCACTCGACGGCGAGGCGGGGGCTGGCTCCACCATGACGAAGGCAATGTGTCGGTGGCAAGTCAGCGCGACAACCATCGCCAGCGGGCATGCGGGTTGACGATATAGATCCCCATCATTTGACCCGTGCTCCGCGCCGCGTGCACAATCGGTCGGCGGATGACCTTGGACGGCGAAGCCACAAAGCCTCGGAAGAAACACCACCTCGAGGCTGGTGTATTCCTGTTCTTCTTGGCGCTTTACGCCCTGTCAGGACCAGGTCGCATCGACATGATCGATGGGCAGTATCGTTTCGAGGTCTCGTGGAATTTGGTCGAGCTTGGCCGTCCCGTGGTGCGAGACGTGTTCTTGAAAGCCCGCACCGGCTTGGACGGAGCGCGATACTCGTACTACGGCCCGGCCGCGTCGGTCGCGGGCGCGCCGCTGGTGGCGCTCGGCTATCTCCTGGGAGGCGAAGACGGGGAGCTGGCGCGCTTTCTTTTTAGCTTCACCTCCGCGTTTTTCGCGGCGGGGACTTTGGCCCTGCTACTTCACTGGTGGCTGCGCATGGGTTTCTCCTCGCGCAAGTCCCTCTTCTGGACTTTGGTGGTGGGGCTCGCCACGCTGTTGTGGCCACTGGCCACCTCGGTTTTCGATCAAGCGCAACATGCGTTCTTCTTCTTGGCCGCGGCGTACGCCGGAACGCGGGCGGTGAACGATGCGCGATACCTACGTTGGTCCCTGCTGTGTGGCGCATGCGCCGGCAGTCTGCTTCTCTTTCAAATCACCTACGTCGCCGTGGCGCCCCTCTTGGCGGCGTCTTTGCTTAGTGGGTGGCGCCCTCTCGGTATCAAGGCAGCCCTACCGAGGTTGTGGTCTTTTGCCATTTCCTTCATCGCCTGCGCCACGCTGGCCGGACTCAATAATTTTTTGCGATTCGGCTCTCCGCTCGACATCGGAGGATTCCCTGGACATCCCGGTCTTGGAAACCCGCTGGTGGGTATCGCCGGCCTGCTCGTGAGCCCTGGCAAGGGCGTTCTCTGGTACAGCCCAGTTGTAATCCTGCAGCTGTGGTCGTTGCGCCTCCTAGCACGCGCCAAGCCTGTTCTTGCCGCCACCGTCGTGGCGACGTTCATGGCTCATTTCTTCCTCATCGCTAGCATGAGCTTCTACGGGGGTGATTGGTGCTGGGGACCGCGCTACCTGGTCACGACCTTGCCGCTGCTGGCGCTCGGCCTGCCCTATTTGCGCTTCCACACGTCGCTGCGCCGATGGGTCTTGCGAACTATCGTGGGCGCCGGAGTGCTGGTGCAGCTGGTGGGGCTCAGCCTCGATCATCAGGGTTTCTTTTTCGAGCGAGCGCTGCCCCCCTGGTTCTGGACCGACAGGTCTTTCAATTTTCGCCATTCGCAGCTGGCCTCGCGTGTGCTCGAGTTGCGCGATGTCGCTTCGGGTGCGCGAGCAACCAAGGAATCACCGTTCCGGCCGGGTCCGTATCCCGCCCTCTCCACCTATTGCATCTTCGGCACGGATCCGCGGGTCTCACGCACGTGGATGAAGTCCTACCCCGTCTTCTACCTGCCACGTCCCTGGCCCCTGTGGATGCCTCACCTGCCCAAGGAAGATCGCCCAGTGCCTCTTGCCCCGGCCGTCTGCGTTCTTGTTCTTGTTGGCGCCGTGGGCGCTTTGCAGCTCCGGCGGGGCCTGCGCCTGTCACCAGCGCAAGCCGGCGTTCTTTGACGCCGCCAGGGCCGGATCGTACCCTGGAGAGCTGATGGACGCGCCAGGTGCTGCTGTTGCCAGGGGACCCGACAACGCGCAAGGGCGACGTCTTGAGCTCACCATCCTGATGCCATGCCTGAACGAGGCCGAAACCCTGGCCAAGTGCATCGCCAAGGCGCGCGCGTTTCTTCAAAAGAGCGGGATCCAGGGTGAGGTCCTGATCGCGGACAATGGTTCGACGGACGGTTCACAAGCGATCGCCTCGTCGAACGGTGCTCGCGTGATTCGCGTGGAGGAGCACGGCTACGGCGCCGCCTTGCACGCGGGTTTCCTGGCCGCCCAGGGCGACTACGTGGTGATGGGCGACGCCGACGACAGTTATGATTTTTCGCGCCTCGACGGTTTCCTGGCTAAGTTGCGCGAGGGCTATGACCTGGTCATGGGCAATCGCTTTGAAGGCGGCATTCGACCCGGCGCCATGCCCTGGAAGAACCAGCACGTCGGCAACCCCATCTTGTCGGGCATCGGCCGGCTTTTCTTTCATAGCCCCGTCCATGACTTCCATTCGGGTCTGCGCGGGATGAATCGCGCCGCCTACGAGCGGCTTCAGCTCAAGACCCTGGGGATGGAATACGCCTCCGAGATGATCGTGAAAGCCACGCTGCTCGGCATGCGCGTGACCGAGGTTCCCACCACGCTGGATCCCGACGGACGCTCGCGCCCACCGCACCTGCGCCCCTGGCGTGATGGTTGGCGCCACCTCCGCTTCCTTCTACTCTTCAGCCCGCGCTGGCTCTTCCTTTATCCCGGGCTCGTGCTCATGCTGGTGGGCTTCGGCCTCGGCGCCGCGCTGGTGCGAGGCCCCATTATGCTGGGAGCGCATCACGGCCTTGATGTTCACAGCCTCCTCTACGCCTCGGCATTGCTGCTGCTGGGCTATCAAGGTGTCACCTTCTCCTTCCTGGCGCGCATCTTCGCCTTCAACGAAGGCCTGGTGGCCGACGATCCCTCGGTACGCACGCTGTGCCGGTGGTTCAACCTAGAGCTAGGACTGTTTCTGGGCGCGCTGCTTGTCGCGGCCGGCGTCGTGGGCACCGTCGTCGCACTCGTCATCTGGCAGCGGGCGGGCTTCGGCGCCATCGATCCATCGCGGGTTCTGCGCATGGCCGTTCCAGCTACCACGGCGCTGACCATGGGGGCCCAGACCGTGCTCTTCAGTTTCTTCTTTAGTGTGCTGGGCTTGAACCGGCGGTAAACCGTGCCGTAGCTGTTGGTCGTAGCTACTCCCTCCACAACGGATTTTCTTCATGGAACCTTTGTCCGGACATCGCAGCGAAATCCTGTTCCAGTTAGCGCCGCGCAATCTCATGCAACCAGCCACAGCCCTGTGGCGCGTCTACGAGATCGAAGCCATCCAGCGGCATGTGCACTTCCGTGGGCGAGTTCTCGACCTTGGCTGTGGCGATGGCTCCTTGGCCCGGGTTGTCTTCGGGAAAGAAGCCGAGTGTTGCACTCTGGTTGGGATTGAACCTGACGCTGGTGATGCCGAGGACGCGCGTCGCTCGGGTTTCTACCAAACGGTCCACCACGCATCAGGCGCCTCCATTCCCGAAGCGGATGGTTCCTTCGACGTGGTGTTCTCGAACTCAGTGCTCGAGCATATCCGCGAGATCGAGCCGGTCTTGTCCGAAGTAGCGCGTGTGCTCAAACCAGGTGGCAAGTTCGTTCTGACCGTGCCGAGCGATAGATTTCGGGACTGCTTGGTGGGCGGGCGGCTGATGCGTGCTCTTGCGCGCCGTCGCGGCGAGACAACGACCCACGCGGTCGATCGACGCCTGCAACACCACCGCTACTGGTCAGCCGAGGAGTGGCATCAGGCGCTCGATCCTGTTGGACTACGCGTTGAGGCCGCGCACCGTTACTTTCCACGGCAAGCGGTTCAGGCCTGGGAACGCCTCTCGAACTGGACGGGTGGACTAGCGTTCGAGTTGTTCCAGCGATCGACAGAGACGCGAGCCTTGCAGCGGAAGATGCGTCTTGACGTAATCAATGCGCTGCTGCCGACGCAGATACGGTGGCGAGCACTCATGTGGATCCTCCGCAGGAGCCTGGGAGCACCGGCGGAGATCTCCACCGACGAACCTTCAGGTGGCTTGCTGGTTGTAGCTGAGAAGTATTGATGCTGAACGTAGCGTCCATCGGTCTCGGGTGGGTCACCCAAAACCGGCACATCCCGGCGCTGCGCCGCCATCCAGGCGTGCAATTGGTGGGCGTCATCGATCACTCAGAGACCAGGGCTCGCGAGGTCGGGGATCGCTTGGGGATTGCGTGGGCCACTACCATGGATGCGCCATGGATGGGCTCGGTGCAAGCCCTGACCATCGGGACGCCACCCGACAGCCACCATCCCATCGCCCTTGCGGCGCTCGCGCGCGGGTTGCATGTGCTGACCGAAAAGCCGTTCGCCATGAATCCCGCGGACGGACGCGACATGATCGCGGCGGCGACCGATGCCAAGCGCGTCCTCGCGGTCGTGCACAATTTCCAATTCGCGCGTTCGGTCGCACTGGCACGCCGGCACTTCGAGACGGGCCAGGCCGGCGAGCTCAAGAGTGTTCTCGGTCTCCAATTTTCCAGCCACGCCCGGCGCCTGCCATCCTGGTATAAGACGCTGCCTGGCGGCCTGTTCTACGACGAGGCTCCGCATTTGTTTTACCTGGTGCGCTCGTTTCTCCCCGACTTTGCCCTCACCCAGGCAAGTGTCGTGAAGAGTCTGAATCCCGCGGACAATACGCCGCGCTTGATTAGCACCGTGCACGGCCAAGGGAGCGCCGTGGGCAGTGTCCAAATGTTCTTCGATGCCGCCGTCAGTGAATGGCAGCTGGTGCTCATGGGCTCGCGCGAGACGCTAGTGGCCGACATTTTTCGCGACATCCTGGTACGCCTGCCGCCCGATCATCGGCACGAAGGCCGCGATGTTCTGCGCACCTCGGCCTTTGCCATGGGCACGCACCTCCTCGGCACCTTGTCGAGCGGCATTCTGCACGCGAGCAAGCGGCTGGACTATGGCAACAACGAGGTCGTGCGGCGTTTCGTCGCGGCAGTGGAAACCGGCACCGAACCCCAGGGCATCTCTGGCAGGGACGGCCTAGCGGTCATCGAATCCATGTCGCAGGTGCTAGCGGCCTCATCCTAGGGTAGCGACAAGCTACCGCCTGGCCGCGCGCAGCTCCGCGTACAGACGCAGGTGGGCCTGCGCCGCCACCGACCACGAAAAGTCAGCTTGGGCCTTGCCCGCCGCCGCGGCTCCCGAGAACTGGCGAACCTCGGAATCCAGCAACGGCTCCAAGGTCTGTACCAGCGCCTGCGTTTCGGGCGCCGAGGTGCGCACGCCGTCCTTTACCAAGTAGGGCGCGTACGAGGGATCGTCGGCCAGTACCACGGGCAAGCCGCTGGCCATCGCCTCTTGAACCACCAGCGGGAAGCCTTCTCCTTGAGATGGAAGAAGGAAGACATCGGCGGCGCGGTAAAGCTCGGCCACACGCGACGGGGCCAAGGTGCCTAAGACCTGGACGTTGCTGGCTGGCTCGATGTGCCCGGGTCCGACCACGACGAAGCACGCTCGCCCTGCAAGCCGCGCGGCCACGGACAACACCAGCTCGATGCCCTTCTTGCGTACCAAACGGCCCACGAAGAGCACGCGCGGACGCTCGTCCCAGCCGAGCGCTTTCCTCAGTCTTTCCCGCTCGCCCGTCTGGGGCGGGCGATAGAGTTCCACATCCACGCCATTGGCAATGCGAGCGAGCTTGGCCCGGGGAGCGAGCGCGGCCATCTCCTTCCATACCTTGTCATTCAAGACCACGATGCCCTCGGCCGCGCGCGCCGCAAGACGGCCGACAGTCCTCATGGCGGCGCCCTCGACCCGGTCGAGGATCTTGCTGTCGTAGTGCACGTGCCCTACGTGCTCGGTGAGGACACGCACCGCCTGGGTGCGTTTAGCGGCGAGCAAGCCGAGGACGGAGCTCAGATAGAGCAATCCATGGCCATGGACCACGTCTGCACGAGCAACCTCGCGCCGGAGCACCGGGATCAGCTGGGGACCGAACACAGGCCAAGGAACCCCCGCGCCCACCTCAAGCACGTTGAGAGAAGGGATGCAAATGCGCTCGTAGCTGGTGGGTCCGTGCCCCGAATTGCCTTCATGCGCGCGTTCGGATGCCGACGCGACGTGGACGACGACGTGCCCAGCGCGCACGAACTGGCGAGCTAGCTCGTCGATCACCACTTCGATGCCTCCCAGATGAGGCAAGGCGTAGTGGCTGAGAAAGAGAATGCGCGCCACGGAAGCGCAACGCTCGCATGCCCGCGCGAAGAGCGCAATTCAGCCAACGCTCGAGCGCTAGACAAACAGCCGCTCATCCGCTGGCTCGTCTGCCTGGTCAAGCAAAGATGAGCTCATCGTGTATTCTCGTTCACCCGACCTCGTTGAAGCTAGACATGACCTTTACGGACCTCGTCACCCCGGTTGGGTTCAAATCCATTGTTGTCATCGGCACACGACGCTAGTGGCGTACGCGGCCAGCGTACGACCTTCGAGGGATACCTCGGCCTCGCGCAGCTCGCGTGGTCGGCGTTGCCCATCGTGGTGGTCCTCATTTCCTACGCCGCAGCGCCCACCATCGGTTTCGTCTGGGACGACCAAAGTCTCATCGTCGGTTCACCGCTGGTCACGCGAGGGGCGCCGCTTCTCGACCACTTCCAGCAGCCATTTTGGAGCGCGACCTTGCAGTCTGCGCGTGCATTCTACCGGCCGCTCATCACGCTGAGCTACGCGGCCGATTTTCGCCTGTGGCACGGTTGGGCCGGCGGCTTTCACATCACGAACGTGCTGCTTCATCTGGCCTGCACGCTTTTGGTCGGCGCTCTCTGCCGTCGTGCTGGCGCGAGTCGTCCCGTCGCCGCGATTCTCGCGGGCACGTTTGCTGCGTTTCCGCGCCTGACGGAATCGGTCGCTTGGATCAGCGGACGTACGGACGTCGCCGCGGCCGTGTTCGGGTTGTCAGCGGTCTTGGTATTCCAGTCGACGGATCGCAGGCGTTCCGTAACGGCGGCAATCCTCGTGTTCTTCGGACTGCTTTGCAAGGAAGTCGCGCTTGCAGCGGTGGTTGCTATCGCCATCGGCGCATGGCAGACGACTGCCGCCGATGACCGTCGCCGAGGGCTTGAGGCTTTCATTCCTATGTCGGTTGCTCTTGCAGCATACGGGATGCTTCGCTGGGCAGGACTGCACGGGCGAGCGGTCGAAAGTCCTCCGGGAAGTACGACGGTCACATCGACGCTGCTCGTGGCAGGTGAGGCTGTTGCTCGCTACGCAACCATGCTGGTCGATCCCCTTCGGCCACGGCTGCAGATAGGCAATGTGTACCGGCCTTCCTCGTGGCTTGCCGTGCTTGGCCTTGGGGTCGTCGTGCTTGCCGGATTTCTGACGTGGAGACTGCGCCGACGGCTGAGCGGGTATCAATGGATGGCGCTGGGCCTGGGCTCTACCGCTATGGCGATGGTGCTTCACATCGTTCCGTTCGACGTGAACGTGGTCGCGGCCGATCGCTTTCTGTACCTGCCAGTCGCGGCGCTTGCCATCTTTGTCGCGCCTTTGGCCGAAAGGCTGTGGCAGCGGCATCGCCGCATTGGTTTTGCCGGCGGGTTGTTGCTGATTGCGCTTTTTGCGGTCGCGACCTCCCTGCGCGTGCGAACCTGGTCTGACGATGTGGCCCTTTGGCGTGTCGAGGTCGCGCATGTCGATCCCGCCAACGCAATTCCCTACAACGAGCTGGGCATCGCTCTCATCCATCGAGCACGTTACGCGGAGGCCCTTGAGGTAGTCGATCAGGTCCGCGAGTCGGCGCCACACCTCGTAACACGCGCCACCTGCCTCGACAAAGTCGGGCGAAGGGGCGAGGCGATCGCGCTTCTTCGTTCGATCGTCGAGAATGAGCCCGGCCGGGTGCTCGCTCGCATAAACCTAATCCTAATGGCGGCACGTGAACGGCAGTTCGACGATGCGCGCGCTATGGCTGATGCTCTGCCGGCGGAGTTGCGAAGCCGCTCGGATCTGCAGGCGCTGCGGCGACAGATCGAGGAGGCGGCTGCGGAATGGGCAACTCTGTCCCCCGCGTCCGCCGACGAAGCAGCGGCGCTTCGCGCGCGACGGGCGACATGGTTCGAACGCTTGGGCGCGATTCCGGAAGCGACGGCTTTGTGGAGCTCGGTGGTGTTCGACCATTCGGCGGACGAAGCCACTCGCCTGCGTGGGGCGACGTTTCTCGCAACGCAGGCGCCGCAGT
>Ga0066789_10001176_pt1 | contig 11202 bp, 9 predicted proteins | sample OrgsoiDNA2013049_FD_70960 | JGI IMG/M metagenome (GOLD analysis project Ga0066789, IMG submission 70960) | Permafrost soil microbial communities from the Arctic, to analyse light accelerated degradation of dissolved organic matter (DOM) -... | ecosystem: Environmental > Terrestrial > Soil >...
CGCGCTCGGCGCGACACGAGAGACCGCACGGTAGGTGGTGTGCATTCGTCGGAGCGTTGAAACCCAAGGTTACAATTTTTATAAAACCCATCCTGAGCGCGCGCCCGCGATCCCCGTCCGCCACGACGCCGCATCCCCGGAAGCTGTGGTCAGCGGCCGATCCTGCCAAAAGTTGGGCTTGACCATGTTAAATCGGGATGCTGCACTGCAACTATTGCAGTGTAGTCGTTCGGAGTTTTTTGCATGGACGAGATTGTTGATCTGGCCTTGCGCACCTACGGGTTGACCCGCGAATTGGATGCCGCTCGGATTGCGCAATCGAGAGAGAAAATTATTCGATATATCGACACGCTCGGCTCTACCGGACAAAACGATGCGCGTCAGTTGGCCGTGTATGCGCTGGCATATTTGAAGGAATTACACGAGGGGCCAGACCCACGGTTCACGGGCTGCTAGTCGCGTGATTTTTGGGTCCGTGTGCTCTGCCGCATGCGGCGGCCATCATATCGATGAGGAATGAAGTTCTCGCCGCGGCACCATGTCCTCGAAAGAGGGCACGATCGAAGGTGCAGATCCACCATCGAGCTCGGCAAGTCGATCAACCAACAATTGCAGGCGCAGAGGCAGTTCAAGAACCTCTCGCCTAAGCGTCTCGCGAAGCCGCTCCCCGATCTCATCGCAGATCGCCCGGCTGTGGATGTGATCGATCCGTATATCTACGGCGTTCTTTTTCGACATGACGAGACCCAACGAGATCCAACGTGAATTCACTAGGCGCCCCGCCAGGTTCCAAACAGGTAAATGGCGCCAATTGGATTTCCGTGTTGGTGAAAAAAGAGTAAAGCCGACGCGTGCATCGCCGTTGCTGCATCGGACGTCAAATCCCCCGTTTCACGGATCCGGCAGCCAGAATTCTTGTGGCACTGAACAGTTCAAATTCGGGGTAGTCGACGAATGCGAAACCGCAAAAAAGGCTTCGGAGAAGGCCGGGGCATCGAAGCGCTAGAACAGCAGCCACAAGATGCCGCTAGCGACCCAATGCGCCGTGACGATAATAATCCCCGTTCCTTGCAGTGTCGTGATCAATATCGATCCGACCGCGATCGTGATCACGCCGAAGGCGAGACCGGTCCATCGCTCGCACCAAATTCTGTCTCGGTCCTGCAGAGCCGGTTGAATAAATCCTGTTATGGCGAAATACGCTGCACCTATCGTGGCAATCAGGCTGCGAGAAACCAGCAGCAGAAGATCAGCGCCAGTCATGTCGGCAAGGCGCGTCCTGAACAAACCGAACGGGAGGATTTTATGAAAGACAATGTAGGCAGCCAATAGAAAAAGAAAACACCGCAGCGCCATTGCGGTTCCGCGTTCAAACCGGTTGCTGTCAGCAGGAGCTTTGGAAGGCACAGAAAAACCTGGCCGCTGCATAAAAAAGAATCACTACCGCAAATTTGGTTGATCTTAGTGGCTTGCAAGATCGCCGGAAGCTGCAAATGTGAGCGGTACATCTATTTTTTGGGCGCAGACCCGGCTTCGGCAACTTTCAGGCTCCTGCGTGCCCTGAAGCACCATTGCCGCGCCTCGACGGCGGCTCACTTCAGACCGTTCGGCGAAGAGTGCTGGTGGACCGGATTTGCCGGATTTATTTAAAAGTTTGCTTGCACCCGTTAATTCGCTGGGGGATGATTGCCGGCCATTAAGCCAAAACAGATTTAATAAGCAGTATTTCGAATGTTGAGAACCTTGCTTGACCGATTGCGCGCGAAGCGCGTTTCGCCGTCGCCTCCTGAGGCGCCGATACATTTGAAGAAGGTGCCTGTTCTGCGGAAAGCGCCTGTCCTGCAGAGAGCCTCTGTCGAGCAATCTGGAGCTCTTGGCGATACGAGAAACCGGCGCCCAAATCGGCAAACGCCGCGGAGCGGGTGATCCAACTCAAACGGATCGGCGAGTACGAAAAGGCATTGCAGGTGGCGCTGGTCGAGGTCAGGCTGGAGGAACAGGGCGGCCGCATCACAGGCGAGCACGCGACGGTCCCCTGATACTACTGGGAGGCACTACGATCTATCGGAAGCTCAAGCGATACGATGAAGAGGTCGCCCTGATCCGGCGTTTTGCTCGCAACTACGATATTCATTTCAGAGCATTTTCGAAGCGCTATCGATCGAGATCCGGCACCCACGAGGCTTGGGCCGCCAAATTTCTGGAACGCTTTGATAAGGCAAAAACCGCGGCGGCTGCTCGTTCTGAAGACAACAACAATTGAACGGCAGCCTTCTGAAGTTTCTCAGTCGGCGAAGACCGAAGCCACACCCTTCCCCTCCGTCGTTCATTTGGAGCGTTGCGCCTATTCCAGCGCCAGCTCCTGATACCTTTTCGCTGCGACCTCGTCGCATCTTGCGCGGTAGGCGGGTGCACTGCCGCTGTAGCGCGCGATGATCCGCTTCTGCTTGCCCTCGACGTTGCTGTTGTAACCGGTCATCCAGGAGTTGACCTCGTTGGAAAGCAGACCCACGCCCAGTGCCTTGACATGATCGGTCCAGGACGTCACCCCCGTCATCGTGGCCCCGACGCGCGTCAGGTTATTGTCCCGCGCGTGGCGGATCAGACCGGTCACCCAATCGACATTATACTCGATGCTGCGCGGAATATTGCCGAGTGCCGTGTGCGGCCCCATCAGCATCATCATGTTGGGAAATCCGTCGACCATGACGCCGAGAAAGGTCTGCGGCCCGTTCTTCCATTTGTGTTTTAGCCCGGCGCCATCCATGCCGCGGAAGTCGATCCGATCGAAGCTTCCGGTGATGGCATCGAAGCCGGTCGCGTAGATGATGAAGTCGAATTCGTATTCCTTGTCGCTGGTCTTGATGCCATCAGGCGTGATCCGCTCGATCGGTGTTTCCGTGATGTCCACCAGCTCTACATTGTCCCGATTGTAGGCCTCATAATAAAAGGTCTCCAGCGGCAGCCGGCGGGTGCCAAAGCCGTGATTCTTCGGAACCAGCTTTTCCGCCACTTTTTGATCTTTCACCCGTTGGCGGATCTTCCTCGCCACGAAGTCGCTGATCACAGCGTTCGCTTTCCGGTCGATCAGAATGTCGCGGAAATTGCCTTGCCAGATGCCGAAGCCGCGTTCGGCATACAGTTTTTCGAAGAAGGCCTCGCGCTCCTGTTCCGTAACCTCGAAAGTCCCGCGCGTATCAGGCGTATGCAGAAAGCAGGCGAAGGTCTCCTGGCATCGCCTGAACATCTCGGGATAACCGGATTTGATCTTTTTCTGCGTTTCCGCGTCGATCTTGCTGTTGTGGAGCGGCGCGCACCAATTCGGTGTGCGCTGGAATACCGTCAGGTGCCCGACGCTGCCAGCGATGGTCTGGATGGTCTGCACGCCGGTGGCGCCGGTTCCGATCACCGCCACCCGTTTACCCGTGAAGTCGACCGGCTCATGCGGCCATCTGGCGGTGTGAAAGGATTTTCCCCGAAACGTGTCCACACCTTCGATCCGCGGCATCGTAGGGGCGGAGAGCGGCCCGACGGCGGTGATCAGGAAGCGCGCGTGGAAGCGGCTGCCGTCTTGCAGCGTGACGTTCCAGCCGCGCGTATCCTCCGCATAGATTGCCGTGGTGACCCGGCTACGGAACTGGATGTCGCGGCGCAGGTCGAACTTGTCGGCGACGAGATTGAGATAGCGCAGCGTCTCCGGCTGGCCAGCGAAATGCTCGGACCAGGCCCATTCCTCCAGCAGTTCCTTCGAAAAGGAGTAGCCGTAGGAGTAGCTTTCGGAATCAAAGCGCGCGCCCGGATAGCGGTTCCAGTACCAGGTGCCGCCGACGCCGGTGCCGGCCTCGAACACACGAACCCGCATCCCGAGTTCGCGCAATCGGTATAGCTGGTACATGCCCGACATGCCCGCCCCGATGATGATGGCGTCGTAGTCGAGAGCAGGCGTCGCGCCGGGTGGAGCTTTTGTTTCGCGCGAGGCAGCCATGTGCTGTTGCTCCTGCTGGACAGAGAGTCCTCAAACCACGGGCACGCGCCTTGCCGCGATGGCCGCGGGCGAAATGACGTCGATGTCGAGCGGAACGCGCCATCGTTCGGTCAGGCGCACGCGCGGCGTTTCGTTGCGCACATTGGCTCCCTCAACGATAAAACCTTCGAACCCGTTGGTCGTGACCTCGTTGCACTTTTGAACGTAGACCGGAAAGCCGCCGATATAGGGCATGAAGACCCGCGGGTGTCCCGGGATGTTTGCGCCGACATACCAGGAACTGCAGGTTGACCTGAGCGAGACCTTGGAGACCTCATTGACGTGCTCGACCCATTCATCCTCGTAATGCTGGATCGGCTCAACCGTCTCCGCCCCAATGTCTCGCATGTGAGCCATGCAGTCCACCATCCAGTCGACGTGCTGCTCGATGGCCTGGATCATGCTCGCCAGCACTGACGGACTGCCCGGTCCGGTGATTGTGAACAGGTTGGGAAATCCGCTCGAGGCAACGCCGAGATAGGCTCGGGGGCCCGCGCGCCATTTCTCGGCGAGGGTCACGCCATGGCGGCCAATGATCCGCATTCTATCGTATGACCCCGTCATCGCTGCAAAGCCCGTCGCACAGACGATCGCGTCCAGCGGATACTCGACGCCGTCAACCTCGATGCCCCGCGTCGAGAAGCGCTCGATTGGCGTTTTGGATACGTCCACCAGCCTTACATGCGGAAGGTTATAGGTCTCGAAGTAGCCGGTATCGACGCATAGGCGCTTGCAGCCGAACACGTTGTCCGGGCACAGCAGCTCGGCCGTCGTCGAGTCCTTGACGAGTTCGCGAATCTTGCGGCGTGCAAACTCAGCGATGGTGTCGTTCGCCGCCTTCTCGAACAGAAGGTCGCCATAGGCGCCGAGGAAAGGTAAACCGCCGCGTTCCCAGGCCTCCTGATATTGCCGTTCGCGTTCCTCCGGCGTGGCTTCCAGCGCGGGCTTCATGTTGAACGGGAAATAGAAGCCGGTTGGCCGTGCACGCGCTTTGGCACGCAGCGCCGGATAGTCGGCCTTGATGGTCTTCCGGTATTCCGGCGTCAGCTTTTCGTTCCAGGCCGGCACGGAATAGCTGGCGGTGCGCTGGAACACCGTCAGCGCGGAAGCCTGCTGCGCGATGATCGGAATCGACTGGATCGCCGAGGACCCCGTACCGATCACGCCGACGCGAAGCCCGGTAAAGTCCACCCCTTCATGAGGCCATTCGCCGGTGTGATAGATCGGGCCGCGGAATTCCTCGCGTCCCCTGAAGGGCGGACGGTTCGCCGCCGACAGGCAGCCGACAGCCATGATGCAGAACTTCGCGGTGACATTGTCGCCGCAGTCGGTTTCGATGCGCCAGGATCTCGCGGTCTCGTCGTAAGTGGCCGCTGTGACGCGCGTGTCGAACCGGATGTGCTGGCGGAGATCGAAACGGTCGGCGACATGGTTGGCGTAGCTGAGGATCTCGGGCTGCGGCGCGTACTTTTCCGACCAGTCCCATTGCTGGTCCAGCTCTTCGGAAAATGAGAAGGAATACTGCATGCTTTCGACGTCGCAGCGCGCGCCCGGATAGCGGTTCCAGTACCACGTGCCACCGACACCACCGCCCGTTTCATAGACACGTGCCGTAAAGCCAAGCCCGCGAAGGCGGTGCAACATGTACATGCCGGCAAAGCCCGCACCCACAACGACAGCGTCGAAAACCGCCCCGATCTCCGGCGGTCGTTTAGGTCGGTTCCGAGTGCTGGCGGCCATGAGCAAGTTCCTCCGTCTTTTCTTGATTGCTAGCCCCGCCGCACGCTCGCGCCGCCGTCCACCGGCAGCGTGACGCCGGTGATGAAGCTGGCCTCATCGGAAGCCAGGAAGAGCGCGGCGTTGGCGACGTCCCAGCCGGTGCCCATCTTCTTGCGCAGCGGGACTTTGGCGTCGCGCTCGGCTTCGACTTCGGCGCGGCTCTTCTTGAATTCGCGGGCGCGGGTATCGACCGCCATCGGTGTGTTCATCAGGCCTGGCAGGATCACGTTGGCGCGGATGCCGTACTGGGCGTTCTGGTATGCGAGTTGCTCGGTGAAGGCGACCATCGCCGATTTGGTCGCCTTGTAGGCGACATAGGGATAGGTGGTGATGACCGCCATCGAGGAGATGTTGATGATGGCGCCGCTGTTCTGCCGGCGCATGATCGGGATCACGTGTTTCGCTGCGAAGATACAGCTCTTGAGGTTGATCGCGATGCAGCGGTCGAGTGCCTCCTCGGTGATGTCGAGCAGCTCGGCGTCGCCGCCCGCGAGGCTGACACCGACATTATTGTGCAGGATATCGATGCGGCCCCAGCGGGTGTGCGCATCGGCCGCCATGGCCTTGAGTTCGGCGTTTTTGGTGACGTCGGCCTTGAAAGCCACCGCCGTGCCTCGCTTGGTACCGATCATGTCGACTGTCTCCTGGGCCGACTCGATATTGTGATCCACGCACAGCACCCTGGCGCCTTCGCGCGCGAAGGTAAGCGCCGTGGCGCGGCCGTTGCCTATGCCTTCGCCGGGGCTCTGGCCGGCGCCAACAACGATGGCGACGCGATCTTTCAGGCGCATATTACTCCACTCCCGGGATTGGGTACTGCTTCAGTACCTCTTTGTAGATGGGTTCATTGTCGATCTTCATGGTGGCGAGCACGCGGACGACGGCGCAATAGAAGGCGATGGTGAGCACGAGATCGGTCATGTGCTCGTCAGAGAGTTCCTGCTTGATCGCGGCAAAGGTTGCATCCGACATCGCAAGCTCGCGCACCATTTCGCGGGCGCCTTTCAGGATCGCCTTGGCGAGCGGCTCAAGCCGAGAGGGCTTGCCCTCGGTCTCCGCCATTAGAGCAGCGATGTCTTCGTCGGTGACCCCAAAATCCTTGCCGATCTTCACATGATGAGTAAATTCGTATTCCGACTTCTCCATCCAGCCGACTTGCAGAATCGCGAGCTCGCGCAGGCGCGGGTCAAGCTTGCTCTTGAAGCGGATGTAGCCGCCAATGCCGTTGAAGGCGCGCGCCATGTCGGGCGAGTTGACTAGGAGCTTGTGCAGGTTGGTGTTGCGTTTGAGCATGTCGCGATATTCGGGCGCGACCTGGTCGGCCTCGAGATAGGGCAGGCGGGCCATCGTGTTCGTTCTCCCTTTCTAAATTGATCAGTGATCCCGTGAATCGCGTTCCGGGCCTTGCAGCGTGACGCCGCCGTCAACCACCAGCACCTGGCCAGTGATGTAGCGGGCGTGGTTGCTGAGCAGGAATTTCACGGCGTGGCCGACGTCCCAGCCGGTTCCCTCGGTTTTCAGCAGCGAGGCTTTGGTACGCTGGGCGCGCGCGGCGTCGCTCATGCCGCGCGCATAGACCATCGGCGTATACATCGGGCCGGGGCAGATGCAATTGACCCGGATGTGGTCGCGGCCGTGATCGACCGCCATTGCCTGGGTCAGTCCGATGACTGCGGCTTTCGAGGTCGTGTAGGTGGTGAGGCCGCGCGGCCGGAGCGCCGAGATCGACGAGATGTTGACGATAGAGCCGCCCCCGGCGGTTTTGATCATTGCCGGAATCGCGTACTTCGAGAGCAGGAACATGGTCTCGACGTTGATTTGCATCACCCGTCGATATTCCTCGGGCTTCTCGTCGACGACGCTGCCGCGGCTGCCGATGCCGACATTGTTGTCGAGGAAGTCGAGCCGGCCCCAGCGGTCGACAGCGGCATCAACCAGCCGCTTGCAGTCGGATTCTTTGGTGATGTCGCTCGACAGTGCCGCCGCCGTACCGCCCTCAGCCTGGATCATTTCAACCGTGCGTTCGGCGAGCCCGAGGTCGAGATCGGCCACCAGCACCTTGGTGCCCGCGCGGGCCAGCAGGATTGCCGCCGCCCGGCCGTTGCCAATGCCGTCGCCCGCAGCACCCCCGCCGCTCACGATGGCCACCCTGTCGGGCAAGCCGGAATCGTCCTCGGGACCCTTCATCACGCGTCTCCCTTTGGTCTCTTTTCTGCGCTCGTCGTGGCATGACCTTATGGGCATTAGGGATGATTTCACGCGATACAACAAGGTCCGCGTTGCTCCCGTGGACGAAGGTCTGTCTTCGTAAAATGCAGAGCTCGTCCGTTCTGGCTTCAGCCCGCTTGGCCACAGATCGACCGGTTGTGAGGGTTTTGAGCCCGGGCTGGTCAGAAAACACGCGGCGGTGACGAACGTCGAACTCGAGGTCTGGCAATCGGGATACCTTGCATGAATCAGGGACGCTGTCGGCCGATCGGATCCATGGCATCGCCTTATGCGATCAAGCTGTTCGGTAACGGCTTCCCAGCGCTGCCGCGATCGTCTCGGGTTTTTTGATGCGTTCGATCAGCATGTCGATGCGGTCGCCACCCCAGAACAGTTCACCGTTGAACACCATGGTGGGCACGCCGAACACGCCGAGGGCTTCCGCTTCGTCAATGATGCGGCCATGCTCTTCGCGTGCCGGACCGTGGACGTAGGCTTCGAAATCCGCCGCTGAACCGCCGACGGAAGCGATCACCGCGGAAATGTCGGACAATTCGTCGATTTCGAGGTCGTGACTCCAAAAGCGCCTGAACACCGTGTCATGGTAAGGGCGGAACAGCCCGTGGCGCTGCGCGAACAGCATGCCCGCGCTGGAATAGAAGGCATCGTAAATTCGCCGCGGTCCCTTCATGGAGAGCCCTTGAGCGTTGGCATAACGCCGCGCGTCCATATAGGCGTAACGCACCTTACGCCAGAAATGCGGCGTGCGCTCCTCCACCGTTCCCATGAATTCAGGGATGCGAAGCGTGTAGGGCAGCCATTCGAGTTCGACGCCGTGGTTTTCTTCCAGCTCGAACAGCCGCTTGTTGGCAACGAAGGCGTAGGGGCTTTTATAGTCGGTGTAGATTCGTACTCGCGGTTTTGTCATACCGGATCCCCTGTTGACGGTGGTCAGGCCTTGGTCTGGCGATACTGGCTCAAGTCCGCATCATGCGTCATTCGCCAATAGTCCACGAAACGCCAGGGCATCGCGGAAAATACCCGGCCCTGCTTGTTTCGATAGTAAGTCGTCATTCCCGGATGGGTCCAAATCATTTGCTCATGCTCGGCGTCGACCTCGCGGACATACCGGTCGTGGACGTCCCGGCGAACGTCGATCGCGGCAATGCCTTGCTCAATCATGTCGACAAGACACGCCGTGATGTAACGCGACTGGCATTCGGACTGGAAGATCACGCTGCCGCCATGCGCCGGGCCGGCATTGGGGCCGAGCATGCAGAAGAAATTCGGGAAATCCGGCACCGTGAGGCCGAGATAGGCGGTCGGATTGTCGTCGGCCCACGCGTCGGCAAGCTTCTTGCCGCCGTTTCCGCTGATATTGAGACGCGCCGCCATTTCCGTGACCTTGAACCCGGTCGAGATCACGACGACATCCGCGGGCCGCAACTCGCCGTCGGAGGTGACGATGCCATCGCGGGCGAAGTGGCCGATCGGTTCGGTGACCAGTTCGACATGCGGCTTGGTCAGCGTACGAAACCAGCCATTATCGAGCAGGATGCGCTTGCCGTAGGGCGGGTAGGTCGGCACGCATTTCTCGATCAGGTCGGGCCGGTCCCTCAGCTGAGCCAGGATAAAATCCGTCAGCTCCTGGCGGTGCCGGTCGTTGCCCTTGTTCACGGCGCGATCGGGATGCGGCCAATTCGGATCCTTGCGCAGGAAAGGCAATAGCCCGTCGCCGTAACGCCAGAACATGTTGAAGCGATACCATTGCACGTAGAACGGCAGGTGCGCGAGCAGCCATTGCGCGCCTTCGCTGATCGAATCGGAATAGCCAGCGACGGGGCGCGACCATTGCGCCGACCTTTGATACACCGTGATGGAAGCCACGCGATCGGCAATCGAGGGAACGAGTTGCATCGCGGTAGCGCCGGTGCCGATCACAGCCACGCGCTTGCCGTCGAGCTTGATATCGTCCGACCACAACGCAGAGTGGAACATCAGGCCCTCAAAATCTTCCTCGCCCTTGAAGTGCGCGGGCGCGGGATCATTGAGCTGGCCGATCGCGCTGACGAGGACCGCCGACTCGAATTCTTCAGCGCCGTGCTCGGTTTCCAGCGTCGAAATCCAGCGGCGCTTCGTTTCGTTCCAGCGCGACGATGTGAGGCGCGTGCTGAAACGGATGTGGCTGCGGACGTCATGTTCGAGCGCGACCTTCTTGAGATAGTCCAGCAGCTCTTCACGCTGCGCGAAATAGCGGGTCCAGTTGTTCCGCGCGCCGAACGAGAACGAGTAGGAATGATTGGGCGTATCGACGCCACAGCCAGGATAGCGGTTGACGTACCAGGTGCCGCCGAGTTCGTCGTTTTTCTCGACGATGCTATAGGAAATGCCGAGCCGGCCGAGCGCGACGCCAAGCCCGATGGCGCAGACGCCGGCGCCAACGATGAGGACATGTTGCTTTGTCAAGGCCTCGCCGGACGGACGTTTGGTCCAGCGTGCGTCACGCGGAATGAACCCCAGTTCTTCACGCATCAGCGGCGCGTATTCCGGCGTAACGTTCTCGCCGAGGCAGGCGCGCATCATCGTCAGCATCAGCTCGTTGCCGGGATCGGTGATTGCAGGCCCGGGCTCACCATCTGCGAAGAGTTTGAGGACGGCGGCACGGATTTCATCCTGGATATCTTTGGGCATCCCGGCTTCCGGATCCGGGATCAGGCGGACGTCGCGCTTGGGCTTGTAGGGAGGCTGCAGCCAGCGCTCATCGCCGGTCATGTGAACCAGGACCATCAACAGAACGCGGATATCGCCCTCGGCGATGGCCGAAGACAGATCGAGTTTCTTGCGCGGCACTTCAATGTTCATGATCTTCCGTCCTGCGCTTCCGGTGCTTCGCGCAATCCGCCATAGGCGTCCCATGTCGAGCCGGCGATAAATCCAGCGTCGACCGGAAGATTGATCCCGGTCACGCCGCTGCTTGCGGGTGAGAGCAGCCACGCGATGGCGTGGGCAACCTCCGTTGGTTCAACCAGCCGGTTCATCGCGGTGTTGCGGACGAGGCGGTCTCTATCCAGCGCGCCTGAGGCTATTCCAGCCTCGAGTGCGACAGTGCGCGTAAATCCGGGCGATACGGCGTTGACCCGCACGCCGGCGCGTCCCCATTCCGCCGCGAGCGTCTGCGTTATCTGAATGAC
>Ga0066789_10001177_pt1 | contig 11201 bp, 9 predicted proteins | sample OrgsoiDNA2013049_FD_70960 | JGI IMG/M metagenome (GOLD analysis project Ga0066789, IMG submission 70960) | Permafrost soil microbial communities from the Arctic, to analyse light accelerated degradation of dissolved organic matter (DOM) -... | ecosystem: Environmental > Terrestrial > Soil >...
GAAGCCTGACGTCGGCAAGCAGAAGACCGAAAAACTGGTTCAGTCCGACAAGGTGGACTTCATCGCCGGCTATATCTGGTCGAACGTGCTGCTGGCCTCGCTGAAAACCGCGGTCGACTCACAGACCTTCCTGATCAGCGCCAACGCCGGACCGTCGCAACTCGCCGGCGAGCTGTGCTCGCCTTACGTGTTTTCGACCTCCTGGCAGAATGACCAGACGCCGCAGGCGATGGGCGTTTACATGAACCAGAAGGGCGTCAAGTCGGTGTTCCTGATCGGCCCCAACTACGCCGCTGGCAAGGACATGCTGGCCGGCGTGAAGAGCACGTTCAAGGGCGAGGTGAAGGGCGAGGAATACACGGTGTGGCCGAGCCAGCTCGACTTCTCGGCAGAGCTCTCCAAGGCGCGCGCGTCCGGCGCGGAGTCGATCTTCGTGTTCTATCCCGGTGCGGCCGGCGTGCAGTTCCTCAATCAATATGCGCAGGCCGGGATCAAGGCGCAGATTCCGCTCTACACAGCGTTTACCATCGACGAATTGTCGCTGCCGCTGCAGAAGGAGAATGCGCTCGGCGTTCCTGGCGCCCAGGAATGGGTGAACGATCTGCCGAATGAACAGAACAAGAAGTTCGTCGCCGACTACCGCAAGAAATACCCCAACCTGCGTCCGACCTATTATGGCGCGCAGGCCTACGACGCCGCGCAGCTGATCAACAGCGCCGTGGCGGCGGTGAAGGGCGACACCAGCAAAAAGGACGCGATGAAGGCGGAGATGGAGAAGGCGAATTTCAAATCGCTGCGCGGCCCATTCAAATACGGCAAGAACCACATCCCGATCCAGAATTTCTATCTGCAGGACGTGGTGAAGGATGCCGACGGCCTTCTTTCCCTCAAGACGGTCACCACCATCGTCGAGAACAGCCAGGATCGCTTCGCCGACAAATGTCCGATGAAGTGATCGGGGTTTTGGTCCAATACGGCGGCGGCGCTCGCGCGCGGCCGCTGTTTTTCCTTTCGGCACATGTCTTGCAGCCGATGACATCTGGACTCACCCAGAGCATCCTTCGAGACGGCGCTTCGCGCCTCCTCAGGATGAGGTGCTCTAAACCCTCATGGTGAGGAGCGCGGCAACGCCGCGCGTCTCGAACCATGAGGCCCGTTGGATGCATGATCATGATTCGACTCAACCGGAAAACGACCTAGAACATCCATGCTCCTCGTCGTCGAACAATTCCTGAACGGGTTGCAGTTCGGGCTGCTGCTGTTTTTGCTGGCGGCGGGATTGACGCTGGTATTCGGCATCATGGATTTCGTCAATCTGGCGCACGGCTCGCTCTACATGATGGGGGCCTATTTTGCCGCGACCTTCGTGGCGTGGACCGGCAGTTTCGTCATCGGCGTGATGCTGGCGCTGGGGGCGACGCTGCTGCTCGGCGTCGCGCTGGAATTCATCGCGCTGCGGCATCTTTACGGCCGCGATCATCTCGATCATGTGCTGGCGACATTCGGGCTGATTTTGTTTTTCAATGACGCGGTGCGCCTGATCTGGGGTCCGGCGGGGCTAGCGCTGCCCTTGCCTGCCTGGCTGACGGTGCCGATCCAGATCATGCCCGGCATCTATTATCCCGCCTACCGGCTGGCGATCATCCTGGTTGCCCTTGCGGTCGCGCTGATGCTTTACATCGTCGTCATGCGCACGCGGCTCGGCATGCTGATCCGCGCCGGTGCGTCCAACCGCGAAATGATCGGGGCGCTCGGCATCAACATCAAGCTGCTCTATACGCTGGTGTTCGGGCTCGGCGCGGCGCTGGCCGGTCTCGCCGGCATGATGCAGGCACCTATTCTGACGGTCCAGATCGGAATGGGCGAGAACATCCTGATTCTCGCCTTCGTCATCATCGTGATCGGAGGCATCGGCTCGATCCGCGGCGCGTTCCTGGCGGCGATCTTCGTCGGCCTGATCGACACGCTGGGCCGCGCATTCCTGCCGGATCTGCTGCGCAAGATCCTCAGTTCGGCGGCGGCTTCCACCGCGGCGCCCGCGCTCTCCTCGATGCTGATCTATCTGTTGATGGCGATCGTGCTGGTGGTGCGCCCGGAGGGGCTGTTCCCGGCCAGCCGGCGATGATCGCTTCATTCAACGCCCGCAACCTCGTCGCGGCGCTGGTGATTGCCGGTCTGCTGTTGCTGCCGCTCTATGCCTCGATCAGCGGAAACGTCTTTGTGCTGACGTTGTTCACCCGTATCGTCATCTTCGCGCTGGCGGCGTCGAGCCTCAATCTCATTATGGGCTATGGCGGCATGATGAGTTTCGGCCACGCCGCTTATCTCGGGATCGGCGGCTATGCGGTCGGCATTCTCGCGCACGAAGGCATCGGCTCGGGCTTCATTCAGTGGCCGGTGGCGCTTCTCGCCTCTGCGCTGTTCGCGCTGGTGATCGGCGCGCTCTCCTTGCGCACGCGCGGCGTCTATTTCATCATGATCACGCTCGCCTTCGCGCAGATGGCGTATTACGTCGCGACGGGGCTCGCGCCCTATGGCGGCGACGATGGTCTCACCATCTACAAGCGCAGCGATTTCGCCGGCCTCATCAACCTCTCGAACCGCGTACAATTTTACTATCTCTGCCTCTTCTGCCTGTTCGGTGGGGTCTATCTGATCTGGCGCATCGTTAATTCGCGCTTCGGCCTGGTGGTCCAGGGCCTGCGCTCCAACGAGCAGCGCATGCAGGCGATCGGATTTCCCGCCAAGCGCTATCGGCTGGTTTGCTTTGTCATTGCCGGCACCCTGTGCGGGCTGGCCGGGGCGCTGCTCGCCAATAACACCGACTTCGTCAGCCCGGCGGTGATGTACTGGACCCGTTCCGGCGATCTCATGGTGATGGTGATCCTTGGCGGCATGGGTTCGCTGTTCGGCCCGGTGCTCGGCGCCATCGTCTATCTGCTGCTGGAGGAGGCGCTGTCGCAGGTCACCGAATACTGGGCGCTGATCATGGGCCCGCTGCTGCTGCTGATCGTGCTGTTCGGGCGCGGCGGCATCATGGGACTGCTCGGGAGGCTCTCCCGTGGCTGATTCCCTGCTTCGCGTCGAAAATCTGGTGCGGCGGTTCGGCGGCATCGCCGCCACCGACAATCTCTCGCTCGATGTCATCAGCGGCGAATTGCACGCGATCATCGGGCCGAACGGCGCCGGCAAGACTACCTTGATCAGCCAGCTCACCGGACAGCTGTCGCCGAATTCCGGCACTATTCATTTTGCCGGCCAGGACATCACGAGACTGCCGGCCTGGCGGCGCAGCGCGCTCGGGCTGGCGCGCTCGTTCCAGATCACCTCGCTGCTGCCCGATTTTACCGCACTGGATAATGTCGCGCTGGCGGCGCAGGCGCACGATGGTCACTCGTTTTATTTCTGGGGCAATGCCCGCAAGGAAAAACAGCTCCGCCATGCGGCGCAGTCCGCGCTGGCTCGGGTTGGGCTGGCTGACCGCGCCGACACCCTGGTGTCGAAGTTGAGCCATGGCGAGCAGCGTGAATTGGAGCTCGCCGTAGCATTGGCGACGAAACCGCAATTGCTGCTGCTCGACGAGCCGATGGCCGGACTCGGCACCACGGAATCCGCGCGCATGGTGAAACTGCTGCAGGAGCTGCGGCGCGAAGTCACCATCGTGCTGGTCGAGCACGACATGGAAGCGGTGTTCGCGCTCGCCGACCGCATCACCGTTCTGGTCTATGGCCGCGTCATCGCCTCCGACGTGCCGGCGGCGATCCGCCAGAACGAGGAGGTCAGGCGCGCCTATCTCGGCGAGCAGCATGCGGTGACCCGTCATGGCTGACGCAGGATCCTTGCTCGAAGTCGAAGGCATCGAGACCTGTTACGGCCTGAGCCAGGTGCTGTTCGGCCTGTCGCTACAGGTCTGCTCAGGCGAGATGGTGGCCGTGATGGGCCGCAACGGCATGGGAAAGACCACCACGATCCGGTCCATCATGGGGCTGACGCCGGCGCGTGCGGGCGCGATCCGCTTTGCTGGGCACGAGGTTAGAAAACTTCCCTCGTTCCGGATTGCGCAGTTGGGAATTGGCCTGGTTCCGGAGGGGCGCCAGATATTTCCAAATCTCACCGTGCGCGAAAATCTTGTCGCGGCTGCCGGCAATCGTCTGGGCGCGGCCGATCCATGGACCATCGAAAAAATCCATGCGCTATTCCCGCGGCTGGCCGAACGCGGCAACAACATGGGTGGCACGCTGTCCGGGGGCGAGCAGCAGATGCTGGCGATCGGCCGCGCGCTGATGACCAATCCGCGGCTGCTGATCCTGGACGAGGCCACCGAAGGCTTGGCGCCGCTGATCCGCGAGGAAATCTGGAATTGCCTGTCGCTGCTGAAAGCCCGCGGCCAATCGGTTCTGGTGATCGACAAGAATGTCGAACATCTCGTCCGCATCGCCGACCGCCACTACATTATCGAGCGGGGCCGCGCGGTGTGGAGCGGCACCTCGGAGCAGCTTGTCGCAGAGCCCGATCTGCAGCATCGGTATTTGGGGATTTGATCGCTCCTGTCATTCCGGGGCGCGCGAAGCGCGAACCCGGAATCTCGAAATTCCCCGATGTGCAATTGCACATCTGAGGTCTGGTGCTGACGCACCATCCCGGAATGACAGCGCAAATCTCAAAACATCTCGAAATATTCGCGCTGTTCCCAGTCCGACACTTCGGCCTGGAAGCGCTCGATTTCGGCGTTCTTGATATGAACGTAGTAGTCGACAAATCCCGCGCCCAGCGCCTCGCGAAAGAACGGATCGTCTTTTAGCGCCAGCACCGCGTCCTGCAGCGTCTTCGGCAGCAGGGGGGCTTTCGTTTCATAGGGCGTGTCCGCGGATGGACCGGGATCGAGCCCGCGATCGACGCCGTCGAGCCCGGAGAGAATTTGCGAGGCCATGTAGAGATAGGGATTGGCTGCGGGCTCGCCGATCCGGTTTTCCAAACGTGTCGCGGGATCGTCGGCACCGCCGAGCACGCGGATCATTACGCCGCGGTTGTCCCGCCCCCAGATCGCGCGATCCGGCGCCAGCGAATAGGAGCGATAGCGCTTGTAGCCATTGATGGTCGGCGTCGTGAACACGGTGGAGGCCCGCGCATGCGCCAACAGTCCGCCCAGATAATTACGGCCGAACGGGCTCAATATCTCGCCGTTGTCTTTCGCCATGAAGGCGTTCGCGCCGCCGGTGCGAGATACGATCGATTGATGCAGATGCCAACCGGACGCGAACACATCCGGCAATTTTGGGCGGCACATGAAGGTCGCGTGATAGCCGTGCCGATGGCAGATCTGCTTCACGGCGCTGCGAAACAGCACCATGTTGTCGGCTGGCTCCATGCCCATTGTCGGCTGGAACGTGAATTCGCATTGGCTCGGACCGAATTCGACTTCGATCGACCGCAGCGGCAGGCCGAGCGCCTGGATGTCGCGCCGGACAAGATCGAGCACCGGCTCCATCTGATCGTAGCGCTGCTCGGTGAGATATTGATAGCCGTGCGACAGCAGGCTGACCGAGGGCGGCTCGCCCGGCTGCCCGGCATCCTCCGGCGACATTTTGGCGTCTTCGAGTTTGAAGATGTGGCATTCGACTTCGAGCCCGGCAACGAAATCGTAGCCGCGCCTAGAGAGTCCCGCGAGCACCGATTTGTAGAGGTTGCGGGTCGCGAACGGCACCGGCCGGCCGTCGGCAAAATGAACGTCGCACAACAGCCAGCCGGTCGCCGATGCCCACGGCAGCACGCGAAAGCTCAGGGGATCTGGCACCATCAGAACGTCGGCGGCGCCTTCCATTTCCTTCATGCCAAAACCGCCGCCGGCGGTGAAGATCGGAAACACGGTTCGGTGCGAGGTATCCTTGGCGAACATCGTGGTGGTGATGCTGCATCCGCTCTCCAGCGTGCGCAGCGCCTCGCTCGCGACCAGCGTCTTGCCCCTGAGGATGCCATGCTGATCCGGGAACGACAGCCGGATCACCTCAAGCTTTTCCTGTTCAACGATTTTGCGAAGGCGGCCCGCCGCTTCTTTCTGCTCGATCGACCAGAGACCGTGACGCTCGACAAAGCTCAACGCGTTGCCCCCTCAGAGTCCGACTCGAAATGCAGCGAACGGATTTGCTTCTTCGTCATTGCGAGCCAACGGATCGGCGCGAAGCGCCGCCCGATGACAGGCTCCGCGAAGCAATCCATCGAGCCGCCGAAAGAAACAATGGATTGCTTCGTCGCGGAGCCTGTCATCGGGCTGGCCGAAGGCGAGTCCCGTTGGCTCCCCGCAATGACGAACAGACGCCATCACTGGACCGCCCTTAGATGCGGCACCTTGTCGGCGATTTCCGCGGGCACCGGCGCTGCCCACGGCGCGCCGCGCCGCCGTTTGACGTCGACCTCCATCCAGAAAGTTTCCCAGCCTCGGGTCGGTCCGATGCCGTCCATGGTCGCGGGGCCCTGGATGCTGCGCGCGTGCGCGGCGTCGAGAAACATGAACGGCTTTGCGCCAGCAGCGACCTTCTCGATTTCCTGCCGCAGCAGGCGGCGATACTGCACGATGGCCTTGTCGGCGGTGCCTAGATGCTCGAGGGTGCGATCCTGGATCGCGCCCATCGACTCCACTGCCCACTGGTCGTGCACATTGATGTCGGCGCCCATGCCTGTGAAGGTCTGAGTCGCCTGTTCGTGCGGATCGAAACCGTAATCGTTCGATTTGTTCTTGCGTGAGCGATAATCCGGAAGCTCGTACAGTTCGAGGCGCTGGTCGCGCATCTTCTTCTTGTCGACCGGCGTCGAATAGCTGGTAAAGATCGCATACCAGTAGCAATTCTCGTCGTCGACCGGCACATGCCACTGCGTAATCGTCATCTCGGTGCTCATCGGGATGACGAATCCGTGCGGGAACAACTGGTTGGTGACGCGAACATGGGTTCGCTCCTTGTCGATCTCGCGCAGCGCGACCAGCCTCAAGCCGTATTCGGTATGCTCGACATTGATGATGGGGCGGTCATATTCGCGCAGGATTTTCGTCGTCGGCATATCGCTGCCGGCGGAGGCGCCGCGAAACTGCTTGCCGTAGGCGGCCGCCGGATCTTCGTCCTCAAAGAAGCGATGCAGGAACGAGGCGTGCGACGGATCGATGCCGACCTCGAGCGCCTGCAGCCAGTTGCAATTGATATGGCCCTTGAACGCAAACGTATAGGCGCCCGGCGCCACAAAACAGTCGATCTCCGGAAATGCCGGCGGCTCGCCCTCGCCGAGATAGGCCCACAAAATGCCGCTCTTCTCGATCACCGGATAGGCGCGCTGGATAATGTTCTGGCACAGCACGGAATCTTTGGGCTCGGCGGGTGTCTCCAGGCATTGGCCCGAAACGTCGAACAACCAGCCATGGAAGGCGCAGCGCAGGCCGCCGTGCTCCAGACGGCCAAACGCAAGGTCGGCGCCGCGATGCGCGCAATGGCGCTCGATCAGGCCGTAACGGCCCTGCTCATCGCGAAATAGCACCAGATTTTCGCCCAGCAATTTGACTGGCTTTACCGGACGCGTCCCCTGCAACTCATCCACCAGCGCCGCCGGCTGCCAGTACATCCGCATCAATTTCCCGCAAGGCTCCTTTGGTCCTGTCCGGGTCATCAGGTCGTTCTGTTCCTGGCTCATCATGGCGGCGGGTCCCTGGTAAAAACAAAATGGATCGCGGGATCGAATACCTGTTCAAAATCAAATTACTAGGCTTGCCGTTGCAGGCAAGCGGATTCCTTGCTCACATCTGTCTCATCACGAGACACGGGGCCTGCGTTGCCGGTCGCAGGCGAACCATGGAGGAAGACCAGTTTCATGCTCGCGTCCTGTCGCCCGCGCCGCAAAGCCGACAGGCCGCGGCGCCGCGATGAACATACATGCGGCACGCTCGCACGGAGCGAGACTTATCGCAGCCACAACATCGAACCACTTCTGCCGCATCGAGGGTTGATCCGGTACCATGAATCCAGCCGGAGAGAGCCGCAATGTCCTCGAACGCGTTTGCCCGCTTTCCGTCCGTCCTGCGTTCACTGATCGCGCTGATTTTGCTGATCGCGGGGCAGGGCGTAACGCCGTCTTTTGCGGCCGCGGCGGAGCCGAATAGCCCGGGGCAGTGGTTCATTTCTCTCATCGCCACCTACAACCAGAAGTCATTCTGTATCCCCGCAACGACGCGTTTGGTCGATGTCACCGAGGCGGTTGCGCAGTATACGCAGTCGCATCAAACGTCCGGCGAGCTGACGGCGCCGATAGCCACTCAAATCCTCGCGCAGCTTTATCCCTGTCAGGCCCCCACCACCGCGGCGAATGTCGGGGTTCCGAAAAGGGATCAAGACACAGCCCCGGTCGGGATAGCCACCATCGATGTCATGCGCACGCTGCAGAAGACAACGGGCCACGAGAACGACGACGTTCTTGAAAAAATCAGGACCCACGCCAACGCCTATCCGCCACCGGTGCTTTTTGGTCTGGCGAGGGTGCTCTACCGGCGAGGCGACGTCGACGAGGGTATTTTCTGGTTCAACGCCGCGCGGCTGCGGGGAAATTTCGACGCCTGGCGCTCCACGGATATAGCCAGCGCCCGCGCTACCATGGTCGCCTTGTCGAGGCAGATGCCTATCGAACTGCGCAAGGCGCAGTTCACCGATCTTCAGAAACTGAGAGGGATCGTCACCAAGGTCATCGCATGGGATGAAACGACACCGCGTAACTACGACCGGCGATGGATCGATTTTCATGGCGTGGCTGCAAATAAGGCCGGCCCGGAGAATGGCAAGCCGCCGGCTTCGCCCGGGACCATCGCGCCGGAAAAGTGGGATGAACTCGCCAAACAGGTGCGCGAGGAATACCGCAAGGATCTTGAAGTGTCGATCGCGATGATGAGCAACGCCAGGAAGTAGCGTGAAGGCGGCTGCCATCGCTGCCGCTTCCCATCGAGGCGACCCGTTGCCGTCTGATCGCGAGGACTAGCCCCGCGCGAACATCCGCGCCTCGTTGTGCAGCACCGGCGCGACCGCATCGATCAAACGTGCCGCGGCATTGTCGACGCTGAGGCCCGCGGTATCGACCACCGCCGAGGCGCGGGCATACAGCGGCTCGCGGCTCAGCAAAATGGTGCGCAATTCCGCCATCGCCGAACGGTCGTCCGCCATCGGACGCAGATCGCCTTGCCGGCGCACCCGCGCCATGTGCTCTTCCGGCTCGGCCTTCAGCCAGATGGTGTAGAACGACGACAGGATCAGGTCGAAGGTCAGCGGCTCGGAGACGATGCCGCCGCCGGTCGCCAGCACCATCAACTCTTTTCGCGCCAGCAATTGTCCGAGCGCTGCCTGCTCCATCCGCCGAAACCCTTCCTGGCCGTAGAGCGCGATGATTTCGGCGACCGACAATCCGTTCTGCGCCTCGATCTCCTTGTTCAGTTCGACAAAGCTCCAGCCGATTTTCCTGGCGAGCATCTTGCCGAGAGTGGATTTGCCGGCGCCGCGCAAGCCGATCAAGGCGATGCCGGCGAATGACATCCGGCGCTGCGCGGAGGCGCCATTGCCCTGGCCGGAAAGAACGTCCTTGGCCTGCGCGATCTGGTTCGGCGTGGCCTTGCGCAGGAGGTCGCGAAGCACCGGCCAGTCCGGCGCCGGCTCGCTTGTGGGAATGAGGTCTTCGAGATGCGCGCCCATCGCGTTCGATACCCGGCGCAGCAGCACGATCGAGACGTTGCCCTTGCCGCTTTCGAGCTGGGCGATATAGCGTTCGGAAATGCCGGAAACCTTTGCCAGCACCTTTCGCGACATGCCGCGCAGCGCGCGCATGGTGCGGACACGCTGGCCAAGCTGCTCGAGAAACAAGGTTTCGGGATCTGGATTTTCGGTCATGTCCCCTGTTCGGTTCTGGCCGCGAATGCGGGTGCTCCGGAATCATAATGCCGACAAGGATTGACAGCAAGCACGTGTAGTGCATTTCTATGAATTATAATTCTTAAAAGTCTGGGAGAAGGCGCGTGAGTGTCTACAACGCAGTGACCTGGCTGCTCGACCGCAACGTCGATCAGGGGCGGGCCGAAAAACTCGCGTTCACCGATACGGTTTCCGAATTGACCTACGGCGAATTGCAGCAACAAAGCTGCCGCGTCGGCAATATGCTGCGCCGTCTCGGTGTCCGCCGCGAAGAACGGGTGGCGATGATGATGCTCGACACCGTCGATTTTCCCGCGGTGTTTCTCGGCGCGATCCGCGCCGGTGTGGTGCCGGTGCCGCTCAACACGCTGCTGACCTCGGATCAATACGCCTATGTGCTGGCGGATTGCCGCGCGCGGGTGCTGTTCATCTCCGAGGCGCTGCTGCCGGTGGTCAAGGATATGCTCGGGCGGATGGCCGACCTCGATCATGTCATTGTCGCCGGCAACGACGCACATGGTTACAAAAAACTGTCCGACGAACTCGCCGGCGAAAGCACCTCATTCGCGACCGCGGCGACGCATGCCGACGAGCCGGCATTCTGGCTGTATTCGTCGGGCTCCACGGGAATGCCGAAGGGCGTCCGGCATCTGCATTCCAGTCTTGCCGCGACGGCGGAGACGTATGCCAAACAAGTGCTCGGCATTCGCGAGGACGATGTCGGCCTGTCGGCGGCAAAACTGTTTTTCGCCTACGGCCTCGGCAATGCGCTGACGTTCCCGATGTCGGTCGGCGCCACCACCGTGCTCAATTCCGAACGTCCGACCCCGGCGACCATGTTCGCGCTGATGAACAAGTACAATCCGAGCATTTTCTTCGGCGTGCCCACGCTGTTTTCCGCGATGCTGAACAACGAGACCACGAAGCAGGAACGCTGCGGCGCGCGCTTGCGTATCTGCACGTCCGCCGGCGAGGCGCTGCCGGAATCGGTCGGCAACAACTGGAAGTCGCGCTTCGGCGTCGACATTCTCGACGGCGTCGGCTCGACCGAGCTGTTGCATATTTTCCTCTCCAACGCGCCCAATGATATCAAATATGGCTCCGCGGGCCGTCCGGTGCCCGGCTACAAGGTGCGGCTGGTCAACGAAGCCGGCGACGATGTGCCCGATGGCGAGGTCGGCGAGTTGCTGGTCGATGCGCCCTCCGCCGGCGAAGGCTACTGGAACCAGCGCAGCAAGAGCCGCCAGACCTTTGCCGGCCACTGGACCCGCACCG
>Ga0066789_10001180_pt1 | contig 11185 bp, 9 predicted proteins | sample OrgsoiDNA2013049_FD_70960 | JGI IMG/M metagenome (GOLD analysis project Ga0066789, IMG submission 70960) | Permafrost soil microbial communities from the Arctic, to analyse light accelerated degradation of dissolved organic matter (DOM) -... | ecosystem: Environmental > Terrestrial > Soil >...
CTTGGATTTGCGCGCCCCCGACTTGAACGCCACCGCGAGCAGGATGCGCTCGCCGGCGAACTCCTCAGTGCCACATCAATCGGACAATGACAGGTATCAGAGCCGAACATCCAAGCTGTCGAGCGATGAGTTCGTCATGCAGTCCAAGGGGCGCGTGCAAGAACTCGCGCAGCGTGTGCGGCGCGAAGGCGTGCCGATTGCGCGGTTGTGGGAGAGCCACTCTGCCCTGTTGAGTCTCGGCCTCAATCAGCGCGGCAAGCCTGGATTATGGCTCATCCAAAAAACACATTAATTGAATCGAACCGACTGCATTGATTCGCGACCGATCGAGCCACTGCCCGCCCCGCAGATGACGATGCGGTCAGAAGAAGCGGCTCACCCGCGACTGGTCAAAGCCATTCATGAAATGCGTGAGGCACTCAAGGAGCTGAAAGAAGCGCCGGATGACTTCGGCGGCAACAAGGGCGCTGCGATTGCCGATACCGAAAAGGCCATACATTCGTTAAAAAGGGCGCTCTACTATCGCCTGAAGATGGACGACGCTGCCATCGACCGCGCGCAGTAATCGACAACGCAGCCCCGGCGTCGAAAACGCCGGGGCTGCTCATCAGCCGCCGAGTAATCGGCGTGCCAATAGAGATTGCAGGTCGCGCCGGCCGTTCGAAATGACGTAGACGACGACTTGTTGACCGACCACGCGATAAATGACGCGATAGGGTTTGAACAATACCTGTCGGTATTCCTGATCTCCGAGGGACCTGAGCTCTTTCGGTTGCGCGCTCTCGATCGGCGTCACCGGGCTCTTTTGGTCTTGCGCCGATACTCGCAGAGATCCGCGATCGTGCACTCCGGACATGCGGGAGCGCGTGCCTTGCACACATAGCGACCCTGCAGAATCAACCAATGATGCGCGTCCTGCAGATATTCCGGCGGCACGACCTTGTTTAATTTGTCCTCGACGGCGCGCACCGTCTTTCCTGAGCCTAAGCCGGTACGATTGGCGACCCGAAAAATATGGGTATCGACGGCGATCGTGGGCTGGCCGAACGCAGTGTTCAGGACCACGTTGGCCGTTTTGCGTCCCACCCCCGGCAACGCCTGCAACGCGTCGCGAGTGTTCGGCACCTGGCCTGCGTGCCGCGTGACCAGCGCCTCGCAGGTGGCGATGATGTTCTTCGCCTTGCTGTTGAACAACCCGATGGTCTTGATATACGGCGTGAGTCCGTCGACTCCCAACGCGAGCATGGCGGCCGGCGTATTTGCCGCACGAAACAAGGCCGGCGTCGCCTTGTTGACGCCCTTGTCGGTGGCTTGAGCGGAAAGGATCACGGCTATCAACAGTTCGAACGGCGAGTGGTACTGCAACTCCGTGCGCGGCGCGGGATTGGCCGCTCGCAGCCGTGAAAAGATCTCTCGCCGTTTAGCGTCGTTCACGGCGAGGAGCCTGGGCCGGCGTGCGCAGCGTCGCGGACGCTTTCTTGGCAGCCAGCTCGCGTTCTCGTTCCTCGGCGAGCCGCTGCAATCGCTCGCGATGGGCCGAGTAGCGCGCGCGATTGAGGTGCGGTTGATTCGCGGCGGGGGCGCAGTCCGGCCGCAGCTCGATGCAGTCCACCGGACAGGGAGCGATGCAGAGTGCGCAACCCGTGCAGCGTTCGGCCACGACGGTGTGCACGAACTTGGCTGCGCCGACGATGGCGTCGACCGGGCATGGCGGCAGACATCGGGCGCAGCCGATGCACCGGGATTCGTCGATCCATGCAACCTGCGGGGGAGACTCGATACCGTTCGCCGGGTTCAAGGGCAGCACGTCTTGACCCAGCAATGCCGCGAGCGCGCGAATGGTATCGCTGCCTCCGGGCGGGCATTGGTTGAATTGCGCTTCGCCGGCGGCGATCGCGGCCGCATAGGGACGGCATCCGGAATAGCCGCAGCGCGTGCACTGCGTCTGCGGCAGCAAGGCGTCGATTCGCGCCACGAGCTCGGGCGCGGATTCCGTGTTCATGTCATTTGACGCCCATACCGGGGGCGGCGCCGGAATCGGGCGACAGCACGAAGATGTCCTTGCCGCCGGGGCCGGCCGCCAACATCATGCCTTCGGACACCCCGAAGCGCATTGTACGCGGCTCCAAGTTGGCAACCACCACGATCAATCGCCCGACCAGCGACTTCGGATCATAGGCCGCGCGAATGCCGGCGAAGATGTCGCGTTCGCCCAGTTCGCCGACGTCGAGGTGTAATTTCAACAGTTTATCCGCGCCCGTAATCAGATCGGCGCTCAGCACCTTGGCCACGCGCAGATCGACGCGCAGGAATTCGTCGATCGAGATCGAGTTTCCCTCGACGGCCGCGGCGGCGGCGAGAGTCGCGGTGTCGGACGCGCCCGGCGGCGATACGATGCGCAGGGGCGCCTGGGACGCCGCGGCCGGCGCGGCGCTGGACGTAGCCGTGGACGTCGCGAGGGACGTTGCTGTGGACGGGGTGGCGGCGCCGGGCTCGGGTTCGATCAGGCGCGCCACGGCTTTAGGGTCCAGACGAGTCGCCAGAGCTTGATAGGGGAGTATGGTGGTGCCGAGCAACGGGTTTGCCGCGCTGTCCCAGCTCCAAGCGCTCTCTTGAAAAAAGCGCTGCGCCTGCGCCGCCATCTCCGGCAACACCGGCTGCAAATAAATCATCAACACGCGAAACAGATTCAGGCCCTGGGTGCAAATGCTCTGCACGTCGGCCGCTTGGGTTGCGTGTTTCGCCAGCGTCCACGGTTTACGCAAATCGATATACTGATTGGCGCGATCGGCCAAACTCATGATCTCGCGAATAGCGCCGGCCGTGTCGCGCGCTTCGTAGGCCGCCGCGATCGACTCGCCCGCCGCCGCAAACGTCAGGTACAACTCGGGCTCGGGTAGGGCATTCGCGAGTGTCCCGCCCGCATTCTTGGTGATGAATCCCGCGCAGCGGCTCGCGATGTTCACGAGCTTGCCCACGATGTCGCTATTGCACCGCGCCGAAAATTCATCGAGGTTCATGTCGATGTCGTCGATGCCCGGTCCGAGCTTGGCGGCGAAGTAGTAGCGCAGGTACTCGGCCTTGAAGCTGTCGAGATAGCGCCGCGCGGTGATGAACGTGCCGCGCGACTTGGACATCTTCTGGCCGTTGATGGTCACGAAGCCGTGGGCGTGCACCGACGTGGGCCGTCGCATCCCCGAACCTTCCAGCACGGCCGGCCAGAACAGGGCGTGAAAATACAGGATGTCCTTGCCGATGAAATGATGCAGTTCGGTCTGCGCATCCGGGCGGAGAAACTCGTCGAACGTGAGGCCGGTGCGCGCACAGAGCTGCGTGAAGCTGCCGAGATAACCGATGGGGGCGTCGAACCACACGTAGAAGTACTTGCCCGGCGCATCCGGAATCTCGAAGCCAAAGTAGGGTGCATCGCGGGAAATGTCCCAGTCCCTCAGCCCCTGCGCGAACCATTCCTCAAGCTTATGTGCGGCGCTGTCCTGAACCGCACCGCTCTTCACCCAGGCGGCGAGATTGACCTCGAATGCGCTCAAGCGAAAGAAATAATGTTCCGAGTCGCGCCATACCGGCGGCGTGCCGCTCACGACGGAAACAGGGTTCTTGAGGTCCGCCGGGCCATACGTGGCGCCGCAATTCTCGCAGGAGTCCCCGTATTGGTCCGCCGAAGCGCAGTTGGGGCAGATGCCTTTGACATAGCGATCCGGCAGAAACATGTTGGCCGTATCGTCGTAGGCCTGGCGGACCGTGCGCCGGTCGATGGTATTGCCGTCTCGCAGCGCGCGGTACATGCGATCGCACACCGCCTGATTTTCCGGCGAGTTCGTCGAACCGAAATTGTCCAGGCCGATCAACATTTCCGCCAAGTCCCGCGTGTGCTCGACGTAAACCCGCTGGATCAAGGCCTCGGGCGTGACGCCCTCGGACTGTGCCTTGAGCATGATGGGAGTGCCGTGCGTGTCGTCGGCGCACACGTAGTAGCACTCATGGCCGCGAAGCTTCTGAAACCGCACCCAGATGTCGGTTTGTATGGCCTCGAGTATGTGGCCGAGATGCAGCGGTCCATTGGCGTAGTAGAGCGCGCTGGTAACGAGAATTCTGCGTCTTTGGGTCATACGAAATTATGCCACGACCGCGCGGGCGGGTGGGGCGGGGGCGGCGAGCGTCCGGAGTTGGGCCGTCGGCCGCTAGGACGCGTCGCGATACTGCTCGAATCGGTTCTTGCTGATGGCTTTCTTGAAGGCTTCCTTGCCGGAGATCAGGCGCTGGTCCATCAGCGATTGGATGGCCGCGTCCATCAATCGCATGCCCGATCCGCCGCCGCTTTGCATGGCGTTCTCCAATTGGTCCATCTTGCCCTGACGAATCAGATTGGCGACCGCCGGGGTATTGATGAGGATCTCGAGCGCGGCGACGCGGCCTTGGCCGGTGGGGGTGGGAATCAGCTGTTGCGACACCACCCCGCGCAGGCTGGTCGACAACATGGTCCGCACGTGAGGTTGCTTGTCCGCGGGGAAGGCGTTGACCAGGCGATCGACGGTCGCCGCGGCGCCATTCGTGTGCAGCGTGCCCATCACGAGAATACCCATTTCGGCCGCGGTCACGGCGATGCTCATGGTCTCGAGGTCGCGCAACTCGCCCACCAGGATGACGTCGGGATCCTCGCGCAAGGCCGACATCAGGGCCGACGAAAACGATTGGGCATGCACGCCGATTTCGCGCTGGCTAATCAAGCATTGCTTGCGGCTATGGACGAACTCGATCGGGTCCTCGATGGTGAGAATGTGTCCTTTCTCGCGGATGTTGATGTCGTCGATCATCGCGGCGAGCGTGGTGGACTTACCGGAGCCGGTTTTGCCCGTGACCAGAATCAGGCCGTTGTTGATCTTGCAAAGATTCATCACCGCCTCGGGAAGCTTCAGTTCCTGAGCGGTGCGCGCTTTCGTCGGGATGGCACGGAACACCGCGCCCATGCCGTTCAGCTGGCGCATGACGTTGACTCGAAATCTGGCAACACCCGGAATGCTGTAGGCGAAGTCGGTACCGTCTTTGGCTTCGAAACGATCCACCGACAGTTTCGGCATGATTTCGTACAAGGTGGTTCTGACCATCTCGGGCGCGAGCGGCTCCGCCGCCAGCGACTTGAGTTCCCCGTATTGGCGGATGCGGGCCGGGTCGCCCGCGATGAAGTGCAGGTCCGAGCCGTTCTTCTCCAGCACCTGAGTCAAATAGCTGTCGATGGCGGCCACGGCGGTCTCTAGGGAGATGCGGTTGCGATCGGGGCGAACTGCAGGTCGGTGACGAAGCGCTGGAACGGGCGCTTGTCCGAGGCGTACATGTAAGCCTGTTCGGGGTCGATTTCCTTGGCGTTGATAGCCGTGAGCAGCGCCTGATCCATGAGCTGCATGCCGTATTCCTTGCCCATCTGAAGCTGGCTTGGGATCTGATGGGTCTGATCGGTCATGATGAGCTTACCGATGGCCTTGGTCATCACCATGATTTCGCAAATCGCGCGACGGGCGCGCTGGTCCGGACTTTTCACCAGAATCTGTGTGATGACCGCGATCAGGCTCGCGGCCAGAAAGCTCTTGGTCTGTTCGCGCTCTTCGGTAGGCAGCGCATCGACGATGCGATCCAACGTCTTGGTGGCGCTCGTGGTGTGCAAGGTGCCGAGCACCAAGTGGCCGGTTTCCGCGGCCGTCATCGCCATGGAGATCGTTTCGGCGTCGCGCATTTCGCCCACTAGAATCACATCGGGATCTTCGCGCATGGCGGCACGCACACCCTCGGCGAACGAGGGCAGGTGTGTGCCCAGTTCGCGCTGAATCACTTGGCTCGACTTGCTGCGGTGAACAAATTCGATGGGGTCTTCCAGACTGATGATATTGAGCGAGCGGGTCGCGTTGAGGTAATCGATCATCGAGGCCAGGGTCGTCGATTTGCCGGTGCCGGTCGCGCCGGTGACCAGAATCATTCCCTGGTGGTAGTCGCATAATTTGCGCACGATGGGCGGTAGCCCGAGCTGATCCATGCTCGGCATGGTGGTGGGAATCGCGCGGAACGCCGCGCCCATGCCGGATTCCTTGCGGTACACATTGACGCGAAATCGGCCGCCGTCGGTCGACACATACGAGAAATCGATGTCATTGCCTTCGCGCAGCACTTTGACCTGATTTTGTGTCAGCACCTCGGTGATGTAACTGTCGAGCTCGCTCTCGCCCAGTTCACGGAACTTGATCGGAATCAGGTCGCCGTGCATGCGCATCATCGGCGGCACGCCCACCGCCAAGTGCAGATCCGAGCAGCCCTGTGCGACCGCGAGCTTGAGGAACGCGTCAATTCTTGCCATAACGCCCAAGGCTACCCGTAAGTTGTTGGATTTTCGAGTACGTCGGGCCGCCGGGGGCCACAAACGTGAGGTAAGTCTAAGTTGTCGGGCGTAAAACCCCGCAATGGCGACTGCGGCTACAGAAATTTCTCGAGGGCGCCGCGCAATTCGTCCATGGTCTGCGCGCGTTTGGCCTTGTCCAGCGACATGCATTTCATGACCAAATCGTTCAGTTCAACCGGCAGACTTTTGTTGATGTCCATGGGCGGACGGGCCTTGCCCTGCACGTGCTGGTACATGACGGACATGTGATCGCCGCGCGAGTACGGCGGCACGCCCGTGAACAACTCGTAGAGGATGACGCCGAGGCTGTAGATGTCCGCCCGCTCGTCCACTTTCTTGCCCAGAATCTGTTCGGGCGCCATGTACTTGGGCGAGCCGATCACGTAGCCGGTCTTGGTGAGCTGTGTGTCGCCCTGGCTTTGCGCCGCGGCAACGCCGAAGTCCACGATCTTGAGGAGGCTGTCGTTGTCGATCAGCAAGTTCGCCGGCTTCAAATCGCGATGCACGATGCCCGCCTGGTGCGCCACCGCCATGCCGGTGGCGATGTCGATGCCGAATTTGATCGCGCGCTTGAGTGCCACCGGCTTCTCGTTGACGATCTCGCCGCCCAGGGTGTGGGACGGAAAGTACTCCATCGAGATGGCGTAATTGCCCTGGATATACAAGAAATCGTAGATGCGAATGACGTTCTTGTGCGTGATTTTGCGGCTGTAGCGCAATTCATGCACAAAGCGCTTCATCATCTCTTCGTCCGAGGCCACATTGGCGTTCAAGAACTTCAAGATCAAACGCTCTTCCACGACGGTATCTTCCATCAGCAACACCGTGCCGAATGCGCCCTTGCCGATCTTCTCGATGAATTTGTAGCGTCCCTCGATCACATCGCCCGGCTTCAAGGTCGCGATGTCGAGTCGCGCCGTCGTCGCCGCCTCGTTTTCCCTGACGACCTTGGCCAACTCCTGGTTGTCGATGAGCAGCGTCTTGGCGGGCTCCTGCATCTGAGCGGCTTTTTGATTGGCGGCGAGCTGGGTCACCGAGAAGCGATTGTCGAGTTCCGTCAGGGCGCGCGCGACCGCCTGGCTGATCGTGCCGTCGCCGGCCGATGCGGACTGCAACCGGAGCCGGATGGTATCGGCCCGCGTCTCGTCCGCCAATTTCGCGAGCGCCGAGATCACTTCCACTTTGACTTCGCTTTCCGGGCGCTGCAGCAACGGCAACAGCTGTTCGATGGCCTTCTGATCGCCGACCTTGGCGATGCCGCGAATCACGGTGGGCAGGGATTTGGGCTCGGCGCCCTGCAGCATTTCCAGGAATCGCGGCAGCGCTTTGTTGGTGCCGATCTCGGCCAGGGCGTCGACGGCGCGCTCGCTGACCCACCAGTCGCGATCCTTGGTGGCCTCGATCAACTGGGCGACCGCGCGCTCATCCTTGGTTTGATTCAGGATCTCGATGGCGGCGCGGCGGATGTCCTGATTCTCGTCCTTGATGAGCGCGAGCACGGCGTCGACCACGCGCGGTCCGCCGATCTTGCCCAGGGCGTCGGCGGCCCGTGTGCGTACCCACCAATCGCTGTCGGCGATCACTTCGAGGAGATATTTGACCGACTTGGACGTGCCGACGACGTTCAGCACCTCGACGGCCGCACGGCGTGCGTACTCATTCTCGTCCTTGAGCACTTCGACCAGGTATTTGACGGTATCCGGATGATTGGCCTTGACGACGAGGTCGACGGCTTTGTTCTGCACATCGAGCTCGGGATCCCGCAGCATGCCGCAAATCAGGGGCATGTCGAACGGTCCATCCATGCGCGTGAGCGCCGTCAGCGCGGCGGAGCGAATGAACTTGCTGTTGTCCTTGAGCTGCCTTTGGATGGCTTGTTGTACTTTCGGGGTGTTGAACCGCGCGAGGACGTTGATGATGTGCAAGCGGGCAACCGGATCCTTACCCTCGATTCTAGCGATCAAATCGTCCAACGAGGATTCGTCTGCAATCTCGCCGACGATCTTGAAGAGTCCGGTGCGCTCGCTGGCTTCCTGGGTATAAGCGGCGCTCAATAAATCGCGCACGGTGAAGCGTGCCTTCTGCGCCCCGATGACGTCGATGATGGCCGCTTTCGGCATATCGGGCTTGTTCAGTGCATCCAGCAGCGAGGCTGCCGGATAGTTGCGGGAGGAGGACAGGGCCAACGCAATACCGGACATTGCCCGGCCATTGGTTTCCGCCATGGTGCGCAGCAGATGCGGCAGCGATTTGGCGTCGATCAGCCGCGACAGGACCTCGACATAGGCCACCGTTTCGCGCTTTTCAGCAGTCGACAGGGCGGCGACGATCGGATCAATGGCGTTAGCCCCAAGCGCGACCAGCTTGTCCAGTGCTTTTTGCGCCTGGGGGCTTCCTGGATTACCGCTGGATTTGACCTCGGCAAGGAGCCGATCGGCACGATAGTTGGCAAAAAAGCTCATTCGGTGCCTTGAAGTTGCACATGCCCCGGGAGCGTTCCATTCTCACCTAAGTGTCAACGCCACCGCATTATTGATTCTCAATCTGGAATTATGCCACACCGCACAGGGTTGTCCGTCTCGGGTAGACTATGCAGGATACATGACTGACTCCGCCGTGACGGCCAGCGCGATTCGCGCAAAACTGGGGACTTACACCGATCCATACCTGGCTCAAACTTTGAATCAGGTCAAAGCGATCGGCGAGATATCCGTCCATCCCGACGTCGTCGTCGTCGAGCTGACCTTTGGGTTCCCGGTGGCGGACTATGCCGCCGAACTGCAGCCGGCCCTGCAGAGCTACTTGGCGCCGGAACTCTCGGGCAGGCGGGTGGAGCTTCTCTTGAAGGCCAAGATCATTGCCCACGCGGTTCAAAAGACGTTGCAGCCGCTTGCCAACGTCAAGAATGTGATAGCCGTCGCATCCGGCAAAGGGGGCGTAGGAAAGTCGACCACGGCTGCCAATCTCGCTCTGGCTTGGGCGGCGCAGGGCGCGCGGGTCGGCTTGCTCGATGCGGATATCTATGGTCCCAGCCAGCCGCTCATGATGGGCTTGACTCACGCCAAGCCGGCCATCGACGACGATGGCAAGCATATGCTGCCGCTGCGTGCCCACGGAGTGGAGGTCATGTCCATCGGGTTCATGGTCGACGCCGAGCAGCCGATGGTCTGGCGCGGTCCCATGGTGACCCAGGCGTTGACGCAACTCCTGGGCGATACCCTGTGGGGTGAGCTCGACTACTTGGTGGTCGATATGCCGCCCGGTACCGGCGATATCCAATTGACCTTGGCGCAGCGCGTGCCGGTCAGCGGGGCGGTCATCGTCACCACGCCGCAGGATATTGCGCTCGCGGATGCCCGCAAAGGTCTCAAGATGTTCGAGAAAGTGGCAGTGCGCGTTCTCGGTGTGGTCGAGAACATGAGCGTCCACGTCTGCAGTCATTGCGGACACGTCGAACATGTGTTCGGCAGCGGCGGCGGCGCGCGCATGGCCGAGCAATACGGCGTGCAGTTGCTGGGCGAGCTGCCCTTGGATATCCGCATCCGCGAGGATGCCGACGGCGGCACACCGACCGTCGTCGCCGAGCCCGGTAGCCCCAGGGGGCTGGCTTATTTTCAGATGGCACGCCGTACCGCTGCGCGTCTGTCGACACTCAACAAGGATTACAGTAAGTTGTTTCCAAAGATCACGATCGAAGCGTCGTGATGAGCATCAAGAGCGACCGCTGGATCAGGCGCATGGCGGCCGCGCACGGTATGATCGAACCCTTCTCCCCCGAACAGGTGCGCGTCTCGGGCGGCCACAAGATCGTCTCGTATGGCACATCGAGCTACGGATACGACGTGCGCTGCGCCGACGAATTCAAGATATTCACCAACATCAATTCCACCATCGTCGATCCGAAGAGTTTCGATGAAAAATCCTTCGTGGATTTCCAGGGGCCGGTATGCATCATTCCGCCGAATTCGTTCGCGTTGGCGAGCACCGTGGAGTTCTTTCGCATTCCGCGCAGTGTCTTGACCGTGTGTCTCGGAAAATCCACCTATGCACGCTGCGGCATCATCGTGAATGTCACGCCGTTGGAACCGGAGTGGGAAGGGCACGTGACGCTGGAGTTCTCGAACACCACGCCGCTGCCGGCGAAAATTTACGCCAACGAGGGCGTGGCGCAGATGCTGTTCTTCGAATCCGACGAGGTCTGCGAAACCAGCTATCGGGACCGCGGCGGCAAGTACCAGGGTCAGCGCGGCGTTACCTTGCCAAAGACTTGATGCGCATCGCGAACTCGAGTTTGCCGTCGCGCGAGCGTTCGGCCTGCACCGGTACATAACCCAAGGACGGCGCGAACCACATCTTAAGCACGCGATTGTTGCCGGCGCGTTGGCTGGAGACGACCACGGTGTCGAGTTCGCCGAGCGCGGTGCGAATCCTGGCAGATCCTTCCTGGGTGTAGATAAAGTCCTTGATTTCGTCTTTGTCCAGGATCCGAAACGTCGTGGGGAGAGTCCCGTTCTTGAGATCCAGCATCACTTCGATCTGGATGGACATCACGTCCTGCGTGCCGGCCGCGAGCTTAAGATTGATGGTTTTTTTTTCGGACACGCCGCGCGCATGTTCGCCGTCCCAATCGAAATCGATATTCACCGCGGCATCACCCTGTTCGGCGTGGTATTTCTGCGGCCGCACATGGTCGGCGACCACGCTGAACCAGCTTTTTTGGATCACGTCGTTGCTGTAGACGATCCGAAAAATTCCGCGGGCCGTCATCGTCCAGGTATAGAC
>Ga0066789_10001182_pt1 | contig 11182 bp, 10 predicted proteins | sample OrgsoiDNA2013049_FD_70960 | JGI IMG/M metagenome (GOLD analysis project Ga0066789, IMG submission 70960) | Permafrost soil microbial communities from the Arctic, to analyse light accelerated degradation of dissolved organic matter (DOM) -... | ecosystem: Environmental > Terrestrial > Soil >...
AGTGAGCGCCGACAAAACTTCGGTCGGGCTCAGGTAGTATTCTTCGTTCTCAACGGCGACCAAGAATACCGTAGCGGAATGCTCAGGAGGCAGGGCGTTGCGTTTTTCAGCCTTGTTCCGGATGTCGCTGAGAAACTTGCGGGCATGGTCAGTGTCACCGTCCCATCCAAATGTGCCACCGCCTGCGTATCCTTCGTCCAGAGCGGACGGTTCGAACACGAATGAAGCCAGGCATTCCTCGCCTGGTCGAACCACCACCTCGTCGAGGATGGGGAACGAATCTTGTGCCCCAGGCTGAATCTCGTAGCGCCAAACTGGTCCCATCGCGAACACGTGAACCCATCCGTTGGACAGCCCGTCGGCAGCGGCAGCTTTCAGGCCGGCTAGAGCCTCGGCAACCACAAGTCGCGCAAGGTCGTCTACTCGGTCGCGGCCATTCCCGTCCGGAGGTGATTCACTCAGTTTTCCACCGAGAGCCTGTTGGACATAGGAACGGAGCCTCTCGCGCTTAATGCCGGCGTCGAGCAACTCAGTTATTGGTGCATGATGATGAGAGCGACCAACAACATCCACGAGAGCGTAAAGACCGGATGGAAACGATAACTGCAAGTCTGGTGTGTAAGCATCCCTTCCAAAAGCACGGTCGCGAAGAATTTCCACGCTCGCGCCCTTCTCCGCGAACCTGCAAGCCCATCGAACCTCGGCAATCAGGCTCGCCAATTTTGCCACGGCGCCACCAGCATCCTTTGCAAGCTTCTCCAGTCCGATGACTCCCAGTCTCGTCGCCTCGGCCAGAATCTGCTCGGCCTGCGCTAGTCGAAATTGGCCTTCCTTGGAATGCGCGATTCGGCCGTACATGTCTTCGATGCCCTTGAATTGGGCCTCCAACAATGGATGCGATCTCATATGACCGAGGCCGCGGCAAAGGCCGCGATCGCGCGCACGTCGTCTTCGGTCAGACTCGGGAAGTCGGCCAGAATGTCCGCAGTAGTTTCGCCGTGGGCGAGATACCCAACGATCGTTCGCACGGTGACGCGCGTGCCGCGAACGACCGGTTGACCGCCACAGATCGCGGGATCTCGGACGATTCGGTCCTGGAACGTCATGACGTCTATTCTTCGCCCGGTCGCTGCTTCCGTCCAGTAGCATTTCCAATACACGATCGGCGCAGCCGTTCGCCCGGGCGGCATCCGAAACCACGCCACCCAAAAACACAAACGGCGCCGATCTTTCGACCGGCGCCGCTTGCCACTAACACTCTCTCAGCTTACTTGCTGCGCGGATTCTCGATCTGCGCTTGCGCTGCCGCGAGGCGCGCGATTGGCACGCGGAACGGGGAGCAGCTGACGTAGTCCATGCCCACTTTGTGGCAGAACTTCACGCTGTCGGCGTCGCCGCCGTGCTCGCCGCAGATGCCGACCTTCAGCTTGGCGCGGGTGCTGCGGCCGCGCTCGACGCCGATCTTGATCAGCTCGCCCACGCCGTCGACGTCGATGGTCTGGAACGGGTCGTCCGCCAGCAGCTTCCGGTCGAGATAGTCGGGGAGGAAGCCCCCGATATCGTCGCGGGAGAAGCCGAAGGTCATTTGCGTGAGGTCGTTGGTGCCGAACGAGAAGAACTCGGCGACCTCGGCCATCTTGGCGGCTTGCAGTGCAGCCCGCGGGATTTCGATCATCGTGCCGAACTGGAAGGGGATCTCCTTCACACCCAGCGATGCGAGGACCTCCTTGTACACGCGATCCACAATCACCTTCTGATCCTGAATCTCAGTCACGTTGCAGGTGACCGGGATCATGATCTCCGGAAGTGCCTTCTTGCCAGCCTTGATCAGCTCGCCGGCCGCTTCCAGGATGGCGCGCACCTGCATCTCGGTGATTTCGGGGTACGTGACGCCCAAGCGGACGCCGCGGTGACCGAGCATCGGGTTGTTCTCGCGCAGGCCCTCGGCGCGCTTGTTGAGCTCGCCCATGTCGACCTTCAGCTCCTTGGCCAGTGCCTCCAGCTTGTCCTGCGAGTGCGGGACGAACTCGTGCAGCGGCGGATCCAGCAAACGGATCGTGATGGGCAGACCGTCCAGGGCTTCCATGGTCGCCTTGACGTCGTTCTTCACGAAGGGCGCCAGCTCCGACAGTGCGGCCTTACGTTCGGCGACTGTCTTGCTCATGATCATCTTGCGCAGCAAGAACAGTGGCTTGTCCGAGCCCTCGCCGTAGAACATGTGCTCGGTCCGGAAAAGGCCGATGCCCTCGGCGCCGAACTCAATGGCCTTCTTGGTGTCCTTAGGGCTGTCCGCGTTGGTGCGCACCTTGAGGGAGCGCTCGGCGTCGACCAGCTTCATGAACTCTTTGAAGGATTCGTTCTTGGACGGCTCGGCGTCCACAAGGGCCATGTCGCCCAGGTAGACGAGGCCCTTGGTGCCGTTCAGCGTAATCCAGTCGCCTTCCTTGATGACGTCACCCTTCTTCGTCGTGAAGGACTTGCCGTCATGTGCGATGTCGATCTCGCTGCAGCCGACGATGCAGCACTTGCCCCAGCCGCGAGCGACCAGCGCCGCGTGCGAGGTCATGCCGCCCTTAGTGGTGAGGATGGCTTGCGCTTTGTGCATGCCGTCCACATCCTCGGGCGACGTCTCTTCGCGCACGAGAATCACCTTCTTGCCCTGCTCACCCAGCTTGACCGCGGCTTCGCTGGTGAAGACGACCTGGCCCTTGGCGCCGCCGGGACCTGCCGGCAGACCCTTGGCCACGGACTTGGTTGCGCCTTCGACCTTGGGATCCAGCATCGGCAAGAGCAGCTCGACCAGCTGGTTCGGGGCCACGCGGCCGATCGCCGCCTTGGCGTCGATGAGGCCTTCCTTCTGCATGTCCACGGCCATCTTGACCGCCGCGGTGCCATTGCGCTTACCCACGCGGCACTGGAGCATGAACAAGCGGCCCTTCTCGATGGTGAACTCGATGTCCTGCATGTCCTTGTAATGCTTCTCAAGGCGGTTCTGAATTTCGAAGAGCTGCTTGTAGCAAGCGGGCATGGTGGTCTCGAGCGTGGCGAGCGTCTCGCTCTGCGAGTTCTTCGAGTTCTCGTTGATGGGGGCGGGGGTGCGGATGCCGGCCACCACGTCTTCGCCCTGGGCGTCGACCAGGTACTCACCGTAGAAGTGCGGGTCGCCGTTGCCCGGGTTGCGCGTGAAGGCCACGCCGGTGGCGGAATCGCTGCCCATGTTGCCGAACACCATGGACTGCACGTTGACGGCGGTGCCCCACTCGTGCGGAATCTTCTCGATGCGGCGGTAGTCGACCGCGCGCTTGCCGTTCCAGCTGCCGAACACGGCGCCGATGCCGCCCCACAACTGATCCTGCGGATCGTCTGGGAAGGGCTGGCCAAGGACGTCCTTGACGATCTTCTTGAACTCGACGACGAGGCCCTTGAGGTCATCGACCGTCAAGTCTGTATCGCTCTTGTAACCTTTCTGTTTCTTCACGGCGTCCAGGCGCTCGTCGAGCACCTTGCGGATGCCTTTGCCGGCCTTGGGCTCGATGCCGGCGGCCTTCTCCATGACGACGTCCGAGTACATCATGATCAGGCGGCGGTAGGCGTCGTACGCGAAGCGGGCGTTGCCCGTCTTCTCGATGAGGCCCTGGATGGTGACGTCGTTGAGTCCGACGTTGAGCACCGTATCCATCATGCCGGGCATCGAGCGGCGCGCGCCCGAGCGAACCGACAAGAGAAGCGGGTTCTTGGCATCGCCGAACTTCTTCTCCATCAGGCCTTCGACGGCGGCCATGGCCTTGTTCACTTCGTCCTTCAGCTCGGCCGGGTAGGTCTTGCCGTTGGCGTAGTAGTAGGTGCAAAGCTCGGTGGTGATGGTGAAGCCGGGCGGAACCGGCAGCTTCAGCGCAGGATGGCCTGCCATTTCCGCCAGGTTGGCGCCTTTGCCACCCAGCAGGTTTTTCATGGATTCGTTGCCGTCGGCCTTACCGCCGCCGAACGAATAGACGTACTTGGTCATTACTTCACTTCTCCTTGGGTTTGGTGGAACGGGAAATGCGTTGGGCGCATTTGTACCCACGCCCACGTATCACCATCGCGGTCGCACGGCAAGTGCCATCAATGAACGTTAAGGCAACGGTCTTTCGGGCATCAATTCGAGGTTCGGATACATGCTTTGGAAGAGCTGTACCAACTTGCTGCGCCGAATCGGATTCGTCTTTGGCAGAGTGCAGTCGCACGACGAGCAAAGATAGATCAGCTCGACCCCGTCCTTGCCGTCGACCAGCTTGTACGAAAAGCGAATGATGGTCGGCTTCTCGTCGCTGACCGTCCCGCACTGGTCGCAGCGAAACTCATTCGCCATCGTCGGACGCCTTGATTTCGCCGGGAATGCTCATAGGGACGGAATCAACGATTGCCCATTCACCGGCCCGGCGCAAGGGGAAGCGGTCGTTCCAGAGTTCACGCCTCGTCGCGCTCGATCCACTTCGTTACGATGCGGGCTTTGTAACCCTCAAGCCGTTGCAGCAACTGAACCGGATCCTGCTCCACAAAAGGCAGCTGGCGGTGTTCAAGCCGAAGAAACTTCTGAGCCACGAGATGGTCCAGGAATTGGAGCAGCGGAGCGAAGAAATTCTGAGCGCCCAGAAGGCCCAAGGGCTTCTGGTGGAAGCCCAGCTGCGCCCAGGTCCACATCTCGAAAAACTCTTCCAGCGTTCCAAGTCCGCCGGGCATCGCGATGAAAGCGTCCGCGAGCTCCGCCATCATTGCCTTCCGCTCGTGCATGCTGGAAACCACGTGCAGCTTCGTCAACGACTGGTGGGCAACATTCTTCTCGACGAGCGCGCGCGGAACTACGCCTATGACTTTGCCGCCGGCGGCGAGAACCGAGTCGGCAAGCGCTCCCATGAGCCCGACCTTCGCGCCTCCGTACACGAGCACGCGGTCGCTTTCCGCAATAGCCCGCCCAAGCGCCTTGGCGCCGGTCATGAAAAGAGGATCAGCTCCAGGGCTCGAACCGCAGTAGACACAGATGTTTCGCATTGAAGGTGGCCGTCGACACGGCACCTCGACATTACGCCCGAACGTGAACGGTGGCGACCATAAGCCTGTAGCCAAGGTCAATCTCTTCGCGACACGCAAGAGACTCGTTTTTTTTGAGCCACGTGCCGTCTAGAAGGTCGGATTGAAGCTGGGCAAGCCTAGCCGCCGGGTTCCCAATTCGCGAAAACGTCGATATTGCGCCCCGAACTTCTGGATCCAGGTAGGCCGCAGGCCTCCTCCAGTAAGCACCGAGAAAGCCATCGGTGCAATCGAATGGAATCGGGACCACATCCACATGTGCACGGCCAAGCACCGCTTCGAGAGCGCGAATGTCCGGAAAAATCGGTCGGTCCAATTCGAGAATTTCCGGGAAATAGTCGCGTGTAAGCCAAAACCCGGCGTGCTGAGGATCCCACGTCAAGAGGACCACGCGTTGCCGAGCGACACGCATCATCTCCCTTAGACCCGCTTGCGGATCTTGCCAGTGGTGCACGGTCAGCACCGCAAGCGCCACATCGAACGTCGCATCTTTGAACGGTAGATGCTCTGCCGCGGCCCGGACCACCAACGCCTTCTGACCTTCACGTTGTGAGAGCATCTTCCAAGACGGCTCCACGGCAGTAACCGCCACGTCATCCGGCTCGTACGAGCCTGAGCCCGCGCCCACGTTGACCAGCGTTCCCACGTTTCCAATTGCCGCACGAATCGCTCGGGCGATTCTGCTGTCCGGTTGGCGATGCTTCGCGTACCCGATGCCGATTGAATCGTATCGTTCCATTTTGTTGCTGCCAGGTGCCCGATTCTGTCAATTCAGCAGACTATCCCAGCGAAAGAAGGTCACCCAAAATTTCGCGCCAGCGCGACAAGAAGAACAGGTGGCTCTCGTCGGGGAGCAGGTGCATCTGCGCGCCAGGAATGGCGGCGGCAATGCACTTGCCCATCTCGGGAGGGATGCTGTTGTCTTTGCCGCCGTGCCAGACGGCGATCGGCACCCGGATATCGGAGAGGGAGAAGCCCCAGGATCGTGCTGCCAGTTGAACTTCCCACGCGAACGCGTCGACACCTTGGACGAGCGATTCGGCGTAGCTTGCCAAGAACATCTGGCGGGTCTCCGACCGCGCCAGGATAGTCTGATCCACTGGCGGATTGTGTTTCGTGTAGCTGGCGAAGAACGCCTCCACGCTCTTCCCGGATCTTAGTCGCCACGAAAGAGCCCAGCGCAACAGCCTCGGCGCGTGCCGAGCCAACCAAAATCCCACCCGGCGTTCGAAAGCAATACCGGCCAGTGCGCCCGGCGCATCCAAGGGCGCCGCCGCGCCAATCAACGCGACGGCGCGGATGCGGTCAGGCGCGCGGTGGGCGAAGGCCAACGCCGGTGGCCCGCCGCCCGAGGGCGCGGCGACGTAGACCTTGTCGAGCTCCAAGTGGTCGATCAATGCCACGATATCGTCGGCGGTGTCCGTCAGGCTGCGACCGGGTTTCGCGTCCGACTGCCCAAAGCCGGGTCGATCGAAGGTAATCAGTCGAGCTCCCAACGCTGCGGTCGCTGCTGGGTCGGGACGCATGAGCCGGCAGCTCGGCAACCCATGTAAGAAAAGAACCGGAGCCCCAGCGACAACTGGTGCATCCAGGTAGGCCAATCGCCGGCCATCGGGCAATCGCATGAACGAGGCGTCTACCACCGCTCTCCCTCCTACTCTTTCCACAACCATCGGTGGTTGCAGCAGTCGTGCCCTTGCATCAATGTCTTGGTTCGAACAAGTCGAAGCTTCGTTGAGTAGCCCTCAGCGCTGGCGAAGTCAGGATGGCAAATCACCGCATATCCAATATCCACTCCACCAGCTTCCCGAAATGTCTTGGCCCACAGGCACTCAGTGACGTTGATCTCGAACGCACTCGGGGTATCTTCGACAGTGGTGAAGGTAAGCGCATGCTGCCAGAACCTGCTGGGTTTTCGTGCCCAGTCCGTAAAACTGGAGAAATCAGGTCGGGTGGCTTCCTCTGCTGTCTTCCTACCGGATTGACGTGATTGCTTCTCAGCAGCACTTTGGAGGATCTTGATCAGGCGCTTCCTGCCTATCTCGTCGCCAACCGCCTTGAGGTGCGGAAGGAGCGTCCACGCATAGGCAAAAATGAAACGATCCTCGTACGAAGACTGCGAATCTTCGTTGAACTTGTGAACGGCGGGGTCGGCCGGAGCGGCTAGAACTGATTTGGCAACCAGCTGAGGGGCGGCAAAACACGAAAGACATCCAAACGGAACGGCTCTTCCCAGGAATTGCCTCCTATCAAATTGGCAAGACGTTTTCATCGTTGGCATTGTGGAACCCTCCAAGCGTCAGCAATGTGCCGACCACGAAAATCTGTCAAGCGACCCAGAGCACACATCGCTGGCGGGTGATTCCGAGACGCGGCGAATCGCACAAATCTCAGGGGGACCGGTCGGGTTGCCCGTCTTCGGGCAATTCGGGGCTGCATCCATTCCGGCCGACGCGTGTCGGACTTGCTATCCGCTTGCGCGCGGTCCGTGGGCAGCCACGACGGCTTTCTGCTAGGTTCCGTAGGAAGTGGCCGTTCGGACTTTCGAGGAAAAGAGGATCCCGATGAGAAGCGAGCGTCTAGGTTTGCTCTTCGTGACATTGGTCGCGTTCGGTGGTGCCTGCTCTTCGGGCTCGACGAAGGCGGGGCAGGGCGGTTCCACGTCGCGGGGTGGGGCGACGGGCTTGGGTGGAAGCTTGGGCACGGGCGGTAGCTCCGCCAGTGGGGGATCTACCGGGACGGGCGGGTCGACTGCGTCGGGAGGAATCACCTCAGGCGGCACCTCGGCGGGTGGCGCTTCGGCGTCGGGTGGGGCAGCCGGTCAGGGTGGCTCGGGCGGCTCGTCGTCATCGAGTGGCGGCGGCGGTTCGGGCAACGGAGGCAGCTTTACGCCGGGTGGCAACTCAGGGTTCGGTGGCAGCTCTCACGTTGTTGATAGTGGGGCTGCCATTGACAGCGGGTCTGTAAAGACAAACGCGTGTACGCCCTCCAATTCGACAGTCGCCAAAGGAGACAGTACTCGCACCATTCAAGTCGGCGGCACGTCGCGCACGTACCTCCTCCACGTTCCTTCGAACTACACCGGTGCAAGCGTAGTTCCCCTGGTACTCGACTTCCACGGCATGGGCGACACGCCAGAGCGGCAGAAAGCGATGTCCGGATTTGCGGCTCTCTCCGACTTGGAGGGTTTTCTGATCGCGTGGCCGACCGGTATCGAACAGACCTGGAACTTCGGCCCCTGTTGCACCTGCTCGAAGGCCGTCGACGATCTGGGCTTCGCGAAGGCGATCGTCTCCGAGATCGAGGCAATGGCTTGCATCGACCTCAAACGCGTGTACGCGAACGGCTTCTCGATCGGTGGCGCGATGACGAACTACGTGGCGTGCAATGCAGCCGATGTGTTTGCGGCGGCTACCCCGAGTGCCTCCGATTTGCTTTCGCCCACTCAAACGCCGTGCAATCCCGTCCGGCCCATCAGCGTACTGGCCTTCCGTGGCACTGCCGACCCGACCGTACCGTATGCGGGCGGGGCTTCGGTTACGCCCAACAGCTGTCCCGCTACTCTCAATCTTCTGGGGGCAGTGGCCTCATTCAATAAGTGGGCAGCGATTGACTCGTGCACCGGCACGGCGACGACAACAACAGTGACCGATCCGAATGGCACGCGCATGCTGAGCTCGCAGTGCGCAGGCGCTGTCGAAGTGGGCCTTTATACGATTCAAGGCGGCGTGCATGCCCCCGGGCCGGGCAAGGTCGCGTGGGACTTCCTCAAGACGAAATCGATGCCCTAGCCGCTACGCGCACTGCTGCGTCGTCGCCTGATGCAGATGAGCGCCAGCGGGGCCAGGCCGGCTAAGTCGCCATCGCTGCCGTTGCTAGTCGAGCATTCACAGCCGCTTGACTTGGCAGTAGTAGCGTCACCCGTACCGGGCGCGCCAGCGAGGCCCGCCGCGCCGCCGTTGGAGACTTGGCCACCGCTGTCGCCATCGCCGCCCGTTCCCGCTCCTGCGTCGATCCCGGCTCCGGCGCCGCCGCCAGTTCCGGTCACGCCGCCCGTTCCCGGCCCACCTCCTGTCCGTGGCCCATAGACGGGCGGGGCAACGCCCAGCTCGTACGCACCGAGATCCGGTGCCGCTCCTGTGAAGCCGTCGTTGATGCTCGCCAATGCCGCGCCCTTGTCGATGGCAGCACCTTCTGGCGCGAGCTGCAAGTCGACGGCGGCCTTGGGCGGGAAGGGTTGGCGTCGCCGGCTACGGCCCACTCGATCGAAATGCCTTGGGTGGTCGGGTAGGGCGTCGTTACGGTTCCAGCCGTCGTCGCGTTCTGCGCGAGACTTACGCTCGGCCACATTGCACACACCCCAAACCCAGCCACGCTAGCGCCTCGTAGCATCATGGCCGCTATTGTATCAGCGAACGCCGGGGATCGCGGTGACGGCTCCCCGCGACGCGGACCCAGCGAATCGGGCCCTCGATGCGTTCTTCAGAGATCGGACATTTCGGCCGATGCGGAGCGGAGGAATGGCAAACACGACGCTCGGTCTCGTGGTGGCAGTGGGTAGAGCGATCTCGCGAAGGGCGAGCATGTTGCTTGTCCTCGCAGTGACTGTCAGCTGTCGATCGCCAACGTCGGTGGTCGAGCCTGGTGCTGTGCTCTTGCACGTCAAGTGCGCGCAGGCGACTCCCCTTCCGGACGAATTGCGTGTCTGGGTATGGGACGATCTTGGCGAGCTCTGGGACAACGTTCGCGTGCCAAGCAGTGGCTCCTTGGCGAAAGGGAACGGCCAAGACCTCGGCACCATTTTGGTTCAGCCCGACTCAACCCAAGGCTCGCTCCGAATTCACATTCGCGGGCTTGCACAGAACATGCGCGTCGTCGACGGCGTTGTTCGTGTTGATTCAATTGCCGACGGGTCTAGGGTTTTCGAAATCCTTCTGGATAGTCCCGCCATTGATGACTGCCCATTCGTGCCGAGTCTAGCTGGTTGTTCTGTGGTCAATTCCTCGGATGCTGGGCTGATTCGTGCTGGTGGCAGCAGCGGTGCTTCGGGCGCGGGCGGCGCGCCTGGAGGCGGCATGACGGGCACGGGCGGCGACGGCAGCGGCGGCGCACCATCTTCGGGTGGCACTGCGAATGGGGGCGCAGATGGCGGGCGGGGCGGTACGACAGCGTTTGGTGGTGCGAAGGGCAGCGGCGGCTCGACAGGGAAGGCGACGTCCCCGCCGGCCACCACGCTTCCCGGAGTCGCGTGCACGACTGAAAGCTCGGATGCCAACTGTCACCCTGCAGGCACCTCTTGCTACAAGTATTGCGGCCCCGAGTCGCAAGGCTATAAGATCTTGTCTTGCACCAGTGGCAAGTATGTCGAAGGACTGTGCACGTTTTCCTCTGTGGTCGACTATGCGTGCTACGCACTGACCTCAGTCGCACCTTGCGCGGCTGCTCCGCCCACGTCGGGAGTCTCGTGTTCCATCGAAGACTGCAAAGCCTGCGGCAGCAACACCGGCACGGGCTACAACGACGGCACGAAGACCGCCAAGATTGGCTATTGCGTGTGCTCCGATGGCAAGTGGAATTGCGCGAGCGTTGGCGCTTGGCCGTGCCCGGGTAGGACAGGATGCTAGGCTAGGCGCCGACGCGCATGCCCATCAGCAACCTTCAGATTTTCGGTACCAAGAAATGTCCGGACACACGTAAGGCCGAACGGTTCTTCAAAGAGCGCCGGGTGTCGTTTCAGCTGATCGACATCGCTGTGAAGGGTCCCTCCGCGGGCGAGCTGCGTAAGATCGCGAACGCGGTGGGCGGCATCGAGAAGCTCATCGATCGCGACGGCAAGCGCTATGTGGATCGCGGGCTCAAGTACGCGGCGCCGACCGGGCCGCGCATCGAACAGATCCTGCTCGACGATCCGCTTCTCCTGCGCACGCCGCTCGTGCGTGCCGGTGACCGCGCCACCGTGGGCGACGCCATGGACGTTTGGAAGGCTTGGCTAGGCTAGTGCCGTCCGCCAGAATTTCAACCAGCATTTGGCGGACGATCCATCCCGTCCGGCTGCGTTGCTCCTCGGTTACATACGTCAAGTATGTGCCCTCGTCGCGCCTTGCCGGACGGG
>Ga0066789_10001183_pt1 | contig 11180 bp, 7 predicted proteins | sample OrgsoiDNA2013049_FD_70960 | JGI IMG/M metagenome (GOLD analysis project Ga0066789, IMG submission 70960) | Permafrost soil microbial communities from the Arctic, to analyse light accelerated degradation of dissolved organic matter (DOM) -... | ecosystem: Environmental > Terrestrial > Soil >...
GGTGCCATCCGCGGCCTCCTCCTGGGAGGAGCCCCGCTCTCCGACGTTCAGCTCTTTTCCCAGCTCCGCAATCTGCAGGAGATCCGCGCCGCCCTCCAGACAATCGGCACCGACACGGCGCAGGCGATGGCCGGCGAGGTCGACAAGCTGCTAGAAGGCGTCTTCGAGTCATCGAAGTGGACCGGTTGAGACACAACCGTGGGAACCCTGGGAGGGTTCCCACACCCTCCCGCGAAGGACTGCGCCCGGCGAAGCCGGGCTTCGTCCCCGCGAACGCTCGCGGAAACGGGCGCGCGCCGACGCATGCCCGCGACCCCTTCCGACGGGATGATTCGGACGGCGCACGGCCCAAGCCTGAACCGCGGCAGCGACGGGCGTTTTCCACCCTGGGCGGGCCGGTCGACGTGGGGGGCGAGCCGGACGGGGCGCGCCTCCTGCGCAAGCTGCTCGACGTCGATCCGGCGGCGGCGCGCGCTCTCACTCACGGGTTCCACAGCTACGCGGGGCGCATGCACCCGTCGATTGCACGCGGCGCGATCGACGCCCTGTCGAAGCCCGGCGAGACGGTCATCGATCCTTTTTGCGGCAGCGGCACGGTGCTGGTCGAGGCGATGGCGGCTGGACGCGCCGCGATCGGCGTCGACGCCAGCGCGCTGGCGGTGGCGATTGCCCGCGTGCGGTCGACTTTACTGGGCGAAGACGATCGCGAGCGGTTGGTGGCCGAGGCGGCGCGGATCGCCGAGGAGTCCTCCGAACGGGCCCGCAAGCGGCGTCGACCCGAGGTCCCCCCCTGGGCGGGCCAGGAGATCACGCGCTTCCACGCCCACGTCCTCTTCGAGCTGCTCGGCCTGCGCGAGCTGGTGTTCGCCACCAAGGAGGATCAGGTCGGGTGGGCGCTGCGGCTCTGCCTGTCGTCGATCCTGGTCAAGTTCATGAAGGCCGGCCCTGAGGCGCCGCGCGACGGTGAGGCGAAGCGGATCGCGCGTGGAATTCCTTCCCGGATGCTGGCCGATCGCGCGGTCGAGCTCGGGCGTGGTCTCGGCGCGCTCGAGCGGCGGATGCCGGCCGGGACGCCGGCGCCCGTGGTGCACGAGGCGGACGCCCGCGCACTGCCGATCCCCGACGGGCGCGCCGCGCTGGTGCTCTCATCGCCCCCCTACGCCGGGACCTACGACTACGCCGCGCAGCACGAGACCCGCTTCGTCTGGCTGGGGCTGTCGGCGCGGAAGTTCCGGAAGGTCCAGATGGGCGCGCGCGTCTCGGCCATCGGTGACACCAGGGCCGACGTCTGGCGCGCCGACGAGACGCGCTTCGTGGCCGAGATCGCCCGGGTGCTTCGTCCGGGCGGCCATGCGCTCCTCGTGGTGGGGGACGGCGTCGTCGACGGGCAGCCCGAGCACGCGCCCGACAGCGTGGCGGAGGCCGGCGCGCCGGTGGGGCTGGAGCCGATCGCGCGCGCCTCGCAGGCACGCCCCATCCACGACCGGCGGCTGGCCGCGATCTTCGGCGACCGCCCGCGTCGCGAGCACTTGCTCCTGCTTCGCAAGCGCGGCGCGACTGAAGTTCGTCGTCGGGGCTGACGCTGGTTGTCGCCTGACGCCGGTTGACCTCGCGGGACGCCGCCCCACCTTGACCAGAAGACGAGGGGTGAAGCGATGAAGGACCTCCAGGTTCGGTCAGAGCTCAGGCGCGCCGGGCGCGCGGCGGTGTTCGGGTGGCTGGGGACGTCGGTCATGACCTTGCTCATGGCGTTCTCCCTCATGCCGGGGGCGCCGGCCGCGCTCCGTCCTTTCCCTGTCGAGTTCGTGCGCCACGCTTATCCGCGGCTCGGCCCGGGGGCTCTCACGCTGCTGACGGTGCCGTTGCATTTCGGCTACGGGGCTGGCGCCGGCGCGCTCTTCTCATTCCTGGCGCGCCCGATGAGCCTGGCACGCGGCTTCGTTTTCGGCTTCGCGCTCTGGGTCATCATGCAGATCTTGTTCGTCCCGCTGGGATACGGCTGGATAGAGTTCGGCCTCGGGCGCGGCTACCCCTGGACGAGCCTGGTCTCCCTGGTGTTGCACCTCTGCTACGGCGGGACGCTCGGATGGCTCGGGGGCCACGACGACCAGTTGCATCACACCGAGTTCGACGAGGCCGACCGGCTCCGTGTAGCCTGAAAGGTGTAGCCTGAAGGGGTGGCGGACGACACCGAAGCGGGCGATCGCGAGCTGCGGCGCCAGCTGGCGACGCTTACCTACTCGCAGCTGACGCCGGCGGTCCCGGCCGACGCCGTCACGGCGGCCGGTTGGTGGAACCTGCTCGGGCGTCTCGGCCTGCGGATTCCGCTGGTGGTGGTCCACGACCTCGGGTTGGTGCTCTCCGGCGGGCGCCTGGGCGCCGCCCGGCAAATACGGCACGACGGCGCCGGCCGCGACGGCCCCGGCGCACCACAGCTGGCGCGCTACCAGTCGTTGCTGGCCCGGGTGGCGGCAGCCGACGCGATCGCCGAGCTGGCGGCGGCGCCGCTCAAGGACGAGATGCTGGCGGTGATCCTGGCGCGCCTGCTCGGCGACGTCTACCTGCGCTGGGTCTCCCGCGGCGTCACCCCCTATGAGCTCCCCACGGCGTCGCCAATCTACGAGCTCGATCGCGAGGCGTTGGCGCGCGCTCACGATCCCTCCTGGATGTTCGGGTTCCTGCAGCGGCTCCTCGAGCATGAGCGTGGCGTGTTGGCGCGGCTCGATCAGATCGAGGCGGGCTCGCTTCGCCTCCTGGGCCTCTTCTCCGCCGACGGGGGGGCCAGCGATCTCACCGATCTCTATCGGATGGTCGGCGCGGCAGGGGCGACCGACGTGGTCGACTTCTCGTTGCAGCTCTTGCCGTCTCTGCTGGAGACCAAGCGGCGGCCCGCCGCGCAGCGCTTCTCCATCGACGGCTATGTCTCGGTGGAGCGGCGGGGGAACCCCGACGCGCTCCTCCCGAGCGAGCTGGCCCACGACGACGACGTCTTCGAGCAGAAGACCCTCTCGGACGATCTCCTCTACTACGGGCACGAGCGTCAGAACGAGCGCTCGCGCCGGCTGCACTACCTCCTGGTCGACGCCAGCGCCTCGATGCGCGGCGCGCGCGAGATCTTCGCCCGCGGCCTGGCGCTGGCGCTGGCCAAGAAGGTTTCGCTGCAGGGGGGCGACGTCTGGCTGCGCTTCTTCGACAGCCGCCTTTCGCCGCGGCTCGACCTCGGCCGGGGAGCGCGGCGGGATCTGCCGCGCCTCCTGGCGTTCCGTTCGGAGCGAGGGCGCAACACGGCGCGCGTCTTTGCTGATCTCGCGGTCGAGGTGACGCACCTGGCGCGCGACGAGGGGCGCGACGTGGCGGTCACCTTCATCACGCACGGCGCCTGTCACATCCCGTTGCCGACCGTCGACCTGCTGGCCGCGCATTGCCACCTCTACGGGATCTTCGTGCTGCCGTCGCGGCCGCTGGATCTCGACTACCTGCCGCGGCTGCATCGGAGCCAGGTGGTGACCGCGGCGTCGCTGGCGCGGAGCGCGGACAAGCGGCGGCGCGCGCTGGAGATCGTCGACGACGCGGCGGGGGTTTGATGCCGACCCGGGTCGAGATTCTGCATACCCGCGAGCGCGCCGACCGGGCGCTGCGGGCCGGCCGACCGCGCGAGGCGCTCGGTCACTACTGGCAGCTCCTCGAGAGCGTGAAGGCCACGCGGGCGCACTACGACAGCTGGCTGGACGGCGCGGTCGGGGCCTATCTGGCGCTCAACCGGACGCGGGAGGCCGGCTACGTGCTGCTGGGCCTGCGCCGATACGCGGAGGCTCAGCGCCATTTTCCGGCCGCCGAGCGGCCGCTCGAGTGGGCGCTCTGCGCGGCGAAGCTGGGTCATCACGGCGAGGCGGCGCGCGTTCTGTCGGGGAGCGGCCGCCCGGTGCTGGCGGCGCTCGAGCTCGAGGCGGCCGGCGCGAGCGCGGCGGCCCGTCTCGAATGGGAGCGGGTGCTCGCCGATCCGCGACTCGCCGGACGCCCCTACGAGACGGCGCTCGCCCACTTCAATCTGGGCGAGGCGCTCTTGCGCATCGGCGAGCGCAACGGCGCCGCGCGCGCCTTTTCGGAGGCTCAGCGTCTGCTGGAGACGGCGGCCGACGACTTCGAAACCCGCGGCGAGCCGGTGCGCGCCTTCGACTGTTACAGCGTCCTGCTTCGCCTCGGCAAGGCGACCGACTCTTTCGAGAACGTCTCGGAGGGCTATCTGAACGCGATTCGCGTCCTGGCCGCCGAGGACCAGCTCCTGGCGATGCAGTACTACGACGATTTTCTGACCTACGCCGTCGACAGGCGCGAGTGGCACGCGGCCGCGATGGCGGCGCGCGAGGCGGCCAACTACAGCCTCCGCGCCGGAAAGCCCTACGATCGACACTACCTGTGCCTCGCCGTCGAGGCCTGGACGCGCGCCGCGCGCGACAACCAGACCAACGACGGCCCGGTCGATCTGTCGGCCAACGCGCTTTACGCTGCGATCGACGCGGCCACGGCGCTCGGGGATCTGGAGTCGTGCGGACGCCTCTACGCGGAGATGGCCGAGCTTCCGCTGGTCGAGAAGCGGCGAGTGCGTTATCGGCAACTGGCCCAGCGCTACGCGGCGATGCCGCCGGAGGTGCACCCGCCCGCGGTCAGCTTCCCGGAGTACCTCCGCCGCACCGACGCCTACGTCGACGTCTGGCGACAAGACCTGATCGAGTTGGAGCTGGGGGGCGATCCGGCCGCCGTGCTCGCGCGGCACGTCGCCGATCACCCCCCCTCGGCGGGCGAGCATTCGCGGCAGGCGCTGCGGGCCTTGCTCCTCTGCGGCGTTCCAGATTTCTCCATCGAAAATGTGCCGGCCGCCTCCGAGCTCGCTCTGACGCTCGGCCAAGGCGCGGTTTACGCGATGCTGAGCCCGCTCGAGCGGCTCTACGATAACCCTGCGCCGGAGGTGCGCGCAGCGGTCCTGCGCGGCGTCGGTTTCATCTTTCTCCCCAGGATCTATGGACTCATTCGCCAAGGGTTGGCGGACCCGGCACCGTTGGTTTTCAACGAAGCACTGCGGGTGCTGCGCGAGTTGCATTTCGTCGACGGGATCGAACCCACGACCCGAATCTTTCGCGAGTCGACCGACGAGCGGGTGCGCCTGGCGGCGCTGGAAGGGATCGCCGGGAATCGCAAACCGGCGGCGGCGCTGGTGCTCATCGAGGCGGTTCGTCAGGAGACCGGTGCGGTCCGCGCGGCGGCCGAGGCGCTGCTGGCGACATTCAGCGGCGACGAGATGGTTACCTTGATTCGCCAGGCGCGCGATGCCGAGATCGGTGAACGCCGGGAGATCCTCGATCGCGTGCTGCGAGCCGTGCACTGATACCGACGGACGCTGCGCGGGGCCGACAGACCGGCGCGGGGCGCACGATCATTTGCGGCGTCGGCCGAGACCCCAGGCGGTCAAGAGGCCTATCAGGATGAGGCCCAGGGTGAAGAGGCCGCCGCCACGCGAGAGGCCACCGCTCTTGACCCAGAGGATGGCGAGCGCGGTGGCGGCGCCGATCACCAGCCAGCGCAGGTTGCGCTGGGTCGACGCCAGCGTCGCTGTCTGTTGACGCCGGATCCGCTCGAGCTCTGCCTTGACCCACTCGACGTCGATCGTCTCGCCGCGCTTCTGCCGCTGGATCTGCTCTTCCAGGTAGGCCTGCCGGTCCTCTGGACCGGCGCCGACGGGGTCGGTGGTGTCCACCACCCAATCATACCGCGCGCCGAGGCGCAGGTCAGGGCGAGGGCGCCGCGCCGCCAGCCGCGTCGGCGGCGACGATCGCGCCAACCTCGGCCGCGATCTGCGGCTCGGCCAGCAGGAGTCCGAGCTCGCGGTTGTCGTCGAGCGAAGTGGGGGTCAGGTTGACCGACCCGACGTACAGCGTCCGGTCGTCGGCGACCACGACCTTCCCGTGAATCGCCGGCGCGCCGACGGCCCGGACGGTCGCCCCCGCGGCGGCCAGCTTGGTGAAGGGGGCGCCTGCTCCCGCGGCCGGCCCGGGCCAGGCCACCGTCACCGCGACCCCACGTCCGCGGGCGTCTAGCAGCGCGCTCACGACCGCCGCGTCGGTCAGCTCCTCGGTCTCGAGCGCCAGCGAGGTGTCCGCCCCACCGGCGAGCGCCAGCAGCGTGGGGCGCGACGATTCGGGCGACGAGATCAATCGGCCGGCTGGCTTTCCCGTTGCCGCGCCGAGCGCGTCGGCGGTGAAGATCGCCTCAGCCGCGGCGACGTCGGTCGCGTCATCGTCGATCGCCGCGTATTCGCGGTTGCCGGCCAGACCCGCGCCGGTGAGGTTCATCGTCAGGAGCGCCAGCCGCCTATGATCGATGGTGAACGCCTTGGCGTGTGTGTACCTGAAACGCGGCAGCGACCAACGGACGTCGGCACCCGCCGCGACGAGCTGGTCGTACGCCGTCTGGTTGGCGCCGTCGTCCTGGTAGGGCGCCGGCTCCAGGATCACGCGCACGTCGCAGCCGGCCGCCGCCCGGGCGGCAATCGCGGCGATAGCGCGAGCGTCAGTCAGCAGATACATCTCGATCCAGAGGCTGGCCCGGGCCGACGCGATGAGGTCGAGCACCGCTTGCGGGCCGGCGTCCGGCTCTGCAAAGAGCGCCACGGGACTCCCCGTCGTGTGTGGCGGCGCCGGAGCTGCCAGAGGAAACGAGGTGAGGTCGCAGCCGGTGCTGCAAAGAGCGGCCAGGACCGCCAGAGAGCCGGCGGCGGCCCAGGGGGGACGATGGGGGTTCACCCCCCGGTATCGACCGGCCCGCCGCGGAGTTGCCGCGGCGAACCGGTTCCAGCGACGGTCGTGCTACATGCAGCCGGCGACGTCGACCGTCGTCGTGATGCCGGTGGCGGCGTTGATGCCGTCGCTCCGCTGGCCGCCGCAGGTCCCCTTGGTGATGGCGGCCGTGCTGGTCGAGCAGTCGAGTAGCGTATTGCCGACTGCCGAGACCATGAAGTTCCCCTCCGCCGACATGTTCTCCGTCAGCGCGCCTCCGCTCAGGCAGGCGCCCGTGCAGTTCGTGAGCGCGACGCACAAGCCGCCCGACGAGTTGGTTCCGAGGGCGCCGACCGGTGTCTGGAGGTAGTTCTTCCCGGGGTCGCTCGGCTTGCCCATGTCGAGCTTGGAGAGATCATTGCCGGCGATGGTGTTGGCGCCGCTGCCGACGATGACGCCGTACTGAACGTTGCCGAGGAAGATGCTGCTGCGCACCTTGACCAGCGAGCCGCCGAAGAGGCGCATGCCGTAGTTGGTGTTCCCCCAGGTGACGAGCCCGCTGATGTTGTTGGTCACCAGGCCCGCGCCGCCCGGGGTCTGGTTGATGCGGATGCCGGCGGTGGTGTTGAAGTTCGCCACGACGGTGCCGCTGTTGCTCGGGACCGACCCCGGCGTACCGGTGATGTTGACCGAGCCGAGCGTGCTCACCTCGATGCCGTGCGAGGCGTTGCCGGTGAACAGCGTCTGCGTGCCGGACGGGTTGTTGATGTTCGCGGCGCCGCCCGTGACGCGGATGCCGTCCTGGTTGGACCCGCTGACCACCACGCCCGCTCCGACCGTCAGCGTCCCGGCGGTGACGCGGATGCCGTCGCCGTTGGTGTTCTGGATGGTCAGGTTCGAGAGGTTCGAGGTGAACGTCGCGGTGCCCGGCGAGGCCTGGACGGCGATACCACCCGCGTGGTTGTTGCCGTCGAGGATCAGCGCGGCCCCCGCCCCCCCGGAGATGCCCGAGTTGTTGTTGTTGAGGCGGAACCCACCGGCGACCGGGACCGTGATGGTCACGGGGCCGCCCGTCGTGGTGAGGGTGGTGTTGGTCGGCAGGATGATCGGGAGGGTGTCGCCCGCTGCCAGGCCAGTCGTCGATCCCGAGGTGCCGATGATGATGATCTGGCTGCCGGCGGAGGGCGTCGGCGGCATCACGGCGATGGCGCGGGTGATGGTCTTGAACGCGCAGCCCGGCGCGACGATGCCACCCGACAGATCGCTACCGGTGGCAGTCGAATCGTTGCCATTGACGGGATCGACGTACCACTTGTTCCCGCTGGCCGCGTTGCAGGTCGAGCAGGTGTGACCGACGCAGGCGGTGCCGAAAGCGCCGCAGTCGGCGTCGACGCAGCAGTTGCCCGAGACGCAGCTGGCCCCGCAGCAGAAGTCGCTGCCGTTGGCGCTGCAAGCGCTGTCGTTGGGGGCGCAGGCCGCGCTCACGCACTTGCCCGTGGTCGTGTTGCAGATATCGTTGCTTCCGTAGAACGAGTCAGACTTGCACTGGCTGTCGCTGGTGCAGCTGCCGCAGGTGTTGGCGGAGCTGACGCCGCAGATGAGGCCGGCATTGGCGCCCGAGCAGTCCATGCTCGTGGCGTGGCAGTTGCCGGCGCCGCAGAGGCCCTGGTAGCAGATGTCGCCGGTGCCATAGCGGCTGTCGCCCGTGCACTGGCCGTCGCCCGTGCTGCCGGCGCTGCAGTTGCCGCAGGTGTGGGCCGTCGAGACGCCGCAGAGCTTGCCCGCCGGGCACTCGGTGGAGGTGTCGTGGCAGTCGCCCGCGACGCAGGCGCCGCTGAGGCAGATGTCGCCGCTGCCGTAGGCCGTATCGCCCTTGCAGGCGTTGTCGCCGGCCGACCCGCTGCCGCAGGTTCCGCAGGTGTGTGCGGCCGAGATGCCGCAGATCTGGCCGACCCCAATGCACTCGCTCGAGGTGTCATGGCAGTTACCCGCCACGCACTGGCCGGCGAGGCAGATGTGCATCGCGCCGTACGTCGTGTCGCCCATGCACTGCGTATCACCCGCCAACCCGGCCGTACAGGCCGTGCAAGCGTGGTTGATGCAGAGTTGGTTGCCACCGCACTGGCCGGAGTTGTTGCAGTTGCCCGAGACGCAGGCGCCACCCGAGCAGACGTGGTTCGCGCCGTAGGCGTTCGTGCAGTCCGTGTTCGTGCTGCACATGCCGCAGGTGAAGCTGTTGCAGACCTGCGCCGTGTTGTTGCAGCTGGCCGCGGTGTGGCAGTTGCCGACGATGCAGGCGTTCCCCTGGCAGATGTACGTCGCGCCGTACTTCGCGTCGCCCTGGCAGGTGGCGTCGCTGCTGCCGCACCCGGTGCAGGTGTGTGACGACAGATCGCAGACCTGGCCGGTACCGCAGCCGGTGCTGTCGTGGCAGGTGCCGGTGACGCAGACGCCGCTGTTGCAAATGTGGCCGGCGCCGTATTCGGTCGCGCACTGCGTGTCGCCGGCCGCGCCAGCGCTGCAGGCGCCGCAACTGAAGGACGTTTGCGAGCCGCAGATCGTGCCGGTCGCCGCGCAGTCGCCCTTCACCAGGCAGTTGCCCGCGATGCAGGAGCCGGCGTTGCAGACATGGTTCGAGCCGTAGGCCCCAGTGCAGTCGGCGTTCGAAGCGCACGCGCCGCAATTGTTGCTGGTGCAGACCTTGGTCGTGTCGTTGCAGTTAGCAGCGGTCTTGCAGTTGCCTGCGATGCAGGCACCCGAGATGCAGAGCTGGCCAGTGGCGCACTCGGTATCCAAGGTGCAATTGACGCAGGTGTTGTTGGTGCAGATCTGGCCGTTGCTGCAGCCGGCGTTGTTGTGGCAGTTGCCGACCACGCAGGTGGTGCCGACGCAGATGCGGCCGTCGGTGTAGCTCGCCTGGCAGGTCGTGTCGTCGGTGCAGTCCGCGCAGGTGTGGCTGGAGTTGCAGATCTGGCCGGCCGTGGTGGTGCAGTCTGCGCCCTTGTGGCAGGTGCCCGTCACGCAGCCGCCCGACACGCAGATGAAGCCGCTGCCGTAGGAGGTCACGCAAGCGGCGTCGCTGGTGCCGCAGCTGACGCAGGTCGAGCTGGAATTGCAGATCCCGCCGTTGCTGCAGTCGGCGTTCGAGCCGCAGCTCCCCTGCACGCAGGTACCGGTCGCGGTCTGGCAGACGTAGCCGGTTCCGTAGGCCGTGGTGCAGTTGGCGGCCGTCGTGCAGGCCGCACAGGTGTGGCTGCTGTTGCAGATCTTCCCTGAGCAGTCACCGTTGTTGTGACAGGTGCCCTGGACGCAGTCGCCGGTTCCCTGAAGACAGATGAAGCCGGTGCCATAGGCAGACGTCGCCGAGCAGGTGTTGTCGGCCGCGCACCCCGTGCAAGCGCCGCTGGTGCAGACGCCGTGAATGTTGCCCGAGAGCGTGCAAGGAGCCCCCTCGGTACAGGAAGCGCCCGAGCCTGCCGCGCCGCCGGTGCCGGTCGCACTGGAGCCGGCCGCGCCGCCGGTGCCGGTCGCGCTGGAGCCGGCCGCGCCGCCGGTGCCGGTCGCGCTGGAGCCCGCCGCGCCGCCGGTGCCGGTGGCGCTGGAGCCTGCTGCGCCGCCGGTGCCGGTCGCGCTGGAGCCTGCTGCGCCGCCGGTGCCGGTCGCGCTGGAGCCGCCCGCGCCGCCCGTTCCCTTTGCTCCCGCCGAGCCGCCGGTGCCGGTGGCGCTGGAGCCGCCCGCGCCGCCCGTTCCCTTCATTCCCGCCGAGCCGCCCGTTCCCGACTTGCCGGCCATGCCTCCGCCGTTTCCGCCGGTCTCACCACCACCTCCTCCGCCGCCGCAACCCCACAAGGTGAGCGTCGCGATCAACATCGTCGCCAAGGGCGCCGATCGAAGAGATGTCGAACGAGCGCGGGAGAAAAGTGACGAGAGGATCATGCAAGGCTCCTGGCGTGGGGTGGAGGACCGCCAGGGAGTATCGGTCAATGCGTCAGGAAACGTGAGATCTCCGATGCACGAATCCCACGAATGTGAGGTGTTCCTGCGACCTTATCCTACAGGGACGGAGCAGAGATGCCTTCGTTATGGCCGGTCGAGCTGAGCCCGTCTTCTTACAGGTTCCGCGGCAGCTCAATCAGGCCGGCTGCACCCATGCCGCCGCCGACGCACATCGTGATGACCGCGTAGCGCCCTTTGCGACGCTCGAGCTCGTGGAGAGCGGTTGCAATCTGGCGGGCGCCCGTCGCCCCAAGCGGGTGACCGATGGCGATGGCGCCGCCGTTGACGTTGACGCGGTCGACGGGCAGCCCTAGCTCGCGGACGCAGTAGACCGCCTGTGAAGCGAACGCCTCGTTCACCTCATAGAGATCAATCTCGTCGATCTTGAGGCCGGTCTTGGCCAGCAGCTTCCGC
>Ga0066789_10001184_pt1 | contig 11172 bp, 6 predicted proteins | sample OrgsoiDNA2013049_FD_70960 | JGI IMG/M metagenome (GOLD analysis project Ga0066789, IMG submission 70960) | Permafrost soil microbial communities from the Arctic, to analyse light accelerated degradation of dissolved organic matter (DOM) -... | ecosystem: Environmental > Terrestrial > Soil >...
TTCATTGCACACAATATAGAAATGACACGGCGGGCTTACGCGCTCGACCGCATCGAGACGCACGCGTTTCCCGCCGACACTGGAATCGAGGCGGTGGAACAGGCCAAGAACCAGACGACGCTCGAGAACATACGGCTGTGGGACTGGCGCGCGTTACAGGATACGCTCCGTCAGATTCAGGAAATCCGGACTTACTACGACTTCCCAGGCATCGACATCGATCGATATGAGGTCGGCCGCTCGGTCCGCCAGATGATGTTGGCCGCACGCGAACTCAATGTGGACAAGCTGCCGCAAAGCAGCCGCAACTGGATCAACGAGAAGCTGATCTATACCCACGGGTACGGCGTCACGATGAACCCAGTGAACGGCTTCACGCCTGAAGGGCTGCCGACACTCGTCCTCAGCAATATGCCGATCCAGAGCACGATTCCGGGTCTCACCGTGACGCGCCCGGAGATTTATTTTGGTGAGCTCACAAATACCGATGTCTACGTCAAGACTCGCCAGAAGGAATTCAACTACCCGCAAGGCGATGCCAACAATCTGACCTCGTACCAGGGCAATGGCGGCATTCGGCTGGGCGGCTGGCTCCGCCGTACGCTGATCGCGCTCGATCGCGGCGATCTCGCGAAACTGCCGTTCAGCGACGATGTGAATTCGGAGAGTCGTTTGCTGATGCGTCGCAAGCTGAGCAAACGCGTGCAGGAACTCGCGCCGTTTCTCACGCTCGATCCGGACCCATACGTCGTGGTCGGCGAGGATGGCCGACTCTACTGGCTGATGGATGCCTTCACGACGTCCGACAGCTACCCGTACGCGCGCCGTTACACGCTCGGCAATGACCGCATCAACTACATCCGCAACAGCGTGAAGATCCTGATCGATGCGTACACCGGGGAGACGACATTCTATGTGTTCGACACGCACGATCCGGTTATCGCCGCCTATCGGGCGGTGTTTCCCGGCTTGTTCACCGACGCGGCGGCGATGCCGGCTGCCGTGCGCAAGCATGTGCGGTACCCGGAACTGCTGCTGAACGTGCAGGCCGCCGTCTACGGTCTCTACCACATGACGAATCCCGATGTGTTCTACAACCGGGAGGATCTGTGGAGCGTGGCCACGGAGGTGGCTTTGCCCGATCAGCGCCAACAGGTGATGGAACCAAACTTCGTGCTGATGACCCTGCCGGGCGAACGGTCGACCGAATTCATCGCGATCCTCCCGTTCACACCCGCCAATCGCAACAACCTGATCGGCTGGATTGCAGGTCGAAGCGACGGCGACCACTATGGCGAGGCGGTGGTCTACGACTTCCCCAAGACCAAGCTGATCGACGGGCCCTCGCAGATCGAGGCGCGCATAGATCAGAACGCCCAGTTGTCTGGTCAGTTGTCGCTGTGGAATCAGCAAGGTTCACACGTGCGCCGCGGCAGCCTTATCGTCATTCCGATCGGGCGGGCGTTGCTCTACGCGGAGCCTATCTACCTGCAAGCAGATCGCAGTCCCATGCCTGAGCTACGGTTGGTGGTGCTCGCGGTGCAGGATCGCCTGGCTTACGGGCCGACGTTCGAATCGGCGATGGCCGCCCTGTTTGGGACGGCCCCGTCCATGCTCAGCGCGCAAGTCTCGTCGGTTGCTCCCGCCGCACGGCCAGCGAGCGCCACAACCGCGGCGGCTGCAGCTCCGGGCGACGACGCCAACGCCCTGATTGCCGAGGCGGCTCGGGACTTCAACGATTATCAGCAACTGACTGCCGCCGGAAAGCTTGCAGAGGCAGGTGAGAAATTGGAGGCGCTGAAGCGCACACTGGAGGAGCTGCAGACTCGCCGCCATTGATCGAGGCGTACGTTTTCAGCGACGGCGAGCCAGGGCTTGCTTTGCGTTCTGTAATGCGTAAGTCTGTCACGATCCGGCGCGAACGAATCGGACGGCATGTTGGCCGTCTCGACGACAAGGACATTGCGCGGCTTAATATCGCCTTGGCGTTCGTCATGGGGTTGGCGGACTAGCAGTAATCCCTGGATGCACCCGAACCCTGCCCCGGCGCCGTCCAGATGCGCGTTTTTGGCGGGCATGATGCTCGACTGTGACCCACGGCGCCTCGCAGCCGCGCGGGCAAAGGTATCTTTGTTGAAAGGCGTCCCGGGCGCCGTGTGGGCTATTGGTTGCCGGCGCGGCGATCGCGACGGCGCCCATGGCGCGGGTCCGCGGGCATTTTTCTTCGTACCTGGGTAATGCCGATGACTATGATTTCGCCGCGGTCGTCGAGAGGCGCTGAACCGGCTGCCAACGCAGCGGCGGTCGATCACGGCACGGCCGCGCTATTCTCAGCGGGCAGGCGGCAGAAATCGCTGGAATTTGGCCTGCTGATCCTGGCGGTCGCCTTGGCGGCCGGTGTGATCTGGGGCGTCGTTCGGCTCGCCCTCCCCGGCGGCACGGCGCCGAGCGAACTGCGGAATAGCGCGGGAATCGCCGGTAGCGTCAGCGCGCCAATCGAGCAGAGGGGATTGGCGCGTACTCCAACGACAACATTGCCTGATTTCGAAGGCAGCATTGCCAAGATCCATCGTACCGTCCAGATGCGCGCGGGCAGCGAGCTGGCATGGAGTGGCGCCGAGGTCGGGCGTGCGGTGCATACCGAGGATGCGATACAAACGCTGGCAGAGGCCAGTGTCGTGGTCAAGGTCAAGAATCGCGGCGATATCAGCATAGGTGAGAACTCCCTCGTTGTATTCGAGGCGAATGCGAATGATACCTTCATGGCCGCCCGCACAGCGGTAGCCTCGGTCGCCCACGGAGTGCTTACGGGCCGCTTGAAGGCGGGTGCTGACAACGACGTTCTCGGCATTCGGCTGCCCAATGCGACCGTTCGCCTGCAGGGGGTGAGCCCGGGCCAGGCTGCCGATTTTAATCTCCAGGTGAACCGCGATAAATCCGCGTCAATCGTGATATTGCGGGGCAAGGCACAGGTCCGCGCCCGCAACGGTGTCACCAAGCTGGGCAGCGGAGAAGGCATTCAGATCAGTGCCGATGGCGGCCGCGCGGAACGCCAATCGATCCCAGCGGTCCCAGTGCTCGTCGAGCCAGTCGCCAACCAGGTCATCGTCTATCACAAAAAGCCTCCCAAGGTGCTGTTTCGGTGGCAAAGCGGCACGCCCGTGGACGACTATCATTTCGTGCTGGCCAAGGATCGTGATTTGCGCGAAACGCTCGCGGACGAGCGCTTGAGCGATGGCACGTACACCCGCGCTGATCTTCGCACCGGAGATTACTACTGGAAAGTCACTGCTCGGCGCGGCTGGCTCGAAAGCGCCCCGACATCCGTCGCGGTCGTGCACGTGGAGCGCGACATCGACGGCCGGGTTCGGGACGCGCTAACGGAGCTCTATCAGCATTCTGACCCCGCCAGGACGATGGTTGCTCAAGCCAAAGGTGTCCTCGTGTTTCCCCACGTCATCAAGGGCGGGTTGATCCTCGGCGGCGAGTACGGCGAAGGCGCGCTCATGTCCGGCGGGAGCGTTGTGGATTACTACACTATGAAATTGGCTTCCCTTGGGCTACAGATCGGTGCGCAGAGGCGAAAGGTGATCCTGTTGTTCATGACGAGCGAAGCCTACGACGGATTCCTCAAAAGCAGCGCCTGGAAGGTCGGCGTCGATGGGAGCGTAACAGTGGCTGCAAGCGGCGCGGGCAAGGCTATCGACACGATCACCGCAAAGAAGCCGATTGTCGGATTCGTGTTCTCCAACGAGGGCCTGATGTTCAACCTGACGCTGGAGGGTTCCAAGATCAGCCGGATGCCGGACTGACAAAGCCGCTGAAGGCTCCGCATTGTCCGGTGAGACCTGGTTCACAGACGTGCCTTCCGCCTTAAGGCCAGTGCACGCTCCGCCGGGAAAAACGTGATCCCCGTAGGCGGACGGGTATGCCAATCTGAGCAAAATGGCATATGCCGAATTTACTCCGCGGGCGGAGGTCGGCAATAAGGACCGGCAACAGCGCAGTGAACACTCAGGATGGCGCCATTATCGATATGGGCGGGCTCGCTCCGGCCAGCGTCGGGCGGCTGCGCGCCGCTGGGAATTTCCGAATCAGATTTCCGGTGCGGATCAAGCTCCTGCTGGCGGTATTCGCGCTGCTGACGATTTCCGTCGCTGCGATCACCGGGTTCATGGCGCGGAAATTCGGTGACGACAAAATCGCCTATGTCAACGATGTGGCCGCTATAGTTGCCGACAGCACCGCGGCTGAGTCGGCGGCGCTGCTGCGCGGATATCTGCACGACATGCATTTGCTCGCTGCGATCGAGTCCGAGCCCGCCACCGAGCCTGCGGACAAAGCTAGGTTGACCGCCCGCATTTTTGAACGATTTCCCGAATTTGTCAGCGTCATCGTCGAGGAGAATGGCGTTGCGGCGACCACAATCTACGATCGAAAAGCGCTCGCGGCGCTGGGAATCGTCGGTGAAGATCTCGCGACACGCGCTCTCGCAGGCGTCTCGACTATGTCTTCCGCAGATGCCGCCACCGCTCGCATCGGCACAGTCGCGATGCCGGGGACCGAACCGCTTCTGGTGCTGGCGGAGTCGTTGCCGCCGTCACCGGATCAGCCAGCGCGCATCTTGCTGGCTTGCCTCCGCCTCAAGGAGTTGGCTGACGCGGTCGATCGGGGGCGTGGTTTTGGCAGCGCACTGGTGGACTCGTCGGGTAAGGTTCTCGTCGCGGGCGGCCGGTTCGCGGGCGCAGGCGTTGCCGGGGCCGCGCCTGCATGGATCCAGCCCATGCTCGAAGTGCAAACGCCTGCGCAGGTCGGCGTCGTGACGCGCGAGTTCACGGCCGACAAAATCCAGTACATCGGCGCGCGCACGGCCGCGCGTGTTGCGGGCGTAATCGCGATCACGGCCATCCCGCGCTCGGCGGCCTACCTGACGGCGCGCGACCTGCTGGATAACCTCATGCTGGTCAGCATGGCGCTCATCGTCGCCGGTGCCGTGGTCGCGCTGTTGATATCGCGCCGGCTTACGAAGCCGCTCGAACAACTTGCGCTCGGCGCTGAGCGCATCGGACAGGGAGACTTCGATACGAAGGTGCATGCGGAGTCCTCCGATGAGATAGGCGCACTGGCGGTTGCCTTCAACAGGATGGCCTCGGGTTTGCAGGAACGCGAGCATGCGCTGATACAGGCCCAGCGAGCCCTGGTGCATTCGGAGAAGATGGCCGCGTTCGGACAACTTGGCGCAGGTATTGCCCACGAAGTGAATAACCCATTGGCCGGCATCCTCGGCCATGCCCAGCTTGCGATTCGCCGCCTCGGGCCGGAGAATCCCGCCAAGGCCAGCCTCGACCTGATTGCCCAGGAAACAGGGCGCTGCATTGACATCATCAAAAACCTGATGCGCTTTGCGCGCCAGGATACGCCGCAATTCCAGCCGGTTGACGCCAACGAAGCCGTCGGCGCCGCCCTGTCAATTGTCGACCATCAGCTGTCGCTACACGGCATTCGCATCGTTAGGGAGCTAGGGGCTAGCCTGCCGCAGGTCAATGGCGACATCAACCAACTACAGCAGGTGCTGGTGAATCTCGCGATCAACGCTCAGCAGGCCATGGCGGGCCAGCGTGGGGAGCTGTCCGTGCGCACGCGCGCGGTCGGCGGGCAGGTTCTGATCGAGTTGCAGGACTCCGGTCCCGGGATATCGCCTGAGTTGCAGAAAAAGATCTTTGAGCCGTTTTTCACGACCAAGGCCGCAGGCCAGGGTACGGGACTCGGTCTGTCGGTCTCGTACGGCATAATCGAGAGCCACGGCGGGCGCATCGAGGTCCGCAGTTCACTTGGGTCTGGCGCGACATTCGTGATTAGCTTGCCGGTGGCGGCCGCGGTGCGGGCCCCGGCCGTTGAGCACCACGGTGGTGTACCGGAAGAGATGAGCTCATGAAATATCGGGTACTCGTGGCCGATGACGACATGAGTATCCGCACCCTCATCGCCGAGGTGCTTGGCGACGACGGCTTCGATGTCACTACCGCCGCGAATGGAGACGAGGCCTGGCAGAAATTCGAGCAAGCGAGCTACGAGATCGTCCTGACCGATATCCGCATGCCCTTGCTCGACGGTCTGCAGCTGCTGCAAAAGATTAGAACCAAGTCGCCAATGACGCGCGTGCTGATTCTCACGAGCTTTGCGTCCGTCGCGTCGTCGGTTCAGGCGCTCAAGGACGGCGCCTTCGACTACCTGATCAAGCCATTCGAGAGTCTCGACGCCGTCTCATGCGCCGTCCGGCGTGCCGTCGAGCACATTGAGTTAGCCCGCAAACGCGAAGCGGAGCTGGTGGATTCGCTCATACGCAAGAACATGGAGCTTGGCCAACTCAACAAGGTCTTTCACGATCTGGCGTCCCGCGACGGCCTCACAGGCCTCTACAATCACCGCTTCGTGCAGAATACCCTGCAGTTGGAGTTTGAGCGCGCGCAAACGACTGGCTCTCTGCTGTCCGTCATCGTTCTCGATGTGGACCACTTCAAAGACTACAACGATACACACGGGCACCTGATGGGGGACTACGTGCTGAAGTCACTGGCGGATTTGCTGCAGCAGAACGTGCGCGACATCGATATCGTGGCTCGTTGGGGCGGCGAGGAATTCGTGATCGTGTGCCCGAAGTGCACGGCGGAATCTGCGCACGCACTCGCGGCGCGGCTGTGTAAGACGATTGCGGCGCATCCGTTTGAAGGGCGCGAAACGCAGCCGAAACGCTGCATCTCGGTCAGTGTCGGTGTGGCGGCAATGACGCTCCGCACGCTCGATCCGTCGGAGCTCATTCGTGCAGCCGACGCCGCGGTCTACGAAGTGAAGCGCAATGGTCGCGACGGCGTACGGCTCATGGCCGAGTAGCTGGCAGGGGGCAAGCACGCATCCACGGTGCGGATCGCAGGCGGCGGAATAGTGTTGACGTTGACTTGGGCTGGAGCGCAGGATCCGCATCGAAGGGGATCTCGGTCGTAGATCAGATTTTTTTGCACCCGGTGTCGCGACAGGAATAAGTTAAATCAGCCCGGGTCGCTGCTGACAGAGGGGTATTAAAATGAACGCTTCGAGCACGCTGCGAATTGGCTGCGTCGTATTCGGCTGCGCCTTGTTGGGCATTCCACTTGCTAGCCACGCCGACGCGGGTCCATCCGACCGGGCTTGCGAGTCCCGTCTGAACGACTCGGTAATCAAACCGGTGGGGTGCATCCGCCAGGATGTTCTTTGGAATTACTTGTTCGCACTCGAGCAGATCGCTGATCGGAGCCCAGGTCCTGATGGCGATGCGTCGGGCCCGCTTTTATCTGAAAAATCAGATCAAAGGCGTCAGGCGACCAACAAGTTCAGGCAAGATCGCGATCAATTGTTCGAAAATAAGCGGGCCATGCCTGGTCCTGAAATACGCCTGGGCGGGCCGTTGACCGCAGCCGAAGAAGATTATGCGAATCGCGCGTATCCGGGAACGGATGTACCGCTCGCGGCAACGATGAACGCGCACGCAGCGTTTGCTCAGGTCAAGGCCCATCGCCAGGACAACGACAGGACACCGCCCGGTCAATGGACCCTAATTGGTCCAAGCTCAGCGAACTTTCCCAACATATTGACCTTTAGCGGGGCTGCTTACACGACCTCTGGCCGAACTACCGGACTTGTCATCGGGCCAAACTGTGGCGAAGACCACTGCTACCTGTACCTCGCGGCGGCAGGCGGCGGGATCTGGCGAACGGGTCAAGCACTCAGCACCGGCGCTTCCCAGCACTGGGATTACATCTCCGGAAGCTTCGGCACCAACGCGATCGGAACGCTGATCATCGATCCGACGGACTCGAGTGGCGACACGCTCTATGCCGGAACCGGCGAGCCGAACGCCTCGGCCGACTCCGAAGCCGGCGTGGGCATCTACAAGACCACGGACCGCGGCAATACATGGACGAAGCTTCCCGACATGGTGACCGCCATCACGACTCCCGGCAACGGCACCTACACGGGTGACGCGTTCGCCGGCCGCTCGATTGCTGGAATTGTCGTCGACCGAACCAACCCCGATGTGATCTACGTCGCCTCGGCTCGTGGAGTGCGCGGGGTCAGCTCCGTCTCTAACGGAGGGGTCACGAGTAACCCGCCGACACCACGGCCGCCCTTCGGGCTATGGAAATCGACGGATGGCGGCGCGACCTTTAGCTTTATCTGGAACGGGAACGCGTCCATCCGCGGCGTGATCGATATCGCACTCGATCCGAGCAACCCGAACATCCTCTACGCGTCTGCCATCGACCAGGGAACTTGGCGTTCCGCGGACGGCGGCGTGACCTTCACGCAGATCAAAGCGAGCCTGAGCGCCAGCGACCCGGATCGCCCGTCGTTCGCGGTGACGAAGCTGCATAACGGTAAGACACGGATGTATCTGGGTGAAGGAGCGGCGGGAGTTCCCGCGGCGCGGTTCTTCCGCACGGATGACGCGGCGGCGGCGGTCCCGGTCTTCACCGACCTGACCACGACGCAGAACATCGATTACTGCACGGGTCAATGTTGGTACGACAACGTCGTCTACTCTCCGCCGGGCAGGCCCGACGTCGTCTACTTGGGTGGTTCGTTTGATTACGGCAACTATGGCTTTACCAACAACGGCCGCGCGTTCCTGTATTCGACGGACGGCGGCATGAGTTTCACCGATATGACTTGGGACGCGTCGACGACGCCGACAGCGCCTGGGTCTTGCTGTCAGCCGAATGCGACTGCACCCAATGGCATGCACCCGGACTCGCATGCAATTGTCGAGGTCCCAGGTACGGAGGCCGCGTTCTTCGGCGGGGACGGCGGGGTGCTGCGCTCGAGCGGCACCTTCACCAACGCCTCGCCGCAGTGCGCCGGCCGCGGTCTTACCGGTGCGGCGTTGACGTTGTGCCAACAGCTGCTGTCGCGAATTCCGACGCAGCTCTTCACAACCTACAACGATGGGCTCTCCACGCTGCAATTCCAAAGCGTCTCGGTGAACCCGTTCGATGCCTCCAACCTGATGGGCGGCACCCAGGACAACGGCACATTCCAAACAACCGGTTCGACCACTGTTTGGCCGCAGGTTATCTATGGCGACGGTGGCCAATCGGGCTTCAATGCGGCCACGCCCGCGCTGCGCTTCAATTCATTCACCGGCCAGTTCAACGACGTGAACTTCCATAACGGCGACCCGACAAAGTGGGTCATAGCGACGGGAGCGATCGTCTCGAGCCCCGAGGGTTCGTACTTTTACACACCCATCATTGCCGATCCGAACCCAGCCAAAGCCGGCACGATCTTCCAGGGCTCGAACAGCGTCTGGCGGACCCAGGACTGGGCCGGTAACCAAGCGTTTCTCGAGGCCAACTGCCCCGAGTTCACGACCTCGGGCGCCAATACGGCCTGTGGCGACTTCGTCAAGATTGGTCCCCTCAACGCCACCGACTTGACGGACTCCGGTATCTACGGTCCTGCGGTGTATGGAGCAGATCGTCAAGGCGCCTTCCTGGCCTGGATCGCGCGGACGCCGGGCGATACCGGAACACTCTGGGTCGCAACGGGCAGAGGCCGCGTGTTCATATCCAAGAACGCGGATGCGGCGGCGGGCAGTGTGACGTGGAAGCGCCTGGATTCGCTGCCCAGCGCAACGCCGGCTCCTGGGCGGTTCGTCTCCGGCATCTACGTGGATCCGGCGAACCCGAACCACGCTTGGATTTCCTATTCGGGTTACGTGTTCAACACACCGAGCCAGCCAGGTCACGTCTTTGATGTCACATATAACGGCAGCGACGCCAAATGGACTCAGATTGATGGTGGTGCAGGCGGATTGCCTGATCTGCCCGTGACCGCCGTGGTGCGCGATGACCCCACGGGCGATATCTACGCATCGAATGACTTTGGCGTCATGCGACTGCCCCGGGGCTCGACGACGTGGCTGGCCGCGGGTACCGGTCTTCCGATGGTTGAAGTGAACGGCCTGACCATCTCAACCTCGGGGCGCAAATTGTTTGCCGCCACGCACGGACGGAGCGTTTGGTCGCTGCAGCTATCGGGCGAATCGGGCGAAGATTAACGATGAGGTAGCATTTGTTCCTCAAATACCTGATCGCCGGCGGCTTCTTGTTGATTCCCCTCGGCGGCATTCGAGCCGGTGATGCCGTTTCGCCGGGTTTCCTCGAGGGGCACTTGAAGATCGTTTCACCCAAGCCGGTTCAGGTCGCGGAGGCAAGCCCTTCGAAGGGCGCAACGGTAATCTATGCCGAGTATCCCCTCGTCATCTTGAGCAGGGAGGGGCAAAAGGAAATCGCGCGGGTGACCGCGGACAAGGATGGAAATTATCGCGTGGCCCTGCCCCCGGGCGATTATGTCCTGGACGCCAAAGGGCGCGCACCCGGACATCTGCGCGCGACACCGGTACGATTCAGCGTTGTCTCGAAGCAGGCGGTCCACGTTGACTTCGATCTGGACACCGGCATCCGCTAAAGGGAGCGTACGCGCCCATCAATACGAGGCGACACGCAAGATCGCCGCAAGACTGCGCTCCACATCCGCCTCGGTCGTTGCCCACGACGACACGCTGATCCGCATCGCTGTGTGACCCTGCCAGACTGTGCCACCGCACCAACAGGTGCCATCGCGCTGGACACGCGCAATCACCTCGCGCGTGCGCTCTGAACTCCCGAACGACACCAGGACCTGGTTTAGCACGACGTCGTTTAGTACGCAGTAGCCTGCAGCACGGAGACCTTCGGCAAATTGGCCCGCGCATCGGCACGTGCGTTCGATCAAATCTGCAAGTCCTCTGCGGCCAAGCTGGCGCAATGCGGCCCAGACTTCGATACCACGCGCGCGGCGCGAGAAGTCGGGCGTATATTGGTACGGGATACGATCTTCATCCTGCGCGAGGTATGCGCCGCCGATCGACATTGCCTTCCGCAAAGCGTCCGCGTCGCGCGTGAACACCAAGCCGCTGTCATAGGGGACATTGAGCCATTTGTGAGCATCGGTGGCCCTTGACATCCTCCTCGCCCTCAAGGGACGAGGATTCCTTCTGCAAGACGGCGATGTCCCGCCGCGAGGATATTGTGAGCTGCATTGACGTTACGATCATGGACCGCTCCGCACACAGTGCACTGCCATCCTCTTATTCCA
>Ga0066789_10001185_pt1 | contig 11170 bp, 8 predicted proteins | sample OrgsoiDNA2013049_FD_70960 | JGI IMG/M metagenome (GOLD analysis project Ga0066789, IMG submission 70960) | Permafrost soil microbial communities from the Arctic, to analyse light accelerated degradation of dissolved organic matter (DOM) -... | ecosystem: Environmental > Terrestrial > Soil >...
TATCCAGCTTGCTTGCGACTTTTTAATTCCGCGAGCAGGCGAAGCGCGTCAGTGCGCCGCCCTGCGTGCGCATATGCCCTGATCAGCACGCCGATAACGCCCGGGCTGCGGTTGGAAACAGCAAGCGCCTTTTCCAGGGCGGGAACCGCTGCCTCAGGTTGACCCTTGGCAATGAGCGCGAATCCCAAGTCCCAAAGCGCGCCAGCGTCGTCCGGGTGCATCGCCAGCAAGCTGCGCAGCTCACGTTCGGACTCGTCGTAGCGACGGGCGAAAAACAGAATCCCACCTATGTCATCGCCGGAAACGGCGAGCGGGTCGAGTTCACGGCCACGCTGGGCCCATGTGACGGCCTCATCCGTTCGGCCTTGGGACAGCAGCCAGTATGCGAATGCGAGATGCGCAGCGGCGTCGTTCGGGTTCAACTCCAAGGCGCGCTTGTACTCAGCTTCGGCCTCCGACCACTGCCACTGACCCTCCAGCACACTTGCCAGTAGGACGTGGGCTTCGACAGATTCCGGATCGAGTTCCAGTGCCTTTCGGACTGCACTCACTACTTGCGGACGCATTTTCTCGGGGGGAGCGCCGATGAAAATCGAACCGAGTTCCTCATACGCACTTGCCAAACCAACGTAGGCTGGTGCGAACGTCGGATCTCTTTTTATCGCGTCATCGAAATAACCAATGCTCTCCTCGATGTCAGCTGCGTTGTTGCTTTTGCCCAAGGCAAAACGGCCTTTCAGATAACTTTCATACACTTCAGGCGAGACCGAATGCACTGCGGCAAGTCTCTCGCGCTCCTTGCCCGTGATCGTAACCTCGACTTTTTCGGCGATGGATTGCGCGACTTCGCTCTCAAGCGCAAGCACGTCCCCCAACTCGCGATCGTAGGTTTCCGACCAAAAGTGTTCGTCGGTCGCGGCGCGAATCAGCTGAGCATGGACGCGAATCCGATTGCCGTCTCGCATTACGGAGCCTTCGACAATGGCGTCCACGTTGAGTGTTTTAGCAATCTCTGGCGCCGAGAGCTGTGAATTTTTGAAGTGCATGGCCGAGGTGCGGGAAATGACGCGGAGGTCGTGCAGCTGAGCCAGGCGTCCGATAAGCTCCTCCGTCATTCCGTCGGCAAGGTAGTCCTGGGTTGCGTCGCCAGAGAGATTTTTCAGTGGCAGGACGGCAATCGATCGGATAGGCGTCTTGGCTGTGCTCCGGGCGCCGCCGCCACGGATCAGCACCCAAGCGACAGCCAATAAGAGGACCAGCACGGCTAGTCCGCCAAACAGCAATCGGACAGACGAGACTCCTTCTTTCTTAAGCGGAACCGCGGCTGGCAGAACCGCAGTGCCGGAGGCGGCTTCAGGCGGAGGCGCAAGCGGAAGAGTCTGCACTTCCGACTGGGAATCGCCATTGCTGGAAACAACCGGGGCGGCAAAACGGTATCCCCGTCCGATCACGGTTTCGACAAAGCGAGGCTTCTCAGGGTCGTCCCGCAGCACGGTGCGGATCTTGCGGATCGCGACGTTGATGCTGTGATCAACATCGACGAAAACATCCTTGCCCCACAGCCGCTCTGCAATTTCGTCGCGTGAGATCAGCTCGCCGGGCCGCTGGACCAGGAAAATGAGCAAGTCCATGGGGAGCTTTTCCAGCCGCAGGACGTCTTTGCCCCTTCGCAGTTGGTAGCGGGCCTGATCGAGCGTGAAATCGGCGAAATGGAATTCTTGGGCCGTAAAATCCTCGCGAATGGCCGGACGCAGGTTGCTGAAATCATGCCCCAGTAGCCGCTAAGAAGCAACTGCGCCAGCAACTTACGGATTTATACGAAATTTACCCCGTCTTTAGAGGACCTGCATTGCCATTGCTAGGCGTGATGAGCGATAAGAGCGACTCACTACCCAGACTGGGAGGTCTGTCATGAAGAAAAAAGTTTTCTGGTTGGCACAAATCGGGGTCATCGTGCTGGCGGTAAGCATCGGCGCGATGGCACAAACTCCAACATCGGTGAATTTGAGCGGGGTGATCAATGATTACACTCCCGCGAACGTAGCGGGCCCGTGGGAGGTTCGCGGTACCTGGTCGTTGTCGGTGAAGGGAACTGGCACCGCCAGTTTTTCTGCGGCTCTGACCATGGAGCGCTCCGATCAAGGCGTGCTCCTAAGCGGCGGGGGTGACTTGAACAACCCGGCGGCACGCAACGCTCATACCCACCACCTCACGCTGGTCAATGGCACGGTGACACCAATTGCCGGTGGCTTCCGGGTGACTGGCCCCGCCACGATTACCGGCAACGGAAAATTCCCCCCGCCCTTCGGCACGAGCTCGACCCTGCAGATAGATGTCGTTGGCGGCAACAGTGTAGCGTTTTCAAACATTAAGATCACCTTCGGCGGTGACGCAGCCAATCATTTCGGATCCCAACCCGTAAACGGTGTAGTCCAGCTCGTCAAATAATTCGGGTAGAGGGCTCTGTTTGAACCAGGCTGCCCCATTCTTTTGCAAAAAACGCGAGAGGATGGGGCAGCTCGCTTAAAGACGCTACACACAAAACATCATTGACAGTTCAAAGACTGGGCCAGCCCGCCGTCCTGCGGTATGCTATGGAACTCATGGCCCAACAAGAAACCGAACACCTTACCCGCATCATGAACGGCGCTGCCCTCAGCCGCGCGATCAGCACAATCGCCGAGCTCGGCGTTGCCGATCTCGTCCAAACCGGCCAGCCGCAGCCAGTCGAACACCTGGCTAGAGCCACCAAGACTCATGAGCCGTCGCTGTATCGAATTCTCCGCTTCATGGCCAGCCACGGCCTTTTTCAGGAAACAGGGAATCGCCGCTTCGACCACACGCCACTTTCGGCCGCCTTGCGCACCGATGCCCCGGGTTCTTACCGCGCGGGCGCGCAACTGTTTCATCATCTATTCGCCGCTTGGGACGGCCTGCATCACTCCATTCAAACTGGCGAGCCAGGCTTCAACAAAGTTTTTGGCACACCCATCTTCGATTACATTCAGGCGCACCCGGAAATGGGTCCTGTCTTCGACGCTGGGATGACCTCCTTGAATAGTTATGAAACCCCCGCCATGTTGGACGCCTACGATTTCTCCGGTATAAATGTCCTGGCCGATATCGGCGGTGGGAACGGCTCGCTGCTCATTGCGATGCTCGCGCGCTATCCCAACATGAAAGGGCTCTTGTTCGACTTGGGACACGTGGTTGGGCGAGCGAAGGAGAAATTGAAGGCCGCAGGTTTGGCCGAGCGTTGTAGCGTCATCGAAGGCAGCTTTTTCAAAAGCATTCCTGCCGGAGCCGATGCCTACCTCTTCCGCCACATCATTCACGATTGGACCGATGAACAGTCCATCCAGATTCTCCGCAATTGCCGCAACGTCATTCCCGCCAATGGCAAGCTGCTGATTGCTGATTGTGTGGTTCCCGCCGGCAATGCACAGTGCCCGTCTAAAGACATGGATATCACGATGCTCGCTTTCCCCGGCGGCCAGGAACGCACCGAAGCCCAGTTCCGGTCACTGCTGAAAGCATCCGGTTTCGAACTCAAATCCATCACGCCGACAACAACGATGATCACTGTGGTCGAAGCAGAACCTATAAAGAATGGCGCGGGAGGAACTCATGAACTTTAAACGACTCGCGGGCGCGATTCTGATTGTCGTGTTCGCCCTCATTAGTACTTTGACTCCGAAACCGGCCTTTGCCTCTGACAAGACCGACGTAGTGGCCACGGTGCATCAGTTTTTCGATAACCTTGATCCCAAACGCCTGGATACCGCTCTAGCAGCGTGTGACTCCCCGGTTTCGATTCTCGACGAATTTCCGCCGCACGCCTGGCATGGCCCCACGGCGTGCGCCGATTGGTGGAAGGGTTTGCTTGCCTACGACGAAAAGAGCGGGATCACGGACGGAGACGCCAAGCTGGGTACGCCATGGACGGTTGACGTAACCGGTGACCGCGCCTATTTCGTGGCTCCGACGACTTACGTCTTCAAGCAACATGGGGAACCTGTTAAAGAGGCCCATGCCGTTTTTACCGTCGCCCTGCGGCGGACACACGCGGGTTGGCGCATCACCGCCTGGACATGGTCAAAGCATTAGAGGCGTATATGGCAAGCGCACCTTTTCTCCACGATCGGCGGTCGGCGCGTGTCGCGATTGTCGAGCAACATGTTCGACTCGAGAACGCGCACGACCTTGAAGGCGTCCTCCACACCTTCGGCGATACCGCACGCTACGACGACGAGGCGTGGGGCGAACACTATCAGGGCGGAGACGGAGTCCGGCAGTTTTACCAGCAGCTGATGAAAGCGCTGCCTGACCTGGAGATTGAAATCCTGCGCCGGCATGTCACCGACGACGCGGTCGTCCTCGAAGTCATGATTCGCGGCACCCACCTCGGGGAGTGGCGTGGCCTTCCGGCGACCGGGCGGCGAGTCGAGATCCCGCTTTGCGGCGTGTACACGTTCGACTCCGACGATCGCCTGGCGGGAGAGAAAATCTACTACGACCGGGGGACCGTGTTGCGACAACTGGGCGTTTTCCACGAACCACAAAGCGTACTAGGACAACTCTGCACCTTCGCGACCCATCCGGTGACGATTGCGCGTGCTTTCGCGAGGAAACTCCAGCGAAAGTGATTTGAGTCAACAATCCATTAAAATCAAATTGAGCCAGCCAATACCGCGTGCCTCCCAATCTCATAAGGTTTTGATTTTGCTGACGGCTGACGGTTGAAAGCTGAGAGCTATTATGAAAATCGGCGTCCTGGCCCTGCAAGGCGATTTCGATGCCCACCGCCTCCGGCTCCAAGAGCTGGGCGCCGAAGTTGTGCTCGTAAAGAATCCCGAGCAGCTCGACGAAATTGACGGCCTAATCATCCCTGGCGGCGAATCCAGCACTTTCTTAAAACTTCTCGGCGCGGCAGGATTTCAAAAACTAAAGGATTTTGTTCTCACCAAGCCGAGCTTCGGCACTTGCGCCGGCGCGATCCTGCTCGCCCAAGAAGTCGAGAACCCGGCCCAGACCGGCCTGGGCGCAATCGACATCGGTATCCGCCGCAACGCCTACGGCCGCCAGATTGACAGCTCCATCCGCGAAGGCCTCTTCCGCGGATTGCCCATCGAAATGGTTTTCATCCGTGCCCCCAAAATCGAGCGCCTCGGCCCCAGTGTAGAAGTCTTAGCCACCCAAGGCAAAGATAAAGATCCAGTCGTGGTCCGGCAGGGAAGCACGATGGCAGCGACGTTCCATCCCGAGCTGACCTGCGACCCCCGAATCCACCAGGCATTCCTGGATTTGGTAGAAGATGGCTTGGCAGAACATGGCCACCCCAAACCATAGAACATAAAGCGCTACGATTGTTCATAGGTTCGTACTCCCCGCATTACAAAAAGACAGAACTTTACAAAATTCCGTAGCCAAGGTCTGCGTGTAAGCCATTGTTTCCAGAAATCCCGTTGCTTCTGAACAATATGGCTCACCGATTGCATCTTGTTACGTCCAAAATGAGCCGGGCCACCCAGGTTCCAACGTTTCCCGGCAGAGCCTTCGGCCAGATCTCCTTCTGAAGCGATACACTAGGCGATACTGAAAACGAGCTTTGAAAGGAAGACCGTCCCCATGACTCCGCGTTCCCGATTGCTCCCGGTATTTTTAACTGTTCTCATTGCCGCCCTGTTCTGTCTGAGCCTTGCCGCCCAAACCACTATTTCCACCGGCAGTATTCAGGGAACCATCACCGATCCAGTCGGAGCCGTGGTACCCGGCGCCACCGTGATGATTAAGAACAAAGCTACTGGACAGTCGCTGGTCGTGACCACGAGCTCAGCTGGCGCATACGCTTCCGGCGCGCTCACTCCTGGACAATATACCGTCCACATTGAGGCCAAAGGCTTCAAGGTCACCGAGGCCTCGATTACGGTTGAGGTGAGCGTAACTGCGCCGGGGAACTTTGCGCTGCAAGTTGGTCAGGAAACGCAAACCGTCGAGGTCCAGGGCAACACCGTAACCGTGAATACCGAACAAGCTACGGTGCAGGGAATCTTGACCGAGCAGCAGATCGAGAATCTTCCTATCAATGGCCGAAATTTCCTCGATCTCGCCCAACTTGAACCTGGAGTTCAAATTCAGGACGGCGGCACGTTCGATCCCACCAAGAACGGCTTCTCTTCCGTTTCGTTCGGCGGGCGCTTCGGGCGCACTGCGCGAATCGAAGTGGATGGCCTCGACGTCAGCGACGAGACCGTCGGTACGACCACCATGAACATTCCCCTCGACGCCATCGAGGAAGCTTCACTGCAGCAATCTGACTTGGATCTCTCTACCGAACTGACTTCGTCTGGTTCGGTCAGCTTAAACACCAAGTCGGGATCGAATGCCTTGCATGGCGACGGGTTTTACTATTTCCGCGACCAGAGCCTGAATGCGGCCCTTCCCGGTGACTCCACGAATTACTTCCAGAGGAACCAGTTTGGCGGTGCCCTGGGCGGCCCCATCGTGAAAAACAAGCTTTTCTTCTTCCTCGCGGGTGAGCGCAACAAACAAGCCTTGCTTGACCCCGTCCTCCCGGGCGGGCCCTTTGTTTCCTCCATCGGAAGTTTCTGGTCGCCCTTCCACGAAACCCAGGCCGACGCCCGCGCGGATTATCAGGTGGGCCGCTACAAAATGTTTTACCGTTTCGTGTTTGACCAAAATAACAGCGTCCTCCCCTTCATTCCCAACTCCTTCCAGCCCTTTGGCAGCGACAATCACGCCCGCGACCAATCCGTCGGCGTCGATTTTAGTACTGGCAACTTCACCCACAGTTTCCGTTTCGGCTACAACAAGTTTGAAAACCAGATCGTAGACGCTGTCACCGGTTCCGGCATCTATGATCCAGCTCCTGGAATTGAGTTAGCCTTGGGCGGAGACTCATTCTGCGTTACCCCCGGACTCGACGATTTCTGCTCTGGGCCGAATTTTCTGGCGCCGCAAACCACTTTTCAGTCGAACCATCAGTTCAAGTATGACGGCGGCATGGTGTATAAAAGCCACATCTTTCGCTTTGGCGGAGGTTGGGACCACCTTCATGGCGGCGGCTCGGCCGCCTTCCTGGGCCTAGCTCCGGCGGTGGGTTCGCTGGACGGCCTTCCTCAGCAAACACTTGCAGCCAATTCGTGGATTGCCGGGTGCCCTCTCCCCGGTCCTTCAGGGTCGTGTTTTCCCGGCGCCGCGGCCAACCCATTGAACTACCCAGTTCAAAACGTAACCTTGGGCAATGGTCAGGGCTACTCGTCCGAGAAAGCAGCTTTCGGACTTCCCGCCGGAGGTTTGGGTCCTGATAACCGCATCGCGTTTTATGTCGGTGATTCTTGGAAATTCAAACCCAACCTCACCCTGACCTATGGTGTCCGCTACGTTCGCGACACCGGTCGCACCGATAGCGACCTAGGCCCTATTGCGGACCTGAACCAGTTCAACAATATCGGCTACTCCAACCTGGGCAACCGCGTAAATCAGCCCAACCTCAACTTTGCGCCCCAAGTTGGTTTTGCCTGGGACATGAGCAAGAAGGGCAAGACTGTAATTCGAGGCGGCATTGGATTGTTCTATGAGAACTCCATTTGGAATAACAACCTCTTCGACCGCCCCGCCCGCCTACAGCAAGGACTTTTCCTTGGTTTCCAGACCCAGTGTTCTGGCGGATCTGCCGGCGGTTCCGGCGCGACCTATTGCGGGGAACCCATCGGCCTCGCCACATCCGGCATCATCGCCGACCAGCAGGCTTACCAGGCTGCAACCGTGGCGGCGGGTCCAGCCAGCAATGGCTCCTACATCGGCAACGCGTTATCCGATACCGCTGACGGTACTAGCACTGCGCTGTTTGCGCCTAATTACGTCACTCCGCGTTCCGTGCAAATGAACATCGGAATTCAGCACGAGCTTCGTAAAGGAATGGTGTTGACCGTTGACTACCTGCGGAACGTCGGCACCCACAATCTGTTGAGCATAGACACCAACCACACCGGCGACGCGCGCTACCCGGAGAAAGGGATCGGCGGCAATCTTGCCGCGGCACAAAACGCCATCTCCACTACGCTAACCAACTGCGGAGCGGCGACGATAGTGGCGTCGTATTCAAGTCCGTGCGCCACCGACCCAGCCAACGGAACGACCGACGGCGGAACCTGGACTCCGCGTCCAGCCAATATCTCCGACTATGCTGAACTGAAGACCAATCCCGCCGGTATCCCAATCTCCGGTGGTCTCGATTCTGGCTATTCCACGTTATTTGGATTCCCGGCTGCGTTCACCTGCGATTCCACCGGTACTACCTGCCTGACGCCGGACACCGGCGCAGCTTTCCCGGGCATCAACCCCAACGTCGGCGCCAATCAGATGCTGTTTCCCATCGGGCGCTCGGTTTACAACGGCCTGCAAGCGTCTTTGCGGCAGAATGTGAATAATCCATTCCCCGGCGCGAAGACTCTGAACCTGCAGGTTTCCTACGCGTTCTCGCGCTACGTTTCCTCCGCCAAGGACAGTGACTTTATCAACTTCGCTACCGACAATAACAACCCACTAAAATATGTCGGCCCCAACGGTCTAGATCGCACCCATCAGATTTCCTTCGGCGGAACTTTTGATGTTCGCTATAGCTTGCGCGTTAGCCTGATTGGCCACTTCGACAGTCCGCTGCCGTCAGACGTCACGCTTCCCGTGACCGGCCTTCCCGGCGGCATTTTCCAAACTGACGTTACCGGAGACGGAACCGGCGATGGCAGCATCGTCTCCAACGGCGGAACCGGAGACCTTTTGCCCGGAACCAATACCGGGGGCTTTGGTCGCAGCTTCGGCCTCCAAGGTCTCAATCAGAGGATCATCAGTTACAACCAGAACATGGTCGGCACGCCTACGCCTGCGGGACAAGTGCTGATCGCCAACGGCTTGATGACCCTCGCCGATCTGCAAGCCCTGGGAGGCGTCATCGGAGGCAGCACTCCTACTGCCAGCGCCCCCTTCGGTCCGCTGCAAGTGGCTCCTCCAAACGCTGTTGGACAAGGTTGGCTGAAGACCTTCGACTTGGGAATAAGCTGGGCCTACAAAGTCAAAGACAAGGTTGAACTTCGGCCCGGCGTCACCATCTTCAACATCTTCAACTTCGCCAACTTCGACGGCCCCGCCGCCCCCTTCAGCAACGTTCTGGATGGAACCCCGGGATCGCCCAACGGAACCCTCAGCCCGCAACCCACCAATCTGCGTCTCGGCCTCGGCTCAGGCGTAAACGCCCTGGGCGCGCCCCGTGCCATCGAGTTCGAGTTGAAACTGAACTTCTAAACTGCATTTCGAAAACTTCCGGGCCATCACTGACCAAGTGACGGCCTTTTTTTTGTCGCTGGACCCGCCCAGAATCAAGCCGCAAAGCGGCGGCCGAATGCAGCCAGCGCGCAAGCCCTGGGTAGGCATCGCGAGAACGGCCAGGCCCGAAGGGGCGAAAGAAAAGCCCGTTGACCCGCGAACTTCCGCCCACGTTCCGAGCCACAATCCGCGACGTGAAATAAATCCACAAAAACCCCTTGACAACGGCTTCTTGTAACTGTAAGGTTACGCATTATGCGTCACCGTAAGGTTACATATTCGCCGGAAGCCACTTTCAGCGCCTTGGCCGATCCCACGCGCCGCGCCGTGCTCGACTTACTGCGTGCCGGCACCCAGCCTGCCGGGGAAATTGCCCGTGCCTTTCCCGTTTCCAGGCCTGCGATTTCGAAGCATCTGAAAATCCTGCGGCGCGCCCATCTGGTTGACGAGCACCGGCAGGGCCGGCATCGCATGTACCAACTCAATCCTGAACCGCTCAAAGCCGTCGATTCGTGGCTGGAACACTACCGCAGTTTCTGGAGCGCCAGCCTGGAGAATCTGAAGTCGTTTGTCGAAGCCGAGTACGAAAAAGAACTTCGTGCCGGTAAGCCGTCCAAGAAACCAACTTCAATCAAGGAGAACTGAAATGAAAGCAAAACACTTTGCCGTAGCAGTCTTTGTGGTATTCGCAATACTTTCCGCAGCCGCTCAATCCAATCCGCAGAAATCCTTCGAAGCCATGAAATCGCTCGCCGGAAACTGGGCCGGAAAAACCACCATGGGTGACCCGGTAGAGGTTTCCTATCGCATCACTGCAGGTGGTTCCTCACTTCTCAGCGAAATTCAATCGGGCATGAAGGGTCACAACGAAGACATGATTTCAATGATCAACCTGGACAACGATCGCTTGCTGATGACGCATTACTGCAGCGCGGGCAACCAACCGCGCATGGTCGCGACCGCCTCGCCAGACGGCAAGACCATCACTTTTGATTTTCTCGACGCCACCAATCTCAGCAGCCCTGACGCCGGCCATATGCACCGCGTCATCTTCACTTTCGTGGACGCCAACCATCACACCGAAGACTGGCTGTTCATCGCTCAAGGCAAGGAAATTTCGTCCAGCGGCGGATATTAACGAAATCATGAGAGAGAACGAGCGGCGACGGCGAAAGGACACCTCGCGACGAGGACGGTCGGACAAGAGTGTCCGACCCGCAGGGGCGTTGCCCATCCTGAAGCTTAATCCCGAAGCCTAAGGCCTGAAGCCCGAAGCCCGAAGCCCAGAGCCTGGGTTTATACTGAAACCGATGCCGGCGCAGGAGCTAGGGTCCGAAAAAACGAAGACGTTTTACCTGGAGACTTTTGGGTGCCAGATGAACGCGCACGACTCGGAGAAAGTTGTGGGCACGCTGGTTTCCGAGGGATACCGCCAGGTGCCGACGGTGGAAGAAGCCGGGCTGGTGCTGTACAACACCTGCTCGATTCGCGACAAGGCGGAGCAGAAAGTTTTTAACAGGCTCAACGATTACAAGAAATACGAAAAGCAAGGCAAGAAGTTTGGCGTGCTGGGATGCGTGGCGCAGCAACAGGGCAAAGAGATTTTTGAGAAAGCGCCGTATGTGTCGCTGGTGGCGGGGTCGGCGTCGTATCGCAACCTGCCGCAGATGCTGGTCCAATTGGAAGCAGGGAACCGGCGCGTCACTGGACTCGACGACCGCGAAACCGACGAGTGTTTCGAAACCGAATTCACTGCGCGCACCAATCCTCATCGCGGATACATCACAATCATTGAAGGCTGCGACAAGTTCTGCTCCTACTGCGT
>Ga0066789_10001186_pt1 | contig 11167 bp, 8 predicted proteins | sample OrgsoiDNA2013049_FD_70960 | JGI IMG/M metagenome (GOLD analysis project Ga0066789, IMG submission 70960) | Permafrost soil microbial communities from the Arctic, to analyse light accelerated degradation of dissolved organic matter (DOM) -... | ecosystem: Environmental > Terrestrial > Soil >...
GTCGGCGAATATGAGAACCTGCTTGCTGCGGCAGCGCCTGACTACGACTTTCCCGATTTCGACGAGAATACCCAAGCGACCACTTTTTACACAACCGGCACGACGGGACTGCCCAAGGGGGTCTATTACAGCCACCGGCAACTCGTGCTGCACTCGATCTGCGGGTTGGCGCTGTTCGGTATGGCGGGGCTGCAGGGACGTTTTTCGCGTGATGACGTCTACATGCCGATTACGCCGATGTTTCACGTCCACGCCTGGGGTTTTCCCTGGTCCGCGACGCTCGCCGGCGTCAAGCAGGTTTATCCCGGACGCTACGAGCCGGCGATGCTGGTCAAGCTGATCAAGACTGAGGGCGTCACCTTCACCCACGGCGTGCCGACCATTCTGCAGATGTTGCTCGACGCTGCCGCCAAGGCGAATGTCGACCTGAAGGGTCTCAAGATGGTGATTGGCGGTTCGGCGTTGCCGAAGGCGCTGGCCAAGCGGGCGCTTGCTGCGGGCATCGACATTTTCGCGGGCTATGGGATGTCGGAGACCGGCCCGCTTGCCGCCGTGTCCCATGTTCGATCGAAGGACCTTACCGGCGATCCGGACGGAGAGGTCGAGTTCCGCTCCAGGGCCGGCATCGCCGGGCCGCTGGTGGATCTGCGCATCGTCGACGCCGACATGAATAACGTGCCGCATGACGGCAAATCGCCCGGCGAGATCGTGATGCGGGCGCCGTGGCTCACCCAGGGCTATTTCAACAATCCCGAAGGCTCGGAGCAACTCTGGGCTGGGGGTTACCTGCACACCAGCGATATCGCCGTGGTCGACGCGAACGGCTCTGTGCATATCACCGACCGTATCAAGGACGTGATCAAGACCGGCGGCGAGTGGGTCTCGTCGCTGCAGATCGAGGATTTGATCTCGCAATGCGCCGGCGTTGCGGAGGCGGCCGTCATCGGCGTCAAGGATGAGAAATGGGGTGAGCGGCCGCTCGCGCTCGTGGTCAAGCGGGCGTCCGATGCGAATGGCATCAGCGACGCGATTATCAAGGACCATCTCAAAGTGTTCGCCGACAAGGGCGTCATCTCGAAATACGGCATTCCGGGGAAGATCATCTTCATCGACAGCATTCCCAAGACGAGCGTCGGGAAGATCAACAAGAGTGAGCTACGCGAACGATACGGCGACATGTAGCCGTTCACGACCGCGAAAAGACCAAGGAGGAAGAGATGGGCAACCTCACCCTTGCCGGATTGAACGAAAGAGTCGGACAGGAGCTCGGCATGTCCGATTGGGTCACGATCGACCAGCCACGCATCGACACGTTTGCGTCGTGCACCGGCGACCGTCAATGGATTCATGTCGACGTCGAAAGAGCGAAACGTGAAAGTCCATTCCGCGGTCCGATCGCGCATGGCTATCTGACTCTGGCGATGGTGGCTCCGCTCGCAATGCAGATCGGCGTTATCCCGACCGATGCCGCCGCCGGGCTGAATTACGGAATCGACAAGGTTCGCTTTCTGGCTCCCGTCCCGGCCGGGGTGCGCGTCAGGCTGCGCGTTGTTCTTGCCGGGATCGAGCCGAGGGAAGGCGGGCAGGTGATCATGAAGACCCATAACACGCTGGAAGTAGAGGGATCAGAGAAGCCCGCTTTGGTGGCCGAGACGCTGGCGCTTCTGCTTCCCGCAGCGGGAGCGCGGCAATGAGCGCGGACAATCTCAGCCCGGCATCCTCGATGGCTGAAGTGACCGAGGAGGCATCCCGAAACACACTGGCGCTCAATCCGCTGGTTGGCATCCAGGGTCAGGATCTCGTCGAAAGCGCCGGCATCCTGTTCAAGGCGGTCATGAACGAACCGAAGGTCGCAACCGAACAATGGCTTTCCTTCGTCGGGGAACTCGGCGCCATCTTCGCCGGAAAGTCGGAACGCGCGCCGAAGGCGGGCGATAAGCGGTTTTTGGATCCGACGTGGAAAGGGAGCTCGCTGCATAGCGGCTTGCTCAAGGCCTATCTCGCGTGGGGCGAAGCGGTCAACGGGCTGGTCGGCAAGACCAGCCTCAGCGACATCGACAAGGCGCGCGCGCACCTGATCACGGAAATCCTGATCGATGCCGTCGCGCCGACCAACGCCATGTTCACTAACCCGGCGGCGGTTCGTAAGTTCGTCGACACCGGCGGACAAAGCCTGTGGCACGGATTGAAGAACTACTTCGACGATCTCACCCGGAATCGCGGCATGCCGTCGATGGTGGACACGAGCGCCTTCAAAGTCGGCGAGAATCTCGCGGTCACCCCGGGTGCGGTCGTGTTGCGCAACGAGTTGCTGGAGTTGATCCAGTATGCGCCGACGACGGCGACCGTCAGGAAGCGGCCGTTGCTGGTGACGCCGCCGCAGATCAACAAATACTACGCGCTCGACCTCTCTCCGGACAAGAGCATGGTTCGCTTCCTGGTTGAGAGCGGAATCCAGACCTTTGCCATCAGCTGGCGCAACCCGACCGCCGCCCATCGCGATTGGGGACTGGACACCTACGTCGCGGCGCTCGACGAAGCCGTCGATGCGACGCGCGAGATATCCGGCAGCGAGGATATTTCCATGATGGGGTCCTGCTCCGGCGGCATCACTTCGACTGCCTATTTCGCCACCCTCGGCAGCGCAGCAGAGAAGAAAATCAGAAACCTGGTGCTGGCGGTTTGCCTGCTGGATCCCAATTCGGCCGAAGAGAGTGCCTTCGGCTGCCTAATGACGCCCGAAACCATGCGTGCGGCCAAGGAGAGTTCGCGGCTGCGAGGTATTGTCGACGGCCATGATCTGGCGCGGATGTTCGCCTGGATGCGGCCCAACGACTTGATCTGGAACTACTGGGTGAACAACTACCTGCTCGGCAACCAGCCGCCAGCTTTCGACATTCTTTACTGGAACGCCGATACGACCCGCCTTCCGGCGGCTCTGCATGGCGACTATCTCGACCTGTATTTCACCAACCCGTTTGTGAATGCCGGCAAGCTCACGCTTAACGAGAAGACCGTCGACATGAGCAAGGCCAAAACCGACAGCTACGTGATCGCCGGCGTTACCGACCACATCACGCCGTGGAAAGGCGTCTACAAGACGGCCCAGATCATGGGTGAGGGCACCACCTTCGTGCTTTCGAACAGTGGACACCTGCAAAGCCTTCTCAATCCACCGGGCAATCCGAAGGCGTCCTTCATGATCGGGCCGGTCAGCGCGGATGCACCCGACGCATTTCTGGCTTCGGCCGAGAAGCGGAAGGGAAGCTGGTGGCTTGATTGGCGCGACTGGCTGCATGCGCGCTCGGGGGAAGAGATGGCGGCGCCGGTTTCGCTCGGCAGCGCGCGTCACCCGACCCTTGGTGCGGCCCCGGGGACCTACGTCTTTGACTGACAATATCGCCAGCGGGGACCAGGCGGAACCGGTGGTCGTCGCGACGCCCGGTGCGATCGAAGCTCGGCAGATCACGATCAACGGTCAGTCGCTTCAGGTCGCGGTCAGGCATGGTGCCGGCAGCGGGCCGCCGCTGCTGCTGTTCAACGGGATCGGCGCCAACTGGCAGTTGGCGAAGCCATTCCTCGACGCACTCACGAGCACGACGGCAATCATCTTTGACGTGCCTGGCGTCGGCGGTTCGCCCAGGCCGCTCCTGCCGTATCGCCCATCAACCCTGGCGCGGCTTGCCGCCGGCCTCGTTGCAGAACTCGGCTACGCAGAGATTGACGTCGCCGGCGTCTCCTGGGGCGGCGGAATCGCGCAGCAGTTCGCGCATCAATATCCAAAGCTGTGCCGGCGATTGGTGCTCGCCGCGACGGCGCCCGGTTTCACGATGGTGCCGGCAAGCCCCTCTGTGTTGTGGAAAATGGCTACGCCGCGCCGCTACACCGACAAGGACTACATGAACAGGATAGCGGCGGACATTTACGGAGGAGCCTTTCGCGACGACCCATCCCTGATCGGCCGGCATGCGGCCGCAATGCGCGGTACGCGAAGCCTGGGCTACCTGTATCAGCTTCTTGCGATGAGCGGCTGGACCAGTCTGCCTTGGCTATGGTCGTTGCCGCAGCCGACGCTCGTCCTGATGGGCCGCGACGATCCATTGGTTCCTCCGACCAATGGTCGCATCCTGGCGGGCCTGATTCCGAACGCCGAGTTCCGGATGATCGAGGACGGGCACCTGTTCATCGTGACGCGGCCGGCGGAAACCGCCGCCGTGATCGAGGCATTCCTTGCCGACGCGAGCAAGCATGTCGAACCATCGTCTCCGCTCTCACGAATCGCCAGTTGGGCCAGAGATCTCGTTTCGACGCTCGGAGGACGGCGCGGTATCCAAGAGCAGCAAGAAGGGAGGAAATGATGACAGACACGACCTCGTACATCGAGATGCTGAGGAAATTCGGGGCTGACCTCGGGTTGCCGAAGCCGAATGTCGACCAGCTGATTGAAACCCAGAAGAAGAACATCGAAGCGCTCGGCCAGAGCGCCCAGGTGGTCGCTCAGGGTGCGCAATCGGTCGCGCACAAACAGCGCGAGCTGATGGAAGCAGGGTTGCGAGAGGCTATGGCGTTCGCCCGCGAGAATCAGCCGCTCGGAAAGGCCGATGCAAATCTCGCGCAGCAGACCGAATTTGCGCGCAAGCTCTTTGAAATTGCAGTCAACGGAGCTCAGGAGACCGTGGCCACTGCGCGGCAATCGGGTGCCGATGCCGTGAAGATCGTTCAGGGCCGGATGAAAGAGGGTCTTGAGGGGATACGCGCCAGCCTTGGTCGAAACGAGCCGACCTGAACCAGCAGGATCTCCGGCAAAGCGACAAGTGAGCTTTTGCCGGAGCCGCCGTACGCAGGCAGGGCTCACCACTCATCGAAGGGAGGAACCGATGGCGACTCAGCAGGCGAAACCAGTCGGGAAACCGGACTACGAGCCGCCTCCAATCGAAGGCGACTTCTACAGGATTGCCGCCGTGCTGAACGACAGCGAGCGCGCCCTGCTCAAACGTGTCCGCGAGTTCACGGAAGACGTGGTCGCGCCAGTGATCGAGGATTACTGGAGCCGGGATGCATTTCCCCTCGAGATCATCCCGAAGATGGCCGAAGTTGGCATCGGCGGGGTGGGCTATCAGGGATACGGCGCTGCCGGCGGCAGCTGGCTGCTGAACGGCTTTGTCGCAATGGAGTTGGCGCGTGTCGATGCGTCGATCGCGACGTTCTGGGGCGTGCACACCGGCCTTTCGGCCGGCTCGATCTATCTGTGTGGGGACGAGGAACAGAAGCAGCGCTGGCTTCCGCCCATGATGCGCTTCGACAAGATCGGCTCGTTCGGCTTGACGGAGCCGCTGGTGGGGTCGGCGACATCAGGTGGAATGATGACGACCTGCCGTCGCGAAGGCGACAGCTGGATCCTCAACGGCCAAAAGAAATGGATCGGCAATTCCACCTTCGCTGAAATCAACGTGATCTGGGCGCGAGAGGAAGGCTCGAACCAGGTCAAAGGCTTTGTGGTTGGAAAGGACAATTCCGGCTTCTCGGTCGAGAAGATCAAGACCAAGATGGCATTGCGGGTCGTGCAGAACGGGCTGATCACCCTGAGCGACTGCCGCGTGCCGGAGTCCGACCGACTGCAGAACGCCAACTCATTCAAGGACACCGCGAAGGTCCTGAGAATGACCCGCACCGGGGTGGCTTGGTTTGCCGTGGGCTGCCAGATGGGAGCTTACGAGCATGCGCTGCGCTACGCGACCGAGCGGACACAGTTCGGAAGGCCGATCGGTGGATTCCAGCTTGTCCAGGATCTGCTGGTGCGCATGCTCGGCAATGTCACGTCGACCCAGGCGATGATGCTGCGTCTCGCCCAGCTGCAGGACGAAGGCGTGATGCGAGACGAGCATGCATCGCTTGCGAAGGCGTTCTGCACGGTCAAATGTCGCGAGACCGTGGGCTACGCGCGCGAGCTGCTCGGCGGCAACGGCATCCTGCTCGAGAACCACATCGGGCGGTTCGTGGCCGATGCCGAAGCGATCTACTCCTACGAGGGCACGAGGGAGATGAACACGCTGATCGTCGGCAAGTCCATTACGGGATTGAGTGCCTTCGTGTGACGCACACTCCTTCAAATGAGGCATCGAGATGAATGGCGCAGAAAGCCTTTTGCGGACGCTCGTCGGATCTGGCGTTGAAGTCTGTTTCGGCAATCCCGGCACGTCGGAAATGCATTTCGTGGCGGCGCTCGACCGGGTCGAGGGAATGAGAGTCGTGCTTGGTCTTTTCGAAGGCGCGGTAACCGGAATGGCGGATGGCTACGGTCGCATGGCCGAGAAACCGGCAGCTACCTTGCTGCATCTGGGGCCGGGGCTGGCCAATGGGCTCGCCAATCTCCACAACGCACGGCGCGCGAGGACGCCGATCGTCAATATCGTCGGTGACCACGCGACCTATCATGCGCAATATGACGCCCCGCTTGCGTCGGACGTACATGGTTTCGCGCGGCCGGTCTCTGCGTGGGTGCATTCGTCGGCGAGTGCCCGGACTGTCGCCTCGGACGGAGCGATGGCCGTGCAGGCAGCGCTGCAATATCCCGGTCAGATCGCTACGTTGATTTTGCCGGCTGACACGGCGTGGCTTGAGGCTGACCGTCCGGCGCCAGCTCTGCCGAAACCGACGCCCGCGATCGCATCCGACGAGGCGATTGAGCAAGCCGCGAGCGCGCTCAAATCGGGCAGGAAGACCATGATACTGATCCGTGGGGCCGCATTGAAGGAACGCGGACTTCATGCGGCCGGCCGTATCGCTGCCACGACCGGCGCTCGGATCGCCTGCGACACGTTCGCCCCGCGTTGGCAACGCGGCGCCGGCCGCGTGGAAGTCGAGCGCATTCCCTATTTCGCCGAACAGATCGTCGAATTCATGAAAGGTACGCAGCAACTGATCCTGGTCGGCGCGAGCCCTCCGGTGAGCTTCTTCGCCTATCCGAACAAGCCGTCCTGGTGCACGCCCGAGGATTGCAAAATTCTCTATCTCACTCACCCGAACGAGAATGGCGCCGTCGCCTTGGAAGCTCTTGCCGACGCAGTGAAGGCGTCCGAGCAGCCGCTGCATGTCGGCGTGTCCAGGAAGCCCGGCGTTCCAAACGGCCCGCTCAATCCGCTGACAGCCGGACAGGTCATCGCCCATTATCTTCCGGGCGGCGCCATTATTTCCGACGAAGGCGCTACGGCGGGTGGCGGTGTTCACCGGTTTGCGGCTAACATCGAGCCGCACGATCACCTAGCGTTGACCGGTGGCGCGATCGGGCAGGGTATTCCTGTGGCGACTGGCGCCGCGATTGCCTGCCCCGACAGGAAGGTCGTTTGTCTCCACGGCGACGGTGGAGCGATGTATACGCTACAGGCGTTGTGGACGCAGGCAAGGGAATCGCTGGACGTTACCACGTTGATCTTCGCCAATTGCTCCTATGAGATTCTTAATATCGAACTCGCGCGCGTCGGCGCTGGCGATCCCGGACCCAAGGCCTTTTCGATGCTCGATCTGCACAATCCTGAGCTCGATTGGGTCAAGCTTGCTTCCGGCATGGGGGTCGAGGCGAGCCGCTCGACGTCGGTTGAAGAATTCGCCCGGCAGTTCGCGAGCGCCATGAATAATCGAGGTCCGCGTTTGATCGAGGTGGTCGTGTAACCGGACTCGGTGCTGTGGCGCACCCGACGCGATTCGAACGTTTGCCTTCGGAGCAAGGCGCCTCCGTGCCAATGGCCACGGCATCGTCCTATCCGATCGGCTACGACTCGGCGCTGGAGGGGCCGGGGCTCCTGGAAGCGTTGGTGTAAACTGGCTTACCCAACGGTTCCGCGCAAGGCGCGGCCCGACGACAGGCTCCGGCGCAATCCGCCGGCGTGTTCGCCTAAACGCCGTGGCGCGCCGTTACCGGGTGCTGCTTGCTGACTGGTGCCATCGCGTCCGACGGCCCGCTTGCGACCGTCCCTTCGGTACGATAGCGCGGCAGATGATCCTCGAGCGAGTAGCAAACGCACAGCGCGAGGCTGGCCCAGACCGCCGCACTGAAATAAAGCGACATCCAGGCAATCTCGTCCTTCCACTCGGCAAGGTCGTGCGTCACGATCCAACGCGTGCTCACGTCACGGAGGCCCTCGAGAGGTCGCATACGCTTGCTGCCACTGGCAACGTCGGCCCGCCACCGGCTCAGATACATCGGCACGTCGATGGTCATGAGAAACGCCAGATAGCCTGCAATCCCTGTTATCACGATGGCGAGGACCACGCGAACCTCACCGTCGAACTCCGGCAGCAACCGGCCAAGGCCAATCCCAACGACGAAGAAGGCAACAGCCCATATCGAATTTTCGATGGCGTTGCCCAAGTAGTGGGTGGTCAGCACCGCATGCCATGAGAAGCATTCCGCGATGAGGATCAGCGGCACGATCACCCACGCGGCGTTCAAGGTGGTGTCGGCTCCCGTCATCGTGCCCAGTTGGTGCAGGATAATCGCCCATTGCGCCGCGAAGCAGACCTCGGCCACGGTTGCTACCGACCGGCCGACGACAACGCTCGACAGCCAGGTGTCGAACAAGCAGATCCGTTGAACATCCGCGCGCGGAAGGAACGACCTGAATGCGCAGCCAAAAACATAGGCCGCACAGAGCACGAGCATGAGCCCGATGCCGGACGTGCCGCCGAGACCGCCAGTCGGCTGTTCGTGGAGCTGGCGGTACAGCAAGAACCAAACCGCGATATTTGCGCCGCTGACCAGGGTCAACAGACCCCACCACCAGGCCAGCGGATTTGACCAGGCCAGGGAACTTGACCGCGCCCGCCATTCCAAGCTCATGAACCGCTCCGGGTGTAACCGAACTGACATTCGATTGTAATAACTCTGTCATAAACCGCGGCCAGTCACGACAAAAATATGTGTGCGGCAGGGGCTTGCGGGGTGATGGCGGGGTGACAGCGAGCGTCTTTGGTGGGTGCCAACGGCGAGGATCGGCCCGGGCCAAACCAAGCCTTGCAACCAGCACTGTCCAAGCCAGGTCGGCTTGAAGCTGGCTTCCCGTGCCGAGCCGCGAGCGGCGGTGCTGTTCTCGGCAACGTTGACAGATGCGGCGGCGCCGAACACCCCGCCAATATCGCAGATCTCCCGGAGCGGGTTTCCGTTCCCTGCAACACATGAAGCGACGGGCACAAACGATTTGCTCATCGCAAGTCCTGGTGTCTCAGGACTCAGTATCTGATGTGGTCGATATTTTGCAGAGCGATGTGATCGGTGGCGCTGCCGTCGGAGTGAAGAATCGTGATTGTCGCGTGATCACCTTGCGTGAGGGTTAGATTTTGTTCGGACACACCGGCTCCGCTTGCCACCAAGCCCGTCCAGCCGTGCACTGTATGGCCATCGGCAGCCAGTTCGACGATGTTGAAGCTGGCATTTTGTCCAACATTGTGCAGATCGACAGTATCGGTCCAACTGGAGCTGCCGCTGATCGAAGCATCTCCGTTATGCGAGTTGATGAAGAATGTGTGGTTGGTGTCGCCGACCTCGAGATGGAAGCTCTCGCTGATTGCGATGCCATGGGCATCGATCGCCGTCACGGTGATCGGGTTGTTGCCGAGGTCGCCCTGGGTCGGCACGCCGGAGATGACGCCGGTATGGGCATCGATACTCAGGCCGGTCGGCAGCGATCCTGAGAAGGTCAGGGTGTCGCCGGCGGCCGGAGCCACGAAGTGGCTGGAGACGTCGAGCGAGAAAGTCTGGCCCTGGAAGGCGGTTTGGTCCGCGATGGCTGTTGCCGCCGGACCGCCGCCGCCGACCTGAAGGTTGAAGGTCTCACTGACCGCCATGCCATGGGCGTCGGTCGCCGTCACCGCGATCGGATGGTCTGCAGGAACCGCGGAGATCGTGAACGAGCCGGCTTCTCCTGGATTCAAAATCCCTTGAGGATTGAGGGTCTCCAGGAGGTATTGACCGGCGTCATAAAATATATTGTATTCGTAATTGTTCGACGTGAACAACAGGCCGCCGTAATCGGCCAACGTGCTTTGATCTGCATACAATATATTATCATAAATCCACACGCCGTCGGGACTTATGGATCCGGTTGAATGACTGGGATTATCGATAAGACCGCCGATCATCCCACCATTAGGTCCGATGACAGATCCTGTAATCCCCGTGACGTCAAATCCTCCAGCAGCGTCAAGCGATGAGCTGGTGATGAGTTGGCCCATTACAGTGAAATGACCGTCGAACGACGTAAAATTGAAATTATATTCATGCGCGCTGCTGGTAAAGTCGCCGTCGGTCGGCACGCCGGAGATGATTCCGGTATGAGCGTCGATGCTGAGGCCGGCGGGTAACGACGCTGTGAAAGTCATGGCGTCGCCAGCCGCGGGTGCCGCGAAGTGGCTGGCAACGTTGAGCGAGAAGGCCTGCCCTTCGGAAGCGCTTTGATTTGCGATCGCGGTTGCCGTCGGGCCGCTGTCGCCGACCTGCAGCTGGAAGCTCTCGCTGATCGCCCTGCCGTGGGCGTCGGTCGCCGTTACGGTGATTGCGTTGTTGCCGAAATCGCTGTCGGTCGGCACGCCGGAGATGACGCCGGTATGGGCGTCGATGTTGAGACCGGTTGGCAATGATCCTGAGAACGTCAGGGCATCGCCGGCCGCGGGAGCCACGAAGTGGCTGGAGATATCGAGCGAGAAAGCCTGGCCTTCGTAGGCGCTTTGGCTTGCGATCGCGGTTGCCGTCGGGCCGCTGTCGCCGACTTGCAGCTGGAAGCTCTCGCTGATCGCTTTGCCGTGGGCGTCGGTCGCCGTCACCTTGATCGAGTGGTTGCCAAAATCGCCGTCGGTCGGCACGCCCGAGATGATGCCGGTATGGGCGTCCATGCTGAGACCGGTTGGCAATGATCCTGAGAAGGTCAGGGCATCGCCGGCGGCGGGAGCCACGAAGTGGCTGGAGATATCGAGCGAGAAAGCCTGGCCTTCGGAAGCGCTTTGGCTTGCGATCGCGGTTGCCGTCGGACCCTTGTCGCTGACCTGAAGATGGAAGGTCTCGCTGATCGCCATGCCATGGGCGTCGGTCGCCGTTACGGTGATTGCGTTGTTGCCGAAATCGCTGTCGGTCGGCACACCGGAGATGACGCCGGTATGGGCATTGATGCTAAGGCCA
>Ga0066789_10001189_pt1 | contig 11157 bp, 14 predicted proteins | sample OrgsoiDNA2013049_FD_70960 | JGI IMG/M metagenome (GOLD analysis project Ga0066789, IMG submission 70960) | Permafrost soil microbial communities from the Arctic, to analyse light accelerated degradation of dissolved organic matter (DOM) -... | ecosystem: Environmental > Terrestrial > Soil >...
ATCTCGTGTGCCCACACGAACCTGATCAGTCCCTGTTCTTTTTACTTGCACTGCCTACGAGCGCTGCAACGGCATGTTGGGCGGCGCTTAGAATTGGTGAGGGTGTCTACCTTCGGTCGCCGCGGCATCTTCACGAGTCAGTCGATCCCAGCATCGATGACTGCTGGTACCGTGCACTGGCTATCGAGAAACGTGTCGGGAAACGTACCGCGGTCTAGTGTACACACGGGTTGGCTCGGACACATCCAATAGAGCCCCGTCGATCCGTTGACTGTTATGCTTGCGCAGTCACACGTCCAAACGGGCATGATTTTCCAAAGGCCCAGGGCAGCGTTGCAGGACCGACACGCCGTTTGCCCCGCGCAGGGATGCTCGTCAAGAGTACAGGGCCCAATCTCTGGGCCGATGCACTCTCCACCGTCGGTAAGCGTCCATTTTGTGGCCAAGTCTACTCCCAGTTCCCCAGTGGATGGTCCTTCGTGATCGGAGACGTCGGTAAGCGTCCGGTCTGCACCCGAGTCTACTGGCAACGAGCCAGAGTCAGAACCGCAGGCCGCGAGGGTAATCGAAAGGAGGACGATTGCAAATGGGTGAAGCTTGAGAAGCATATGTAGAGCTTACTCGCTTATCGTCAAGGGCAACAGCGCCCGCAGAGACCGGGTGTGATAGCCACCACCCACTGGCCGCGGTGCCACGCCGTCTTGCGCCTGCAGGTGAATCAAAGTTTCCTGAATGGCTTTCGTCCGCCCAACGGCTTGGCGTCCAGCGGCGGGCGCAGCCCCGTCAATCTGCAACGCCGGGTTGGGCGGCACTCCACTGCCGGCCGCGAACTATCGCAGCCAGATCTTCTACAGTCATAGGCGGATTTCGCTTGTGCAGCATGGAATGGCAATTCGGACATACCGGGATGAGGTCGCGGATCGGATCCACCTCGTGTTCCGATCCGACATCGCCCAGGGGGACCCGATGATGAACATGGATGTAACCGGAGCCCATGTCACCGTACACATCGCTCATCGTGGTACCACACACCCGGCATCCGGCTCCGTAATGAGTCAGGCAGGCACTACGCGCGACGGGATCACGTTCATATCGGTCGAGCACAACAGCCTCAACAGCCCCCTCCAGGAACGTCGGCCTAGATGGGCCTCCGGTGGTTCGGTCGCTTACGTCGTCACTTGAGGAGAAGGGCCGGTCTGTTTCTTGGGAACGCGGCGGAAGCGGACTTGCACTCGCTCTTGGCCGTCTCCTCCCATCTACGATGATGAGCCCTGGGGCGAGTTCTGCCAGATAGGAATCCAGATACTCGTCTAGCTCCTTCGAGAAGCTGAGGAACCTGGCACGGAGCACCGTGTAGCTGGCGGAACGCTCTTCGGTGAAGAGCTCAAGCGGCGGATGTTCCCAGCCCCTCACCACGACAAGTCGTCTGAGTTCGACTTTCCGTTCCTTCCTCTTGCCGCGTTCAACGAATGTGGCAGCCTCGTACGTTCCGCCCCCGGAAATCGGGGCAATGTGGAAGCGGATGTTGCGGACCTCGCGCTTTTCAAAGCCATGGGCGTAGCCCGATTCAATGATTGTCGCCTTCTCGAAAGATTTGTCTCGAAGTGATTCGTCCATGTCCGCCCAACGCCTTGCCGTTAAGCTGCGCGGTCGCCGCCAAGTCGGCGTCTCGATTCTACACCAGTGTCCCTGCGGCGAACGCAGCTTCATCTGCTTGTTCGACGGCGCCTCCACGCAGCTTCGAGACCTGCTAAGCTCGGGCCGATTCCGTCGACAGATTCTGGTCGCTATGAGCATTGGCTTGTGGTTTCGAGACCAGTCACCTTCATCGAGTACGAAACCGGAGCGGCATCTCCACTCGGGAATTGCAGGACGAGATCCAGGTCCATGATGATGTTGGCGCCCCGGACCGTGAAGCTTGCGGTGCCGGATCCGCCGATTACACGAACTGCCCCCGAGGGCACCGAACTTCCCGTGCAAGGATGCGACGACTGCGTCCAGACCGCGGCCGTCTGCAGGCCCCACCGACCGGGAAGCGTCAGGCCTAAATTTTTCGGGTTGCTGACGGGAGTCGCCATCGTCAGGAGCACGCATACGTCGTGATCTTGTTTCACCACGGCGACGAAGTCTTCTCCACCGATATAGATACACGCGACATACGATTCGCTAATACTCGTGATAGCTCCGTCACCTAAGATTGAGGCATCACCGACGTCTTCTCCCTCGCTGAGGCTCATGTCATGGGACATAGACACGTCGCTGGTGGGTGCATCAATGGAGCCGTCATAAATTGCGATGGCATCACCGGTGGTCATCATGCCACCGGTGGCGGCGAACCCACCCGTGCCTACCGCACCACCGGAAGAAGCAACATTCACAACGGCGGTGTCAGCGGTAGCGGGCTTGCTAGAGCCGCTGCAAGCACCCATCCCGAAGATCACGGCCCAAGCAATCCAAGGAAGCTGCCGCATTGCACTCTCCTCTCGTGTGCGTAGGTTTTTGCGTTGCAGGACCCCTCAACTTTTCGCAAAGATATTGCCACGAGTTCCTGCGCGGGCGTGAATTCCTCGTTAGTGTCTTGCCGAACTCCATTGCGCCTTGCAGGCCCTCGGTCTACGTCCGTCGAACTATCTATTAGCCAACTTAGAGTACTCCAATATCCCTGCGAGCGTCTTGAAGGCTGATGGGTAGGCATGAAACACGAGTGCCCTAGATTCTGTCATCTTGCCTCCGGGCAACACCCTGTCCTACCCGGGCGACTGCGAATCTTGCCTACGGCATGCTGGATAAGACGATAAGAAAACACTGCGAGGGCGATGGAGATCAGCGGTCTAGGGGGCTGCGAACGCCGCAGGCGCCGCGATTGAGGACGTGGGTGTAGATCATGGTGGTGCTGACGTCGCGGTGGCCGAGAAGTTCTTGGATGGTGCGGATGTCGTAGCCATCCTCAAGCATGTGAGTGGCAAACGAATGACGCAGGGTGTGGGGAGTGATCAGTTTGGGGATGGCGGCGGTACGAGCGGCGCTGCGGACGGCGCGCTGGATGACGGTCTCGTGCAGGTGATGGCGGTGCGGCTGTCGCGTGACAGGGTCGAGGTAGGTTCGGGCGGCAGGGAAGATCCACTGCCAAAGCCACTCGCGCAGGGCACTGGGGTATTTTCGGTCGAGGGCGTCGGGCAGGGCAACGGCACCAGCGCCGCGGCTGAGGTCGCGGTCGTGTTGTTCTTTAACAGCCAGAAGGTGTAAACGCAGCCGGTCGACCAGGACGGCGGGAAGCACGGTTCGTCGGTCCTTTTGGCCTTTACCTCGGCGGATGATTATCTCACGCCGGTTCAGGTCCAGGTCTTTCACACGCAGACGCAGGGCCTCGAGAAGGCGCAGGCCACCGCCGTAAAGGAGGGCGCAGACCAGCCACGGAATGCCGTCGATTTGGGCCAGCACCAGCCGGACCTCTTCTCGGCTGAGGACCACGGGGACGTGCTTGGGCCGTTTGGCGTGGACTAGGTTTCCCAGCCAGGCAAGTTCGCGCTGCAGGACTTGCTGGTAGAGAAACAGCAGGGCAGCCAGCGCTTGATTTTGGGTCGACGAGCTGACGTCAGCTTCGGCGAGACTAGAAAGAAAGGCGCCAATCTCGGGCTCGGCCAAGGTTTCGGGATGGCGCTTGCCGTGGAAGATGATGAAGCGCCGAATCCAAGCGACGTAGGCCTTCTCGGTGCGAGGGCTATAGTGACGGGCTCGCAGGCTTTCCCGGACTTGGTCAAGAAGACGAGGTGGCTTGGCCGTAAGTCCAGCCGGCTTTTCCGCGGCCGACGGTTCAGGACTCGGACGCAGAGGAGGAATGATGGTGGAGCACCGGCCGTCTTTTGGGGTATCTGGTTCCATGGCAGGGCCGAGCTAGGCTTTGGGCAAACCGCCAAGTGCAAAGAGCGGAATCACTTGTGCAGAGGGGGCTTCTCCTTGGACGGCCGCACGCAGGTAGTCGCCTTTGTCCGGATGCCGGGCTTCATTCTCGATGGTGGGGTTTGGGCCACTCCAAGGCACGAGATCAGCGAAGGGTTGATCGGAAGTCATAGAAGTAGGAACGCTAGTCGTTGGAAAGACAACCCAGGTAGGCTACAGGCGCCATCCTGGGTGGGACATCCTCGGTGATCTCGAAGTTCACGGTGATGCGGAGGCGATCCTGGTCGTCCCAATCTAGGCTGACGTCAACGGGCGAGCCCTCGTGGTCGACGACGCCGTATTGCGCCTGTTCGTAATCGCCAAAGGCGGATGGCGGAAGCGGGTACTCGAGGAAGGATTTGGCTTCGAAGTCGTTGTCGTTGGCGACCACGAATCCGTCGCTGTCGGACTCGAAAACGGTGAGCACCCATATAGTCACTTCGCCGGCGACTAGGCATGCCGGTGGCCGCGGAGGTCCTGAGCCACGTTATGATCGTGGTCCGCGGAATATCGAACTGGCGCGCCAGCTCGGAGAGACTTGCTCCAGGCCGCTTAGCTCGTTCGAGAAGCGGTCTCAGAAGAGAGGAGCACGAGCGAACCCTCGGATGGAACTTTTGAGGACTTTTCCGCGGAGGTCGACGGCGTCGCCGCGCCGGTTGCGTCGAATTCTTCGCGAGTACCGCACGGTCTAGGGTGTCGTGGTCTGGCCCCGTTCATTGTTACCCCAGCATACAACGCTATCGTCCTTCTTAACGCCGCACGTGTGCCATCCACCAGCATCGACGGACTTGAACTCTCCTGGTGGGGGGGCCGCCTGGCCGAATCTGTTCCACCCCCAACACACAATGGTTCCCCCCGGCCTCAGCCCGCAAGCGTATCTGAGGCCAGCCGAGACTTGTTCGAACTTTCCGGCCGGCGGCGTTGCGGCGTCGTCTTTGTTCCACCCCCAACACACAACGGTTCCGTCGGTTCTCAGCCCGCAGGTGTGGAAGCCGCCCGCAGAAACAGAGAGGAATCGTTCAGCCGGAGGCGTCGCCTGGCCGTAGTTGGGTGCTAGCTCCGAGCCGGGACCGCCCGCGCCCCAGCAAATGACCGAGGCGTCAGTCTTCACTGCACACGCGTGGTACGCATCAGCCGAGACGGACGAAAACGTTCCGAGTGGCGCCGTTGCCTGCCCGTACTCGTTGGATCCCCAGCAAGCGACAGCACCGTCCGTCTTCACGCCACAGGTGTGCCAGTCCCCCGCCGACACCGACGCAAAGTTGGCACTTGGTGGTGTGGACTGTCCGATGGGATTTCCGTGGACATCCGAATTGCTTCCCCAGCAGGCAACCGTGCCGTCTGTTTTTAGACCACATGTGTGGTGGCCGCCAGCGGAAACGGAAAGGAACTTGCCGGGCTGGGCCGCTGTCTGCCCGGATTCACCATCGCCCCAACAAGCGATGGTGCGGTCGCTTTTGACCATGCAGGAATGAGTGCTCCCCGCGGACGCCGATGGCAGGGGAGCATTCGCGATCGATATCGTGGAACTCGCCGCAGGCGACACGGATTTGGGTACGTGCGAACAAGCCAATAGCGGCAAGGCTACGCATAGGTCGAGAACGACCGTGCAACAGTCGGACCATCGATTCGGTCCACCCATTCGATTCGCCAGCGATTCACCCAGCATGGTGCCAAACTAAGCCGGTTAACTCTCCGGCGCAAACACTTGCGGTCGAAGACGCGTGTTGCCGGCGATTCAGCGCATCGAGGATCAGTAGATGGGATAAGGAATGCAGCAAGTAGAAGGTGTCTGCGCGGAATCCGACCTTGCTTCCGTCGGGTCACGACAGGTCTTAGTTCGACTTGCACCATCGGTAGGGCGGGCCTTCGAGCAATTGGCGCAGCAGGCTTTCCACGGCCTGGAACTCTCCCGATTTCGGATGGGCTTCAAGGCCGCCTTGGAGCACGGCGATGGCCTCCTCGGTCCGCCCTTGAAATGCCAAAGTTTTGGCTAGTTCCTGAAGGGTACGCATGGTTTCCCGATCTGTGGAGCGATGGTTTTGTTTGGCAATGTGAGCAAGCGCGTCTTCGAGCCATCGGATTGCTGTGGCGCCGTAGGAAGGATCCAAAGTGAACGGGCAACGCATCTTCCTCGCATCCCACAAGTCAAGTTCAGAACCTGTAGCAGATTCGCCAGCCATCATCATGATCTTCGCCGATTCGCGCATCATATCTGCCGGCGAGGACAAGATCGTGGTGTCCCCCGGTCTCTTGATGCCGATGTCTTCCGCGAGTTTTTCATCCTGCTGCGAGAAATGGTAAAGTCCTTCCTTTGAGTATTCCGGTAGTTTCTTGGTCTCGGAGATCAGTTTGTCCTGGTTTTCGAAGTACTTTCGGATGTCATCGCGCCATGCGCTCGCCGGCTGTTCTGCTTCGACCGCTTTGTGAACACGATGAAGAAAACACTGGCCGCGGACAACTCGATACGCAACGTAGGCAGGATCGGTCGGTTGCTTCTTCACGAAGACCGCTTCGGCGTGATCCAGCAACTCCTTTTCGGCCGTGGTTAGCATCCCCTCGCGGCGATCCTTCACCTTGTAGAGAGCCCTCATGATCTCGCTGTAGCGGCTCTTGCCGAGCGCGAACTTGGGTTCGGCGGTGACAACCCTTTGAAAGTGTTTGGAGGCAGCCTCGAAGTCTCCACGGTCGCGCGCATCGAGACCCTTCCCATAGGCGAGTACGGAATTCAGTTTGCCTACCCGGTTGGCGCGCGCGGAATCCCCGATCCTCTGTGCGTCAACCGCGCCAACGATCTCTGATATGCCCTCCGTGAGCCGTGCTGCCAGCTGTTCCTGCAGTTTGAAGAAATCGTCCTTGTGGCCTGTCACCGACGCTGCCGTTACCACTGCAGCCGAATCGACCCGAATCAGACGCACGTCGATCCTAACGGTCGGCTCAATCGATACAAAGGCGCCCGCGACAGCGTATTGAGCGCCAATCCCTTTGCCCAATCGCACGGCGGTCGTGGCATCAAAGTACTTCGATTGCTGTAGCTTGAGTTCAGCTAGAAGCGCATCGAGCTTTTCTCGTTCGAGAACCTGTATGCTCGGCACGGCCGCGAGATCGGTCATCATCATGTCGGCCAAGCCTTTGGCTAGTCCGTCGTAGGCTGGACTGCTGGCGTTGTTGTCAAAGTAGAGAACCATCACGGTGGGACGGTTGGCCGCCACGGCAATGGCGCTCGTGGAGAAGCCCAAGGCTAGAGCAGTTGCAAGGACGAAAGCTCGCATGATTTGAAATACCATAGCAGCTAAGCGCATCATGGAACAGAGCCGCGCTCCGTGCGTGCGTCCGGGAAAACGTTACTGCATCAGGTGTTTCAAATTGAGCGAGGTCAGCATAAAGTGGTATCGAACCCCGTCGCATGTACACACTCCGCGAACGGCGAGGCCAGGTTGACGGCGTCCGCGCCTACAACGACCTCGTCACTACCTGGTCCGCGATCGAGACTGCATCGAGCCAGTTTCCAGAAGTCCAACCCCAACTCAAAACCTTTGGAGAAGAATAGACATGAAGTCGTGGCAGGGAGTGGCGACCTTACTCTTGGTGCTTTTCGCCGCCGGATGTTGGCGGAAGGCGGTTCAGCTCAGTACTGGCGGTGACCACAACTGCGGGCTCCGCCGTGACGGTGTGGTCATTTGTTGGGGCGGAAACGATTCCGGTCAGTGCAGCGTCCCGGACGCGAGATTCTCGCAGGTCAGCGCCGGTGGCCAACACACGTGTGGAATCCAGAAGGACGGGAAGATTCTCTGTTGGGGCAGCAACAGCCAGGGCCAAGGTGCGGCACCTGATAGCACGTTCACCCAAGTGCGCGCTTCGATTGCCCACACGTGCGGCTTGCGTGGCGACTGGGCCGTGGTGTGTTGGGGCAGCAACGAATTCGGCGAGTCTGCAGCGCCGACGGGACGGTTCATCGATGTCGCCACCGGCGATCACCACACTTGTGCCATCGTGGAAGACGGCACCGTTCGCTGCTGGGGCGACAACAGCGGCCTGCAGTGCAGTCCCCCGGCTGGAAAATTCCGTCAGGTAAGCGCAGGTAAAGATCACTCTTGCGCCCTTGCAGACGACAAGACGCTCACATGTTGGGGAGCCTGGTCGGGCCGGGAGGAGAAGCCGACCTATTGGAAGACCTACGCACCCGCAGGGCTCTTCACGCAGATTAGCTCGCACGGTCAGGGGAACTGCGCGCTTGGTGCCGACGGTTTCGAGAGCTGCTGGGATTGCAATGCCGCAGAGGCCGGCGGGGGAGCCGGTGGCGGACTTGGCTTTAGCCAGATCTCTGGTGGCCTCTACGACGGCTGTGGGCTAGGGACCAAAGGCAAGATCTTGTGCTGGGGAGGTCTGCAGTACAAGAAGGCTTACCCGCCACGCTTCTCTTTCTGGCCGCCGGGAGAAAAGTGCAAGCCTGCGGACCAGAGCGCTGGCCTCTGTGACTAGAAGCGGAGACTGCAGATGATGCCCTCAACTTGTGGGGTACCTGAATGAAACCCCGGCGAGAGATCAGCGTTCCCCAGCCCGACGTCTTGGAAGGCACGCGTCAGACAAGCCGAGGGCGGCAATTGTCGGCACCGGAGTGGCGGTCGCTGATGAGGCAGTCTTCACGGCGCTGTTTGCGTCGGAGCCGGCTGCCATTTTTCCTTGGAATGGACCACGCGAATTACCACTACAATCGTCCATGCGCCCCATGCTAGCCTCGAACTGAAAGGGAACCGCCATGGCACTAATTAGAGCACCCGGGTATCGGTCCTACGACCAAATACCCACCTACCGAAAGCGCTGGTTCTTCATTCTGTGCATTCTCTTCTTCATCCCGGCTGGGATAGTCATTGCTGCTACCGGTGAGATCTACACGCTGTCGAAGGGCAAGGTGATGAAGCTGTCAGCCGGAAACAAGACCTTAATAATCGTAGGATGGAGCGCTATTCTCCTTATGAACCTGGTCAGAGCGCTGGCAAACTGAGCGGCCGGAATCTCGGAGGGCGAGGACCGTGAGCGAGCAGATTCGCTGCAATACGGCCCCCGTGCGCACACCGGCCGCCGCGCCTGCCGCAGCTCCGCCGGCGGCTAGCTACCCCGCCTCGCTCGCGAGCAGGCCTGGCCTGAACGCGAGACCTGCGCCGATCCGTGCGTCTTGCTGCGGTCGCGCACACTGGATGATGGGGGTGCGAGCCGATTCAACGATGGCCGAGATGGAGGACGCCATGCTGGAAGGACTCGTTCATCGAAAGCAAGATCGTGCTCGACTCGAAACAAGCCCCGCGCGCGACTTTCTCGGACCATTCGTCGCTGCGCTTCTGGAGAAGCGGTACCGCCACCACACCGTCGTCCGTTACGTATTTTCGGCGGATCGCCTGGACCGATGGCTGCGAGACCGAGGACAGACAGTGCGACAGCTGGATGAAGCCGCCTTCGCCGCGTATTTGATCGAGATCGGGAGGCGTCGTAGAGGTAGACATGGACATCGATGCCATGGCAAACAACGAAGTCACCGGGTGGGTGGGCGTGGTTCGTGGCCGGCAGGCAACTCACGCTCCAAAACGATAATTCGGTTCTTCGAGCCACAGGAATGCAGGTCCCGACGTAGGTCTTGAGCAACGCCAGCACCTGCTCGAATGCAGGGTCACCCCCAAGCCGCCGAAAGTGGCTGTGATATGTTCGACAGCAATCACATGTGATATTCTTTTAGAATGCTTGGTCCTGGACTGGGATTCGCCGTCTTCTGTTTGATACCAGGCTTCTTCGGCTGGATAATCGGTTTGACCGTATCGCTGGCCCTACTACTCACGAAGCCCCGACCTGGGATAGGGAGTTGGATCGCAGTACTGTTCGCCCAGGTCATCGGTCTCGTGACACTCGTGTTGGTCGGGAGATTCTTTCTTGGGGGCGAGGAAGTGAGCATTTCACCTCCCGCAATGGCTACGCTCTCCTTTGTCATTACGATCATTTTCAGCACTGTGCCGGCCGTCGGGCTGAGATATGCCGCCGACCGCCGGAGCCGGCCGAATCTCTAACAACGATCGAGAAACTGAGCTTTCAAGCGCCCAAGACGTCCGTCTACATCGCCCCGGCCGGCGTCGGTGCTGGACCATTTAAGGTCGCTGCCGAGTACCGCAAGCAGGCACGCACGGTCGCGGCGGAGCGGGTGGCGCTGGCAGGAGCGCGGTTGGCGAACCTGTTGAACGCGGCCCTCAAGTGATTCGCGAGCAGATGCCACTTGCCGAGTTCCAAGCAGCGGCGGACGCGGCCGGAATGGTTCTATCGACCAGGCTGCGCCATGTAGACATCAAGGCGGCAAAGGAAGATGAAGATTCCCGTCCCGGTTGACCAGGTGAGCGGGAGCCCGCGTTCAGTTGTCTACCGCACGCGCTGAAACCTAGGCTCATTGCTGGCTTCCCGCCGGTCTCGCTCCGGCAGCAAAGGGCGAGTCCGACATCGACCCTGCGGCGATTGTCTTGGACTTCCCCAGGAAAGGGGGGAGCATTCCACTACTCAAACTGCAGGAGGCGATCACCATGGGCGACAAGTCACCGAAGGCGAAAGACAAATCCAGGAAGCAAGACATCGTGGATAGTAAGCAAAAGTTGCTGGCCGCTAAGGCAAAAATGTCAGTGTCGGCAATGGTTCCTGGAAAGAAGAGCAGGTAGACCCCATCCGCGCAAGCATCCCCAGTCGAGCCGTCGAGCCAGCCGTGCTGTAAAGTTTCTGGCCCCGCGCTCACCAAATCCGCTACCGTCTGCCGCTCACAGCTGTTCTTCCGGTGGTCGGGAACCTCCCTGGTGATCCTCGCCGCGAAGGGCATGCACTTCAATCCCCAACCCAAGGAATCCCAATGGCAAAAGGTCCTCTTTCCAAGTCCGCCCTAATTCAAACAATCGCCGACAAGTCCGACGGAAAGCTCACCCGCAAGGACGTCAAGGGCATCATCGAGTCCGTGGCCAGCATCGGTTATGCCGAGATGAAGAAGAACGGCGTTTTCGTAGTTCCGGGCCTGGTTCGTATGGTGGTCGTGAAGAAGCCAGCCACCAAGGCACGCAAGGGCATCAACCCCTTCACGAAGGAGCCGACGGTCTTCAAGGCCAAGCCGGCTCGTAAGGTCGTCAAGGGTCGTCCTGCGAAGGCCGCCAAGGACGCTGTGGCGTAGGCCGCACGTGAATCGCTCAGGGCCGCACTCTT
>Ga0066789_10001191_pt1 | contig 11139 bp, 8 predicted proteins | sample OrgsoiDNA2013049_FD_70960 | JGI IMG/M metagenome (GOLD analysis project Ga0066789, IMG submission 70960) | Permafrost soil microbial communities from the Arctic, to analyse light accelerated degradation of dissolved organic matter (DOM) -... | ecosystem: Environmental > Terrestrial > Soil >...
GCGGTCTCTTGCGGCGCCGTCTTCATGGGCGCCATCACCTACATCGGCAACGGTCCGAACTTCATCGTCAAGTCGATCGCCGAGCAACACCACGTCCGGATGCCCAGCTTCTTCGGCTACACGCTCTGGTCGTTCGCGATCCTGGTTCCGCTGTTCGGCGTCGTCTCACACATCTTCTTCTGACCTGATGGGCCGACAGATCGTCATAGGCCGACCTGCTCGACCGGCGCGATTTCCGCGCCCGGGGGAGCCAATCGTTCCGCGTCTTCTTCGTGAGGTGATCCTCAGCGGACACCCGACGGCTCCGCGTGCGGGGGCCGAGGGCGAGCTGCTGAACAGCCGGAATCTCGGGCCCGAGGTCTGGAAGAACCTTCCACCCGACAAGTGTCTGCGACTGGGGATGGCGGTCGTCGATCGCATTCAAACGCGGTTGCAGGGACTGCCGGCTCACGTCCTCGATGCGCCACTGCCGGACCCGGCGACCGCGCTCACGTTCAGGATCGAACGGCGGACCGCCAACACCCTCCGGCGGGCCATCGGCGACGGCGCGGACGGGCCCTGGACGCTCAAGCGATATCTGAATCTCCCTCGATTCGGCGGCCGGGCGGTCGTCGACCTTCTTGCCGCCGCCGAGGCCAATGGCGGAGGGGCCAACGCCAGGGAGATCGTGGCCGAGCGCATTTCGGACCGGGCGCTCACCATCATCGCGCGGCAGCTGCCGATCTCCGAGAAACGCGTCACTGAGGATCTGGCGGCCTGCGGGGCGCCGACTCCCTTCGATCTGCGGGAGCTCGTCCGTTCAACGGTCGTTCGCGGGCAGATTGCGCTGTTTCACGTGCTGGAGATCGGGGGCGCTCGGATCGCGCTCCGCCTGTCACAGTTGAGCGCGGCACGAACCGCCTTTCGGGTCGCGTCGCGCTCGGTTCAAAGCTGGGGAGCCACCACCATTGCGTCCGTCGCGGCTCTCATCGATGTTGTTCCTGGCGCGGAGAGCAGCACGTCCTTTGTCGAGCAGGTGCTGGTCGACCTACCGGCGTTTCGTTGGATCGATCGGAGCAACGGTTGGTTTTGGTTCGTCGGTCGCCCGAATCCGCTGCTCGATGACCTGAGGAGAATCCTCTCTGTGACCTCCCGCCTGCCCGTCCCGCGCTTGTCGACGGCCCTCTTCCACATCCGGCGAGGCGGTTCGCCCGCCCCCGAGACCCTCGGCCGCATCTGCGCCGAGATTCCCGGAGCTCGAGTCGTGGCCGGCGAGCTGATCTTCGACGGTCGGCTCGATCGAGCGGCTTACCTCACCGAGACGGAGACCCGCCTCGTCACGACCCTGGAGGCCGCAGGGGGGACCCTGCCGCTCACCGACCTCCGCCGGGCCATTCAGGCCATGGGCCTTTCGTGGACACCCGCCTCGCATTCGGTGCGCACGTCACCCCTCTTCACGACCTCCGGCGAGGGTCTCGTGCGCCTGCTCTAGCGCAGCTGGTTCAGGGCTTGCGCTCGAGGCGCAGAGTGATCCGCGCCAGGGCCACCGCGCCCAGCCCGAACCCGAACAGAACGACGGCGCTCGCCAGCGCGATGTAGCCCTTTGAACCGTGGCCAGCAGCGACGATCCGGCCGAACAGAAGCAGAACGGTCAATCCCATCCCGACCATTCCGCCCATCATCGACGACACCTTGGTGGCATCCGACAGGTCGTACTGTCTGCCGCACGCCTGACACTTCAACTTCCGTCCTCGATCGCTGGATGGCACCAAGGTCCACCAGCTCAGCCCCACCGGTTTCCCGCAGTGGGGGCAGCTGTCCTTCGATCGAGCAACGGGTTGATCAGCCATGTCTTTCGCTCGGACCGCGGAAGCTTACAGGGCCTCGCGAGCCGCGTATCGAAAAACAGTGTGCGAGATCAGTTACCGCGTGCGGCGCAGGGGCCCGGCGAAGCTGAGCGCGAACAGGAAGAGGGCCCCCAGCGCGGCGCAGCTGGCGTTGATCCCCAGCGCCCATACGGCGCCGTAGCGGTCCCAGATCCAACCGGTCGCGATCCCAGCCGGCAGCGCCGCCACGCCGGTGAGGCCGTGGTAGAGGCCGAACGCACGTCCTCGCGCGCCGCGCTCGGCGAGATCGGCGACGATGGCGCGCTCCGCCCCCTCGGCCAGGCCGTGATAGAGCGCGTAGGAGAGGAACAGCACCACGATCTGCCAGCGCGCACTGGCGAAGCCAAAGCCGACGTAGGTGAGCGCGTAGGCGGCCCAGCCCGCGGCGACGACCAGCGCGCGCGAATGCCGGTCCGAAAGCGCGCCGCCCGGCAGCGCGGCCATCGATTTCACCAGGTGGTGGAACGTCCAGAGCAGCGGCAGCATCATGGCCGACCAGCCGACCTCGCGCGCGCGAACGAGCAGGAACGCGTCCGACGAGTTTCCGAAAGCGAACAGGACGCAGGCAACCATGTAAGCCGCGAAGCCGGGCCGCAGTGCGCCGACGCGCGGTTGCGCGTCCAGTGGGCCGCTGCGATCGGGGAGCTGCTCGGTCTCGCGCAGACGGAAGAAGAGCACCGCGGGCGCCAGCAAACCGAACACCGACGCGACCGCGAACGTGGTCCGCAGACTGGCCCCCATCGACAGGAGCGCCCAGGCGATGACCGGACCGAGCGCCGCGCCGAAGTGGTCCATCGACCGGTTGAGGCCGAAGGCACGCCCGCGTTGCGACGGCGCGACCGAGTCGGCGATGAGCGCGTCGCGCGGGCCCGAGCGGATCCCCTTGCCGGCGCGATCGAACAGGCGGGCCGCCAGCACCTGCCAGGGGGCCATCGCGAGGGCGATCCCCGCCCGCGCGATCGCGGGCATGGCGTAGCCGCTCGCCACCAGCGTGCGGCGAGGCCCGCGGTCGGAGAGCTTGCCGGCCGCCAGCTTGATGAGGCTCGACAGCGCATCGGCGCTCCCCTCGATGAGGCCCAGGAAGCTCATCGGCGCGCCGAGCGTTGCCAGGAAGGTCGGCAGCAGCGGGAAGATCGCCTCGCTCGACACGTCGTTGAGGAGGCTGGCGAGGCCCAGCAGCCAAACCACGCGCGGCAGTTTGCGCAGCCCCTGCAGCGTGAGCTGAGCCCGCGTGATCGGCCGCCGTCCCGAGTCGGGATCGGGGCGCTCCGGTTGCTGGCCCACGTTCCATTCTTACCGGGAAACCCGCGATTTTCCGAATTCTTCCGTCATTTTCCGTAGCTGTTCCCTACCTGCCCCGTTGGCAACCGGAGGTCGATCGTCCTATCTTCTGCCCGTGAAACCGAGATGTCCCAGCTGCCGCAAAGCTCTCGCCGATTCGGCTGAGGCCCGGCCATTTCGTCCGTTTTGTTCCGCCCGCTGCCGGCTGGCCGATCTCGGCAAGTGGCTGGACGGCGGCTACAAGATCGAGTCGCCGGCCTCCGAGGAGGACCTCGACCAGGGCCTCCCCACCGACGGAAACCGCGAGACAGACCAATGACCCCGACCAGCCAAGCCGACGACCAAGCCAAGGACATTCAAGAGCTGATCCGCTCGATCGCCGAAGAGCGGCGCTCCGGCCGGGAGAAAGAGAAGCGCGAGAGCTGGACCAAGTACGTGTCGTTGATGGTGGTGGTCCTCGCCGTGGCGACCGGCATCGGCTCGCTCAAGGCGGGCGGGTTCAGCACGAAGGTCGTGCTGAATCAGGGGCTCGCTTCGGATCAGTGGGCCTACTACCAGGCCAAGAGCATCAAGCAACGGATCGCCGAAATGGAAGCGCGTGGCGCCACCGGACCCGTGGCCACTGCGGCAGCCGAGGATGTGGCCCGCTACAAGAACGATCAGAAAGTGTCTCAGGCCAAGGCCGAGCACCTCGAGCAGTTGCGCGACGGCTTCGCCAAGCACGGCCCGCCGCTGGGGTTCGGAATCGCCCTCTTGCAGATCTCCATTGCGCTGGCGTCGGTCTGTCTGCTCACCAAGCGCAAAGCGCTCTGGGCGGCCTCCGGCGTGTTGGGCGCGATCGGGGTCGCCTACGTGATCTACGGCCTCTATCTCGTGTGACGGGTCCGTAGCCCAAGACTTGGACTAGACGGACCGTGGCAGCCCGAGTCTGTCGAGCGGGAGACCCAGGTCGTCCGGCATGGGCGCCGTGACCGCCACGCGCGCCCGGGTGACGGGGTGATCGAAGGCAATGGCCAGCGCGTGTAGCGCCAGCCGGTGGAGGCCATACTCGGCCCGGTAGCGGCGGTTGATCTCCCCGCGGCCGTAATTGACATCGCCCACCAGCGGGTGGCCGAGGTGGCGCAGATGCCGCCGCACCTGATGGCCGCGCCCGGTCTCGGGGATGGCCAGCACCAGCGAGCAGCGATCGACGGTCGACCGGGCGACCAGCACATAATGCGTCACGGCGGGAACGCGCGGCGCGCCCCTCTCTTCGACGCTCTTCGGGATCGGGTGGTCGATGGTTCCCGACGCGGCTGGCTCGCCGCGCACGAGGGCGAGGTAGCGCTTGTCGACCTGCCGCGACTCGAAGCTCTCGGCAAGCGTCGCCGCCGCCTCGCGTGTGCGCGCGAAGACCAACGCGCCGCTGGTGCCCCGGTCGAGCCGGTGCACCGGGTAGACATGCGCCCCCAGCAGGTCCCGGACGCGAAACATCGCCACGTCGTCGTCGTTGGCCCACCCGCGGTGAACCAGCAGCCCCGACGGCTTGTTCACGACGACCAGGTGAGCGTCGACGAACAGGACCTCCAACGGTTGCATCTTCGTTGGCCCATTATGGTCCCGTAACGCGCCGAGCTCCCGGTTGACGGACGGGCCGCCGTAAGGCATCTTATTATCCAGATATAAGGATTATCGATTTCCTGCAGTCGGTTGTCATGAGCCTCTCCCACTACGTCGACACGCTGACCCTCCTCGGCGACGAGAACCGCATCCGCCTCTGCGCGCTCTTGCGGGACCGGGAGCTCTGCGTCACCGACCTGGTCCGCGTCACCGGAATGGCCCAGTCGCGCGTCTCGACCCATCTCGGGCGCCTGCGCGAGGCCGGCTTCGTCGTCGACCGCCGAAAAGGGGCGCAATCGTTCTATGCGCTGGCAGCCAACGGCTGCCCGACCGCGGTCCGGGCCTGCCTGGACGAGGCCGCCAGCTCGGGCGATCCGACGCTCGAAGGGGACCAGAAGCGACTGCGGGAGCTCGAAGCCGAGCGCCGGGACGAGGTGCCGCAGCGCCTGGTCGACGAGCTCGACCGGGACTACTCGCCCGGCCGCACCTGGCAGTCGCTCACCGCCGGCATCGCGCCGCTGCTTCAGCTCGGCGACCTGCTCGACGTCGGTTCAGGCGACGGCGCTGCCGCCAGCGTGCTCGCCCCCTACTGCCGCTCGCTCACCTGCATCGATACGAACGAGCGCCTGATCGCCGCCGCGCGCGAGCGGCTCGGCCGGCAGGGACAGGGGCGGGAAACCGTCCGCGCCCAGGTGGCCGACGTGCATGCCCTCCCCTTTCGCGACGGCTCGTTCGATTCGGCAATCATGTTCCACACGCTGACCTACGCGGAGCATCCGGCCCGCGCCCTGGCGGAGTGCGCCCGCGTCCTGCGGCCGGGCGGTCGCTTCGTGCTCCTCTGCCTCGACGAACATCGCCAGTCGGAGGTGACCGCCCGCTACGGCGAGCGCCACCCCGGATTTTCGCCGCGCACCGTGCGGGGCCTTCTCACCCGGGCGGGGCTCGACGTCACCTCCGCGGAGGTGGTCTCGCGCGAGATCAAGAAACCGCACCTTCAGGTCGTTCGCGCCATCGCGGACAAGCCCAGCACCAGGACGAGGAAACCCAGCTGATGACCCAGCAGTCATGACCAACCCATTGCATACCAACGCACTGCACGAGCTGCTCCAAGAACGCATCGCCATCATCGACGGCGCGATGGGGACCACCATCCGCACCTACGGGATGAAGGAGGCGGACGTCCGCGGCGAACGGTTCAAGGACGCCCCGAAGGATCTGCTCAACAACGGCGACATCTTCTCGCTCACCCAGCCGGAGATGATCTGTGACATCCACCGCCGGTTCCTGGAGGCGGGCGCGGACATCATCTGTACCAACACCTTCGGCGCCACCAGCATCTCGCAGAGCGAGTTCTTCGTCGACGATCCGCGCGAGCACGGCGGACGGAAGGACCCGGCCTTCTATCAGAAGATCATCGAAGCGACCTTCCTGAACGACCTCGCCTGGGAGATCAACGAGCAGTCGGCGCGCCAGTGCCGGCTGTGGGCCGACCGCGTCGCCAACGCCGACGGACGTCGCCGCTTCGTGGCCGGGTCGATCGGGCCGCTGACGGTGTCGCTCTCGAACTCGCCCGACGCCGAAGATCCTGGGTTCCGGGTGGTGACCTTCGATCAGGTCAAGGCGGCCTACCTGCGGCAGACGCGCGCCCTCATCGCCGGGGGGAGCGACATCCTGCTGGTGGAGACGATCTTCGACTCGCTGAACGCCAAGGCGGCGCTGGTCGCCATCCAGGAGGTCTTCGACGAGGACCACATCGCGCTGCCAGTCATGATCTCGGCGGCGGTCGGCCGGGGTGGCGAGACGATGATCTCGGCGCAGACGGTGGAGGCGTTCTGGAACGCGGTCGAACACATCAAGCCGATCTCGGTCGGGCTCAACTGCTCGCTCGGGCCCGACCTCATGTATCCGTTTCTCTCGGAGCTGGCACAAAAGTCGACCGCCGCGGTCTCCTGCTATCCGAACGCCGGCCTGCCCAACCCCCTGTCTCCGACCGGCTTCGACCTGGAGCCGGCCGACATGGCCCGCTACCTCGGCCAGTTCGCCCAGTCGGGTTTGATCAACATCGCGGGCGGCTGCTGCGGCAACACGCCGGAGCACATCGCCGCGATCGCGCGCGCGCTGGCGAACAAGCCGCCGCGCGGGCTCGTCGGACCTTCTGGTGACGGCGGGCCCGCGCCGGTCAGCGCACCGGTGGCCCCTCGCCCGCTGCGGCTGTCGGGCTCGCAGCCGTTCACCCAGCAGCCGGGCGTCTACATCATGATCGGCGAGCGGACCAACGTGGCCGGCTCGCCCAAGTTCGCCAAGCTGATCAAGGAAGGGAAGTACGAGGAGGCGGTCAGCGTCGCCCGCCAGCAGGTCGAGAACGGCGCCAACATCATCGACATCTGCATGGACGAGGGGATGATCGACGGCGTCCCGGCGATGTCGCGTTTCCTTTCGCTACTCGGCAGTGAGCCGGAAGTCGCCAAGGTCCCGTTCATGGTCGACTCCTCCAAGTGGGAGGTGATCGAGGCAGGAATCAAGTGCCTGCAGGGCAAGGGGATCGTCAACTCGATCTCCATGAAGGAGGGCGAGGAGAAGTTCCGCCAGAACGCCCACACGGTGCTGAAGTACGGCGCCGCGGTGGTGGTCATGGCGTTCGACGAGCAGGGGCAAGCGGCGACTTACGAAGACAAGATCCGCATCTGCGAGCGCGCCTACCGGATCCTCGTCGACGAGGTCGGTTTTCCGCCCGAGGACATCATCTTCGATCCGAACATCCTCACCGTCGCCACCGGGATGGAGGAGCACAACAACTACGCCGTCGACTTCATCAACGCCACCCGCTGGATCAAGGCGAACCTGCCCCACGCCAAGGTGAGCGGCGGCGTCTCCAACATCTCCTTCAGCTTTCGCGGCAACAATCGCGTCCGCGAGGCGATGCACTCGGCGTTCCTCTACCACGCCATTGCGGCCGGGATGGACATGGGAATCGTCAACGCCGGCATGCTGGAGGTGTACGAGGAGATCGATCCCGAGCTGCGGACAATGGTCGAGGACGTGCTTCTCAACCGGCGCCCCGACGCCACCGAGCGGCTGGTCGACCTCGGCGAGCGGCTGAAGGCGGCCGACAGCGGCGGAAGCGCGGCCGACAGGCAGCAGAAGCAGCAGAAGGACGACGAGTGGCGCAAGGGGACCGTCGAGGCGCGCCTGTCGCACGCGCTGGTCCGGGGGATCGACGCCTACATCGACCTGGACACCGAAGAGGCGCGCGCCAAGCTCGGACGGCCGCTGTCGGTGATCGAGGGGCCGCTCATGGACGGAATGGGCGTGGTCGGCGATCTGTTCGGCGCCGGGAAGATGTTCCTGCCGCAGGTGGTCAAGTCGGCGCGCGTGATGAAGAAGGCGGTCGCCTACCTGATGCCCTTCATGGAGGCCGAAAAGGCGGCCAACGAGGCGGCCGGGATCGCGGTGAAGACGCAGGGGAAGATCGTGCTCGCCACCGTGAAGGGGGACGTCCACGACATCGGCAAGAACATCGTCGGCGTCGTGCTCGCCTGCAACAACTACCAGGTCATCGACATGGGGGTGATGGTCTCTTGCGAGAAGATCCTCGAGCGCGCCAAGGCGGAGAAGGCCGACCTGATCGGCCTCTCGGGCCTCATCACGCCGTCGCTGGACGAGATGGCGCACGTGGCCCGCGAAATGGAGCGCCTGTCGTTCAAGGTGCCACTGCTCATCGGAGGCGCCACCACCAGCCGCGCGCACACCGCCGTCAAGATCGCGCCCCACTATAGCCAACCGGTCGTCCACGTCGTCGACGCCAGCCGCGCCGTTCCGGTCACCACCAGCCTGCTGAGCCCCGAAGGCAAGCCGGCCTTCGTCGCCCAGCACCGCGCCGAGTACGAAGAGCTGCGCAAGATCCACGGTTCGCCGAAGCACAAGCTGATGTCGCTGGAGACCGCCCGCGCCAAGCGCACGCCCATAGAGTGGCGCGCCGACGACGTGCCGTCGCCGGAGCTGACCGGCGTGCGGACCCTGCCCGACGTCTCGCTGGCGACGCTGCGCGAGTACATCGACTGGACGCCCTTCTTTCACACCTGGGAGCTGAAGGGGGTCTATCCGCGCATCTTCGAGCACGAGAAGTACGGCGAGCAGGCCCGCCAGATCTTCGCCGAGGGGAACGCGCTCCTCGACACCATCATCGAGAACAAGCTCCTGACTGCGCGCGGCGTCTACGGACTCTTCCCGGCGCACGCCGTGGGGGACGACGTCGAGCTCTACACCGACGACAACCGTACGGAGGTCCGCGAGCGGTTCCACTTCCTGCGGCAACAGACAATCAAGGACGACGGCGAGCCGGCGCGTTGCCTGGGCGACTTCGTCGCGCCGCGCGCCTCGGGCCTCCGCGACCACCTGGGCGGATTCGCGGTCACCACCGGGATCGGCTTGCCGGAGCTTTGCGGGCGCTTTCGCGCTGAGAACGACGACTACAACGCCATCATGGCCGAGGCGCTGGCCGATCGGCTCGCCGAGGCCTTCGCCGAGTACCTGCACAAGGTGGTGCGCGATCACTGGGGCTACGGTCATCGCGAGCACCTCTCCAAAGAGCAGCTCATCAAGGAGGAGTACCGCGGCATTCGTCCGGCGGCCGGCTACCCTGCCTGCCCCGATCACACCGAAAAGGGGACGCTCTGGCGGCTGCTCGACGTCGAGAAGCAGACCGGCATGCTGCTGACCGAGTCGTTCGCCATGTGGCCCGGCTCCAGCGTCAGCGGGCTCTACTTCGCTCACCCCGAGTCCCGCTACTTCACCCTGGGAAAGATCGACCGCGATCAGGTGGCCGACTACGCCGTGCGCAAGGGGATGACCGTCCCCGAGATCGAGCGCTGGCTGGGGCCGAACCTGAACTACGACCCCGGCAACTGACCGCCAGCGCCGGGCGACCGGCTCAGCGCCAGCGTTCCGGGTGAAGCTGGCGCGCGATCTCGGCGGGCGCGTCGGCGGCGCGGTGCGAGACGTCGCCGGGGAGCGCCGCCGGGATCGAGAAGACGCGCCCTGCCCGCACGGCCGGCATCTCCCTCCAGAGGGGCGTCGCGCGCAACTCATCGAGCGGCGGCCGTCCGCCGGGCGCCGTCGCGACGACGATCGCCTCGGCGTCGAGCGCCAGCGCTGACTCGACCGCGATCTGTCCCGCGCCGGCGATCCCGGCTGCCGCCGCGACGTTGAGACCCCCGGCGCGGGTCAGCATCTCGTCGATCAACGTGTCGCGCCCGGCTGTGAAGTTGGGGAGATCGAGGTAGAGGACACGGACCGGCGGCACCCTGGCGACGCGCGCCGCCACCGCCGCCAGCTTCGCCTCGGCGTCGTCGACGACCGCTTTCGCCCGGGCATCGGCGCCGACCGCCGCCCCGATCGTTCGGACGTTGCCGAGGACGTCGGCGAACGTCTCGAAGCGCGACCAGCGGAGGATCGGCAGGCCCGCGCCGACGGCGAGGCGCATGGCGTCCGCGTCCGAGTAGCCGGCGACGCAGATCAGATCTGGCTCGAGCGCCAGGATCCCCTCCACCTCGCCGCGAACGCGCGGCAGCGCGCGAGGATAGAAGCCGGCCACGCCGGAGATCGCCGGATCGTCGGCGAAGGTCGAAACCGCCGCCATGCGCTGGGGAGCGACGAGCGCAGCCAAGATCTCGTCGGCGGCGAGGTAGCTGGAGACGATCCGCCGCGGTGGGCGGGAGAGCGTCCAGGTCTCACCTGCGGGGCCGTGCAAGACCCGCGGGAAACCACCGCCGCCCGGAACGTCGACCCGACCGTCGGCCAGCGCACCGACGCCGACCAGCGATGCGTGCACGCGCCGCGCCGCCAACACCGCAGCAGCCAGGAGCGGCGCGCCGACGCAAGCGCCGAGCGTCAGCCGCCGGCCCCGATCGGTCAATACCACCCGACCTGCGCCGGCGAGAGGTTGTTGGTCGTATCGGGCCCGAACGCGGTGGTCGGCTGCGGCGTGCTCGTGATGTCGAAGAGCTGGATCTTGGGCGTGCTCCCCAGGAACTCCGGGACGAACAGCAGCGACGCGGTGGCGGCCGCCGGACCGATCGAATAGGGACTCGAAATCGCCACCTGCGTCGCCGTCCCGAGCAGGTAGTCGAACGCGAACAGCGCGTCGGGCGCGACGAGGTTCGGATCGTTGGTCCCGGCGAAGGCCCGCGTCCCGCCCTCAGCCGGCGGCGTGGCCAACACCCAGGAGAAGTTGACCGGTTGATTGCCGAACTCCGCGCCCGTGATCACCTTCGTCACCGACGGCGGCGAGGCGCCCATATCGACGACGGCGATTCCCGACTGCAGCGGCTGGTTCGCCGCCATGTAGGTTCCGCCGCAAGACACGAGCAGTGTCTGGGTCGAGGCGACGTAGTCC
>Ga0066789_10001192_pt1 | contig 11138 bp, 13 predicted proteins | sample OrgsoiDNA2013049_FD_70960 | JGI IMG/M metagenome (GOLD analysis project Ga0066789, IMG submission 70960) | Permafrost soil microbial communities from the Arctic, to analyse light accelerated degradation of dissolved organic matter (DOM) -... | ecosystem: Environmental > Terrestrial > Soil >...
GCCGAAGGAGTGGACCTTGACGGGGAGGCCCGGTTGCTCGATGCCATGCTCGTTCGGAGGTCGCGGGTGCTGGACGCCGGTTGCGGACCCGGACGAGTCGGCGCCGGATTGGCGGCCCGCGGCCATGTCGTGGTCGGTGTCGACGCCGATCGGGAGCTGATCGAGGCGGCCAAGGCCGATCATCCCGGCCCAGTATGGCTCGTTGCCGACCTGGCCAAACTTGACCTGGCCGCGCAGGGCGAGCCCGAGCCGTTTGACGCCGCGGTATGCGCCGGCAACGTCATGCCGTACCTCGCACCAGACACCGAAGCCACAGCACTCGCCCGCATCACGGCGCACCTGCGCGACGACGGTCTCTTCGTCGTGGGCTTCGGTCTGGATCGCGGCTACCCCCTTGCGGACTTCGATACCCAAACGGCCGCAGCAGGCCTGGTACTCGAACACCGGTTTGCCACGTGGGATCTACGCCCATGGCGGGACGACACACCATTCGCGGTCACGGTCTTGCGCCGACCCAGACCAACCGCGTAATCGGGTCCTGACAAGCAGCGCCGAACCGACGTAGACGAACTCGGCCCTGCTGGTTGTCTTAACCGTGGCCAGCGGGCTAGCAGGGTCACGCCGCACCCGCGAGATGGTCAGGCGAAGACCTTGACTGAGCAGTTCTGGCGGCTGCGGGTCGACTCTCCAGCCTGGACGACCATGTTCGGCCTGACGTCATCAGGCTGTAGGAGGGCGCCCGTCGGCCCCCCCGGCTCACTGTGACCCGGACCGCGACCTGCGTATCGGAGCCGTCCAGCCGGTTGGCCCGGCAGAGGTCCGCTATCGCCTGTCCAAGGCAGCGCTCAAGATCGTCCGGGAGGGGCATGGCCATCACCGCGGCCGACCCCTGAAGCCGGCTGGCGTGAAGCGAAAGCTACAGAACTCGCCCGCCGACCACCCGGATCGTCTCGAAGATCCCGTCGCCGACCTGGAAGCCCCGGTCGGCGACGGTGAGCAAGGCCTTCCCGGCCGGCTCCAGCCTTCCGTTGATCCAGACCGTACTGGGCCGGTTCCTGCCGCCACCTTCCGTAGAACCACAGTCCCAAGCATGCGGCGAGGTCAGGAAGGAGGCCAGCAAAGCCAAAGCCGTGTCGTGGGTGGATGTGCCTTTCTTGACATCCAGATCCCCCTCAGGAGAGGTGCGCGGGAACGCCAGTCCTTACCGGTCGGGAGTGTTGAGCGGCCGTCGCGGCCAGCGCCCCGAGGCCCTGCTGATAACGGATCACGACGAGGTCCGTCACGAGTCGGTGACTGCCAAGGACTGGGGCGACGGTGGTCGCACCGGCCGCCAATGCCAGGTCCGTGACCCGTCGCGAGAACCGTCCTGGGGCAAGAAGGTAGGGAGCGACCCAGACCCCGCGCGCGCCGGTCTCCCGCAGGTCCTCGACAGCCGCCGGCACGTCGGGTCGGGCCGCTGACACGAAGGCGACCGTGACCCGCGACCCCCACTCGGCGCTCAACAAGGCAGCCGCCTGGTCGACCTCGGTCAGCCCGGCCGGGTCCCTCGAGCCCGCGGCGGCGAGGACCACTGCATCACCGCGCACCGCTCCAGCTTCAAGGAGCCGGGCCGTCATGGCGCGCGCCAGGTGGCGGTCTGGCCCGAGCGGCGCCGTTACATGGACCGGCGCTGCGGACAGCGCGGCAGCCGCCGGGACGTCGGTCGTGATGTGGTAGCCGGTCGACAAAAGCAGTGGCACGACAACCGCCGGCCGTCCGAGCGCCGACATGTCCTCGTCAAGCCCGGGCTCGACCAGCTCGACCCATGCGGTGATGACATCGACGCCGGGCAGCCGTCGTCGGACGTCGTCCAAAAGACCTGCGAAGACCCGCGGCCCGGCTAGGTCACGGGTTCCGTGCGCCACCGCCACCAGAGCGGGCCTCATACCGGAGTCTGCACAGCCAGTCGGTAGCCAGGCTTGACGACCGTCCGCACGAGGTCGGCTCCCATGGCAGTGCGCAACCTGGCCACGGCGGCCTCTACGGCGTGCTCGCTGGCCGCATACCCGCTGGGCAGCTCACTCAACAGGTCTCGGCGGGAGACGATCCGTCCCGGCTGACGTGCCAGAGCGTTGAGGACAGCGAACGTCACGGGGTCAGGCGCACAGCGACACCGTCGAGCGCCACGTCTGCTCCGCTCAGGACGAGCTGCCGGCCGCCGAGGTCGATCCTGGTGCCATGCCGACGTACGGGCAGCTGGACAACGATCTCCTGCACGAGGGCAGCAAGACGGAACCGGGCAGGCTGGATCACGGGAATCCCCCACTGCCCCGTTGATGACCGTCGTGCCGTCGGAGGTGTTCTGGGTCTGTCCTGCTGCGTCAACGAGGCGGGCACGACGTGAGGCGCGGACAGGAGCAGTGGACGCAGCGGTTCAAGCTCGCGCAGGCACCCGCGTCGACGTCTCCGGGCTGAGGATCGTGGTGGGTCTTCATGTTCCGACGAAATGCCGGGCCTGCTCGAGCTCTTCGGGGGTGTCGACGTCCAGGGTGGTCCGAGCCTCGCATGTCACAGTCCCGGTCAGCATGCCGTTGACGACGGCCATAAGCCTGGTCCCGTCCGGTACGGGCGGAAGCGCGGCCCGCAAGACCTCGGAGCGGTATGCCGCCAGCAACGGCTGCCGGCCCCCGTCCGGGTCCACGGCCAGCACGGCATCAAGCCCCGGCTGAGCGTTCAGCGCGTCGACAAGCATCGGAAGGGCAGCCGCGGCGAAGGGCATGTCACCGCCGACCATCACACAAACCTTGGCGTCGAGGTGTTCGAGGCCGGCGGCTATACCCGCGACCGGCCCTCCGCCGGCAGGGGACTCGCGGCACCACTCGACGGACCGCGTGGTGGCACGCTGCTCACCGACGCAAATCACGGGCCAGCCCGAGGGTAGAGCGTCAAGTAGATGGCCTAAGACGGTTGTCCCAGCTAGGGATTCACGGGTCTTGTCGCGTCCTCGCAAACGGCGTGAGGTGCCGCCGCAGAGGACCACGACGGTGGGCTGCTCGGGGGGCATCACGTTCGTCCCCGCACCCGACGGGTTAGGTCTGGCGCGGTCCGGACGACGTGCTCGAAGATGGCTTGGCGCTGGTCTATTGATACCTCCGCGGCGGGGTAAGTCACCGCGACTTCGGCCACCGGATGGCCACTGGGGTCGCGCACCGGCGCGGCGACCGAGGCGACGTCCGGTGTCACTGTTCCGTCTTCCAATGCGAAGCCGTCCCGACGGACCCGGGATAGCACCGCCCGCAGGCCGGGCAGGGTCGTCGGACCCACGCCGTGACGTGGGACGAAGGCATCGCCTGAAGAAAGAGAGCCCGAACCTGTTGCGGAGGAAGGGATGCCAACATCGCCAAGCCGCTCGCGGTCAGCTGCGAGGGTAGTCGTACGCCCACGTCGGTGACCAGTGGCGGCCGGCCGGGCGCCCGCTCCTCGATGACATACAGGACGTCGCGGCCATGCAGTACGGCAAGGTGGGCGTTGTGTCTGGTGGCGTCCACCAGGTGTACCAACAGCTGACGGGCGAGGCGCCGCAACGGCGCCTGCCTGGTGTAGGCCGAACCCAGCTCGAACGCCGCGACACCGAGGCCGTAGCACCGCTCGTCAGCCAGATACACCACGAAACCCTGATCGCAGAGCACCGTGAGCAGGTGATAGACGCTGGACCGGGGCAGGTCCAGGTCGCGGGCGATGGCAGAGGCAGGGACAGGTTCGGTATGGTGTGCCGGCAGCTGCAGGACGGCCAGGGCCTGACTGGCTGCGGGGGCGTTGGCCATGAAGCCAGTGTCTCAGGCGCGCGACGCGCGGGTTCTGTCGGATATGGCCTGGAGCGCATGGACAGTTGACGCTACCTCGCTCGGGTTACGGCACACGTCGATATCCGGTCCAAGGAGAGACCGTAGGGTGTTGCCTCAGTGGTGCTCATGGGAGTAGACCACGCCCAGAAGTCGTCACCGATCAGCCCTAGTCCCTGGAGGCAATAGCGATGACAGACCATCTGCCCGACATCTTCCGCTCGCTCGTGACGACTACCCCCAGGTCGCGACGGTCCAGGACAACTGGTCAGAGCCGTGACCAAGGTTCGCCCTCCAAACGACCGATCCCAACGGCTAGCCAGGCTGCGCATCGCCGTAGTCGCGTTCCTGGTCATCAGCACCCGAGGCCTTCCCGCCGCGACTGGGAACGCGTGGGATGACCACGACCCAGGAACCGACGGGCGAGGCTCCCCAGGTGTCCGCGGTCGGTCGACGGCCGCGGCGACCAGGCGGCGGTATGCCTTGGCCGGACGCCCGCAAGAAAGCCGGCACGGCCGCCGCTCCGCTGGCCGCCCGGCGGCTGTCTTTGCAGGCAGCAGCAGGTTGTCTGCTAGCCGCCGATCTGGTGGCGCTCACCGATCTGCCGGTCACGGACACATCTGCGATGGACGGGTGGGCCGTCGCGGGCTCCCCACCGTGGCGGGTCGTCGCAGACCTGCCCGCTGGGCGGCTGCTGGGGCACCGGCTCGTCGACGGCCGGTGCGTGGGCATCGCCACCGGTGCCGTCGTGCCCGACGCTGCGGATGCGGTACTGCCGGTGGAGCGGTCCCGGCGCGACGCAACGGGGGTGTACCCCCTTGGCCCGGACACGGCTCCGACGCCCCGCACTCATATCCGCCGGGCTGGCGAAGAAGCAGGCTGCGGCGATGTGCTGCTAGCGGCTGGCACCATCGTGACGCCGCCGGTTCTTGGGCTGGCGGCTGCAGCCGGGCACGACACCCTCCTGGTTACGCCGCGGGCAACGGTCGACGCGTTCGTCTTGGGCGACGAGCTGACCGCCAGCGGCCTGCCGACACCCGGCCGGACTCGGGATGCGCTCGGCCCGCAGCTTCCCGCCTGGCTTACCGCCTTCGGCGCAATGCCACCGTCAATAGTGCGGTTGCCCGATAGCCTGGACGACCTGACCGTGGCGCTCGCCAGGAGTATGGCCGACCTAGTCATTACGACCGGTGGCACAAGCGTTGGGCCGCGTGACTACGTCCGCGCAGCTGTAGCGCGTGCCGGCGGCTCGGTCGTCGTGGACGGCGTACGCGTGAAACCTGGGCACCCGATGTTGCTGGCCGCGCTGCCGGGTGGTCGCTGGCTGGTGGGACTGCCGGGTAACCCGCTGGCGGCATGCGTGGCCTTGCTCACATTGGTTGGTCCGCTGCTCGGCGGGCTGCATGGGCTGGGTCCTACAGCGACGGTGACTGCGACTCTGACCACGGCTGAACCCGGCCGAGCCGGCGACGGTCACCGCCTGCTGCCTGTACTTCTCGGGGAAGACGGCGCTGCCACGGTGCTACCGTCCTGCGGTCCTGCAATGCTGCGCGGTCTGGCACAGGCGGCCGGCCTGGTCGTCGTCCCGCCGCCCGGGTCCGCCGCTGGCGAAAAGGTGGAGTACTTGCCCTTGCCCTGGCAACGGCTGGCGGTCCCTGGTCGATACGTCGGCGAGTGCAGCCTGGAGTGAGTCGGAACGATGAGCAAGCTCAGTTCCAGGCGCAAGCCCCTGCCCCCGCGCTGCGGGGATCCCGAGCATCTCAGTTGCGCGCTAAGCAGGACGACGCTGTCCCAAGGGTGCGGAAGGACATCGCTACCATCGGCGGCATGCGCACCTAAGCCGAGGCGGACCCGCCCCGCCGCCCAAGTGCGCCACGAATCCCCGAGCAGTCCTGGATCAACCAACCCCAACCAGAACTACAGAACACCTGACCATCGAACTGTCTCAGTTGACTTGACAGATACCGCGCCGGCTGGCCGACAAGCGCTGGGGACGAGGGAGTAGGGCTCTACGTTGCCAACTTCCGCAGGCCAGGCCCTCAGCTCTCACAAGACGCAGGCCTAGAACCGCGGTCTCCATGTCGACGAAAGCAACTGAAGTGCAGTTGCTCGGCCCTAAACAAGCTGGGCTACCACCAGCCGCGAGACCCCCACGTTCACGGTGCGTCTCCTAGCCCACTCCTCTGTGGACCACAGCCGTGACATGAACGCGGCACAAACGTTTGACTACTCACCGAAACCGAAGGGCTCGGTGCCGCTGACTACTGCATGGCCGCTCACGGCGCAGACCCTGAGGGCGTGATCCAGGACCAGGCGTAGGCGCACCGCGGTCAGTGGGGGTGTGAACGAATAACTGAGTGACAACGGCCGCAGATCTTGGTGGATTCACCGGGACTGATCCGCCCGGGGCCAATCAGCACGTTGACCATAGATTGTTGGCGAGGATCCGAGCATCCGCAAGGCTTCGGGACGAAGAGGCTGAGACGGTGCAGGCCGCAGAGCGCTGGGGACGAAGGAAGGGGTTCTCGTCCCCAGGCGAGCAATCACCCGCGCCTGGACACCATGACGGTTCTAGGACCCGCATAGTCCAGCCCGCTCATCAGGGGAGTTGAGAGCAGGTCACCCCCAATGACGCCGGGCTACTCCCAGCCCCGGAGCTCCCAGATACCCCATCGCTGTCAGTTGCCTGCTCGCCATTGCACACCCTTTTTGCCATATCTATTGGTCACAACTAGCTACAATCTTCAATGGTGAGAAATCGCAAATCGCGTTGTAGCGCAATGGTTTCCACAACTATCGACAGCAGCCGACAACGGCGTAGTCCGAATCAGCGGGTTGGGGGTTCAATTCCCTCATGGCGCACCAAACGGGCAGGTCACACACCTGCACCAGTGGCGGTCCTCTTCCAGGAGGGCCGTCACACACATTTGACCCCCGCTTCTGGCCACGCGGGTGAGCCAGCCCGGCCCACGGTCGGGAACAAGGGCGCAGGCCCGTCTGACGAACCCGGTCAACCCCTGGAGCGCCTCTGGCGCCTACCGGACAAGGTCGCTTCCGCCATGACCTTGACGATCGGCTCGAGATCACCCACCTGGCAACCTCTCAATAGGGCGAAGTCGGCCTCCGTGTCGCCGAGCAGGTCGGCCGACACCGGCACGGTGACCGCCAAACCCGACATCGTCGGTCTTGGACGGCCCACGCGGCGACGAAGCCTTCGTAGGTCTTTGCCCCGAGCAACAGTGCGTCGCTTGCCTACAGCTCGGCCCACTTGAACTGCCCGCTTCGTCGTTGAAGAACGCACCATCCCCGTTGCCCGGCTCTTCAAACACCCCATCCAGCGGCAGGTACTCGATAGCGACCACCCTCATATATACCTGTACCGATGCAGAAATGACGACGACCAATGTGCGCAACCCGCTCAGCCTCATCACCAGACCGGTCCGTCACGCAAACTGTGCAGAAGAGGCCGCATGTTCCACGAAGCGAGATGGCGGCGCGGCGGAGTTGTCCCAGCCCACAGTCATGTGTTGCACTGCTGACGTGTCCTTGACCGCAGCGCGAATGCCGATTCACATGCTTGCCATGTGCGGCTGCACCATGCGGTGTTGCTGCCCGGCCTGATCCCAGCCCGCCAGCCCCGCCGACGGCATTGCCTCGGCTGCCTTCCCTGGAGACACGCGATGAGCCCCATGACCGAACACACGCCCTACCGGCGTGTCCACATCGACCGGTGCCTTTCTGCCAGTGACCCCTGTCCGCGAATGCCCGCACGCATTCGCCCGACTCCCATCACTGACCGCAGGAGCACTCATGATCACCGCCTCTTCAACCACATCGGGCACCGCCGGCATCGACCGGTTCAGCCCTGCCCAGCTACTACGGACCGCGCGCTTGTTCGCTTCCGACCCGGAACTGTCCAACCTGATAGGACATCAATCAGCACAACGTCGCTGGGTTGAGCTCGACTCCAGCCCTTATCTCCAGATCTGGCTTCTCTCCTGGCCCGCCGGCACCGGAACAAAATGGCATGATCACGGCGATTCCGCCGGTGCCTTCCTCACTGTCAGCGGCACCCTGCGCGAGCAGACCTCACACGGTCACCGCCGCATCGACCGGACCCTGATCGCAGGACAGGGCCGGTCCTTCGGGCCAAACCATGTTCACCACGTCTCCAATGTCGGGTTGGAGACAGCCTTCTCGGTGCACCTGTACACGCCTCGCCTCACCACCACGACGCGATATGAATTGACGCCAACAGGGTTGCAGGTAAAGGGAATCGACCGAGCGGGGGTGAACTGGTGACTACCATCTGCGCACTCGAGGCTACCGCCCGTGAGCGGTATCTGGAGACTGAGCTGTTTTCCACCGTACCTACCCAGGGCGGCCACGGTTGGGACCCACTGCGGTTCGACGCAGTCAACGACATGGTGCATGACTGGCGATCACGACGGGCGCGGGTGTCGGCGCGAGCGGCATACCAGGAGGTGCTGTTCGGACGCGCCGTCCTGGTGGACATCCGTCCACCAGGACAACGTGCACAGGAGGGCGAGGTGCATCCGGGCCTTGCCCCAATGGCGATCGAACGCAACGTCCTGCAGTGGCGTCTGGACCCGCGGGACGCGTCAAGCCTGCCGATCGCCGACCTCGGGCTTCGAGTCATCCTGATGTGCCAAGAGGGCAACACCTCATCGCTGGCGGCTGACGTGTTGCTGCGACTGGGCATTCATCGCTGCACCGACATCATCGGTGGCTTCGCGGCCTGGCGCAGCGCTGGACTGCCACGTCGCGAAGTGGTCATCGGGCCAGAGCGGTAGAACTGCCAGGTCCGGTCTCTGCAAAGATCGCAGCCATGAGAGCTTTGGTGAAGCCCACCGCAGGTCCCGGACTCAAGCTGATGGAGCGCCCCGAGCCGGTGGTCGGCTCCGATGACGTGAAGATCCGGGTCCAGCGCGCTGGCCTGTGTGGCACAGACCTGCACCTGGAGCAGTGGGATGACTGGGCCGCATCCGTGGTCAGACCGCCCCTGGTGATCGGTCATGAGTTCTTCGGCGAGGTCGTCGAGATCGGCGAGGGCGTCACCTCGGTGCAGGTCGGCCAGAAGGCCTCGGGCGAGGGGCACGTCGTCTGTGGAACCTGCCGCAACTGCCGGGCCGGGCGCCGACATGTGTGCATCCGGACCTCGAGTGTGGGAGTCAACCGCGACGGTGCGTTCGCGGACTACGTGGTCATCCCGGCGGGCAACGTGTGGGTGCAACCCGACGACATGGACCCCGACCTGGGGGCGGTCTTCGACCCGCTGGGCAATGCGGTCCACACGACCTTGTCGTTCCCACTGGCCGGTGAGGACGTCGTGGTCACCGGAGCCGGCCCGATCGGAATTATGGCGGCTGCCATCGCACGGCACGTTGGAGCACGCTACGTCGTGGTCACAGACGTCTCTGACTACCGTCTTAAGCTGGCCAAGGGTGCGGGCGCGGATCTGACCATCAACGTCTCGGACACCACGTTGGCCCAGGCCCAGCACGAGCTCGGCATGCGCGAAGGCTTCGACATCGGTCTCGAGATGTCGGGCAGCCCGTTGGCCATGAAGGAGATGCTCAGCAACCTCAACCACGGTGCCCGGGTGGCGATGCTCGGGCTGCCGAAGGACGCCTACCCCATCGACTGGGGCAGGGTCATCACCCACATGATCACCATCAAGGGCATCTACGGCCGCCAGATGTACGACACCTGGTACGCCATGAGCGCGATGCTGGCGACGTCGCCAACGCTTCGCGAAGCCGTGCGCTCGGTCATCACCCACCGCTTCCCCGCCGAGCGGTGGCAGGACGCCTTTGCAGCGGCGCGATCCGGCCGGTGCGGCAAGGTCGTCCTGGACTGGAGCTGACCCTTGCGCTCATCGGCGATCCACGACCACCCACGAAGAGAGACATCTGATGTATGGAGCGTTCAAGGAACAACTGGCCGCCACACTGCAGGAAATCAGGTCGGCAGGTCTGTACAAGAGCGAACGCCAACTCACGTCCCCGCAGTCAGCCCACATCACGACCGCCAAGGTCAAGGCAGTGAATTTCTGTGCCAACAACTACCTCGGCCTCGCCAACCACCCGACGGTCGTTGCTGCTGCGTCAGCAGCATTACACGAGTGGGGGTTTGGCATGGCCAGTGTCCGGTTCATCTGCGGCACTCAGACCCTGCACGCCGAGCTCGAGGCCAAGCTCTCGGCATTCCTGGGCACCGAGGCGACGATCTTGTACTCCTCATGCTTTGACGCCAACGGCGGGGTCTTCGAGACACTGTTCGGCGAGCAGGACGCGATCATCTCCGACGAGCTCAACCACGCCTCGCTCATCGACGGGATCCGCCTGTCCAAGGCCCAGCGGCTGCGCTACAAGAATGCGGACATGGCCGACCTCGAGGTCCAGCTGACGTCGGCGGCCGGTGCCCGCCGGCGGGTGGTCGTCACCGACGGCGTGTTCTCCATGGATGGGTCGTTCGCGCCGCTGGACAAGATCTGTGACCTCGCAGAGCACTACGACGCGCTGGTCATGGTGGACGACTCCCATGCGGTGGGCTTTGTCGGCAAGGGCGGCCGCGGGACCCATGAGCTCTTCAACGTGATCAACCGCGTCGACATCCTCACCGGTACCTTAGGCAAGGCCTTGGGCGGCGCCTCGGGCGGCTACGTCGCCGCCCACCAGGAGATCGTCGACCTGCTGCGTCAACGCTCTCGCCCCTATCTGTTCTCCAACGCAGTGGCTCCGAGCGTGGTTGCCGGCTCCATGGCCGCACTCGACCTGGCGGCGAGGTCGAGCGAAGGACGCGAGGCGTTGACCCGCAACACGACCCTGTTCCGCTCGCTGATGAACGAGGCCGGCTTCGACCTACTACCCGGCACCCACCCGATCACCCCGGTCATGTTCCCCGGCGAGGACGGCGCGCGCACGGCGACCGCCGTGGCCAACGCCATGCTGGCCGACGGCATCTATGTCATAGCCTTCACGTATCCCGTTGTGCCACAGGGTAAAGCGCGTATTCGCGTGCAGCTGTCGGCAGCACACAGCGAGGACGACGTGCGTCGCTGCGTCGAGGCCTTCGTCAAGGCACGGAGCAACCTCGGATGACCAGCCGCAGGCCTGCACGGGGTCGAAGCGTGACAAGGGCATGGCATTCCGGTCTTTTCCAGCCGCTCGGCAGCTCGACGACATAGTCGCGAAGGAGCTCGACCAGCAGGATCGTGAGCTCGACCAGGGCAAAGTCACGACCGATGCACAACCGCCCTCCGAGGCCAAACGGGACGTAGTCCGCTCGCGCCCG
>Ga0066789_10001194_pt1 | contig 11133 bp, 7 predicted proteins | sample OrgsoiDNA2013049_FD_70960 | JGI IMG/M metagenome (GOLD analysis project Ga0066789, IMG submission 70960) | Permafrost soil microbial communities from the Arctic, to analyse light accelerated degradation of dissolved organic matter (DOM) -... | ecosystem: Environmental > Terrestrial > Soil >...
CGCGATACGCCCCTCTTGTGGGGCGGGATGGCGCGAATCTATAGAGATGATTTGCCCGACGCGTGAAGTGAAATATTTTTGCGAAGGGGGCTGGACGGACTAATGGGTGATTTGCCCGTCGGGCAAATCAGCACCTGCACAAACCGACGAAGTCGCGTCGGGATGGATTTCTAGATTCGTATTATAGCGCAGAGCCCCCGATTTTACTCGGGCTTCCTCCGCGTCACCCGACAGGATGACGCTGCGCTAATCCGCGCAGCGGCTTTGTTCGACGGGAATTGCAAAGACGTAGCCGACGCCGCGTTCGGTCCTGATGACACTGGGCGCCTTCGGGTCTGCGTCCAGTTTGCGCCGCAGCCGCAGCACCTGAACATCGATGCTGCGATCGAAGATGTCTTCGTGGATCCGGGTCGTCTGCAACAGATACTCGCGCGAAAGCGGCCGCCCCGGCGCATCGAGGAAGGCCAGCAGCAGGGCGTACTCGCTTTTGCTCAGGGCAACCGGCCGTTGCTGCGGATCGATCAGGCGCCGGCTGCGACGATCAAGCTGCCATCCGGCGAACTTGTACCCGTCCCGCTCGGCGTCGCGGGTGCCCAGCGACCATCCATTCTCGCGGCGCCGCACCACGGCGCGGAACCGGGCATACAATTCGCGGATGCTGAAGGGCTTGGTGAGGTAGTGATCGGCACCGAGTTCGAGTCCGACCACGCGGTCAACTTCATCGCGGGAACGACCGGTCACAATAATGACCGGGACGTCCGAACCGGAACGAATTTCCCGGAGCAGATCGAGCCCATTGTCCTGGCCGAGGTGCAGGTCGAGAATGATCGCGCTTGGATCCCCGCCAGCCAATTGACGGGCCACCGCCGAGCGGCCCGTCGCCGAGACGGTCTGCACGCCGTGCTGCTCGAAATACTCCGAGATCAGGCGCCGGATCGCCGGATCATCGTCCACGACAAGGACATGGCCCGAGCGGCAACCGGTGGCCAAGGTGCTGCCGGACTCGAACTCGGCCGGCATGTGATCAGGGGTCCGGATGGCTCCCGCGGACCGCGCAGAAGCATAAATTGATGCGGGATGAATCTCGGCGTTCGCCATGGCGGTACCTTACTCAATGGATAAAATTAAGAGCATCCGCGGCCATGCAATCGCGCAATAAAACGGTCGATCAACGGAGCTCCGCTATCGATGCAGGGCCGGCAGGCGTCCCGCCGCGCTGCGGTCGACGCCAATATGATTCCGATACCAGCCTAGACGATGAATGGATTGTAAAAATCGGCCATGCCCGGCGTCGCATCCGCGTCGCGGAAATTGCACCGCGGTGTCGGACCGAAGAACTCCACTGGCGTTCCGCCCACGATCGTGCCGAAATCATGGATCAAGTGCGCCTGATCGGCAAAGCCGCAGGCATATGCGACGTCGGTCCAGCCCAGACCGCTTTTCCGCGCGGCGACAACCTTTTCGATTCGCGCCAGTCGCGCATATTGCTTGGGGCTGGTCCCGTATGTCGCGCGGAAGCCGCGCGACAGGTGCCGCTCGCTGATGCCCAACAGCGAGGCGAGTTTTTGCATGCGCAGGCCCGGATTGCGGCGCAGGCACAACGAAGCGCGGGAAAAAACCGGATCCTCGTAATCCTGACGCAGATTCTGAAAAAGAAAACTTTCGACGCAGGCGATCCGTTCACTGCTGCTGCCGCACTCCATCACCCTTTCCTCCAAAAGCGCGATATCGTGATCCCTGAAAATGTTGCGCAGTCCGATCTTGACGTTCATGAGCTCATGCATGGACGCCCGCGCCAACCGGGAGGCGCCCTCGGGCTTGAGCCGAACGGTGATGACACCAAGCGGACCGCGGGGACGAATCGCAAAGGTCCCGCTCTGGGTCTGGGTCAACACATGGCCGTAGTTTTTGTGATCATAGCTGTCGCCGCCGAGTTGCCATCGGCAATGCGTCAGCGTGCGGTATTGAACGACGAAATACGGCGCGGTGCTCGGCGGCACCTTGATCGTAAAGGCCGTCGCCGCATCGCCGTCTGGAATGTCCCAATCCCAGATCGCCTCGACGAGGTCGGCAACGGCAGGGGAAGGCCGGATGCTCCTTGAAAAGCCTTCGGCGATGTGCTCGCCGCCCGTCCTGGGCGGCCGCAGCCCCAGTTGCGAATGCGCGATAGCTTGTTCCGATCCCACGAGGAAACTTCCATCCTGAAGCAGAAGCCGGAGAAGCCGCCTATGCCAAGGGCGCGCTTCATTCGGCGTAAAACGCACATTTAAAACTTGTCCGTGGCTTTTCCTCGTCGCTATTATTACCGTTGAAACATTTCGCCGCGAGCAGCGTCGCTTTGACGCGCTACATGCCGGACACCAACATCATTTCGATCGCGCCCGATCAACTCAGAGGTAATTTAATTGAAGGAGAGGCTATCGCGGCTCGCCTGGCCGGCCTGCGCCGGGAAGCAGCTGGTAAGCCGACCGTTCAGTTGTCGCCGCTCTGGCCGATGAACCGCAGAAGCGGATCAATATCGTCGCGGTCCGCGGCCTTAAGCGCCGCGATGTACGCAACGCGGCGCTCGTTCATTTCCTGAAGATCATGCCCGCCCGCCCAGTCGATGGGTTTCGCACCATAGACGCGATCAAGCACCGCGTCCACCATGATGCGCGCATGCCGTCCATTGCCAATGGCGAACGGATGAATCTTTACGAGACGATGGTGCAGGCGGGCCGCAGCTTCATGAGGCGGGTAAGTTTTATTTTCAACCCAGTATTTAGCATCGCCCATAAGCGTGCGAAACTCCACGGGGATATGAACGGGATCGATGCCGATGTTCTTTCCGGTCTTTCGAAGCGCACCCGCCCAGTCCCACGCTTCGCGAGCGGCTGTCTTCCCTGTTTTGCAGGTTATCCGGTTAGCCCTCGATGGCGGTCCCCTCAAGGCTTGCAAGGACTGGATGCGACCTCGGTTCGGTGGCAGAATTCAGGGCACGCCGATATGACCCGCTCATCCCGTACGACAGGCATTCCCGCATGAGTTACGAACGCGCCCATCTCGCGGCCATGCAGGGCTACACGCCGGGCCAGCAGCCCAACACGCCAGCCATCAAGTTGAACACCAATGAAGATCCCTATCCACCCGCCCCCGCCATTGCGCACGCCTTGCGTTCCTTTCCACTCGACATGTTGCGGCGCTATCCGGATCCGCTTGCCGGTGCTTTCCGCGCCAGCGTCGCTCGCCTGCACCGCCTCGCGCCTGCAAACGTCATAGCGACCAACGGCGGTGATGAGTTGCTCAGACTGGCTTTGACGACATTCCTCGATCCCGGAAAGCCGCTCGGGCTGTTGACGCCGAGCTATAGTCTCTATTCCGTTCTGGCGACCATCCATGGCAGTCCTCTCGCCAGCGTGCCGCTTGGCAACGACTGGTCGGTTCCCGATAACACTGCCGAACGATGGAATGCGGCGGGAGTTCCTCTCGCGATCATGACAAATCCTCACGCACCATCAGGCACGCTTGCCTCGGCAGCCGAACTCCATAAGCTCGCGCAGACCTTCCGCGGCGTTCTGCTCGTCGACGAAGCCTATGTCGACTTTGTCGATCCCGAGACCGGACATGACACATCCACGATGGTCGCCGCCTATCCCAATGTGCTGCTTCTGCGAACGCTCAGCAAAGGCTATTCGCTCGCGGGCCTGCGGCTCGCCTACGGCCTCGGAGCTGTTGAACTTGTCGCTCCCATGCTGTCGAAGACGAAGGATTCCTACAACGTCGACGCCATCGCGCAAGCGGTGGGGACAGCCGCGCTCGAAGATATCCGATCCGCGGCCAGAAGTTGGGAGGCGGTGCGCGATGAGCGGAAAGCTCTTGATCTGGCCCTGACCGCGATCGGTTTCCCATGCTCGCCGTCGCAGGCGAATTTTCTCCTCGCGACTGTTCCCGCCGGCGGGCGGTGGCACAGCGCGGAGAAAGTCTATCGGTCTCTGATGGCCCGACGCATCTTTGTGCGATGGTTCGATGAGGAGAGGCTACGGGATAAACTGCGGATCAGCATCGGCACGCCTGAGGAAAACCAGCACCTTGTGGAAGCTCTCCGCGGCGCCGCTTAACGTCAAATCGCTGGAAAGGCGAAGCCGAGATGGCGCGGTTCGGGGCCCGATAGCGGCGGACGCCGATCGGCACGCCAAGCGGTTGAACTGATTAGCGGTAGAGGGGTCGTTGTAGGGCGCTTATCGACAGATGGCGTTCCGTTAACCATATCGCGCTACGTTGGTCACGCGGTTTATCGCTGCGGGGATATCGATGAAGCGGCTTGCTCTTACAGTTTCCATTCTTGCCGCCAGCGCTGTCGCCACATCTGCCGCCGATCTCACGGCTCGCCCTCCAACAGCAGCGAAGGCGGCAGAGGTTTTCAATTGGACTGGCTTCTATATCGGCGGCAACGTCGGCGGAGCGTTGGAAAATGAGTCTGGGACCACCAACTTCTTTTCTTCCAATTCGCCGGCAGCGCAGACCAGCACGCCGCAATCCAACTCGCTGCGAACCAGGGCGGTGATTGGCGGCGTTCACGCCGGTTACAACTGGCAGATGACCCGGTGGGTGTTCGGCGTGGAGGCGGATTGGGATTGGACGAACGCCAAAAACGGCTTCTGCCGTCAGACCGACAACCTGTCAGTTGCCTGCACCGACAACGGTCGCGGGTTTCTAACTCTCAACGGCAAAACCGAGTGGCTCAACTCGGCACGCGGGCGTTTGGGCTACGCGTGGGACCGCTTCATGATATACGGAACTGGCGGCGCGGCCTGGGCCAAGTTCGACAGCTCCATCAACGCAAACTGCCTTGTCGCCGGATGCGGATCGAATACCGTCAGCCAAAACATTACCGCCAATTCTTCTGACACCAAGCCGGGTTGGGTAGCCGGTGGTGGTGTCGAAGCGATGTTGGATACCGACTGGATTGCGCGCGCTGAATACCTTCATTACGATTTCGGGAGCGTTACGAACACGCTGGACGCTGTTCAGCAATCTACGACATGGTCGCGCGCCTTCAGGTACGAAACGGTCCGCGTTGGCCTCAGCTACAAATTCGGCGGCCCGGTTCAAACCGGTTACTGAAGGCGGGTCTGACTAGGCCGCAACGCCGGACATGCGTTTCAGAACATCGGCCTTTGGTCCATCGGCAACAAGCCGGCCTGAATCCAACCAGATTATCCGATCGACAAGCTGCAACACCGGCGCCCGGTGAGTAGCGACGATAAGAGTACGGTCACCGATAAATTCCTTCAGGTTCTTGACTAGGCGCGCTTCCAGCATTGTGTCCATGGAAGACGTGGGCTCATCGAGAAGAAGCGCTCTCGGATTGGCGAGAAGCAGCCGAGCCAGCGCGACGGACTGTCGCTCGCCGCCGGAAAGTCTCTCGCCCCGAGGTCCCACGGGCATCCCGAAGCCACGGGGATGACCGGCGGCGAAGTCGGCAACGCCGGTCAGCTCCATCATCAGGCCGAATTGCTCGGGATCGAGCTTATCCAGCCCAAATGTGAGGTTTTTCATCAGCGTGTCGTCGACGAGCCCGGTGGTCTGTCCCATATATCCGAGCGCCTGCCGTAGCTCCGAGGGAGCATACTGACGCACGTCAAAGTCATCGAGCAGAATCGAGCCCTTGTCCGGTTCGGCAAGCCTTGCGATCAACCGCAACAAGGTGCTCTTTCCGGATCCCGAACGGCCGACGATGGCGACCCGCTCGCCCGGTCGAATGGCCGCCGAAAGGCTATCGATCTGCGGCGTGCCCTGATCGGAATAGCAAAAGGAAATGTTGTTCAGGCGCAGGGAACATCGCATCGGCGCGCGCAGGGCGCCGCTGTCGTCGCCCGCGACCTCGCTCTCGTATCTGCTTTCGCCGGCCAGCGATTTCAGCATCGCGCGGCTTTGGATCATGCGATGGACGACAGAGATCAGCTGACCAATCGGCGCTATGATTCGTCCCACAAGCAGTGAACATGTGGACAAGCCGCCGACGGTCATGTTGCCGGAAGAAATTTCATAAGCTCCGATAATCAGCACCATGGCGATCATCATCTGTCCAACTGTGGCATTGGCATAGGCTGCGACGCCCTGCCACAGCCGCACGACGTGGGACGAATAGGCGAATTCATCGAAGATACGTTCGAAGCGGTTCAACATCCGCAGTTCGGTGCGGGTCGCCTTGATCATCTCGAGCACTTCCACCGCTTCGGTCAGACGGTTGGACTGCAACTGCGCCAATGTCGTCGAGCGCACCTGCTCGGCTTCCGAACCGAGATTTGTCCAGTGATGCACACCGACCAGAACGGCAATACCCAGGATCGGCGCCAGAACGACCGGACCGCCATTCAGCCAAAGCAACGAGAAGACGAGAAGCAGGAACGGAACGTCCACGGCCACGCCCGTCACCAGTTGCGGCACCAACTGCGTCATTCCGTCGAGATTTCGGAGCCGAAGCGCAATCGCGCCCGCCGATCGGGGTGCCTCGACCATCTTCGCCTCGAGCAATTTTCGCATCACCGAGGCTTGAATGGCGGAGCTTGCGGCACTCGCCAATGAATCCTGGATTTTGAGTCTAACCCAACGGACGGCAATATCCGCAAGCAGCGCGATTGTAACGCCGATCGAAATGGCCCAGAGCGTATCAAAAGCGGAGTGAGGTATCACGCGATCAAAAATTAGACCCGAATAGATCGGAAGGGCGAGCAACATCATGTTCGAGAAAGCAGCTGCAATCAGCAGCTGAACGACCAGCTTCCGATGTCTGGCGGTCATGAAGCTCAAGATGCCGCGAACCGGATCGGCAGACTCCGGACCGGCCACCGCCGATACCAGTTCCGCCAGAGTCCCTCCTGGCGCCAAACTGCGCGGCCGCACGAGAAAGATGGTCCCGGCCTCTTCCGCCGCCAACGCATCCTTGTCGATGAAATAGCTTTTTCCGGCATGGTGAGCGACAAAGCTGCGGCCGCGGCGCGCGACCAGCATTCGGCCCATGCCGTTGTTTGTGAGCATCACCGCCGGCAGGTCTTCCGTCGACAACGATGCGACTTGGCGGTTTTCAAATACGACGTCGATATCGTTGATCGCCGCAAACGAGACCAGCGCTTCAGGGCTGTCGATTTCCTGGACGGCAGCCACGCGGTGCGCCAACTCACCGCGCTGCTGGCGCCAGACCGAGGAGATTTCGGTGAGTAGCCGCGCCAGGAGATCCGGACCCGGCAAGCTGGAAACGTCGAGCCTGTTCGGATCGCGCACCTCCGTCAGCCCGATCGCCGCCAAGCTATTGAGCGCGGCATCGAAGCTCGCGGAAACACGGCTTAAATCGATGCTGCGAGAAAGCATGTGGTTCACGCGTCCAATCTCGGTCAAAGGACTAGGCGTACGGAATTAACCTTAATTGTTCGTAAATGGTTTTTGGCTTCAATGGGTTGACCATCCCAGAAGCATGAGTCGATTTTGCATCCCCTCCGCGATCATAGCTCCGCCAGCGCCGCCGCAGCGCCACCTCGCGTTTACGCGGTCGCACCGGAGGCCGAAAAGCCGGCCGCTTTTCCTCGCCGCATCGACAACATCGCCACCGAGGCGCAAGGACGCTTCGTCGTTATTCTCGGCGTGTGCGCTCTTGTCGCGCTGGTGTTTTCCATCGTCGTACAGATCGACAAGGTAACCCGTGCTTCCGGCCGCATCGTTACCCAGCAGACGAAGCAGGAGGTTCAGCATCTCGAGGGCGGCATCATCGCGGAAATTCTGGTCAAGGAGGGAGATACGGTCGTGGCCGGCCAGCCGTTGATGCGGGTCGAGAACAGCTTTTTCAAATCCGAGCTGGCGCAAGCGGCGATCGAACTGGGGGCAAAGCGGGCCCGAATCCTTCGTCTCGACGCCGAAACGTCCGGCGCCAAGGACATTAAATTCCCGCCGGAAGTTACGGCGGTGAGCCGGCAAGTCGTCGACAACGAGATATCATTGTTCCGCCGTCGCCAGGCCAATCTGAACGAGCAGCTTTCGATTTTGGTCCAGCAGCAGAGACAAAAGGAAATCGAGCTGTCGGAGCTCCGGTCCCGCCAACCCTCGGTGACCCGCGAGCGCCAAATCTCGGAAGAAAGACTTTTAAGCCTCAAGAATCTTTCAGCGATAGGCGCGGCGTCAAACAATGAGCGCCTGGAGGCCGAGCGCGTCCTGCAGCAGGCCATTTCGCACTTATCTGATCTCGCGCACGAAATTCCGCGCACCGAAGCCGCACTTGCAGAAGTCGAGCAACGCAAAGCAGAGGCTGTCTCGCGATTCCAGGCCGATGCTGAAAAGGAGCGCGCGCAGACAGCGACCGACCTGGAGAAGCTGACGAAGAGTATTGAAGCTTTGCAGGACCGCAGCCGCCGCTCCGACGTGAATGCCACGGTGGGCGGCACGATCAATAAATTGAACGTAACAACCGTCGGCGGCGTAGTGAAGCCCGGCGAGGCTCTTGCCGAGATCGTGCCCGCGGATGGCTTGATCGAGGTTGAGATGAAGCTGTCGCCGGCCGATCGCGCGGACGTCTGGCCGGGCCAGCGCGCAATCGTCAAGGTGAGCGCCTACGAATTTTCAGTCTACGGCGGATTGAGCGCCCGCGTCCTGGACATTTCGCCCGATGCTCATCAGGATGAACGTGGCATCCCCTATTTCCGGGTTCGGCTCGAAGCCGACGCGGCGGCACTCGGTCCCGATCATCCGGTTCTCCCCGGAATGCTCGCGGATGTGGATGTCATCGGCAATCGACAGAGCATCCTTGGCATGATCCTAAAGCCGCTCCGCCGGTTGAAAGACAACGCGCTGAGGCAGTAAAGCCCGGCCGATTATCGCATCGCCAGCCGGCGGCCGCCGAGCGGATCAGGCAACCATCGCAAGGTGCGCGACCACGTTCGTATGAGAGGGATCGTCGTAGATCGTGTAGGTCGTCATGTTGCCAACTGGCACACCAACCAAAACGTTTGCTCCCGGATCGGTGATATTAAAAGTGTCACCCGCATCGAAATGCAGTGTAAGCGTGTTGGCCGCGCCGCCGTCCATCTGGCTGATCTGGCTGCCGGACAGGTTGAGCGACGCATTGACGTTGCTCGCGGTGAAATCGATCGACTGTACGTTCGTCAGCGACGCCACCAGCTCGGCATCGCCGACCGTACCTGAGTTGGCGGAAATATTGACCGAGTTGTTTCCGCTTCCGCCATCGATCCTGGTGCCGAGCATGAGCGATGAATCGTCGATAATGAAGAGATCGTCGCCGCCACCGCCGAACAGGTGGTCTGCGCCGCCGCCGCCATTGATGGTGTCGTTGCCGGAACTGCCGGTGATCGTGTTCGCAGCCGCCGAGCCGGTGATGCTCAGCCCTGACGATAGCGCCGACGCATCGACGTTCTGGAAATTGATAACATTCGTCGTGTCACCCGGCGTCTGATCGGTAGCGCTGAGATCCACCGTCGCGGCTGTGGCCATTACCAGCGTGTTGGTGCCGCTACCGCCGTCGATCGACGCTTCCGTGCCGTGATAGGAAACGGCATCGTCGCCCGTGCCGGCGTGGATGACGTCCGCACCTCCTGCACCGTCAATGGTGTCGTTGCCGGAGCCGCCGGTGATCGTATTTGCGCCCGAAGAACCCGTGATTGATTCGCTTGAGGACAAGGCCGACGCGTCGACGTTCTGGAAGTTGACAACGTTCGTCGAGTCGCCCGAGGTCTGATCGGCACCGCCGAGATCGACCGTGGCCGCCGTGGCCATCACCAGCGTGTTGATGCCGCTGCCGCCGTCGATCGACGTTTCCGTACCGTGGTAGGTAACGGTGTCATCGCCCGCGCCGGCGTGGATCACGTCAGCGCCACCGCCGCCGTCGATCGTGTCGTTGCCGGAACCGGTCGTAATCGCATTCGCCGAGGAGGAGCCGGTAACGGTCAGGGCCGAGCTGAGGGCCGTCGCGTCCACGCTCTCGAAATTCGTGATGCCGACGCTGTCGCCGGTGGTCTGGTCTGAGCCGGCGGTCACGGAAAAATCGATGGCGGTCGTGCCGCCGGACGCCGCCAGCACCAGCGTGTCGATACCCGTACCGCCATCGATGGATGCTTCGGTGCCATGATAGGTCACCGTGTCGTTGCCGCCGCCGGCCGCAATGACATCCGCGCCCCCGGCGCCATCGATGGTATCGCTGCCCGAGCCGCCTGTGATGGTGTTGGCCGACGACGAGCCGATGAGCGACTCCGCCGTCGACAGCGCCGAGGCGTCGACGTTGACGAAGTTGGTGACGTTGAGAGAGTCGCCCGAGGACACGTCGGCATTGCCGAGGTTGATCGACACCGCGGCGTGCAACATCAGTGTGTTGCTGCCCGTGCCGCCGTCGATGGAGGCTTCCGTGCCGTAGTAGGAGACCGTGTCGTTACCGCCACCGGCTGCAATGATGTCCGCGCCGCCTGCGCCATCGATGGTGTCGGCGCCCGAGCCGCCAGTAATCGTATTAGCCGAAGACGAGCCCGTGATCGACAGTGCGGAGGAGAGCGCCGAGGCATCGACGTTCTGGAAATTGGTGACGTTCGGCGTATCGCTGGTGGTCTGATCGGGGTTGCCGAGATTGACGATCGCCGCCGCTTTCAGGACAAGCGTGTTGGCGCCGGAACCGCCGTCGATCGAGGTCTCAGTACCATAGTAGGAAACAGTATCGTTGCCGCCGCCTGCGGCAATAGCATCCGCACCGCCGCCGCCATCGATGGTGTCGTTGCCGGAACCGGTCGTGATCGCATTGGCCGAGGACGAGCCGGTAACGGTCAGCGCCGAGCCGAGAGCCGACGCGTCCACGCTCTCGAAATTCGTGACGCTGACACTATCGCCAGTGGTCTGGTCCGAACCTGCCCCGACTGAAAAATTGACCGCGGTAATCCCACCGGACGCTGCCAGGAGTAGCGTGTCCGTGCCCGTGCCGCCATCGATCGAGGTCTCGGTGCCGCGGTACGTGACGGTATCGTTGCCGGCCCCGGCCGCAATGACGTCGGCGCCGCCGGCGCCGTCGATGGTGTCGGCGCCCGAGCCACCGGTGATGGTGTTGGCCGACGACGAACCGGTGATGGATTCGGCCGAAGACAGCGCCGAGCCGTCGACGTTCTGGAA
>Ga0066789_10001197_pt1 | contig 11125 bp, 8 predicted proteins | sample OrgsoiDNA2013049_FD_70960 | JGI IMG/M metagenome (GOLD analysis project Ga0066789, IMG submission 70960) | Permafrost soil microbial communities from the Arctic, to analyse light accelerated degradation of dissolved organic matter (DOM) -... | ecosystem: Environmental > Terrestrial > Soil >...
CGGCCGGCCGGCGCGCCGCCGGATCGTGCCCGCGCGGCCGCCGGCCCGCCCCCGGGACGCCGACACACCCATCCTCGCGAGCGTGCCGGCGCGAGCGGGCCGGCCGGCCGTCGTCTATCGGCGAGCCGGCGACGGAAACCTCTTGGTGGAGTACGGACCGCTCGTTCTCGATCTCGAGTTGCGCCTGCGCGTGCATGCGCTCATGTCTTCACTGCAAGCGGCCGCTCCCGAAGGCATCATCGATTTGACGCCCGGTATTCGCTCGCTGCAAATTCACTATGACAGCCGCAAGCTGCCGCTCGAGCGGCTGCTCGACCTATTGAGCGCGGGCGAGAAATCCCTGGCGGCCATCGACGATATGCGGATTGCAACGCGCATCGTCAAGCTGCCGCTGTCATGGGACGATGAGTCCACGCAATTGGCCATCGAAAAGTACATGCAATCCGTGCGCGCCGATGCCCCTTGGTGTCCGAGCAATATCGAGTTCATCCGGCGGGTCAACGGCCTGGACAGCATAGAGGACGTCAAGCGCATCGTGTTCGAGGCCAATTACCTCGTGCTCGGCCTCGGCGACGTGTACCTGGGCGCACCGGTGACGACGCCGCTGGATCCGCGGCATCGCTTGGTCACGACCAAGTACAACCCGGCACGCACCTGGACCCCGGAAAACGCGGTGGGTATCGGCGGCGCCTATTTGTGCATATACGGCATGGAAGGGCCGGGGGGCTATCAGTTCGTCGGCCGTACCTGCCAGATGTGGAACACGTACAAGGTCACCGCGGAGTTCCAGGACAAACCCTGGCTGCTGCGATTCTTCGATCAGATCCGCTTCTATCCGGTGAGCGGCGACGAGTTGCGCGAATTCCGCGAGGATTTTTTGCACGGGCGCGCGCGGCTCGACATTACCGACGACGAGCTCCGCTTAAGCGAGTATCGGCGCTTCCTTGCCGAGAATGCGCCGAGCATCGCCGCGCAGAAGGCCCGGCAACAGGCGGCATTCGAGTCCGAGCGCCGGCGGTGGGAGGCAACCGGTCAGATCGGCTACGCAGCGGATCTTCCCGCAGCCCACGATGACAGCCCGGAGGATATACAACCCGGCTGCGTGGCTGTGGCAAGCCCGGTCTCCGGCAGCGTTTGGAAGATCTCGTCGGCGCCGGGCCAAGCCGTCAAGGCCGGGGATACGTTGGTGCTGGTCGAGTCCATGAAGATGGAATTGCCGGTCACGGCGCCGGTGGACGGCATCGTGACTCAATTGCGCTGCACGGAAGGCCGTGCCGTGCTGGTTGCGCAAACCTTGGTGGTCATGCGCCCCGAACGAGGAGAGTTGCAATGCTGATTCGCTTCGACAGACTGCGCGCCGCGGCACTTATGCTGGGAGTGCTTGCGGCCGGCGCCGCGGCGCCGGCGCCTGCGGCGGAACGAAACTCGTTCAACGTCGCCTGGAGCATCTACGTCGGTTGGATGCCATGGGACTACGCGGAGCACAGCGGCATCCTGAAGAAGTGGGCCGATAAGTACGCAATCAAGATCAAGCTGACCCAGGTCAACGAATATGTGGAGTCGATCAATCAGTACACCGCCGGGACCTTCGACGCCTGTGCGATGACCAATATGGATGCGCTGACCATTCCCGCGGCAGGCGGCGTCGACTCGACGGTCCTCATCGTCGGCGATTTCTCCAATGGCAATGACGGTGTGGTGCTGAAAGGCAAGGGCAAGACGCTGGCGGATATCAAAGGACAGAAGGTGAACCTGGTGGAGCTCTCGGTGTCGCACTACTTGCTGGCGCGCGCGCTCGCCTCGGCGGGGATGCGCGAACGCGATTTGAAGATCATCAATACCTCCGACGCCGACATCGTCGCGGCGTTCAGCGCCGCGGCCACCACCGCGGTGGTCACCTGGAAACCGCAATTGAGCGCCGTGTTGTCGGCGCCGAACGCTCAACTCGTATTCGATTCCAGCAAGATACCGGGAGAAATCCTCGATCTGATGGTGGTGAAAACCGATGTCCTCAACGCCTACCCCAAGCTCGGCAAGGCGCTCATCGGCGCCTGGTACGAAACGCTCGCGGTGATGTTCGGCAGTGATGCGGCCGGCCGTGCGGCGCAGACCGCGATGGCCAAGGCGTCGGGAACGGATTTGAACGGCTTCGGCCTGCAATTGGCGACCACGCGGCTATTTTCGACGGCGGCCGACGCCTATGCCTTCGTCACCGCGGAGGGAGTCATCAAGAGCATGGATTCGGTGCGCAGGTTCTCGTTCGAGCACGGAATTCTCGGGCAGGGCGCGAGTTCCGTCGACGCCGTCGGCATACAATTTCCGGGCGGCAAGTCCTTAGGCGACACCCGCAATCTCAAAATGCGATTCGACTCCGGCTTCACGAAGCTGGCGGTGGACGGGAAGCTGTGAGCTCCGGCTGAACCCATGCGCCGGCTCGTCAACCAGCAACCCGGCCGTGCGGGCGCGCTCCTGTTGAGCGCGCTGCCCTTCATCCTGATAGTCGCGGCATACCTCTACTACTCGAACGCGCGCCTCGCCGAGAATCCGGGCGACAAGCTATTGCCGGCGCCGGCGACGATCGCGGCGGCGATCCACCGGTTCGCCTTTGAAGAGGACGAGCGCAGCGGCGAGTATCTGCTGTGGAACGACACCCGCGCCAGTATGGAGCGGCTGCTGACGGCGCTCGCCCTCAGCGCGCTCATCGGCTTAGGTTTAGGCGTCGCCATCGGAGTGCTGCCCTACGTGCGGGTCACGCTCGCGCCGTTTGTCGCGGCCGTGTCGCTGATACCGCCGCTTGCCGTTCTGCCCATCCTCTTCATCGCCGTGGGTTTGGGAGAGCTCGCAAAAATAACGCTGATCATCATCGGTGTCGCGCCGGTCATCGCCCGCGATCTGGCGCTGCGCGCGGCCGAGCTGCCCGCCGAACAGATCATCAAGGCCCAGACTTTGGGTGCGTCCACCTGGCAGCTCGTGTTGCGCGTCGTGTTGCCGCAAATGTGGCCGCGCTTGGTCGATGCGCTGCGTCTTACCCTGGGTTCGGCATGGCTGTTCCTGATCGCCGCGGAAGCCATCGCATCGACCGAAGGTTTGGGGTATCGGATTTTTCTGGTGCGCCGCTACCTCGCCATGGACGTCATTTTGCCGTACGTCGCCTGGATCACGCTGCTGGCGTTTGCGATGGACGGTGCGCTCAAGCTGTTGCGCGCCAAGGCCTTCGCCTGGGCCAAAGCCGGCACGCAGTCATGACTCAGGTAACCGTGAAACGGCTGTGGAAGGAGTTCGGCGATCAAGTCGTGCTGGAGAATGTCAATCTGCACATCGAGGATCACGAATTCGTGACCATCGTCGGCGCTTCGGGCTGCGGCAAGACCACGTTCCTGCGAATGTTGCTGGGAGTGGAGGCGCCGAGCCGGGGCGAGTTTCTCATCGACGGCCAAGCCTTGCGCTGCGAGCCGGGGCCGGACCGCGGCATCGTATTTCAGCGCTACTCGCTGTTTCCGCACCTGACCGTCTTCGAAAACCTGCTGTTGGGCCCGGAGCTTCGCGGCTCGCCGCTGCTCGGGCGGCTGTTCGGCGCGCGCAGGCGCCGCGCGATGGATCGGGCCGATCAACTGCTCGATGCCGTGGGTCTGCAGGGCGCCGCGGATAAATATCCGCAGCAACTCTCGGGCGGAATGCAGCAGCGCTTGTCGATAGCGCAATCGGTCATCTGCGAACCGAAAATACTGCTGTTGGACGAGCCTTTTGGCGCTCTGGATCCCGGCATTACGGCCGACATGCATACGCTGATCATCAAGCTGTGGAACATGAACAAAATGACCATATTCATGGTGACGCACGATCTGCAGGAGAGCTTTGCGCTCGGCACGCGGTTGTTGGTGTTCGACAAGGTACGCGTGGACCCGCAGGCGCCGGACGCCTTCGGCGCGACCATCACCTTCAATATTCCGCTCAAGGGGCGCCGGTCGGGCGGTCGATGACCGCTAAGCCGCGCAGCCGCCGGCCCTCCACCCATTGCCAGGACAGCAGCGCCGGCAGTCCGCACAGCACTTCGCGCATGCGTTTGGCCATCGAGACGGCCAGCGCCAATTCGCCGCCCATGCCGAGCGCCTGTCCAAAGACGACCAAGCCGGCCTCCTGCACTCCGATACCGGCGGGTACGACGAACGCCAAATGCCGCACCGCCTGAGTCATGCTCTCGAGCACCAGAGCGGCGCCGAAGCTAACCTCGTGTCCAAAGAGGCGCAGCGCGAACCAGATCTCGAATGATCCCGAGATGAACGCCGCGAACTGCAGCGCGCCTGCGAGCAGCAATCGCCAGCCTCGGCGCATGCAGGCGCGGAGCTCGCGGTCGAGCGCCGCCGCTTGCTCGGACATCGCGCTTTCGCCCACCAGCGGACGCAGAAATCTCTGCAAGCGCCCAAACGCCGAACCATACCGCAGCAGCAGCGCGCTCACGACCGGTACCGGCAGGGTCAATAGGAACGCCAGCAGCAAACGGTGGTATTCCCGGCCCGCCGCTCCAAGTTCGAGCAGCATCAGCAATCCCACCGCCGTGAATAGGTATAGCACGATGAGGGTTAAGACAATCTCGACGATCACCGTGGCCGCGACGGGCGCGGCGTCGAGCCCTCGCCAACGCACCATGCGGATCCCGACCACGCTGCCCCCGACGCTTGCCACCGGCAGCAGGCGGTCGACCGCTTCGCGTACGGAAGTGACCCAAAATAGGTAGCCGAAACCTGCGCGCTGCGCTGAATCGTACGGACGCAGCAGAACCAGCCAGCCGACGGCGTACAGGGCGAAGTACAGCGCGCGGTACGGCGTCAACCACAGCAGCGGCCAGCCGCCCGAGTGCAATGTATGAAGTATCGCGTGAAAATCTGCGCGAATGACCAGCGTGATCAAGAGCGCCAGCCCAAGCAGGCCGCCGACGTAGGCCGCGTATTTCAACGACTTAGCCCAGGCTTCCGATTCAGGAGAGCGGGCGCATGACGCCGTCGGCGCCGACGGCGAATTTACTTCCCCGCCACGTGACGTGCGAGGTGAAGAAGCTTCGGAACCAGACCCAGCACATCAACAAATCGCGCAGGGGCAGCAGCCAAAGATCCGACAGCGGGTTGGGATCATCGCGTAACCGATGCACGAAATGCAGCGCCAACCGCGCCGCCGCGGTCGCGCCGAAAAGCGCCCATGCCGCGCCGGAATGCAATGACGCAGGCGCCGCCGCGGCGATGCCAAAAACGGCCAGGGGCAGGCTGAAGGTTATGAAGATGAAGCGGAAACTGCGCGGCCGCAGCACGCGTATCGTGCGCAGCCAGCGCAACTCGTGGCGAACGAGCGAGTGCAGACTCGGCTCGTGATGCTCGCCCTGCACCACGTAGGGCGACAACACGATCCGCTCTCCCGCCGCGCGGACGAGTTCGCCCAATCGATGGTCGTCGGCAAGATGGTTCGCCAGCGGCGCCAGGCCGCCGATGGCTTGCAGGGTGTCGCGTCGCAGGCACACGGTCTGGCCGGAGACATAGCCCTGATGGCCGAAGAGCCAGGCTACCAGCACCGAGGGTAGGTACCATTCGTTGATGTACATTGCTCCGAGACGCGACCACACCTTGGGCGTCGGCGTGCCGCGGTACAGACAGGTGACCAGCCCAACGGCGTGATCGAGCAGCGGCGCAGTCACGCTGCGAAGATAGTCGGACCCCACGAACGCGTCGCTGTCCGCCAACGCCAGCACATCGTAGCGAGCGAACGGCAGCATGTTGATCAAGTTGCTGATTTTTAAATTGCTGCCCTGAAGCGCCGGATTGATCACAAGATCGATCGGCACGGAAGGAAATTCCGCCGCGAGCCGCTTCACCACCGCACATGCGGGATCACCCGGATCGCGTACGCCGAACACGAGCTGAAATTCCGGGTAATCCTGCCGGCAGAACGAGCGCAGGTGCTCGTCTAGTCCGGGCTCGGCGCCGCACAAGGGCTTGAGAATCGTGACCGGCGGCAGCGAGCGTGAATTGACCGGTCTCTTTCGCGTTCGCCAGACGAGCACGGCTATCACCGCCATAACCGCGTAACCGGCGGCCAGGCCCAAGCACGCGAAGCCGAGGATCGTCATGAGCCCGGGAGCGGACGGCATCGGTGCGATTTTTAGGCCTCGTGCGCGCGCAGGAAGCGGAAGAACTCCGCGCCTTCCCGCAAGCGCCGCGTCATCATGTCCCAGCTCGTCAGCATTTCCTTGACGATCTCCCAGATCTTGCCGGGCCGAAAATAGAAGCGCTTGTAGAACACCTCCATGCTGTGAAATATCTCTTCCTTCGACAGATGCGGGTAGCTGATCGCGGCCAGCTGCACGCCTTTGTCATTGACGAGATTGATCGCATCGTTCTCCTGCAGCCAGCCGTTCTCGACCGCTTGGCGGTACAACGTCGTGCCGGGGTAGGGCGCAGCCAGCGAAACCTGGATCGTGTGCGGATTGATCTCCTTGGCAAACTCGATGGTGGCTTCGATCGTCTCCCGCGTCTCGCCCGGCAACCCAAGAATGAAGGTGCCGTGGATCAAAATGCCGAGCTTGCGGCAGTCTTCGGTGAAGCGCCGCGCGATGTCGGTGCGCAGCCCCTTCTTGATGTTGAGCAAGATCTGATCGTCACCCGATTCGTATCCGACGAGAAGCAGGCGCAGACCGTTGTCCTTCATCGTCTTCAGGGTTTTGTAGGGTACGTTTGCCTTCGCGTTGCAGCTCCAGGTCATGCCGAGTTCGCCCATTCCGCGCGCAATGGCTTCAACCCGCGGCAGGTTCGACGTATCGGTGAACGTGTCGTCGTCGAACATGATCTCCTTCACTTCGGGCATGTTCTGCTTGATCCAGCGCACTTCCGCGAGAACGTTTTCCGCCGAGCGCACCCGGTAGCGGTGGCCGCCGACGGTCTGCGGCCACAAGCAGAACGTGCACTTCGAGCGGCAGCCGCGGCCGGTGTAAAAGCTCACGTAGGGATGTTTCAGGTAGCCGATGAAGTAGTTTTCAATCTTGAGATCCCGCCGGTAAACCGGCGCGACAAAAGGCAGGTCATCCATGTTTTCGATGATCGCGCGCGGCAAGTTGTGCACGATGCCGCCGTCGCGGCTGCGATACGAGAGCCCTTTGATGTCCTTCAAGGGCAGTCCTTCGGCGACTTCCTTGCAGGTGTAGTCGAATTCCTCGCGGCAGACGAAATCCACCGCATGGGTGGCTTTCAAGGAGCCTTCCGGGTCGACCATGGTCTTGGCGCCGACCAGACCGATCTTGATGCCGGGACTGTCCTGTTTCAATAACTCGGCGAATTTCGCGTCGGTCGGAAACGACGGCGTGCTGGTATGGATGATGACGAGGTCGTAGGTGCGCGCTATCTCAAGGCTCTGTTCGACGGTGAGCTCGTCGGCGGGTGCGTCGAGCAGACGAGAGTCCGGCACCAGCGCGGCCGATTGCGCCAGCCACGTCGGGAACCAAAATGATTTGATCTCGCGCTTGGCTTGATAGCGAGAACCCGCACCGCCGTCAAAACCGTCGAACGAAGGTGCCTGCAGAAAAAGCGTCTTCAACATAGTGTGCCCTGACATAGGAGGGGATTTCCTCGAAGCTCCGGTCAATTATGACGAGCGCAGTGAGTTAGCGCCATCGGGCGCGGGCCCAAACAGCGCCCAAACAACCGGTGCAATCCCGGCGCGGATGAAATATATGTCGTATTATCAAATAGTTACGATAAGTATGTAGAATGTTTATAGACCTCTCGCGCGCGCAACCTTAAGCGTGCAGCGTCGGGTGCGCGTCCAAAGTGCGGTTCGGAGCATGCTAGAGTTTACTCCGTGAACGACACGGGACACGCGATGGATCGACTCACCGCCTTATTGGCGGAACGGCCTTGGCTGCTCGCGGACGGCGCAACGGGCAGCAATCTGTTCGAGCGCGGCTTGCAGTCGGGCGATGCGCCGGAGTTCTGGAACTCTGAACATCCCGACCGTGTCGCGCATTTGCAGCGCGCCTTCGTGGAGGCCGGCGCGGACATCATATTGACGAACAGTTTCGGCGGCACGCGCCACCGGTTGAAGCTGCACAAAGCGGAACACCGGGTCGCGGAGCTGAACGAGAAAGCGGCGCGTATCGCACGTACCGAAGCCGATCGCGCCGGACGTGTGGTGCTGGTCGGCGGAAGCATCGGACCCACCGGCGAGATTCTCGAGCCGCTGGGACCTTTGAGCCTGATTGCCGCCAGAGATGCCTTTGCCGAACAGGCGAGCGCTCTCGCGCAGGGCGGCGCGGACATTCTGTGGATCGAAACGATGTCGTCCGTCGAGGAAACCGAGGCGGCGATATTCGGCGCGCGCACGACCGGCCTGCCGGTGGTTGCCACATTGAGCTTTGATACCAACGGCCGGACCATGATGGGCATCACGCCGGCCGAACTCGCGGGCTTGCACCGCAAGCACCACCTCGCCGCCTGCGGCAGCAATTGCGGCACGGGGCCCGCAGAGCTCGTGGCTTGCATCGTCAATCTCGCCACCGCCTCGGACCCCGCGGCCATTCTTGTCGCCAAGGCGAACTGCGGCATTCCGCAATTCGTGGATGGCGAAATCCGCTTCAACGGCACGCCGGAGCTGATGGCGGAATACGCGCGCCTATCGTTCGATTCGGGGGCGCGGATCATCGGCGGCTGTTGCGGCACCACTCCGGCGCACTTGCGCGCCATGCGTCTGGCGCTCGAAGATCACGTGCAGGGAGCCAAGCCCGATCTCTCCACCATCGAATCCAGGCTCGGCGCCATATCCACCGGAGCGACCGCCCAGTTGCGGGGGGAACTGAGCCGCGAAGCCGGCGCGGCGCAGGGCGCCACCGGCAGGCGCACGACGAACCGGCGCGGCGCGCGGGCCGCCAATACCTGACACCCGCGCGGCCGCCGGACCTTAAGGGTACTTGTTCTCCACGACGTCGCGCACGAGATGCGTGTCATAAACCAGCACGACGGACGCGATTCGGCCGGTCTCAGGGTCGAAATTGAATACGTCTGCGCATTCGAACGCCACCTTCGAGCCGTCCTTCAGCCGCCAGTCGTAAAGATAGTACGCGACCGCCCGCATGTGCCCTTCGGCGCTCACCAGAACATCATGCACGGTGAGCTCGGTGGCGCTCGACGCATCGGCGACCTTCGCCATGTAGGCGCGCACCGGAAGCCGGCCGAGGAACGGTGACTGGACCCAGCCGCCGGGGGTGAACAGCGCAGCAGCCTTTTCAGCGTTGCTCGCTTCGAGGGCTTTGAGATACTTGCGCACAGCTCGCTGCATATGCCTCTCCCAATTGTTGCCCGAGAGAGAGCAGCTTAACCATCCATGCACCACAAGGAAAGGGGCGGGGCGGGCGGCCCGCGAATCCGGTATGTTACGCCGCGCAACGCCGGCGCGATGCGGCCGGAATTCAAGGACCCATGAGCGCGATCAATTCTACGCAAGGCCTCTGGCTCGGCCTCGACACCGGCGGAACGTTCACCGATGCGGTGCTGCTCGCCGACGGCCGCGTCATCGCGAGCGCCAAGGCGCTGACGACACCGTGGAATCTGGCGATCGGCATCGGTGAGGCAATCCGCGCGGTTTTGCATTTGCTTCCCGCGGGCGTGAGCCGGCAGGACGTCAGCCTCGTCTCCGTCTCCACCACGCTCGCCACGAATGCCGTCGTCGAAAACCGGTTCAGCCCGGTCTGCACCCTGCTGATCGGCTTCGACGATGCCATGGTCGAGCGCTCCGGGCTGCAGCGTCCGGGCACCGGCGGCTCGGTCGTTCGCGTCCGGGGCGGCCACACCGCGACCGGCGAGGAGTCGTCGGCACTCGATGAGGCCGCCGTCACGCGCGCCGTCGCGGAACAAGAGGCGCGGGTCGAGGCGTTCGCCGTCGCGGCCAATTTTTCGGTGCGCAACCCAGCACATGAATTGCGAGCGCGCAGGCTGATCCGCGCGGCGACCGCGAAGCCCGTGACCTGCGCGCACGAATTGAGCTCCAAACTCGATGCGCCGCGGCGCGCCCTTAACGCTGCGCTGAACGCGCGTCTCACGCCCCAGATCCGCCACCTGATCGAGGCTCTGTCGCGCGTGGTGTCGGACGAGGCGATCGACGCACCGCTGATGATCGTCAAAGGCGACGGGTCGCTGATGAAGGCGCAAATTGCGCTCGAGTATCCGGTCGAGACCATCCTCTCGGGGCCTGCGGCGAGCGTCGTCGGAGCGCGCTTCCTCACGGGACTTGCCGACTTTGTCGTCGCCGACATGGGCGGAACCACCACCGACATTGCGGTGGTCTCCGGCGGCCGGCCGGTCATCAGCCGCGAGGGCGCTCTCGTCGGCGCGTGGCGCACGATGGTCGAGGCCGTCGACGTGCGCACCAGCGGTCTCGGAGGCGACAGCGAGGTTCACTTCGACAGGCAACATCGGCTGTGCGTGGGTCCGCGCAAGGCCATGCCGCTCAGCTTGATGGCGTATAGCCACCCGGCCGCGCTCGCCGAACTCAAATCGATTGCGCAGCTCGAGCGCCTTCCCCCGTACCCGGCACAGTTCGCATTTCGCAATCCCGATCGCCCGCTGCCGGCGCATGTGTCGGCGCTCGAACGGCGGGTGTGGGGCGCGATGGACTTCGAGCCGCGGCGAGTGTCCGAGGTCGTGCGCAGCGGCTCCGGGCTCGAGGCGCTGCGGCGGCTGGCCGACGCCGGACTCGCGACCGTTGCCGCCTTCACGCCGAGCGATGCCATGCACGTGCTCGATCGGCAGCAGGGATGGTGCCGCGAAGCGGCCGAGTGCGGCGCGCGCATCCTCGCCACCGAGGAGCGCAATGCGCGCGCGGCGCGCGCGGCAGTTTCGCCGCAGGCGATCTGCGAGCGAACTCATGAGCATGTCGTGCGCGAGACTGGCCGCGTCCTGCTCGCCGCGGCGCTCGCCCACGATCCCGGGCTCGAGGCGCGCGGACGTGGTTGGGGTGATCTCGGCGCTCGCCTCATCGAGGAGACCGTTGCAGGACACCGCTTCTCGAAACTCCTGCAGGTGACGCTGGGACTTGCGCGCCCGTTGATCGCAATCGGCGCGCCGGTCGGCGCGTACTACCCCGAGGTCGCGCG
>Ga0066789_10001198_pt1 | contig 11124 bp, 12 predicted proteins | sample OrgsoiDNA2013049_FD_70960 | JGI IMG/M metagenome (GOLD analysis project Ga0066789, IMG submission 70960) | Permafrost soil microbial communities from the Arctic, to analyse light accelerated degradation of dissolved organic matter (DOM) -... | ecosystem: Environmental > Terrestrial > Soil >...
AGGCTCTGGTATGGGCTTGGCGGGGGATTGCTGGCCCTGATCGTGGTAACCGTAGCGGTCGGCTTCCTGACCCGGCCGGTGGGCCACCTCGCCGAGCTCTATGGCAGCCAGTTCGATTTGAAGGGCTTCAGTTTTGGCATGGGCGTCGCCGTCTTGGGTTGTTCTGTCGGCCTCGGCTGGCTCGGCTCTGGCTTGCGGCGACCCGACATATCAGAGGTATCGAACTCACGTGAGTGCTATGTAACTGCCTGATTTCTATAATCTTTCGCCCAGCATGAACTATTGCCAGTATTAGCACTCAGACAGTGGGAGTGCTATTATTGCACCTAGGAATTGATTGGAGGTTTTCGCTAATGACTGCCGCCTTAGTCGCTCAACAGACTGGTTTGGTTTTTGCGGGTCCCGTCGGGAGCCTGGACTCTTATATTGATCGCGTTTCGCAGATCCCGGTCCTGACGAAGGACAATGAAGTTGCACTTGCGACGCGCTTCCGTTCCGAAGCGGACCTTGATGCGGCCCGCCAGTTGGTGCTTTCGCACCTGCGATTTGTCGTGCACATCGCCCGCGGCTACTTAGGCTATGGCTTGCCCATGGGTGATCTCGTGCAAGAAGGCAACGTGGGCCTCATGAAGGCGGTCAAGCGCTTCGACCCGAATGTGGGCGTGCGCCTGGTGTCGTTCGCGGTTCATTGGATCCGCGCCGAGATTCACGAGTACGTGCTGCGCAACTGGCGCCTGGTGAAGGTGGCGACGACGAAGTCGCAGCGCAAGCTGTTCTTCAATCTGCGCAAAATGAAAAAGAATCTGGCGTGGTTGTCCGAAGAGGAGACGAAGGCTGTCGCGCGCGACTTGGGTGTCGAAGTCAGCGACGTACGCGAAATGGAACAGCGGCTGTCCGCGCGCGACATGTCGTTCGATCCCACGCCCGACAGCGACGAGGAAGAGGCCTATTCGCCCGCCATGTACTTGCCGGCGAGCAACGCGGATCCAGCGATCGAGGTGGAGCGCGAAGAGTGGGAAGAAGACTCCAGCGATCGCTTGGTACTGGCCATGGAAAAACTGGATGAACGCAGCCGCAGTATTTTGAAGCGGCGCTGGATGACCGATGACAAGGCAACTCTGCACGAGTTGGCCGACGAGTACGGCATCTCTGCGGAGCGCGTGCGTCAGGTCGAGAGCAATGCCATCAATAAGCTGAAAGGGTTGATGGCGGCATAGCAACCGCGGTGTGATGAAAAGTTCATCCGACTGACACGCGCCGCCGGATGCGCAACGCCTAGCCGCCGAACGAATGAATGTGCGAGTGCTCGAACGTCACGGCCTCACGAAAGGCGTGAGCATGCAGTTCGGCGGTCCGGGCGGGGGTTGCAGCATAGCCGCCGGCCAAAACAAGCACCAGTGGCACATCTCGTCGGCGTACCGCCTCGATAACTGATCGATCCCGCTGGCGGATGCCCGGCTCGGTGAGAGCCAACCTCCCGTAGCGGTCCCCGGCAGCAACATCCACGCCCGCCAAGTAAAACGCAATGTCGGCATCGGCGGCATCCAGCACCTTGGGTAAATGGCGGTTTAGCGCTTCGAGATACTCGGCATCGCCCAAACCATCGCGCAACGGCACATCCAAATTGGACCGCATTTTCGCGGCGGGATAATTTCGCGCACCGTGCATCGAGAAAGTGAAGACGTCGTCGAGGGTCTCGAAGATCGCCGCCGTACCGTTGCCTTGGTGCACGTCCAGATCAATGATCGCGGCCCGCTCGATGGCGCCTTCGACTCGCAATTTTGCGATGGCGATCGCGACGTCATTGAGCACGCAAAACCCCTCGCCATGATCGGCGAACGCGTGATGCGTACCGCCGGCCAAATTGCCGGCTAGATCTCCCTCGAGCGCCCACCGCGCGGCCAGCAACGTGCCGCCCGATGCGAGCCGCGAACGCAGCCACAGGGAATCCGACCAGGGTATACCGAGATGTCGTTGTTCGGCGGTGGATAGCCCAGAAGATTCCAACTTGTTCAGGTACTCGCGCGTGTGGACGAGTTCGAGGGTTTCGATGTCGATCGGCTCAGGTTCAATGAGATCACCGGCCGCGAGCACACCTTCCGACAGGAGTCGATCTCTGAGCAACGGAGACTTCGTGATGGGAAAGGGATGTCCTGCCGGCAACGCGACCTGATAACCGGGGTGGTAGATGCATTTCATCCACTCAGAGTATCGCGAACGAGCGGCTGCCAGCCATCGACGCACCGCCCTCCCGCGTCGCGAATCCGCCGGCCGCGACCGCGGGGTGGGAGACGCGCGCCCAGTCGATCTCGGCCTTTTTTCCCCTAAAGGACTCGGCGCGAGCGACGATGCTGGCGTCGTACACCAGGCGCCATTCGAGTTCCAGATTATTGATTTGCCCATCCAGATCAAAATCGAGACTGCTCATGGGGTGCTGCTCCTCGCGTTGCCATGACGCCAGATGCTGCACGCTCACCATGACGATTAGCGGACAGTTTTGCGGCAGTTATTTTGCGGCAGACGGGTAGAGCGGCCGGGGGCGGGCGCGCGTTCGTCCCAACCAGGATCCGGCCGGAGAAAATGCACATGGCGAACCGGCGACCTTGAAGGTGATCGCCCCGTTTCCGGACGCTTGACCGGCGGCCTGAGCGCCAACCACCGCGGCCAGACTCCGCTGCAGTTCGTGCCACGGCAGACTCCACAATTCGGCGATGTCGCTCACGCCACTTGCCCTGCCGGCACAACCATGGGCGGAACGTCGATTTGCTCTCGCAGCTTCGGCCATTCGATCAGGCGCAGTTGGCCATTCATGTCCTCGACCAATGAGGTGCAACTCTCCACCCAATCGCCGTCGTTGCAGTACAAAATACCGTTGATGTCGCGTATTTCAGCGTGATGGATGTGACCGCAAACCACCGTCTCGACGCCGCGTTTGCGGGCCGCCTGGGCGACCGCGTCTTCGAAACTACCGATGTATTGCACTGCCTTTTTCGCCTTGTGCTTCAAGTACGACGACAGCGACCAATGCGGCAGATCGAATTTGCGCCGCATCCAATTGATGTACGGGTTCGCGGCGAGAAGAATGTCGTACAGGTTGCTGCCGAGCTTGGCGAGCCAAGGGCTGCACTTGACGACACTATCGAACTCATCGCCGTGGAGGATCAGCATGCGGCGTCCGTCGGCGCCCTCATGGACGTACTCACGGTGTATTTCGAGATTACCGAAGATGGCGCCGTCGAATTCCCGAAACACCTCATCGTGATTTCCGGGTACGAAGATGACCTTCGTGCCGCGCTTGGCCTTACCCAAAATCGTGCGCAGCACGTCGTTGTGCGACTGCGGCCAGAACATGGCTTTCTTCATGCTCCACACGTCGATGATATCGCCCACCAAGAACAGCGTATCCATCTCGACGTGGTGCAAGAAGTCGAGCAACGGCTCCGCGCTGCAGCCTTTGAAGCCCAGATGGATATCCGAAATAAAAACCGCTCTCAGCCGCAGCGGCAACGGGGCTTTACGCTCCACCATGTCTCTCCTAAGTGCCTTTCCAGACGCCTACCACAATCCCGGTTCAATATGACGGACGGATGACCTAGGAAAGAAGATTTGTTTACAATAAAGACACTTAGGCGTGGAACATTGCGTGGAACAGTGGGAGTGTGACTTAAGTCACGCCCCGCGGGGCCTTAAGTCGGTGTCGTCGCCCCAAACCTGAGCCAAAAGCTGCGTCCGATTGAATGTTCCACCGAGGTTCGACATCAAGAACTCCAGCAATCGGTATTCGATGCCTCTCAAGTTGATGAGCTGCCCGCGCGCGCAGAACCGCAAAGACGCGCGCCACCACTTCGCGTAGCGAGAACGGTTTGGCGATGAAGTCGTCGGCTCCGAAGTTCAAACCGGCCACCACATTTTGTTCGCCGGCCAACGCAGATAAAATGATCAGCCGAATCACCTGAGGAGCACGCGCCGCGCGAATTCCCTGAATCAGATCCAGAGCCATGAACCCCGGGATGTTCCAGTCGATGATCACCAAGTGCGGCGGACGCTCCGCCACCGCCATGGCGGCAGTCGCGCCGTCGGTGATCGCGCGTACCAAGAAACCCGCTTCAGAAAGTCTCTGACGCAACGGTTCGACAGCAGCGACATCCCGATCGACGATCAATATTTGTTTTGTGGTTTCGGTGGCGAGCATAAAAGCACCGCCATTAAAGGCATGAAGCTTTACAGTTCGTTGACGCTTTTGTGACCTTTCAAAAGAAAAATCGGTTTAGATCGACTGCTCGCCGGTCGACGTCATTCGCTTGTACGACAAACGACGTCATGGTGCCGGTGCTTGTGCTCGCAGCGCGGCCCGTGCCGACACGCACGAATATGCGCGCAGCGAATCCGGGCGGCGCCGAACATTGACGGCATCGTCGTTGTCCGCTGCATTCCAGGCGGCAAGGAGTAGTCCGAGTGCCAACCAATTGAGCGAGGCCTCGCGATGCTGCACCCACAATATTCTCGGCTTGCTGAAAATCGATATGCCGTTCGACGCGTTCATGTTCATGAGGAACTCTCCGTGATTGATCCGCACGCACACTATCGACGGGAAATCTGGCCGGTTGACGCCGCGAATCGCAGCACAATCGGGGCGAATCGTGGCAAATCGTGGCGCGCGTGATTTCGCGGGCCGGCATCGGCTATGGAGCTGCGTCGATGGGCTATGATCGCGGTATGAGAAAGCAGATTGCGATCGTCGAGGACGAGCCGGCGTTGCGCGAGAACTACGCTGCCGCGCTGGCGCGCCAGGGCTATCAAGTCAAGACTTACGGTAATCGCCGGAGCGCAATGCAGGCCTTCAACATCCACCTGCCCGATCTCGCGATCATCGACGTGTCGCTGGAAGACGAGGCTGAAGGCGGATTCGATCTATGCCGCGATCTTCGCGCCTTATCGGCGGAGGTGCCGATCATCTTCCTGACGGCTAGAGACAGTGAACTGGACGCGGTTTCCGGTCTGCGCTTGGGAGCGGACGACTTTTTGACCAAAGACGTGAGCTTGCCGCACTTGGCGGCGCGGGTGGCGGCCTTGTTCCGACGGATCGACGCGCTACGGCGGCCGGACAACGCTGCGCAGATCGTGCGGCGCGGCGCCTTATCGATCGACGGTGAGAAAATGCAGACGGCGTGGAACGGCGTTCCGGTGACGCTCTCCTTGACGGAATTCTGGATCGTGCATGCGCTGGCGCGCAATCCGGGTCACGTCAAAAACCGGCAGCAGCTCATGGATGCCGCCAACGTGGTGCTGGACGACAACACCATTACATCCCACGTCAAGCGCGTACGACGCAAGTTTCAACAGGTCGACCCCGGCTTCGATGCCATTCAAACCGTCTACGGAATGGGTTATCGCTGGGTCGAGTGAGCATCCGATTGCAACTTCTGTTGATTGCGCTGACCACGCTCGTCTTGCCGTGGGCGGGATGCCAGTATGCGCGCGAATTGGAATCGACCCTTCGCGTTTCGCAAGAAAGCTCGTTGCTGGCCGCCGCCGACACGATTGCGAATGCGCTGTCGGCCCAGCCTCAGCGGGTTTTCGGCGATCTCGGGGATGGACCAGCGTTCGATTGGGCTCAAGGTGATCTGTATGTTTTCCCGCTGCACAACCAACCGCTGCTCGACGGCTATCGCGATGACTGGGATCTTGCCGTCGCACCGAAAAGCATGCCGGCAGGCGGACTTGCGGCGCGGCTGCAGGCCGGTTGCACGGAGCGTTATCTCTTCATCTACTTGGAAGTCGATGACCCCAAGTTCGATCCGGAACCCAGCAATGCGCATCCGGACCACGATGAATTCGATCGAGTCGATCTCACGCTGCAACGGCCTGACGGTGCACTAGAGTCGTATTTCTTCGCGACCAGCGCGCCCGGGCCCGTCGCAGCGCAAAGTGTCGTCAGGAGCGACGACGGCGTTGACCACGCTGCGCTTGAGCCAAGAATTCAGGCATTTTGGCTTCAGACATCGCGCGGCTACCACCTGGAGGCGCGAATCCCGAGAAGCTTGGTGGGTTCGCGGCTCTGGATCGAAGCGATCGACGGCGCAGGGGGTGGTAAAGCCGGTTTCATGGGCGCCGACTCGTCCCAAGGTGGGCGGCTGTTCTCGGCGACCCCCGGATTGAACGAGTTGCTCGCAACCTTCATCGGTCCGGGAACCCGGGCAACCGTCATCGACACCAATGCCCTGAAACTTGGGCTCGCGGGTTCTCTGACGTCGAGCAAGGATGAAGACCTGCGCACGGGCGGCACGTGGTATCGACGCTTCATCGCGGGCGATACGTCGCACTGGCCTCTGCAAGCATCGGCGCCGGATCATCTCGAGGGCAAAACCGTGACGGCTGCTCTCGCCGGGCATCCATCGGCCGAATGGCTGCGAGCCAATCCAAGTCAAGCATCGCTTCTTTCCGCGGCGGCGCCGATCAAGATCGGCAATCAGACGCGCGGAGCCGTGGTACTCGAACAGGCCGGTGATCAGTTGCTGGACCTTCGCGACCGAGCGCTCACTCACCTATTCAATCTGACGTTGCTCGGCACCGCGCTCGCCGTGGCCATCGCGTTCGGCGTGGCGACCTTGATCAGTCTGCGCATTGGGCGCTTACGGTTTGCCGCCGATTCCGCAGTGACCACTGACGGACGAATTCGTCTCGACATGCCCGAATCCAATCGTGGCGACGAGATCGGCGCTCTAGCGCGCGGATTCGAACGATTATTGGCCCGGCTCAACGAAGATACGCAGTATTTGCGCAGCCTCGGCGGAAAATTGTCTCACGAACTGCGCACACCGCTGACCATCGTTCGTTCTTCGCTCGATAATCTCGAGTCCGAGGGCGTGAGGGCGGATCAAGCCGGGTACCTGACGCGGGCGCGCGAAGGCATTTTGCGCCTTCAATCCATTCTGAGCGCCCTCGGTGCTGCGTCCCGCGTCGAGGAAAGCATCAAACAGGCCGAGCGCGTGAACTTCAATCTCGGGGAACTCGTGCAGTCAGCCGTCGCCGGATACCGAGACGGTTTTCCCGCCGCTCGCATCGAACTCGACACGCCAACCGATGCATGTTCCATGCACGGTGCGCCCGACCTGCTCGTACAGATGCTCGACAAACTCATCGAAAACGCGGTCGACTTCTGCTCGGCATCGGGCACTATTTTCGTGCGACTGACCCGCGCCGATACCAATTACGAACTCGCCGTCAGCAACGACGGGCCGCCGATCCCGCCTGACATGCTGAGTCGCTTGTTCGAATCGCTGTTCGAGCACCGGCTCGGTGTCGACGACCAGCCGCACTTTGGCTTAGGCTTGTATATTGTGCGCCTAATCGCCGAATTCCACGGCGGCCGAGCGATTGCCGCCAACCGATCGACCGGTGACGGGGCGGTATTTACCGTCATTTTACCCGTGATCTAGTCAAACCGTAAGACATTCGTCATTGGCGGGGTGACATTCGGTGTGGACCGGACGCATTGCGCAGGAGCGTTTGTTAATATAAGCGAAGTTGGATACCAAAATTCGCGATTCGAAGGGGATTCATAGAAGTGCAACTCAAAGACGCTATCGGGTCCTTTTTCGTCGAGTTTTCCAAATTCGAAACGCATTGCGTCGGCATGGCGCTGCGCTCGTTGTCGCGAGATGCCGTGTTCGTCGAACACGCCGAGAAACTGCTCGATCTCGAGGCTCGGCTCAAGCTGCTCGAGCGAATGGCATTTGCTCGGGACGTGCCGGCGGGTCTGATTGCGGAATTGGAGGCCTGTTTGCTGCGCGCTCGAAAATTGCGCGACCAGCGCGATGAGGTCGCGCGCAATCTGATGACGGCTGAATCGGATGACACCAAGCCGTTGCCCGGTGCCGCCAACAAGCCCAGACCATCGCGGCGCCGAAATGCGGATTTCTCCCGCTTAGCGGAGTTGGAACATTTATGGGTACCGGCAATCGCGCGAGTACAGGAATACGCGGATGACGCGACGGGGCTTCAGGAGACGCTGCGGCAAATCACTCAAAAGCTCGAACGGCACGTGCCGGCCGCCGCCGAGAACGCGTAGCCCGGTGTACCAACTCTACATCGCCAACAAGAACTACTCCTCATGGTCGCTGCGGCCGTGGGTGCTGCTCCGACAGCTGCAGATACCGTTCGTCGAACACTTGATCGCTTTCGGGGATGCATCGAGCTGGGATGCGTACCGCAAGATTTCGCCAAGCGGCAAAGTACCGTGTTTGGTCGATGGGGAAATCGTCGTGTGGGACTCGTTGTCCATCGCCGAATATGTGGCTTCGCAACATGCGGCCGTATGGCCGACGGATCGCGGCGCACGTGCTTGGGCTCGCAGCGCTGCGGCCGAGATGCATTCGGGCTTCGTCGAGTTGCGCAACCGCTGCTCGATGAGCTGCGGCGTCACGATTCGGCTGAACGAGTTTCCGTCAGCGCTGACGCGGGACATTGCGCGGCTCGCCGCGCTGTGGAATGACGGTTTGCGTCGCTTCGGCGGTCCCTTTCTGGGGGGCAGCGCGTTTACCGCCGTCGATGCGTTTTTTGCGCCGGTCGCATTCAGAATTCAGAGCTACGGCCTGACGCTGGACCGCGCCGCTGCCGAGTACGCTGAGTGCCTATTGAAACTGGCGCCGATGCGGGATTGGTATGTGGCCGCCCTCAAGGAAACCCTCCGCGACGTACCGCACGAAACGGAGATCCTGCAGATGGGCTCGGTGCTGGAGGATCTGCGCGCGCGATGATCCGCCGATCAATGCAGCCCCTCATGCGCCAATAGCCAGCGCTTGCGCTCCAAGCCGCCGCCATACCCTGTCAATGATCCGTCAGCGCCGATGACCCGATGGCACGGAACCAAGATGGAGATGGGATTGCGTCCGTTCGCAAGTCCCACTGCGCGCGACGCGTTCGGGTTGTCGATGCGCTTCGCCAATTCGCCATAGCTCCACGTTGCCCCATATGGTATTTCCATGAGCGCGTTCCACACTCGCTGCTGGAATTCGCTACCGTATAGACGCCACGGCAGATCGAACTCGCGCCGTCGACCTGCGAAGTATTCGCCTAGCTGGCGAATCGTTTCCGGCAGCGGCTCGGCGTTCCGGTCCTCCACCCAAGCGTCCATGCCTCGCGGCGGATGAACAGGCGCGTCCATGTAGAGGCCGGTCAGCGCCGCGCCGTCGGAGTGCAGCAACAATCGCCCGATCGGGCTATCGACGTAGGTGTAGGTATTCACGGAACAACTCCCAAAGACTGCCATAAATAATGAGTGGCATAGGCGCGCCACGGCCGCCACGCTTCCGCGCGCGCATGCAGTTGCCGGTGGCTGACCTTGGCCGCCTTGAGCAGCATCAAATCGGTGCCGGGAAAGGCGTCGGGCCAATGCAGCGCGCGCATGGCAATATATTGCGCCGTCCACGGTCCTATGCCCGGCAAATGCATCAGCGCGTCGATCTGCGCATCGACGTCCGCGGCGCACGCCAGCACGACCTTGCGTTCATTCACCGCTTGCGCCAGCGCTGCAATACACCGCGCCCGGCTTGCAACGATACCCAGCGACGCGATCTGGTCGGCAGAAGCGGCCGCCAGTTGCGGTGCCGTCGGCGTCAATCGATTCAGCTCCGGAAACGGCGTGGCAATCTCGGCGCCGAAAGCGCGCGCCCAGCGCCCCGCCACGGTGGTCGCCGCCTTCACCGACACTTGCTGGCCGAGTACGGCGCGCACCCCGAGTTCGAAGCCGTCGAAGGCGCCCGGAACGCGCAGCCCCGGCAGCCGCCGCACGCCGTCGCACAAAATTGAATCCTGCGACAATAATGCACCGACGGCGTCGGGCGCCGCGCCAAGATCAAACAGCTGCTTGACCCGAACGATGACGGCGCCGATCACCGGCGCTAGCGACTGCGACATCTCGAGGTCGAGCGCAACGCCACTGTTGGCCAACGATACCGCAATCCATCCCTGATGTTGATCGATGGCGACGGTGCGCCGATAGTGGCTGCTGTCCACGAACTCGACGCCGGGAATCGCGCGCAAACGCAGGTATTCCAACAAGCTGTTCCACGCGAGCGGCGGTCGGAATTCCAATTGACAGCGAAGTCCGCGCAAGGCGTCGACGTGCCCGCGCAGCGATCGCGGACTCAATCCATAGCGCGATTTGAACAACGCGTTGAAACGCCGTACGCTGCCGAAACCGCTCGCGAATGCGATGTCCGTTAGCTTAAGCGAGGTTTCACTCAGCAGGCGTTTCGCCAGCAGCAGCCTCTGTGTCTGCGCCAATTCGATGGGCGAAACGCCAAGCTCGGCTTCGGTCACCCGCCGCAGGTGGCGATCGCTCACGCCCAAGGACGCCGCGAGTTCGCCCACTCCCGCACTGGACAGCACATGTTCTTCGATAGCGGCAATGGCCGCGCCTACCAAGCGACTCGCCGCGTCGACCACGCTTAAGCCCGGTGCGCGCTCCGGGTGACAGCGCAAACACGGTCGGTACCCGGCACCCTCGGCCGCCGCCGCGCTCGAATAGAAACGCATGTTCTCACGCTTGGGTGGCCGCACCGGACAGATGGGTCGGCAGTAAATCTTGGTGGACGAGACGGCGACGAAAAACCGGCCATCGAAGCGCCGATCGCGAGCACGCACGGCGCGGTAACAAACGTTGGAGTCGAGTAACATGGAGAGAGATTAGCCAAGTTCGGACGCGAATACTCGCCATTTTCGGACATAGATATGGCGAGTGCGTGAAAGCGATGCGCCGAGACTCAGAATGGCGCCCGCATTCTCCGCCAGCTGCCGTACCGGTCGCTAGGCTGGCTTCCAGGGTGATTCGTTCACTACCGCTCCGGTTCGCCCGGCATTCAGTCTACGCGACGACCCTGTGAGTCGATCAGCGGTTCCCCGTCTTCCTTGGTAAACGGCCCTTTCTGTGGGAGCGGAAGAATGTCCAGAACCACCTCCGATGGTCGACACAGCTTCGCGCCCCAGGGTGTTGCCACGATGGGTCGATTGATCAGGATGGGATGCTCAAGCATCTGGTCGATCATTTGTGCATCAGTCCAGTGATCGGCGCCAAGCCCCAGCTGGTCATAGGGTGTGCCCTTCTGGCGCAGCAGGTCGCGC